>Ga0105047_10000777_pt1 | contig 55603 bp, 43 predicted proteins | sample MAT04_FD_78384 | JGI IMG/M metagenome (GOLD analysis project Ga0105047, IMG submission 78384) | Freshwater microbial communities from Lake Fryxell liftoff mats and glacier meltwater in Antarctica - MAT-04 (megahit assembly) | ecosystem: Environmental > Aquatic > Freshwater > Ice > Liftoff... | reverse complement strand
GCGCTTTTTTCCCCGTTCTGCCCTGCTTTTTTATCCTTTTTATTCCTCCAACTCTTTTTTCCTTCCTGCTCTTTCCTTCTCCCTCCTCTCCTCTTCTATTATTGTACTTACTGCGGAATCCCACACCGAGGGCGGCTTGACATGTGAAATTTTTCACCTACAATCATATTACAAAACTATCCATTTTTCGCCTTATCGTTAAATTGAAAAATCACTTATTGAGAATGGTCTAACCAGGGGAGGAGGTTTTGATGAAAACAATTATTACTTTTGTAAAAGTCATCAGCGGTGTGGCAATTTTAGTCCTTGCGTTGATTGTAATTATGAAAATAATTCCACAGCCGCTACAGGTACTTCCGCCTGCCAGTTCTTATGACGCATATCCACCACCGGTCACAGCCACACCAACAAGAACTTCAACACCAATACCTTATCCTCCGCCAGGAACAACTGCAACTCCACAGATTTTAATCTCTCCAACACGGGATCCAATGCAACGTCCATTAGGATGGCCAACGGGCATGCCGTGGCCTCTACCTACTCCGTTGAATGAGACCAAGGTTCCAATGCCAACCAAATTACCGGTCATTTTCCCCACACCAGCATTCCGCGAGGCCCCAAGCGGCAATCCTCCATCCTCGTTTCAAAAGCTCTGGTATCTATACGCCTCCGATTCGAACAGCCGTCCCGTTCTTCAAATGGAGAAGATCGATAACTCAATGCAGCGCTGGGGAAAAGGATTGGTGTCCGTCAATTTTGATTTAGATCAGAATGGACCAGGAGGAGCCTCTCTGGTTGACCTTTTTCCATCTCCTGATGGTAAAAAAGTGATCGCCTTAATTAATTTCGATGTGAATACCACGCCTTATTTAATCGAGGCTGACAATGGGAAGGTAAGTCAAGTTCTGCCTCCCTACATGACCGGACAATTTTTTGCCTGGAAACCGGATAACCAAAATGTAGCTATAAAAGGTATCACAGATCCGTGGCAATCAGCGGTGGTTAATTTGACTTCAGGTGAATATCAACTGCTTGAATTTCCCCAATATCGTGGGGCGAAGCCTACTGTTTATGCGCTTGCTTACTCCCCTGATGGAATTTCTTTAGCAGATGCTTTGGTATATTATAGCCTGGAAGAAAAAGAATATTTGCTAAGCATCGGGATTTGGGACACGAAGAGCCAACAAAGAAAAACTATTCAGGAAATACCTTCTTCCAATAGCATCGCGTTAAACAGTCTGTCTTGGTCAGCTGATGGGCATCTTCTATCCTGGATAGCAAACAAGAAAACGAATATTAATCAATCTGAGTTATGGATCAGTGATAGAACAACAGGAGAAACAAAGTCTATCGCCGTATTCCAAGGCAATATCGGTAATCGCGGGCGTCCCACATGGTCTCCGGATGGTAAGAAGATGGCGGTCGTGAAATATGATGAAAAGAATTCGAGTTCTCGCACCGGGAATATTTTCCTTATCGATCCCATGAGCGGTGCTGAAACCCAGGTCAGTCACTTTACTCAACGTCAAGTGTTGGATTTGCATTGGTCTTTGGACGCCCAATGGATTTTCTGCAATGTTTCCGAAAAAGTGTCTGGTGCGATATGGGCTGTGAACATTGAGAATGGAGAATCCTTTCCGATCGCTGGACCTGTGATTGCTAATTCGCCATTTATGATACTGCCTTAACAATAGGAGGACAAAATGAACATTAAAAGAACATCCATTGTTCTTCTGTTTAGTATCCTTTTACCATTCTTCTTTCAACCCCAATCTGTGTCAGCTTTTAATGGATTCCTCCGCCAACCTTTCTCTGGGTTGGAGCGGATAAACGCCATTTTCGATCATCAATATCCCAATTACAATGATTACGCACATGAAATAACCATTTTTAATGGGGAGACAACCGCTGATTTATCTCCATATTATTACGCCGGCCATTCCGGAACAGATTTTAATTTAAATACTGGCACTGAAGTTCTTGCTGCGTATGAAGGTAATGTTACAGAAATATATACTGATTGGGCACAAAACCCGGTAAGTGGTTGTGTAAATTTCGTTCGCATACAACATCCAAATGGTTACAAAACACAATATTGTCACTTAAGAGATGTAGATGGATCAATCGGTGCAGGTGTTTCAGTGAGTGCAGGAAGGTTAATTGGTCATAGTGGAATATCTGGAACAACCGGACCTCACCTACATTTCGAAGTATTTTTGGGTCCACTTTTTAATGTTTATTACTCCACTGATCCTTTCGGCTGGACCGGATCATACCCAGACCCTTTGATAAACTGGCCAACAACCGGTCAAGGACACCAAGCTCAATGCTTGTGGCGTAGTCTGCCTCAAGATACTTTATCATGTAACGATACATGGCTGCAAGATGCTGGGGCTGGATTTACGACAAATCACGGCACTTATTCTGCTGAATGGGGCGGTTATGTTTACGGGAATGGATCTCATGTCACCACACATATCAATATTGACGATTATCTAACCTATATCACCTGGAATCCACAGTATTTCCGAACAGGCGCTTACGAGATTTTTGTATTTCAACCGGTTGTAAGCGATGCAACAGCCTCTGCACATTATTTGGTTTGTCCGGATTATAATGTTTCATGTACGGAGGTTGTACTCGATCAAAGAGTAGCTTATCCTGAAAAATGGGTTTCTCTAGGAACGTATCATTTTTCCGGGCAATGGGGGTTTATCACATTGCTTGCTGGAACGCATGAATCTCCCTACACAAAAGTGGTTGTGGCAGATGACATCAAATTCCGATCATACGGTACTTTTTTGCCATGTGTTACAAAATGAGTATGTAACAATCGCCCGACAATTTGTCGCCCGAGCCGGGTATCCGTCAACGGGGTGAATAACTGATTCGATCACAATTTACATGGTTTCATCAGGAAAACTGATGGAGGAAGGCATCAAAAAATCAGCGATGCAAACTGATTTTCCTGCCCTACACCGCCACCTGACTTGTCCATTGTTCCTGTAACGCCATTACCGACGGTCGCCTGACCGACTGCGACGCCATTAACTTCACCCACACCACACAGCCGGCTTATCCCGCCCCTGGAATACAAATAATTACTGTAAGAACTAATCAAAAATTGCCTTTGTCCACACCCGCACAAGCTGCCTACACGAACCATGGCACGATAGCCCCGGAGGAAAATACAATTATTGAGCGGAGCCTAAAAAGATGGTTCCGCTTGTTTCGTAAATCCTAGTTGCATGTCGGCAAATATCCCAAACGATCAAAAAATAGGAATCAAACCCCATCTGATGGATAATCTTCAGCTCGTACTCAAGCCTGATGCGCACCTCGTCAGAGCAGCACCGCTCTCCGTAACGCAGTTTTATGCCGGCTTCGCACAGCTCACGCAAATAGCTATCTGGAGTGTATCTTTCTGGAACAGGGAAATCGGGGATCAAATACCGCTTTCGGCTCAAATCTACATTGCAGCGATCGGCGATCTCTATCGTGTTTAGGATCGCGTTAGGCACTTCCGAAAAGAGCTTGAGCATCTCCTTTTCGGACCGCATGAAGTACGTATTCCCATGCATGCGCATCCGGTCTGGGTCCTGCAAGGTCTTCCCGGTCTGAACCGCAAGCAGCAGATCTTGCAGCTCAGCATCGCCCTTTTCTACATAATGGACATCGTTGTCGCAATCAGTTTTAGGCCGAACTCTTTTACAAAAGAAACAATGGTTCTATTTTGAGCCAGCAGCTCAGGGATGTCATGATGCTGCAACTCCAAATAATAATTGTCGCGTCCAAAAACATCGATATACCAGGAAATCAGTTTCCGCGCTTCGTCAAACTCGCCGGCCTGGATTTTACGAGGAAGCTCAGCAGACATACAACCAGAGGAAACGATCAATCCTTTGGAATGTGCTGCCAGGGTGTCGTGATCGACGCGAGGGTAATAGTAGAAACCTTCCATCTGAGCGACAGAGGCTAGAGACAGCAGATTGTGATATCCGGTCATGTCTTCCGCCAGCATCAAGAGATGTGTGGAATGTCTGTCCAGCTTGGCATCCCGATATGTCATTCCGCTCGCGGCCATATAGCCTTCCAGCCCGATGATCGGCCTGATCTTAGCAGCCACTGCGGCGTTATAAAAATCGACTGCTCCATACATCACGCCATGATCAGTGAGGGTCACCGCGGGCATGCCCAAAGCGACAGCCTTTTCGACAATCCGCTGAACCGTATTTAGACCATCCAGGAGCGAGTATTGTGAATGCACGTGCAGGTGGGCAAAAGCCATTGTTGCTTCTCCAAAGTAATAAGTGAGCCTATTATAGGTGTCTATCGGGTCGCTGAAGGATTAAAAAACCGGCAAAAACGGGATTTGCCGGCTCAATCATTTTTGCCTGATAAGCAAACTAAAACAGCTTCACAAGCCAAAGCACAATCAGCAAGGCCACAAGGCCGCCAACCATAACCAGGGCTGAAACAAACACTGGCGTGCGCATAAGAGTATTCCAAATTACTCGCCAACCGCCGCTGCCCCCATAACCAGGCGCCCGGGTGTAATAATCGGGCGCTTGTTGGATCAAGCCGACTTGCTGCTGAGGAGTAACCGGACGCCTGCTGTGGGAGCGCCTGTTTGCGCCCGGTGCGCCGCTGCGGGCCACATGTCTGGTGGTTTCGCACCGCCGGCCCATTTTGCGCCGTGCCAATCAGATTGTGGTGCTGAAAAACGGGAAAATTGAAGCCCAGGGCGTGTTGGATGAACTGCTGGCTACCTGCGAAGAGATGCGCCTGCTCTGGCAGCAGGAAAAATAACGCGCCGCCCAAAGACCCTGTAACAGAAGACCGCGTTGAGCCGGTTTTCTGTTACAATTTACCTCGTTACCACTTCATTTTTGAGAACCACACTGAATTGGAAAAGATCGAATGAAAAAACATCCAACCGTCAGGGCTTTGGTCCTGGCCGCTGTGGCGTTTGCCGCCTGCCTGCTGTGGATAAGCGGTTGTTCGTCTGCCCGCGTTTCCAACGAACCCACTTCCACGCCCATCCCAACCCCCCTGGTACCGCTCAAACCGACCTACCCGGTCCGAAAGGGAGATATTATCGCCAACCTGCAATTTTCTGGCCGGATTGCCGCGGTGACCCAGGAAGCGCTCTTCTTTCGGGCCGATGGACGCATTCGCACCATTTACGCCAAAGCAGGTGACATGGTAAAGAAGGGGCAGGTTCTGGCGGACCTGGAGAGCCTGACCAAATTGGCGCGCCAGCAAGCCTTAAGCCAACTGGCCGTGCGCCGGGCAGAGATCCGCCTGGAAATGGCCAATTTGCAATTGCAGCAGGTGGAGAAAAACGCATTTACCTTCTACCAGAAAACCTATGATGTGCCACAAAAAAAATATGAAGTGGAACTGGCCCAGATCGCCTTGGACGAGGTGCGCTTGAGCAATGAAGACCTGGCAATCAATGTCTCGGATGCGCAGATTATCTCGCCTATGGATGGGCGATTGCTCTCTTCCAGCATTTTAGCTGGCGGCAATGCCACCGCCTACAAGGAAGTGATGGTGGTGGTGGATCCGGGCGTACTGGAGGTCAGTGCGGAATTGGACAGCACCATGCAGCCCAAGGTGGAATTGAACCTGCCTGCGACCGTCACCATTCCCAACCGGACGGATGTGCAGGTAACCGGCAAAGTCCGCCGCCTGCCATTTGCTGCAGATGGCAACACCAATGCGCAGAACAAGGTACAGGATATTTCCACGCGCATCGCCCTAGATAACCCTCCCGCCGCGTTAGGCCTGGCAATTGGCGATCGGGTAGAAGTCAGCCTGCTGCTGCAATCCAGGCAAAACGTGCTGTGGCTGCCTCCCCAGGCGATCCGCGCTTTCGAAGGGCGGAAGTTCGTGATCGTCCAGGAAGGCCAGGTGCAGCGCCGCCTCGATATCAAGACCGGCGTGCAGAGCGACGACAAAGTAGAAATAGTAGAAGGTCTGACCGAAGGCCAGAATGTAGTAGCCCCTTAGTTAGGAAAATATGACCGCATCTCCTCTGATCGTGTGTGACAACCTCGTGCGCATCTACAAGATTGCCAATCTTGAAGTGGTGGCGCTGCAGGGGTTGGATCTGGTGATTTCAGATGGGGAGCTGGTGGGTGTGGTGGGCGCCAGCGGCAGTGGCAAGTCTACCTTGCTCAATATTCTGGGCGGGCTGGACCGGCCTTCCGCGGGGCGGGTGTGGGTGGGCGGTGAAGACTTATTGAAAATGTCTGAGAATGACCTCAAGCGCTACCGCCTGGCGCGGGTGGGGTTTGTCTGGCAGCAAGGCAAGCGCAACCTGGTTCCTTATTTGAGCGCCCGTGAGAATATTGAACTGCCCATGATCATGGCTGGCGTTTCGGGAGAAGAGCGCCGCAGCTATTCAATGGAACTGCTCGAAGCGGTGGGGTTAAGAGAACGCGAAAAGCATCGGCTTTCTGAACTGTCTGGCGGCGAACAGCAGCGGGTAGCGATCGCCGTGGCGCTGGCCAACCACCCCAGGCTGCTGCTGGCAGATGAACCCACCGGCGAACTGGATACCGCCACAGCCGAGATCATTTACCAGCTCATCCAGGATTTGAATCGGCAGATGAAGATCACTGCCCTAATTGTCAGCCACGACCCGGGTATAGCGCGCCACGTCGATCGCGTGGTATCTATTCGGGATGGCAAACTTTCGAGCGAAACGTTCCGTTCGACAGGCACACCTGCCCCAAAAGGGGGGCAGCCAGGCGCCACGGGCGAGGTTGCGATAGATGAAAGCAGACCTGCAGTAGATGCGCCGGTACAAACCCAAGCGGTTTATGAAGAATTGACGGTAGTGGACTCGGCCGGGCGGCTGCAAATTCCCAAAGCTTACCTCGAAAAGCACCAGATCCGCGGCCGGGTTCGCCTGGAATTGACCGAAGACGGCATAAAAATCCTGCCGGCCAATCATCGCGAACACGGCCCCACTGCCGAATGGCTGGCCGAAGAACTAACCGAAACCCGGTCCGGCAACGGGCTGCGTGGTTGGCTGCAACGCGTACAAACCAGTCGCTCGGCAAAGAAAAAGATCGATGAATCCAAATAACCTGGGGGAGCATTGAACCAATCAATCAGCGGTGAGATGGCCGAAATGGACTTGAGTTCCGCATTAAATCCCGCGATCCAGGTCACGGATCTCTGGCGTGTTTTTACGAGCGAAGCCCAAGTAGAAGTGCCCGCCCTGCGCGGGCTGAATTTGGTGATCCCTGCGGGTAGCTATATCGCATTGAAAGGCCGTTCAGGGAGCGGCAAGACCACCTTGCTGAACTGTCTGGGTGGGTTGGATACGCCTACATCTGGAAAGATCCAGATTTATGAGCATGAAATTACAGCCATGAGCCAAGAACAATTAACCCAATGGCGGCGCAGCCAGGTGGGGTTTGTATTCCAGTCCTTTGGATTGCTGCCCACCCTATCGGCCTATGAAAACGTCGAATTGGTGCTGCGGCTGACCGGAAAAAATCGCAAGGAATTACATGAGCGTACGCTGTTCTGCCTAGAACGGGTCGGTCTGAAGAAATGGATGCAGCACCGCCCATTTGAAATGTCGGGCGGTCAAAGGCAGCGGGTGGGCATTGCCCGGGCTTTGGCCAACCAGCCCCAGCTGATCCTGGCGGATGAACCCACCGGAGAGCTGGACAGCCAGACCGCGCGCGAAATCTTTACCCTGTTCCGCACCATCGCCCGTGACGAGAAAGTAACTGTGCTGATCACCAGCCATGATGTGCTGGCGGACGAATATGTGGACCGGTATTTTCGATTGAAAGACGGGCAGATCGAATAGTTAACGCAGAATTTTGCCAAGCTGCTGGCGGAAAGCCAGGGCAATCGTGACAAATTCGGCCAGCACAATGGTAGCGGTAAAAGCAATCACCAGCATCAGCACCCGTTGTTCGGCAAAAACCGGCAGCAGCGGCGGCAACGGCACACCTTTTTCGCCAGTAAAACGAAAGAACGGCACAAATAGCTGTGCGGTTACACTTCCGATCAGGGTTCCAACCGAAACACCAAATAAAACCAAAAAGGCATATTCAAGCACCAACTGCGTCATGATCTGGCGGCGCGACACCCCGATGGCATTTAAAACGCCGAAGCGATAGATGCGGTCGCGCAGCGAAGCGTAACTATAGATCAATAGACCCAGAATCGCCATGACCGCGGCCGCCAGGAAGCCGATCGAAAGCGTGCCGAAGATGCCCACCCGTTCCGTTTTGCCTTCCTCGGCCGCGATCAACGCGGAGCTTTCCAGCGAACTGGAAGCTGCGATCCCCAGAGTGCCGGGAAGAACTTTCAGGATGGATTCGGCCTGCACCCCAGGCTTCAGTTTCAGCCAGATATCGTGCGGAACGGTAAAGCCAAACTGGGAGGACAAATATTCCAGGTTACCCACCATGGTCAGACTTTGCTCGTCATAGACCGTTGGGAAGTAATCATAGGTGCCGACGATGGTGAACTGCATCGTGGTTCTGAGCGTGTTATTGGTTACCAACATCGAGATCTGATCACCGGGCTTCACCCCCTGCTTTTCTAGAGCAGCCCGCGAAATCAGCACCCCATCGGTGGTTAATGCCAGCCGGTTCATCAGGTTACCCAGTGATTCATTGGCAAAATCGGAGCGGAACCAGGCGACCTGGGGAAACTCAAGCCGGTCAATCGCCATAAATCGTCCCACAATTTCTCGGCGTGTGCCAGGGTTAAAGCGGGCGATAAAATTGGTGATGCGGGTTGCCTGAACAACGCCGGGCAGGTTCTTAAATTCCGATGGGCTGGGAATCCAGTTGCCATCGATATAGGGGGTGCCTTCAATCACAGACCTGGGGGTGAAGACCATGTTGGTGCCGACGCGGTATAGAATACGATCGACCATCCACTGGTCCAGACTGGCTGCCATCGAAAGGGTGTAAACACCCATCGCAAGTGAAACGATAACCAACAGCGTGGGCTGAATGTAATCGTGGCTCTGCCGGCCCAACTGGCGCAACGTGAGGTGCAGTGTAAACCAGATCGGCAGCCCGGCCAGTAAATCTAGCAGGCGCATGATCAGAGCAAACAGGCGCATGGCCATCAAAGAGGCCGTGACGATAAACAGTGCCGGGATTAGCACTAATAAAGGGTCGCGGTATAGATCTTCTGGCTTGCTGACCACCAGGTTAGCCAGAGTACCCTGGCGCGCCATCAAGGTATACAGATAATACGTAGGGATGATTAATAACAGATCCAGATAAAAACGATACCAGACCGGAGCACGCGGCGGGCGGGCCCACTCGCGTTCCTCGGTCACCACACTTTGGCGGGAAACTTGCAAGGCGGGCCACAGCCGTGAAAGCAGCGATACCAGCAACGCCAACAACGCCAGGGGAATGTTCAAACCATCCAGTGAAATAGGCAGCGCAGCGCGCGGGGTAAAGGTCATAAAGGATGCGCTGAAACCCATGATCCAGGCAATCCCCATCCCCAGGGCGATGCCAAACGGCAGTGCTACCAGAAATAAGAGCCCCTGTTCCAACAGCACCAGGCTGAGCACCCCGGCAGTGTTCATTCCACGGCTCACCAGCATGGTAGTTTCTTTGCGCTGCCATTGGGCAATAATGCCGGAAGTCAGCGCCAGGAAATACAGCAGGATGGCAAAAGCCGGCAGGTTATACCCCAATAACAGAATAGTGAGGGTATTGCTGCGTTGGACAAAGGTTTCCAGCGGCGTCAGCGGCGGCGTATTCATGGTAGCGCCAGGAATGGATTGGTTGATCTGCAACTGACCGCGCTTAAAACCCTCCAGGTAAGCAGCGCCGTTTTGGGTGGCGATTTTGCTGTCATCCAAAATCACATACCAGTTCACCTCACGCGATTCGGCAGCCAACAGCGGCTGGACGAATTTTATATAATCACTGCGCCGCACCAGCAGCGCTTCGGTATAGGCGCCGTTAGGGTTCGTGAACCAGAATTCTTCCTTTGGGTCTTTGGCCTTCCAGAAGCCCGCCAAACGGATCGGGATCTGGTTGTCCACAACGGTTAAACCGATCTGTAAAAGTTCGCCAACCTGAATCCCGCTCTTCTGAACCTGCGGTTCGGTCATCCAAACGTCCAGGATATTACCCGCTGCGCTGCCCTCGTCCGTGTATGGCGCGCCTTCCAGCACATCGATGTGGCTGGCCACACTGGCCTTATAGACCGCGGAGACCGTACCCAGATAATCCTTACCCTCGGCATACAGGCGCGAATCTTTGGCCGGTGAAAGCATCAACCCACCGCTGGATATTTCGATGCCCAGATGCCGCACCGGCAGCCCAACATTATTGGACAACAGGCCGGTGATGGTCTGTGAAAGATTTTCGGCAGTTTGCAGCGAAACCGGGTTCTGGGCGGAGGGGTAAATGTAAACCGAAGTGGAGAATGCCGGCCGGCCGGTAACGCGACTGAACGCTTTTAATTCCTGGGTCAGAATCATGCGGTCTACAGCCTGCGAAAAAAACGAGGCATTGGTGACCAATCCGATCGACAGGACAATACTGATCAGCGAAAGCAGGGTCAGGCCGCGATGAAAGCGCTGCCGCTTAAAGATCAGGCCCAATGAAGCACCTAACGAGCTTTGCGGAGCAATCCGGGCGATCGTGTGCAGTTTACCAGGTATGTTGGACAACGCAGTCATGAAGAAGAGTCAGATCCGAAGTCAAAATTTTTGCCCTGAAGTATTATAACGCCATTCATCTCACTCACTAAAAACGATGGGCGCGGAATGAAAATCAAGCAGCGCGTGCACCGGGCAGGCAGAACCTGCCCGGTGCACGCCCATCTTCAAAAAATGTAGCCGGAACACTTTCTAAAATAAGTCAGCCAGCCGGGTGCGGCCCAGCGCCGCGGGGTCTTCGCCGGCAGCCAATGGGCGCAGACGTAGGTTAAAATGATAGCGACCGGCGTTGATCAGAAACTCCTGGTAAACTGAGGCCATCCAGCCATCATCGCCGCCTACACCCATATGCCTGGCATCCAAATGCAAGATGACTTCGCCGCGGGGTACCAATTTATAGATATGTTTGGCTGCTTCAAGATCCTGAGTGGTGTAATTCAAAGCGTCAATGTGCAGCAGGTCAGAGCCTAACACCATCAAGCCGCGACCCGCTCCGTCTGTCAGCGCCAACCAGCGCACGTCCTCGCGACCGCCGCACTCGGAGGGGTAAACGTACGGGGTAAACTGGTCGGCCACGCTGCTTTGGTAAGTACCCACGGCCGCACCCAGCTTGCGATCGACATAATTCTCGTGCGGTCCGCGACCAAACCAGGTTAACCGGTCCAGGCTGCCCGGCAGTCGCAGTTCCAAGCCAATGCGCGGCAGGTGTGGCAGTGCATCACTCACCAACACCTGATTTTCAAGCGCAATTTCACCGCTGCCGTACACCCGATAGAGAATTTCGCTATAGATTCCAGCGCGCTTGCCAGGAGCGCAGACAAATGCCCTCACACGCACCTCGGCCACCTGCGGGCTGAGCAACTCGGCCCGGAAGGATAACAGCATGCGTTCCAGGCGGTCCAGCCCGGCGGCGCGCCACTGATGGATGATGGCATTGGGATTGCCCATCAACAGATCAAAATCAGTTGGGGCGCGGTAATAGTGCTCGCTGGGGCCGGCGCTCAAAATTTCCTGCCCATTGGCGACCCAGGAAGCCAGGATGCCCGTATTCTTATCAAAGGTGACCTTAAAACCAACCCCGCTGATGACCCACGTATCGCCCTGCTCCGCCAGTGTCAGCGCGGGCATTTGCTCCGGCGCCAGGGCAGGCTTTGCAGGCACGTCGAACGGCAAGGGGAACTGTTCCCAGCCAATTTCGTGGCCCACGGGTGCCCACAGGGTGGCCTCTTTCAGCACGAAGCGCACATTCAAGTGGTATTCCGCCCCGGGCAGCAGTGGGTCCGGCTGCTGGAAGGGTACCACCAACTCACCTTTTTGGCCGGCTGCCAGTCTCATGGGGGCCAGGTTGCCGCTTTGTACGAGCTTACCATCTTCCAGCAACTCCCATACGATGCTTAAATGCGCCAGCGAAAGGCTGTGATACTTATTCCAAACCAGCAGGCGGCCCTGTAGAAGTTCAGCCATTCCTTCTATGCGGATGGACAGCGGTCCCTGGACTTTCTTTACTTCATAAGCGCCCGGGTGGGGCACCAGGTCTGGACCGACCACCCCGTTGCAGCACATTTGCGGGTCTTCGTTGGGCTGCTTATAATTAAATCCGTCGCCAAAATCGCCGCCGTAAGCCCAATATTTTTCGCCTTTTTCATTAATATGCATTAGGGCCTTGTCATGCCAATCCCAGATGCAGCCGCCCTGAAAACGCGGTTCTTTGTCGACCAGGTCCCAAAACTTGAAGAAGTTGCCATTGACATTGCCTTTGGCATAGGCATATTCACACATGATAATCGGGCGCTTTTCGCTGGGGTCTGCCAGCACGCTGCGCATCTGATCCAGGTTGGGGTACATCACAGAATACACATCGCTGACCTCAGGCCCCGGCCGGCCACTTTCGTAATGCACCAGGCGGGTCGGGTCATAGGCGCGGATCCAGGCCGCCATGGATGCATGGTGGGGGCCAGTACCGGATTCGTTGCCTAACGACCAAAAAAGCACGCTGGGGTGGTTTTTATCGCGCAGCACCATGCGGGTGGCGCGTTCCAGGTAAGCTGTAGCCCAGGCGGGGTCATGGCTCAGTTCGCCTTCGACGCCGTGAGTTTCCAGGTTTGTCTCATCGATCAGGTAAATGCCGTACTCGTCGCACAGTTCATACCAGAAGGAGTGGTTGGGGTAATGACTGGTGCGCACGGTGTTGAAATTAAGCTGTTTCATCAGCACAATTTCCCGGCGCATATCTTCCTGGGTGAGTGCGCGGCCACGCTCGGGGTGGTGCTCGTGGCGGTCGACGCCGCGGATCACCAGGCGCCTGCCGTTGAGCAGGATCACGCTGTTTTTGATCTCCACCTGGCGAAAACCAACCTTGCATGATTCAAAGTCGATCGCCTGGCCGCTTTGATTTTTGAGGGTCAGCACCAGGGTGTAAAGGTACGGGGTCTCGGCGGTCCATAGGGTGGGCTTATTCACGGCCTGTTTGAACATGGCGCAGGCGGTTTTGGCGGATGGGTGCATCGACCAGCTATTTCCAGCACTCACGGGAGTAGAAAGCGCTGTGGAGAAGACCGGGCCACCGGAAGCATCATACAGGGCCGCCTCGACCTGGTAGCCGGCCATATCGGCAACGCGCGGGATGAAAGCTTCAATCTCCAAAACCGCATTTTCCCGACGGTCATCCAGCAGGGTGCGCACCGTGAAATCGCGCAGGTGCATTTTAGGCTTGCTGTATAAGATCACGTCGCGCTGAATGCCGCTGAGCAGCCAGAAATCCTGGTCCTCGAGGTAAGAGCCGTCGCTATAGCGCATCACCTGGGCTGCCAGGGTGTTCTGGCCGGATCGCAGGTAAGCCGTGATGTTAAATTCCGCCGGCAGGCGGCTGTCCTGGCTGTAGCCGACCTGCTGGCCGTTGATCCACAGGTAAAAAGCCGAATCCACCGATTCGAAGGATACAAAAATCTCGCGCTCCAACCAGGCCGGGTCCAGTTCAAAGGTTTGACGGTAACAACCGGTCGGGTTTTCTTTGGGGGCATACGGTGGATTGGGGTCGAAGGAATAGTGAGTATTGGTGTAAATGGGTTTATCGTTAAAGCCCAACAATTGCCAGTTACCCGGCACGGCAATATTCGCCCACTGTTGCCCATTGAAATCTTCGCGGTAAAAACCAACCGGAACCTGTTCCGGATTTCCAACGAGCAGGAATTTCCAGTCGCCGTTGAGCAGCCGGTAATAGGGCGACTGCATCCGGTCACCGGTTTTAGCCTGCTCGGCGCTGGTATATGCGCCCAGGGGCACATGGGCAGGCAGCTTGTTGCGCCCGGTCACGGCCGGATTTTCCCAATCATTCATTTGAGGCATGATCTTTTCCTTTAGTAGATTAATGGCCGGTCATCTTCAAAGTAATTTTTTGTAATGTCAGGTTGTAATCATCGAATGAACCTGAGGATACCATCAAGAGAGTTAACCCATCGGCGCTGATCCACTTGGTGGGAAAACCGGGTTGGTAATCTCCATAAGTGCCCCAGTCGTCATCCTGGTAAAACAAGCTCCAGGGTCCCCATGGTTCAGGTGCTTCAAACAAAGTCAATTGGCTGTGCAGAGCGCTGGCGGGCCAGGCGCCAGGCGTGTGATAAGGCCGCGGGTTTCCTTCTTCATCTAAAAAACTGTAATTTCCCATTAGATAACGGCGGATGCCTGGGTTATACGAGACATGGTTTTCACCAGTCATATGAAAATAGTGAAAAATGGGTTGCGCCAGATGGTCGTCAGGGTCCCAGGTTGGCTCAGAATTGGCCTGGAAGCCGGTGAAAAAACTCCATGCCGAGCGGTTTAATATCTCATACCGGGGCACACGTCCAAGCAGAATTTCATCGCCGTTTTCCCAATAACTACCCCCATCTTCACCGGCAGGAAAATAAGCATAGATATAGTCGTCACGGGCGCCCTGGTAATCTTTGCTAAACTGGAGAAAATGAGGAGATGCAAGCCGACCGGTGAAGAAATCGACAGGGGTGGCTTCGCGGTTCCAGGTCTGGCCGTAATCGGGGGATGTAATGATCCAGGCATTGATATTATGCTGGCGGTTGAATTCAGGGTTGTCTCCATAGTTGTGCAGTTCTACAGCCATAAAAAGCATCCCGTTCATGCAAAGCAAACTGGCTGGTTTTACCCCGTTTTTGGGATGCAGGTTTGGTTTCTGGCAGTAGATTTTTGGGTCAATGGGTTTAGGATCGATCAATTCAAGATAGACACCCCAACCCGTTCCCCAAAAGACATCAGAAGGTCCGGAGATAATTTTCCAAAAATTCATCGGGCTGCCTGAATTGTCGCCAGCCGCGCCGTACAGTTGATCATCATCTGCCCAGGTGATAGGCCACATATCGCCGTCGCCGCGGTGGCAACGGAAGCGGTCAAAGGTTGCACCGGCGATAAAGGTACTGCAGGGGAAGGGGGGAGTTGGAGGTGGCATCGGTGTTATCCTGCTCTATTTAAATAAATGTCTTCATCATTTAAAACCTGCAGGAAAGCTTCTGCGCGTTCCGGTTGAATAAATTCATGCGCGTTGTCATAGATGACAAATAAAAAGCCCTTTCCACCCAGGTTCTGCACGATACGTCGAGCGCCCTGGGGGGAGACAAACACCTGGCACAATTTGCCGCCGTCGCGGATGCGCTTGAGCAGCGGCAGCCATTCCTCCGGCTCAGGCTGACCGGCGCCGGGGATCCACTGGATACCGCGCAGGCGCGCGATTTTCAGCAGATGATTGAGATGGGGAACCTCGCCGATCCCATCCAGGTGATAAAAGCCGTGATCCAAAGTTTCGCAGCAGGCAGTGAGATCGGGCACCACGAAACGCTCAAACATGCGTGGGGAAATCATATACGAAAAATCGCATTGCAGCATGTAGGTCTTTCCGGTCGACCAGATCGGGGTCCAGCAACTGGTACCGCGGCACGCGGGACGAACGATGGCATCCAGTTCATTGTAATAACGAACCCACAGTTGCGTGATCTGCGCCACCAGTCGGTCAACTTCTTCGGGTTGGTCAACTACTTCCACCAACAAGCGCTGGGTTTCACGGAATGAAGCCAAAATATCCAGATTACCACCCAGATCGGTGATGGATGCGGCCAATTGACCCTGCCAGCGTTCCGCGATGGCAGCGGTAATGTCTTTCACCCGCTGCCACCACACATTCTGCGGGTCATAATTCAAGCGCAAATCCTCGATGGGCATCTCAGCCGGGGGAGTGAACCAGACGGTTTCAGAAGGATCGCTGACACTGTTGACTTTGGCGCCTAAAAAGCCGGCGGCGATACCAGGACCAAAATTGACCCACCACCAGGGAAAGCCATCGCCGTAGTAGTGCGTGGCAGCCATGTATGGCTCATAGCGATCGACCACTTCGTGGGCTGTCATACTCAGAGGATAATTGCTCTGGTAGGAATAAGGTTTATCCGTCCCAGAAGGAACAGTCGTCGATAACCAGACCAGCGGGCGGTGTAACTCACCGGCCCACCAGGCCATGGTATCGCGCTCAACTTTCTGCCAGCGTTCTTCAGAAAAATTTACTCGGGACATATAACCTCTGCTTGTTTATTTGATTAATAGCTGAATTAACCGGCTGCCGGCAACTGGCCGAGTACGGAAGTTATCCCGCACATTGTCCAGCATCCGTTCGATATATACCGGGCGGCCCGCATACAATTCATCGCGTACTTCTTGAAGTAAGCTTTCCGGAATGAGATCCTTGCTGGGAAAAGGCGAGGCTTCACGGAACGAAATATTGGGGCGGTACTGTTCGACATTGGCCAGGTAGGCCGTGGTATATAATGCTCTCCAATCCATCAGCAATAATGCGTTGTCTGGCACGGAGCGCAGGTATTCCGCCGAAACAGACCTGGGCTGTGACAGGTCCTTTAATGGATAAGTGTAATCATCATCCTTGAAAAATGTTGCTTTGCCGGCTGCCAGCGCATCCCAGCGCGAAGCGGCTGCCGGAACGATAAAGACCGCCGCGGCCAACAGGACAGCCACGAGATATAACCCGCTTAGCACAATGCGCAGCCACCCAGCACGGGCGCCGGTTCGACTTAGAAAAGATTTGATTTCTTCCAGCACAAACCCCACACCCACACCCATGAAAGTACAGATGAAGAGGTAGGTGGCCATGTAAAATACGAACTTACTGCTGACCTTATAGTTAACAATGTAGAAAAGCAGGGTGAGTGCACTGAGCAGCACAAAACCCGTCAGGCGAAAACGGCGAATTAGTGAAACAAGCAGGCCCAACAGGCCAAAGCTCAACATCAACCCCGTAAAGTCGCGCTTGATCAGAGCATCCCCATACAGACTGAGTTCTTTCAGCATAAAGTTCGGATCGCCTGAGAAGAGTTGCTTGCCCCATTGCAAGGAAACCACCGTGTTATAGACGCGCTTAAAAAATGTATCCAGGTCAGCCGTGCTGGCGCCCCACAGCGAGCGCGATGGCAGCAGCGCCACATTGAGGAAGCTGGTCGGCGGGTTAATCAGCGAATCGCTTAGGAAGAAACCTCCGAAGAAGATGATCGCCCCCATGGCCCCGCCGAGAACCGCCATGCCAATTGCTTTGCCCCACGCGCGGGCCGGCTGAACCTCGCCCGGGCGACCCGCACTGGCGCGGCGTACCCACAACGTCCACAGTATAAAAATGCCCACCGCGGGTACTACCAGTTCTACCACGGTATGCACGCCCAGGCCCAACAGCAGCATGGTCGCCAGAACCCACCGGCCACGGTGGTAAGGATCTTCCTGCCAGCGCCACAGGCAGTACACGCTCCAGGTTAGCACCAGGGTTGCCAGGGTGTACACCTCCGCAATCACGGCTTGCGACCAGAAAGAATAGGCAACACCCATTGCCACTGCGCCCAGAACAGGCCCGACCCGGCTGCGGGTGATAAAGCGACCCAATAGGTACATGCCGCTCAGGGTACCCGCGGCATAGATCGCCGAGAGCAAGTTGATGCGGTAAGCAAAATTGCCAAATGGCAGCAGGGTACCCAAAATTTTACCCAGCAGCACGTACACCGGATATCCTGTGGTGTGGGCAATCCCCATGGTGTACGAAAGTGCCTGAAATTCAGCACTATCGCCGTACAACACATCTGGGGCCAGGGTGCGCACATAGCAAATCAAGGCGATGATCCCCAGCCCAAGCGCAATCCAGCCATCCAGCCACATGCTGCGCTGCGCGCTGGGTTGCACGTCCCGATTTTGGGGATCGATCGGGTCCAGTTTTGGACGGTTCTCAACAGGGTTCATCGAAGCAATCCAGATCCTATTGGATGGGGTACCTTGAAAACACCTGTTTGCTCAAAACCATCGCATCTTCATCGGCGGTGGAATAGGGCCGCAGGCGCAAGCTGAAACGGGTTTCTTGCGCTTTGAGCTGGTACTGCTCCAGGCGGCCTGGTCCGCAACTGGCACTGCCCAGCCCAGATTGGGCATAATCCAGATTGAGGGTGATCTCAGGCCGGCGCACCAGGTCAAATGGGTGACGCGCTAACGTCAGTTCTTCTGTGGTGAAATGATGCGCACTGACATTTAACAGCCCCGGCCAACCCACAGCCAGCAATCCGGTACCATCCGCGGCGCTGAGCGAGACCCAGCGCACCTCGGTCTTATTGCCGTTTTCCTCAGGATAGAGGTAATCCACATACTGCTCTTCCACCATACCCTTATACAACCCCACCCGCGCCCCTTCCTGGCGGTCGGCATAGGTCTCCTGCGGTCCACGCCCATACCAGTTGAACTGCTCAAAACCCTGCGGAAGCTGCATTTGTAATCCCAGGCGCGGCAAGAATGGCAGGCCGGGAATGGGCAGCACATGCGTTTCAATCAGCACATCGCCGCTGCCGTAAATTGAATAGAGGTAGGTACAGTCAAAGTGCGCCACTGGCGCAGGCTGCGGATTGATCAAGCCTGGCCCACCGGCAATGGCTTCATCGATCATATCCGGAACCTGAGCGCCTATTTCCAATAGCATCTTTTTCAATTCGAGCAGCACGTCAAATACGCGCTGTTCGCTCACCAGTTGCGCCAGCATGGACTTGATCTTGCCAAATTTATCCTCGCCGGGCAGCGCTGCATAATCCAGTCCCAAACGCTGGCACAGACCCGGCAGCATTTCCGGCGCAAGCATATAATTGAGCCCCTGTTCCATGCGCATCAGGCTCTCCTGCACGCTCTGGTCGGGTTTCAATTCCGCGCCTGCTTTGACCCCGATAACGGTGCTGACTTGAATGTGCACCAATGAGGGCGAGGTCTGGCGGATTTCCACTGTGCCAGTATTTTCTTCGAGCTGGTCGTATCCAGATTCGCGCCAATGGCGCGCGGCCCGTTCATCGCCCCAGACGTTCAGGTCATTTTCGGTAGGCGCGCGCCAGAAATTCAGCCGCGGGCCACTTTTGATGAGCTCCTTGCCACGAAAGCCAAACGCCGTGATCCTTCCGGCTGCCTGATCGAAGCTCAAACGGAAGGTTTGGGCTTCGATCTCGGTCAAAACGCCAACCTGACGCAGATGCAAGACCGGCATTTCACCCGATGCCCTCACCGCCGGAGCCGTTAATGGGAGCTTGAATTGGTTCCAGGCCACTTCGTGGCCTTGCTCGGCCCAGGCGCTGGCCTCAGCCAGCGTAAAGCTGACCAGCAGCCAATATTCCACGCCGGCTTGCGGGGTGGGCAGGGTATACGGCAGGGTAAATTCTTCGCGCCCACCGGCCGGGGTGGTAAAGCGCGGCAGTGCGCCCTGGCCGATCAGGCGGTCATCCGCGCGCAGTTCCCAGCGCACCGCCAGGTGGCTCAGGTCCGAATGGAAGTATTTATTCACCACCACGGCCTGCCCATGCAGCAGATCCACGGCTTCAACGCACACCGGCTGGATCACTTTTTTGTATTCAAACAGAGCTGGGTGGGGGCGGCGGTCAGGGAAAACCAGGCCGTTATTGCAGAAGCTGGTATCGCTGGGCTGGTCGCCAAAATCGCCGCCGTACGCATACCAGACGGTGCCGTCCGCGCGTACCTGGCAGATGCCCTGGTCCACCCAATCCCAGACAAAACCGCCGCGAATGCGTGGATAAGCCTCAATGATTTCCCAGTATTCTTTCAAGTTACCGGGGCTGTTGCCCATGGAGTGGGCGTATTCGCACATGATCAGCGGGCGAGTTTCGCCGGGTACGTTGGCCAGAGCCACCAGGTTTTTAAGCTTGGGGTACATGCAACTGATGATGTCGACATAAGGTTCATTGCGGGCCGATTCATAATGCACCGGACGCGAGGGATCGTATTGGTGGATCCAATCGGCCAGCGCGGCATGGTTTGGCCCATAGCCCGATTCGTTGCCCAGCGACCAGATCACCACAGATGGATGGTTCTTATCGCGTTCGACCATGCACGCACCGCGCTCTAGAAAGGCGTGCTGCCAAAGCGGGTCTTTGGTCAGGCGGTCCCAAACGCCGTGGGTTTCGATATTGGCTTCGTCGATCAGATAAATGCCATAGCGGTCACACAACTCGTACCAATACGGCTGGTCGGGGTAATGACAGGTGCGCACCGCGTTGATATTGGCCTGCTTCATGATCAGAATATCCTGCAGCATCGAAGCGCGGGTGATGGCATGGCCCTTATCCGGTTCATGCTCATGGCGGTTGACCCCGCGGAACAGCACCGCCGCACCGTTAATTAGGATTTTTCCATCACGAATTTCCACCCGGCGGAAGCCTACCTGGCAGCTTTCCACCTCCAGCGTGTGGCCATGCTCATCCTTCAGGGTGAGCAACAGAGTATACAGGTACGGGTGCTCAGCCGACCACTGGCGCGGGGAACTGACCGCGGCGCTCAATTCAAGAATTTCTTCTGCTCCGCCGGTTACCGCCAGACTGGCAGTAGGTGCCCAACCAATCACCGGTTTATTGTCAGCATTGTACAGGGCTGCTTCCACCCGGCAGGCCGTCGAGCTGGTACCGCCATAATTTTTAAGGTTAACGCGCACCTTGAGTTCAGCATCCTGATAGCGCTCGTCCAGCTCGGGGCGGGCCCAGAAATCACGCATATGGAGCGCGGGAACCGCAAACAGATACACATCGCGGAAGATACCGCTGAGGAACCACATATCCTGATCTTCAAGATAACTGGCTGAAGACCAGCGGTATACCTGCACTGCCAGCAGGTTCTCGCCCGGGCGCAGGTAGGGCGTCAGGTTGAATTCGGCCGGCAGGCGGCTGTCGGTGCTGTAACCCACCAGGCTGCCGTTAAGCCACAGGTAAAAGGCCGAATCGACGCCGTCAAAATTAATGAAGACCTGAGAAACCGGCGCGTCCGGCCTGGTGTGCCATTCTGACGGCAGTTGGAAAGCCAGGCGATAGCTGCCAACCGGGTTATTATCCTCGGGCACCCGCGGCAGTTGGGAAATATCGAAGGCGTAGCTGTTGGATAGGTAGCGCGGCTGGCCATAACCCTGAATTTCCTGGTTGCTGGGCACCGCCAATAAGCCCCATGCGCGGTCATCAAAATCTTCCCGGAAGAACTCCGTGGGCGCAGAGGCAGGGTTGGGCGACCAATGAAATTTCCAATTTCCGTTGAGCAACTTGAAGAAGGGCGATGCGATGGCATGATCGCCGTTGCTACGCAACGCCGAAGACTCATCGGCATACGGCAGCAGAGTGACGTGGGCCGGTTCTTTGTGGATCCCGGTGATTTCGGGATTTTGCCATTCGGGAATTTGGACGCTGGTCATGGGCATTCCTCTACTTACTTAAAGGGATGTTGTGTTGAAAACCGCGCTTCGCACAGTTTTCAACACAACAATTTCCCCAGGATTTAAGAGGATCCGAAAGATTAATGTTCCAGAATTTCGGATACACCGGTCAGGTTGAGTTCCGCGGCGCGGTGACATTTAACAAAGTGGCCTGGGGTGAGTTCTTTAAAAGCCGGCTCCTCGGTTTTACAAATATCCTGGCAGTAGCTGCAGCGCGGATGGAAGTAGCAACCCGAGGGCGGCGAAGCCGGATTAGCCACTTCACCGGAGAGCAGTACACGCTTGGTGCGCGGGCGCGGGTCGGGCAGTGGAATGGCCGACATCAGCGCCTCGGTGTAGGGGTGCAGTGGTGAAACAAACAGGTCGCGCGTGGGGGCCAGTTCGACCATTTTTCCCACATACATCACCGACACCCGGTTGCAGATGTGTGCCACCACGCTCAGATCGTGGGCGACAAAGAGGTAAGTCAGGCCAAGCTTGCCCTGCAAATCCTGCAGCAGGTTAAGAATCTGGGCCTGAACCGAGACATCCAACGCAGATACGGGTTCGTCGCACACGATAAATGTGGGGCTGGGGGCCAGCGCGCGGGCGATGCCGATACGTTGGCGCTGGCCGCCGCTGAAAGCATGGGGGTAGCGACGCATATATTCAGGTCGCAATCCCACCAGATCGAGGATCTCGGCCACGCGGTCTTCGAGTTGCTTACCGTGGAAGAGCCCCATGGCGCGCAGCGGCGCCCCAACAATATCCAGAATGGTCATGCGCGGGTTGAGCGAGGCGTAGGGGTCCTGGAAGATCATACGCATGCTGCGGCGCACATGCATCAGATCTTTATCATCCAGGGCAGCCACATCCACCAAGCCAAGGATGGGATCGCGAAACATCACCTTGCCGCTGGAGGGTGTGATGGCCCGCATAATAGAGCGTCCGGCAGTGGTTTTGCCACAGCCGCTTTCACCCACCATGCCCAGGGTCTCCCCTTCCATAATGTGCAGGTTGATATCATCCACAGCTTTGACGTGGCCCACAACCCGTTTAAAGAATCCGCGTTTGATGGGAAAATATTTTTTTAAATCCTGGACTTCCAATAATGGTTCAGATTTGTTTGCCGGGTTGGTCATATCTTTATTTCCTCTTGGTTTCCTGAGCACAGCGAATGTATTTCACCGGTCCATGCGGCGGGATTGCCGTTTCCATCATTTATCGTACAAATGACACCGGACGATATGACCTTCGCCCATCTGGATCACTTTGGGTTCCACTGTGTCGCACACGCCCAGGATGGCCTCGGGGCAGCGCGGATGGAAGGGGCAGCCCTTCAAATGTTGGTAGGGATCGGGGATCATGCCCTTAATCGTCTGCAGGCGGCGGGCATCATCGTGGCGCAGCAGAACATCCTTAAGCTGCGGGATGGATTGTAATAACGCGCGGGTGTAGGGATGCAGCGGCTGGTAGAAGATTGATTTGACATCGGTCTGCTCGACCACCTTGCCCAAGTACATCACAGCTACCTCTTCGGCAATTTCAGCGATCACCCCCAGGTTGTGGGTGATGTACAGAATGGCCATGCCGAATTCTTCCTGCAAATCACGCATCAATTGCAAAATCTGGGCTTCAGTGGTCACATCCAGCGCAGTGGTCGGCTCATCGGCAATCAACATTTGCGGCTGGCAGCACAGCGCCATGGCAATCACAGCGCGTTGGCGCATGCCACCGCTGAGCTGGAAGGGGTAATCATCGATGACACGTTCCGGCTTGGGCATTCGCACTCGCGCCAACATTTCAATGGCCCGATTGCGCGCTTCAGCCTGGTTGACTTTTTGGTGCAGGGTGATCACCTCGGTAATCTGGCGCCCGATGGTTAAGATGGGGCTCATGGCGGTCATGGGTTCCTGAAACACCATCGAGATCTGGTTGCCGCGGATGCTGCGCATCTCTTTGCCCATGGGGTCCAACTTTGTGATATCGACCACAGAGGAGAGCGCGTTGTCCTGGTTCTCGTGCACGGTGTGGTGGTATAGGATCTCACCGCCCTCAATTTTTCCAGGCGAAGGCACCAACCGCAGCAGTGAAAGCGACATCATACTTTTCCCGCAGCCGCTTTCGCCGACGATGCCCAGGGTTTTCTTGCGCTTAATGTTCAGATCCACACCGTCAACCGCCCGGACCACGCCTTCTGCCAGGTGGAAATAGGTACGCAGGTTCTTGATTTCGATCAGGTTCTCTGTCATGGGTACCTCGTTAAGTGACGTAGGGGTCCGCGGCATCGCGCAGGCCGTCGCCCAGGAAGTTGAACATCAGCACCGCCAGCACTACAAAGGCCACCGGCCAGAGCAGCCAGGGTAGTTGCGAAATGGTCTGAAGGTTCTGAGCATCTTGCAGCATCACCCCATAACTGATGATGGGGGACTGCAAACCGAGGCCCAGGAAGCTGAGGGCGGTTTCGCCGAGGATCATTCCGGGAATGGAGATCGTGAGTGAAACGATGATGTAACTGGCAAACCCGGGCAGCATATAGCGGGTGATGATTGAGCCTTCGTGCTCACCGTCCAGTCGGGCTGCCATCACGTAATCCTCTTCGCGCAGACTGAGCAACTTGCCGCGCACCGTGCGCGCCAGGCTGGTCCAACCGAAGATAGAAAGAATAACCGTGACGTAGAGGTAGGTCTGAAGCTGTGGCCAGTCCTGCGGCAACGCGGCGGCCAGCGACATCCACAGTGGGATCTGCGGCAGTGAGATCAGCACGTCAATCACGCGCATGATCACTTCATCGATCAGCCCGCCGAAGAAGCCGGCCAACCCGCCTAACATCAGGCCGAAAAAGAAGGCCAGCACAATGCCGATCAATCCAACAGTCAGGGAGATGCGTCCCGCAAAGAAGATGCGTGAGAGCACATCCCGCCCAAGGGTATCAGCACCCAGAATAAAGACCGGGATGATCTTGTTATCCGGCTGAAGACCGGTGCCATACAGATGGATATTTCCGGGGATCAAGCCCCACAGCTTGTAATCATCCCCCTGCACAAAGAATTTAATTGGGAAGAGTTGGGTGGTGTCTTCTTTATAGATCGGGCGCAGCGTTTCGGGGTCGCGAGCCTGAATGGGCTTGTAGACAAACGGAAAGCGCAGACTACCTTGCGCATCAATGATGCGGATTGGCGAAGGCGTCATACCGGTGAATTCTTTCATGCGGTGCAGAGGGTCAAAGGGTGAGACGAATTCGGCGAAGATGGCGATGAAATATAAGATGCCCAGCACCACCATGGCCATTTGGGCCAGTTTATGGCGGCGGAACTTCCACCAGACCAACTGCCACTGGGAGGCACGGAAGAAGGCCTCATCTTTCTGTGCCGCGTCCACCTTCTTTGTTTTGGAAAACCAGCGGGGTGCTTTGATCGTAGTCATGAGGTCTCCAATTTCCCCAGTCGAATACGCGGGTCAACGGCCGCGAGCAGTAGGTCGGAAACCAGGCTGCCGACGGTGGTCAGAGTGCCGATGATGATAATATAAGCGCCGGCGGTGTACATATCCTGTGTCATCAAAGAACGCCACAACACCGGACCGGCAGTATCCAGATTCATCACAATCTCGACGATGGTGCCACCCGAAAAGAACCAGACCAAGAGCCAGCCGAAGGTACTGAGGATCGGGTTAATTGCGATGCGCACCGGGTAGGAGATCAGCACCTTCCATTCCGAAAGACCCTTGGCGCGCGCCACTGTAACATACTGCTTGCGCAGTTCATCCAACATGGTGGCCCGTAAAGTGCGAATCAAGTTGGCCGTGCCCCCAATCGCCAGTATCAGAACCGGCAGCCAGATGTGGCCCAAAAGATCCACGAATTTGGCCCAGCTCCAGGGAGCAATCATCATTTCCGGTGAATATAACCCCCCCACTTTTACACCAAACACCGAAAAAGAGATCCACATCAACACCAGGGCAAGCAGGAACCCCGGCACCGCCAGGCCGATAAACCCCAGAAAGGTGAATATATAGTCGAGGAGGGAATACTGTTTGACCGCGACCAGAATCCCTACCGGAATGGCAAAACTCCAGCATACAATGAAGGCCAAAAAAGCGATAAAGAAGGTCATGCCGATGCGTTCGCCAATGACCTCATTAACAGGTTTGCCAAAGGTAAAGGAATAGCCAAAATCGCCGCGGGTCAGAATGCCGGTCATCCATTTGGCATATTGGGTCCAATAGGGCTGATCGAGACCGTACATTTTGGTCAGGCGGTCGACTTCGGCGCTATCAATGGTCAGGCCCGATGCTCGCAAATTATTCAAGCGTACCGTAAGGAAGTCGCCCGGTGGGAGCTGAACAATGACCCAGGCGATTACCGAAATGATCAGCAACTGTGGAATCATACGTAAAACGCGCGACAGGATGTAATTGAGCATTAGAAGATTCCTCCTTCCGCTAATAATGATACACCCGGGCGTGAGCAAGGGGTAGCATGTGGATGAGGTCAAATTGCTTAAGAACTACCGGACGTAAGCCCTCAAATGGATCTACGTCCGGTAGTAATTTAATTCTAATCAGGCACTAAGCCCGCTTGCCGCCTTCAAAGAAGAAGGCTTCGGGATGATAGGTAGAGAGACCGTAAGAATCCCAGCCGATGTAGGACTTGGCTTTCGGCAGGTTGCGCAGATTCTTGTTGAAGCACAATGGCGCCGGGCATTCCAACACCGTACCGATCTCCAGCGGGTTCTTGGCCAGGTAGTCGAAGATCGTCTGGCCGAGTTTGACGCGCTCGTTCTCATCGACGGTTGAGGTCATCTGGTCGAAGGTGGAGAGCAGCTTCTTGATATCATCGGGGGGTTCAACCAGGCCGGCAGTCGTCTTGTCGGCAGCATTATACCACTTGCCCCACTGATTACAGGGGCCGCCCTGACCACCGGCATTGGTGGGGATGAACCACTGCGGCTCGATGTGGAAGAGCATGTCAGAACAGCGGTCGGCGTGCCATACGCCGCAATGCACCTGACCGGCCTGCATACGCTGGACATACAGGTCGTTGGTGATTTCCTTGGTGGTGGCATCGATGCCCACTTCACGCCAGTAGGAAACGATCATTTCGCAGAACTTTGGCACCACAGGACCCACACGGATACCGGCGTTCTCAATGTTGTACTTGAGTGGGGAACCATCTTTGCGCGTGCGCATGCCGTTGGCGCCCTTCTTCAGGCCCATTTCATCCAGCAGCTTGTTGGCGGCGTCCTTATCGTACTTGGCAAAAGCCGTGCCGTATTCGGGTTTGTAGTACTTGGAGTTGGGCATGGGCGACATGGCGCCCATCTTGGCGGTACCGTAGAAGAGGGTCTGGTTGATCTCTTCGCGGTCGATGGCCATCGAGAGGGCCTGCACCCAGCGGTAATCGCGCACGATTTCGGTCAAACCGACATCTTCCAGCAGGGTATGCTGCGGGAAGAGGGTCACGCGGTCGCCCATGGTGGAGATGTAATCACCGACCACATAGTTACCTTTGGCCGCATTGTCTTTGTAGAAGGGATAGTCGGCCATGGTGACGATGTGCTGACCGAGGACGTCTACCTCACCCTGGGCGAGCTTAACCTTGTGGTTTTCATTGGCAGCCACAAAGTCAAAACGCATGCTGTCGATATAAGGCAACTGGTTGCCCTGGGCATCCACTTTCCAGTAATAGGGGTTGCGTTCCCAGGTGAAAACACCCTGGGTGGGATTGGCCTTGAGGTTCCAGGAGAAGATGCGCGGATATTCAATGGTATATTGTGGACCGCCCCAAACGCCGCCCTGAACGTGGTTGTTATACCACTGAATCCAGGTTTCGAGCTTGGCTTCCTTGGCGGCTGCTTCCAGCTTGGCCTGGTCGGCGTATTTGGGATGGAACTGCTTGAGGTACTTGCTGGGGAAGATGACACAATCCTGCCCTGGGGTCCAGCGGGTAAGGTGCGCCGGGAAGTTACCGAAGGGCGCCGCGAAGGTAAACTTGAAGGTGATGTCATCCACGATATCAACCTTCATATTGGCTCCGCCGAAACGGAACTGCCACCATGGGCTGGCGTTGATATCCTTGTTGGTCATGTGATCTTCCCACCAGAAGCGCACGTCTTCGGTGGTAATGGGGTCGCCGGTGTTCCACTTCATGCCCTTGCGCAGCTTGAAGGTGTAGGTCTTGCCATCCGGTGTGACTTCGTAGCTGGCCAATACGTTCGGGACGAGGGTGCGGCCATCTTTGTCCGAATAGGTCAGCAGGCGTTCGACAATCAGGTCGTAGGCAGAAACCCACCAGACCGGGTCGTAAGTGGTTACACGCAGTTCACCACCGTAAACGCCCTGAGCCTGGCGGTCGGCTACGACCAGGGGGGTTACCGGGAGGCGCTGATCGAGAGGGGGCAGTTTGCCGCTCTTAACCAGATCCGCGAACATGGGGGCTTCTTTGCTGGCCGATGCCACAGGCGCCTTGGTGGGCTCAACGCCGGGGGCAGCTTTGGTGGCCTGCGGTGCGGTCGTGGGTGTGGGAGTGCAAGCGGCAACCATGCCACCTAACACAGCAACAGCCGAAACCTTAAGGAAATCACGACGACGAATTTTTCGTTCCATCCTCTTTCTCCTTGATATGGGGTTGTGAAAAAAGTCGGATAAGTCGGGGCAAAAACAGCTGTAACCAGCCTTACTTACAATAGCACTATTCAAGCAAAAAAATGATACTTTAAGGACAAGATTTTAGCAATTTAGGACACATCTGCCTATAGAAGGGCCGCGTGTCTCGGCAAGCTCACAAATTGTCCGGCCTCTCATTCCAGATAGTCGCGAGCAAAATCCTGGTATTCTGGTGTATCCGCGGTGCAGGCAAACCAGAAGCGATGTTTTTGGCCGTATTGGTCGATCAGATGGCGATAAAAATCCGTGACGGAGGTGAAACGATCGGTTTTATTGAGCAAGATATACGGAATGAGCACGACCTGTCCGGCCAGGGGTTCCAATTCCTCGATCGTGGTTGCGGGGTAATGGAATTCGAGGGCTTTGATCGGCAGATCCGCATTGGCCAGGTTACGCACATGCTGTCCATAGGCGCCGCAGCAGTGAATGTGCAGTCCACCCAGGGCGTTAGCGAGTTGTTTGAGGCAAGGCAGGCCAAATTCCTGGTATAGCCTGGGCGAGAGCAGCGGCATGAGGTCTTCCGTAAAAGATATCCCCAGGTCGGACGGAAAAAAAGTGTACGGCCACAAATTGCCGCACAGGTGCCCCTGCGTTGCCTGGCGCAAATAACCCACGTATTCAATTATGAAATTTGTGACACGCTCCAGAAAAGCATGCGCCTGAGCCTTTTCATCGATCAAGCTCATCAAAAGGTTTTCCTGGTTGACGATCAACCCAGCCGTATTGAGCGGGCCCTGCATATCGGGCGAGCGCAGCCACAAAGCATCCGTCTCGAGCTTCTGGCAGATCGTCTTGAAAAGACGCACACCATGCGGCGCATCCATCTCAGGCTGGTCGCAGGGAAGGGGGGATAAACCCAGCCCATCCGCCACGGTGGACGCCACCGGATCGATAAAGATGTGGCCCCCGGTCGAATCAAAACGGGCGGTACCACCCCAATATTTGGCGGTCGAGATCGTGCCCCAATCGACAAATAAGCTGGGCAGGTTGATGCCAGGTGCCTGCGACTGCGCCTGAAGGTTGAGCGGAGCCAGGCGCAAGATCTCTGCATCATCAAACACCTGACGATAATACGCCTGATTCGTGGTTAACGAAATCAGGTACCGGCCTTCTCCGGACCAAAATTGGCGTACCCGTTCCAGATCTGCGGTGTAATTGGGGAACCACTGGCGGATTAAATCCATCAACAAAGCCTCCAACAAATCCGCAAGCTCAGGCATATTTTGGAAATGCCTGAGCAGAGATGTTTTTTATCAGCCCTCGCTGCTAAAATCGAGGTGCAAAACATATTCATCGGTTTTGATTTCCATTTCCTTGCAGGGAAATTCTACAGAAGTATATGGGTTCTCAAAATGCTTGAAGCCGGAAAGCGGTACACTTTTACCATTGCATAATAGCGCGCCCTGCCACCCAAAGGAGAGTACATCGCCCCGCAGGGTTTGCCATTCCACTTTTAATCCTTCCACGCCCAGTGAAGCCGTGCTTACCTTTTTCTGAAAGGCGGTAAATTCCCCATCCTGGGTGGTGCTGCCCAGTTGGCATAACCAGATGGTTTGAGCGCCAGATACACGCAGTTCGCGTTTGGCGGTGCGTCCCTGGTAAATCGTTTCAATTGGGGCAGAAGCAGTCAGGGCGATAAAGCTATTTCCCTTGCGGCCAAAGACCCAATTGCCCTTCTGGTTGACCTCGTCGAAGTTGGCAAAGGGGAAATAAGCATGCGTGTAACCCAATGGATCATCTGCAGGAAGTTGGTAGATGGCGATCAGCGCATCCTTCCATTGCGCCACGCGCGGCAAAACCCCATTGCCGCGCCAGAAATTGGGCGCGCGTTCTTCTTTTTCGTTGGAGCAGCCCGGATGATTGGTAAATACTACGCAGTTGGGCCCCAGGGTGGCCTGCCAGATGTGCTGGCGGTCGCCCGGTTGGCCGGGTTGGTAATCCTGGGCAGAGCTGAGCATGCCATTAGGCGTGCGATAGGTCACCTTGTTCACCGGGTGTCCCGCGCCGCACTGTTCCCTGCTCCACATTTCAGCCGGCAGTCCGGCAGCGATATCTGCAAGAATCGCGGGCATTGCATATTTGCTCATTTGGGCAATGCTGACCGCGCCACTGATGTTCGCATTAAAAATGCCCAGACCCCATAAGACCCGAGAAATGCCGGAAGTGGCATCGAGCAGACAGCTTTTCACCGACCGGCTGTGCGCACTGCCGCGCGTGGAACCAAAAGCGCCTTTATAAGAATTGAGCGCCAATGAAAAAAGCAGCTTATCCATCAATACTGAAGCTAACCCCCACACCGGTTCGGATTTGGAGAAATCGATCAGGTAGCATAGGGCGGTCAGGTTGTCGGCCACCACCTCGGGGGTATCCCAGGCGCTAAAACCGTGCTGCCCCTGCGCCTGCATCCATTGAAGCGCCAACTGCTCGCCTTTCTGGCGGTGCTGGCTTCCGGTGAGGCCGCTGTTGGGAAAGGCCTGGTTCGGGTACATCTGCCCAACCAGGATCTCAGCGGTGTGGAAAAGAATTTGCTGGTTTTCCGCATCAAATTCCAACAGGTCGGCTCCCGGCTCATCCGGGGCATAGCGGTAGTTCAAGAGGCAGGCTTTCGCCTGCTTTTTGATCCACTGCGGATATTTTTCGTGCGATCCAAACCGGTTGAGCATGCCCAGCAAACCCAAGACCGTGGTCTGGCTGCCAGGTTGGCGTTGTTCGACCTTTTCAACAGCCTTCAGAATCACTTTAGGGTCTACATTATCCCACCAGTTCAACGCCATCTTCGCGATCTCTGCAAACAGGTCGTTTTCCATCCCAGCCGCGTGCACCAATGCCTCCACACAGCGGTCCGCGAGCGTGCCGTAAGGACCTTCGGAAAAACTGGCTTTGCCCAGCACATAGGCGGGCAGATCCTGGGTGATACGGATTTGCGATTCATAATATTCCCAACCGCGCGGCATCACAAAAGCACGGTAAGTGCCAGCCGTCAGGGAAATTGAATAACCCAGGAAGAGGATGTCATTGGGCTTACCCACATCCTCGGCATGGCCGTAGATAAAACCCGCTTCATCTTTAAGATCCACATCGGTATAAGCGGGCTTTTCCACATCGTCGGGCCAGCACAGGAAGATGGTGTCTTCAGCCGCATACACATCGCGGTCGAGGTAGATCATCTGGTAAACATGCTCCAACTCATTCCGGCGTTCCAGTGAAGGGATCAGGGTCGGAATGCGCACGCGCAAGCCGGCATTATCCAACACCTGGAGGGCGATCAACAGCAAGGCGAGGGGCGCCGCGACACTCTCAAAACGTACCAGGATCTCGTTTTGGCCTTGCTCCAGCCCGACCTGGAAAGAATGGCGTTCAGGCTGTGCGGAAAACTGCTGGTGGTGAAAAACTGCTTTCCCATTCACCCACACATCTACCGGACCGCAACTGTGCAGCACAAAGTCTACCGGGCCGGCCTGCACAGCCAACAATTGGGTATAGGCCCAGGAGCGCAGGTGCTGGCAGGCCGCGGTGGTAGTGGAATGATCGATCGTATGGTCATCCGCGCAGCGTGTGTAGCTCCAGGAACCCTCGTACGCGCCAATTTTGAACAGCCCTTCAGTCAAGGGGCCGCGCTCCACCGGCATCCTGGTGATGCCAGATTTTGCCGTATAGTTTTCCTGAATAATTTGTGGTTTAAAAGTCTCGTTCTGCAGCGAGGCGAGATCCTGTACGGGGGTAGCTTGCGGTCCGGCAGTTAACCAATGGTTGATAAAGCCATCTTGCAGATCATATTCAACATACGATATGGTCATTTAATGGTCCCTGGGCGTTTAGATTTTGTTTTGGATGGTTCGTGGAGGATTTTTATACCCAAACATGAGTAGAACACAACTTAATAAGAATAGAAAAACCAGTTCCGCGGTCACCAGGGTGGAAAAACCGACCAGGTAGACCGAAGCAACACTCGCCAGAAAGAAAAAAAATATTTCAATGCCAAACACCCTGGCCAGACGCCGGGTCAAAACGTTTTTTCTGGCGCCATTTTTGAAGTATTCTTCTACCACAATCATTAAGACCACTAAAATAAGACCCATGATCAGAAAGTAAGCCTGGTCGATCAATTCTACTTGCTTGCCGCGCTGAAAATTATTGAGCGAGTAATTGAGTCGCAAGAAAGTCGTCAGGCTGGTGCGGCTGACGACCAGAATTAACAAACCCAAGGCAATGAAAACCGCCCACAGGATGTAGGCGAAACCGAACTTAATCCATTGCATTTTCATAGGTTAACTATTTTCCATATCCGCCGACACGCCAATCGTATTGAGCGCTTCAACAAATTCTCCGTATAAAATTGGCATGCGCAGGGTTATATTAGCGCCTTCCTGCGCTCCCCGTTCCTTTTCATCCAACCAGGAACAAATCATTACCGGAATTTCGCGCGTTTCTGAATGGGTTTTAAGACCACGCAGCAAATTCCAACCACACATACCTGCCAGATCTACATCCAATATGATCACAAGGGGGTTTTCCCGTTGTGCGATTTCAAGCACTTCGTCTACAGGGAGAGAAAACAAGGTCTGGTGCGCACTACGACGGATATAGGAACGCAATAAATAACAAAAATGCGAGTCTTCTCCAATAATCATTATACTGGAAAGGTCAATATGATTCATAGCCACCTCATTTGCTGGAGATGCCAGAATTATCTGCCATGCACTAACATAACTTTACCAATGTTGGTTTGGTTTAACCTCCAATAATGGGACGAGTTTTTTCCATTTTTGGGACATGTTTTTATAAACGGTGGTGTAGCGCTCAAGCGCAGCTAATCAGCAGTGAAACAGGTCCGATTGCTAGCGTTTTCCACGGGCATAATCGCGCGGAGATAAACCCACCTCATCGCGAAAAACGCGGGTAAAATAACCTCCGCTGGAAAATCCGACGATTTCGGCTATTTCGGCCATACTCTTGTGCCCGGTTTCCAACAGTTCCTTTGCCTGCCGCACGCGGTAGCGGTTGAGGTAAGTCATTGGGGTCAGTCCCAACTCCAGGTTAAAGCAGCGTGTGAGATGGCGTTCAGATAACCCTGCATATTCGGCTACATCTTTACGCGTGATGGGCGCGGCGTAATTGGCGTGCAGATACGTCATGGCTTTCAATACGATACGTTGGGTTTCCGAGCCCGCTTTGCGCCGCCGGTTCAGTCCATCAATAACGTGGTTCATCGTTTCCTGAACGGTATACAACCCTTTGCCCAGCACGCTGGTCACGCCGCAATTGAGGCGCTGCATGTCCCCTTCAGAAAGGGCCTGTCCGGTCAGCACAACGACCGGGATATTACGACTGATATCATCCTTCTGCATCATCTCCAAAACCGTGAAGCCATCAATTTCGGGCATCATCAGGTCCAGCAGCACCAGATCGGGGCGTTGCTTGCGAATCACCTGCAAGGCTTCGCGGCCATTGTGAGCCAGGATGATCTCGCTTTTAGGGTATTGCGCCTGCACCATGCGCGAGTGCAAACCCAGAATTTCACTGTCATCATCGACGATCAGGATGGTTTTCTTGTTTTCCGAAGGTGCGCCGCCTTCTAAAATGCCGCGCGAAAGCATGATGCGCCCCAGATCGGTTGAAGAAATCGGCTTGGTCAGGTAATCCAACTCCAGCATAGATCCGGTGTCGGTTTCTTCTTTGAGAAAGCAGAACATCACCGGCAAATTTAGGGTGAGCTGGTTTTCCTTGAGGACTTTCAAAACTTCCCAACCCAGGCGCGAGGCCAGCCCCGCCTCCAGCACAATCGCCTGCGGGCGCTCTTGCAAAACTTTTACCATCCAGTCGTTTTCATCATCCACCAGCAATATTTGGGTTTCAAACCCGCGCTGGTTCAAGTGCTTTTTGATTTCCTTGGCGCCGGCAGCATCGCTTACCAGCAGCAGCAGGCGTTGGGCCAGAATCGGCAGGCTGGCAGGTGAGGCGGGTTGGGGCTGGGTATTGACGGCGGGCAGGGTGAAGAAGAATGTGGAGCCCTTGCCTTCTTCTCCGGAAGATTGCACCCCGATTTCACCGCCATGCATTTCGACCAGGCGCTTGCAAATGGCCAGGCCCAATCCCAACCCACCAAATCCGCGGGCAGAGGTGCGCTCGGATTGCTGAAACTCTTCGAAAATGCGCTCCTGCTCACCGAATGGAATGCCCAGGCCGGTATCCTGGATGGCAATCAGCACCACATCGTTCAACGCATGGGCACGCAAGATAATTTCACCCTGACCGGTAAATTTCACCGCATTATTCAGCAGGTTTAAGATGACCTGGCGGATGCGCGTGCGGTCGGCGTAGACCGGGGGCAGAAGTGCTTCAATTTCAGTACGCAGGGTCAGATTCTTGTCGCGGGCAAGATGGCTGCCAATACTGGCGATCGTTAGCAGTTCATCTTTCATATCCAGCGTTTCGCGTACCAGTCTTAACTGCCCCAGTTCGCTCGAGGCCAGGTCGAGCACGTCCCGAATAAGATTGACCAGATGCTCTCCACCCAGATGGATGCGCTCAATATCTTCGCGGTCCACCGCCATCTTACCAACCCTGGGTTGGCTGTTGTCTTGTAAAAGCATATCGCTCAGCCCATAGATCAGGTTTAGCGGGGTACGCAGTTCATGAATCACCCACGAGAGGAAACGGTTCTTCAAGCGGTTGGCCTCTTCGGCCATGCGTTTGCCCTGTTCTGCGATCTGACGGGCTTCGATGGCATCCCGGTAGAGCTGGATGCCCTTTAGTGAAGCCGATAATTGTTGCACAATATTTGCACATATTGCCAGGTTGCCGGTTTCGAAGACGGCATAACCGGTATTGACTCCCGAAATCATCATGGGTAAAATGGCAATCGTAAACGGCCGGCCGGCCGGGTACAGCCCTTCTGGCGGAAACTGGCGCGTGGGATAGCTTTGATTACAGTACTCCAAACCCCCGGTGAGTGTTTGCAACTGGCTCAAGGCATATGCATCCCCATTCGCCTCAGAATAAAAAGCGACTGCCGCATGCGCTATTCCGATGGCTGGCAGGCGCTGGTGAAGTTCGGCAAAGACCAGGGTTTCGTCCTGTGCCGTAAAGAACCGCGCCGACATTTCACCCAACTGGTTGGCCACATACTCAAGGCGCACCGTTTGGCGCGCGATTTGGCCCTGAGAAATTTCGCTGATCGTGACCCGGATCTGATTGAGCATATCAAGGGCCTGGTCACGCGTGAGAACCACTGGAGTGGCTGCCAATAAGGCCGGCAACCAGTCAAGAATGATGCGGGTCACCTTATGCCAGGTAAACAAATCATCGTTTTGGGCCGAAGTACGTGCCAGGATCTGTTGAAAAGTCAGCGAGAAAATCGCGGGGTTCCCCCGTTCAAGGCTGGCCTGCAGCGCCTCCACCAGGCGCTGACTGAGGTGATCGACTTCGCGCAAGCCCAGGTGATACTCCTCACTGCCGACTGCCCTGATAATAGCCTGGGTTAAGGCGGCAATAATTTCTTGTTTTTGATTCGAACCAGCAGTGATCGGGGATTCGGATGCATTAATTTCAAGAATTTTGCGGGTCTCAGCATTCGGACCCAAATCCGGGTGCTGCAAGGTGTTTGCGGCCGTGCCGGGTACACAGCCGCAAGATCCGCGAATGACCAGGCGGGTTGGGATAACCAGTTCGCGGGGCTGGCTGCGCTTCCCTTCAATCGTGTTCAGCAGTTCATGGACAGCCTGGTAGCCCAGATCGAACATCGGGAAATGGATAGTGGTAAGCATGGGGATTTGCGCGCGGGCGTCGATGCGGTCGTCAAACCCGATCACCGCCACGTCCTGAGGTACCAGATAGCCGGCTTGCTGCAGAACATCCATCGCGCCAATGGTCGATTCATCATTGCTGCCGATCATGGCGGTAAAGCGAGCCTTGCGGTTCAGCAGTTCATGCATGGCCTGCTGGCCACCGGTTTTGCTGTGGTAACCGCTGGCGACCAGGCCCGGAGCGTAGACGAGCCCATGTTTTTGCAGGGCTTCGCGATAAGCCTGAAAACGAATGCGGCTGTCCTCATCGATACTCCCGTGGCATCCGTGAATGAAGGCAATCCGCCGGTGACCATGCGCAACCAGGTGATCCATCGCTTGCATGATCCCACCGTAATTATCTACCGTCACCGCACCGGCATTTTCAATTTTCTCCGAGAAAATCAGCGGGTATTTCTGCCTGATCAGTTCGTTGGCGTAATCCGCCTGGCTTGGGGTGGCGATGGGCGGCAGAATGATCAGGCCATCACAGTTCCAGGGGCCCACGGGAATGAAATCTACCACAGGGGATGTGAATGGCCAGGCCGGCCGGCCAAAGCCAACCCCATAAGGCAGACCAGTTCCGCAAGCCAACATCAGGTTGCATTCGCGCTCGGCCACCCCGGCCAAGATGCCATGAAAGACCCTGTCCAGGAAACTGTCGAAAGTTCCCGAATAGACCTGCCAGCCGACCAGCACCCCGATGGTGGGACGGCCGTGCATGGTCTTTTTCGTTTGAAGCTGTTCGATGGTCACAGGCTTATTATATTGCAATCGCCGGATTTATGTTTTATGAACGATACAACGCTCCACAATGCGCCAGGCTTGTACCAGGCGCATTGTGGAGTGGGTTCAGCAGGCCTACTTTACCTGAATGACGACTTCGGCCGTAGCCAACTCGTCGGCCTGGGCGCGCAGGCAAATTTCGCCTGCCGGGCCGGTGGATTTGACCACCACCATGCAGCGCCCCTGGAACACCTGACGCTGATTGCCGGTGTAGCGTTCAGTGGAGATGGGGTTGCCGCTGCCCACTGCCGCAATGGCACCCGCGCCCAGCACGGTGAAGAAGATGTTATTGGCCGCGTTGGGCTGCAGACAGCCCTGCGCATCCACCACTTCCACCGCGACGTAAGACAGGTCGCTCAGACCGCTCTCATCCAGCGCCGCAATCACACCGCGGTCAGGCGTCAGGCGGATGCCCGCCGCCGGGCCGGTGGTGTTAAGGATGCTCTCACCCGCGGGCGCGCCACCGGCATAGCCCACGGCTTTCAGCTCGCCCGGCTCGTAGGGGCACTCAAAGCAGGCGATCAGCTTGTTTTCGGGGGTCAGCGTCTGCCGCCCCAGCGAGCGCCCGTTCAGTAGCAGTTCGACCTGCTCATACGATGTATAGATATCCACCTTCATCATCTGGCCCGCACTGCCCGGCCAGGTCCAACTATTGGCCACATCCGACCAGCCCCAGCGCGAGATTTTTTCGGTCAGGCCCTCGGCAATGGGGGTATGGACGGCAATATACAGTTTTTCGCCGCTCTCCCACAGCACATCGCGGTAGTAAGACTGGGGCCGTTTGAAGCCGGCGATATCAATGTCGCCGCAGAAAGCCTGGTGCCAAGGATAATCTCCCAGGAAGCCAGGCATTTCCGCCTCAAAGTAGACCCGCCCAATGCCCGATTCACCCAGGTAGTCGTTGGAGGTCCAAACAAAATCGCCCACTACGTAGGGCAGTTCCAACACGCTCATCCAGTTGTCGTAGGCTTCCAGCGGGAAAGTTTCGGTGCCCATCATCATGCGTTCAGGCTGGCGCTCATGGTCGGCGCGGTATTGCTGCCACTGGTAGTTATAACCGCCGATATCCAGCGCACTGAAGATCGGGTCGGTATCCAGCCAGGTGCGGCCGGCGTTGTGCACCCCATTGATGGCAGAGGTTACCGGGCGAGTGGGGTCCAGCTTGCGCACCAGGTCGGCCTGCATGCGCCCCACCGCGGCGCCGTTGGAGCGGCCGTCGCGTTCTGCCACCTCATTGCCAATGCTCCAGATGATTACGCTGGGATGGTTGCGGTCGCGCAGCACCATGCTGGTGGTATCGCGCTGCCACCAATCGTCAAACGAGAGGTGATAGTCGAAGGGGTTCTTGCCCTCGCGCCAGCAATCGAACGATTCGTCGATCACCAGCATGCCCAGCCGGTCGCATGCATCCAAAAAGGCCGGGGCGGGCGGGTTATGGGCGGTACGGATGGCATCGAAGCCGCTGGCGCGCAGCAGCGCCACCTTGCGTTCTTCGGCGCGCGGCAGCGAAGCCGCCCCCAGAATGCCGTTGTCATGATGCACACAGCCGCCTTTCATTTTAATAGACTTACCGTTGAGCAGCAGCCCATCACTGGCGTTCCATGCGATACTGCGAATGCCAAAGGCGCTGGCAGCGCTGTCGACCACCTGCCCGTTGACGACCACATCCGTTTCCACGCGGTAGAGCGCGGGGTTTTCGGGTGACCACAGGCTGGGGCGGGCCAGCAGCACGCGCTGGGTGAATTCATGCTCGCCCTTAGCAGAAATCGCGGCCTGCGCCTCGGCGTTGCCGGCGGCGCTGCCGTCCGGTGCGTAGATGCGCGCGCGCAGGGTCACACCGGCGGCGGCCTGGGACTGGTTCTGCACGCGAGTGCAAACCTGCACCACGGCGCTTTCCGCCGACACCTCGGGTGTGATAACCGACAGGCCCCAATGGGCCACGTGCACTGGCTCCGTCACAATCAGCCAGGCGGGGCGATAAATGCCCGAACCGGAATACCAGCGGCTGTTTAACTGCCCGCCGTTATCTACACGCACTTCCAGGGTGTTGGGCGCGTCAAAGTTCAGGTAGGGAGTCAGGTCAAAGGTGAAGCTGGTGTAGCCGTAGGGGTGCCGTCCCAGGTAATGCTCGTTGAGCTTGACCTCGGCGTTCATGTAGACCCCTTCGAATTCAACCGCGACCTGCTTGCCGTGCCATTCCGGCGGCGCTATGACAGTTTTGCGGTAAAAGCCGCGCCCCATTCCAAACCAGCCGTTAGACGGGCCACTGGGATTGCCGGCTTTACGCTCGGTCTCTATGCTCCAATCGTGCGGCAGATCCACCGTGCGCCAGTTTTCGGCGGGGATCTCGCGCCAGAACTTGCCCTGAATGGTATCGGCCTGGATGAAGCGCCAATCGCGATTTAAAGAGAGTTTCGTCATGATGGGTTTCCTTTATACGGCTTGTCACAAAATATGGGCCAATTTCCATCGTGCGGTTCGATGATCTTGAACTGAAAATTGGCGTGCTGATGGATATGAGTATAGTATTAATTTTCAAATCGTGCCCACCAGGAAATTTTTCCGCAGGCCCCAAGATTCATCATGGGCTGCGCAGCTGTGCAGGTACATTCCGCCATTGATCAGCACACCCAACACATCCTCCAACCCTTGCGGGCCGCGAAATGGCAGGTAGTTGTTATTGGCATCGCGCATACCGATCTGGCCCTGGGCCAGCACCACACCGCTCGCCGCGACATAGTCCCGAATCCGCCCGGTAAATTCCTCGTTGATAATCATCAGGGATGGCAAAATCACCAGCCGGTAGGCATGCAGGTCGGCGTGTGAGGGGACCACATCGACCAGCAGCCCGCGCTGGTAGAGATCCCGGTGCAGATCACAGAAGTTCTGCCGGTAGTCGATTTCGCGCCCAATTTCGGCTGACTGGCAAGCCCACATCACATCATAATCATACACCATGGCGATGGATGCGGCGGGAAATGGGTCACCCAACTGCGCGCTGAGCCGGCGCATTTCGAGGAAAGCAGCCTGGATAGCCCGGTAGCGATGGCCGGGATGCCCGGAATGTTCCAATATGCCCTCCAGCTCTTGCTCCTGACCCGAGAGGCTGGTGCGCCAGCGGAACACCACATGGGTATCCGCGCCATGCGCATAACTGCTCCACAGCCAGGCCTTGAACTGCCCGGCGTGCGCCGGCCGGCCAACGCCGCAAACACCGGCCCCGGTTTCGGTGACCCAATACTTGTGACCCGGTTTGAACGAGCGAAATTGGTCCATGATCAGGGCATTCACATCCATACTGCAGATGTCGAAATATAGGTCTTTGCAGGCCACATTCAGCCTGGAGAAAATCCGGTCGTAATCCATGGCGGTGAACTGATCACCGTTCAGGTTGGTGAAATCAGCGCCTGCGGGTGGTTCTTTTTAAAGATTCCCGCCTGCATCATGACGAAATCAGACAACGCCTGGCTGGCAAAGCGACGCGTATCGAGATGCCGGCTAGAATAATGGCCCGCGCTGCCCAGCCGCACCTGGCGCCAGTCAGAATAATCCATGCTCCAAAAACCGGTCGCCCAGCGCTGGTTGAGAGCGGCGATGGTGCCATACTTTTCTTTTAACCAGTCCTGGAAGGCCGCCTGGCAGCTATCGCAGTAGCACAATCCTTTCTCGCCAAAGTCGGGCTCATTCTCGATCTGCCAGGCCACTATGTTCGGATAACTGGCAAACTCGCTGGACAGTTTTTCGACGTTCCGGCGGGTATGTTCGCGGTACGTGCCAGAAGTATAGCAGGAATGCCGGAGGCCTGCATCAGTTTGGCATCCACTGCCACGCACTCTACGCCCCAATACTCGGGGTAATACGCATAGCCCAGATATTTCATCAATTGGGTCCTTCGATTTTCATCACCAACCCCGGGTCGGATCGGTCCCCGCTGGTGGCGGCTGACAGCCCAACCCTGTCAATCAGCTCCCTGGAAAGCACCAGGTCATTCTCTTCCACCCGCACCAGTGCAGTAATATCTTCTGGCGTCTCACCGGCCAGATCCTGCGCCTAAATTCTTCTATTCCCCAGGGGGTGCGCTAATTTTATCCGCAGTGAACGGAATTGGCCAAAAATCGCCAGCGGCTGGGTTTCATCGATCAGAGGCAGAGTCATATCGGCCAGCGGCATAAACATACCCAGCTGGCGCAGTGTGCGGGGCAGCACCGCGATGGCTGTGGCGCCGTTGGGATGGCGCGAGGCAACCACGAACGGCACTTCACGTTCAGCCCGCACCTCCACCAACGGCATGCCGCGCGAGACGCGTGCGGGTGCAGGTTGGATGATAGTTTTTCCACAGATAAAGTCAGCCCAGGTTTCACCTTTCTGGAAGGTCCAATCGTCTGTCAGCATGTCCTCATCCAGGGTGACAGGGACGGCTTTGACGTCAAATGCCGGAGCGATACGCTGCCAGCGCACGGCGCGCACTACCGCATCGATCTTTTGCGCTAACCGGGCGGGGTCATAGTCCTCGCCGGGCCGCTCTAGAAACAGGGGGTGGCGCATAATGCCAATCGCACAGCCCAGCACCACACCCAGGTAGGGCTCGTCTTCACAATTCAGCAGGTTATCCGCGTCCAACTCGCTGGCCTGCATTTCATAACCCGCCAATAAGAGCTGCGCCACCCGGTCGAGGGTTGTGGCGACCGACAATTGCCCGGTGACATCATAGGTACGGAAGATGTCGCTGAAGGGCAGCAGCGTCAGCGAGCGCTGATAGATAGGCTGCCAATCGCGGAACCGCCCACTGCCAGCCGTTTCGGATTGCTCCCAGGGTACCGCCACGTCGTTGAGTGGACCGGTATTCGCAGAATGTTCCAGCAGCAGACCGGGGAGCAAGACAATCGCAGCCAGCAGTCCGGTAGTTGCGAGGATACCGGCTGGCACGATGGCCCAGAACTTTTCAGCGGGTGCGCGCAAGTAGAGAATGAAAAAAGGCAATGCGATTGCGAAGACATGACGATTCCAGCCAATTCCGGGCGAGGGCTCTGCGCAATGAACGGAATAAAGCTCATGACGAACATCACATAGGCAGCGATGGCAGCCCAGAACGTGCGGCGCATGAAGTAGATGAAGCCAAAGGTCCCCGCCAGGAAGAAGAACAAGACCGAGCCGATGACTTCCCCGCCCAGATTTTTAGCGGATAAAAGCGCAAAGGTCAGGAATGCCATGCTGCCGGCCGGGATAACCGCCCACCAATTCCTGTCACGTTGAAGCAGATAGGCGACGACAAAGGACAGACCAATCCCCACAAAAAGCGGGGCGGCCATGGCGGGGTTATCTGTATGGTTGACGGCCCGATCGACCAGGAAAGCCAGGTCGCCAAAGATGCCCACCGGGAACAACATGCCCCAGTTCTGGATACCGCCGAGAAAGTAGAGTACCCGCGAAACGAGACTGATGACAGTAAAAACCGTCACCCAGATGGCGGGGGGGAGATCAGTGAGATAGCCCTGAGTCTGAGCCAGCGCGGCTGCGCCGCCAGCGACCAGGATCAATCCCCAGAAAAGATAGGAAAGTATGCTAAAGTTAAGGGAGTTCCTCCACAACAATCAAACCTCTGGGGTGAAAATGTTGGCAAAAATTGCCCGGCGTGGAATCCGGGTCTTATTCAGACAACCAGCAAGGACCTGAGGCGATATAAGTAGGCACAACCCATAGAGGTCCAAATTGGAAAGGAGAAAGCGGATATGGACATGACCCACAGCAGCGCGGCACAATCCGATGCGCTGGTACTCTTCGGTGTGACGGTCAGACCAACTACCTGCTATTGACGATTGGTTTTATGAGGAGTGAGATGTCCACAGCGCGTAACCAGCCTTCGTTTAAAACCTCGCTTGCACCCTGGTTGTCAGTTCGTAACAGTGCCAGCGCGGTTGAGTTTTATAAAGCAGCCTTCAACGCCGTCGAGGTCTACCGTCTGGAGGACCCCGATGGTGGGGTGGTTTCCCGGATGTCTCTGGGTGGTGATGAATTCTGGCTTTCCGACGAATCTCCTGAGAATGGCAACTTCAGTCCCCAGTCTCTTGGCGGCTCTACGGTTCGCATCCTATTGACGGTGGCGGATCCGGATGCTGTATTTGCACAGGCGATATCAATGGGTGCGATAGAGGAATTCCCCGTGACCGAAGAACACGGTTGGCGATCCGGCCGTATTGTAGATCCATTTGGGCATCACTGGGAAATAGGTCTTCCACTCTCTTTGTAAGCAGAAGCGAAAGATGACCATTGAACGAGTTTTTGATTGCTCTTGCTTCAAAAACTCGTTCAACTCTTAAAAGTGTGGTTGGTTTAAATTACAATTACACCAAGCAAATTCAGTATGATCAGAATCACGGCAATTACGATCAGGGCATGGATCCAATTACCGGTGCGCGGGATCCGGGTAATATCTTCAGGAAATTCAAAGCCTTCAGGAATTTGTCACTCTGGCTTAACCCCCAGCCCCGTTTGGATTGACCTTCCAGCGGGTAAGCCTGGGCGCAATTTGCGGCTTCCAGTGAAAGCAAAATGGTCGGCAAGATCAGGCGTTCTCCAGGCATGGAGCGCACTTTTTATTGACTACGAATTAGCGACAGCTATCATACTTATAAATACAATGGCGGCTCGACCTGCCCTTAGGGATCTTTTCGTATCTTCTCACGTTCCTGTTGCCACAATTTTGTAAATCGCTCAAAGACATCCGCAATGAATTCAAGTTCTTTTTCCGAGTAAGTTGAAATCAACTCGTCTTGTGCCTTTCTCGCCGATTCAAACCATGACGCGGCTTTTTCAGCACTCGATTTCGCGGGAACGATGAGCGTTCCGCGGCGATCATCAGGATTAGATCGTCGCTCAATTAAGCCGGCCTTTTCGAGCCGATCGAGCATGGCAGTCGTCGCACCTGAAGTGAGACCCGTATGCCTGGCAAGTTGAGATGGTGTGGAAATGCCTTTGAGGAATAAAAGCCTGAGACACTCCATATCGGTTGCGTTGAGGCCCACCCACTCGTTCATCGCGTTTCGGAACAGCGTCAAATGAACGCCATAATCCCTAACCGCATTTAGAGCCCGTTTCTTCAAATCAATTTTTGTAGAATTCGTCATAAATACACTTGACATTGTCTTTATTATGAAGTATCTTTATTATATAACTAAACTCTTGCGAAGGCAAGATTACTATTCTTATTCAATATGAGGAGTATTTTATGAGCACAAAGCAGGGAACACAAAAAACCGCCGAGAGCACCGCTGCAAACAATCAGACGTCCCAAGGATTCACGGACGCGGAAAAAGCTGCGATGAAGGAGCGTGCCAAAGAGCTAAAGGCAGAAGCGCGCGCGAGCAAGAACAAGGAAGAAGGGGAGAATGCTGCACTCGCGGCGATCGCTGCTATGCCGGAACCGGATCGCGGTATGGCAGCCCGTCTTCATGAGATCATCAAAGCCAATGCGCCATCCCTCTCGCCGAAAACCTGGTACGGAATGCCCGCATATGCCGACAAGGATGGCAATGTCATCTGCTTCTTCCAAAACGCGTCAAAATTTAATGCGAGGTACGCAACACTTGGCTTCAATGACAAGGCGAACCTCGACGAAGGCGCCATGTGGCCGACCTCATTCGCGCTGAAGGAGTTGAATGCCGCGGAAGAGGCAAGGATCGTCGCGCTCGTGAAGAAAGCGGTGAGTTGAAGACGAATCGCAATCGAGGCCAGTGCCGCCGCGAATGGTTTTCTCTACATCCCGCACATGCGCCTGTACCGCCGCCCATCAGCTACGGCATGTGAGATGGGCAATCCCAGCGTAGAGGCGTGTTTTGCATGGTATAAAAGGTGTGGTGTGTGCAAAAGTGTTTTGGTTGTATCGCAGCCATCATTAAGACACGTACCTCCCAGATTGCGCGCTCAATCAACGCCACACGCTTGCTCATATCTGCCGCGGTCGTGACCGCCGTGCTGCCTGCCCGGCCTGCGCCGATACCCATAAAGTCATAATCGGTTTTGGCTTTGCATGCCCCCAATCTTATTTATTTTTCGCCAGGCGTGACCGACGAGCTTGTTGGGCCTTTTTTATATTTTCGAGCCCGGCCTTCTGCTGCGCCTCGGTTGGCTTTTCACTTTCAGGAACATTGGGCCGATCTTTCGCCTCAAACACATCTTCCTTAATGTGTTTAGGCTTTGATCCCAGGGTTTCGATCAGGCTTCTGGCATCCTCGGTATCTGCAACCAGGGTATCGCCTTCAATATGGGCATCATCCTTGCGGATTAGCCATACTTGCGTGTCCCACGACCCATTACTCCTCATGCCAGCAAGGCGTTGAATATGGCCTTTTTCACCAACATCATGGTATCGAAACGTAGTGAATTCTTCCTTCGATCGTACATTGATTCGGAAATATTCGCCTTCGCCTTTTGTTCCGGGTTTCGCTCGTTTTCTTCTTTTCGGCTGGAGTGAGGAGTTTTCCCGAGGCGCCTCCCCTGCACTTTCTTGAGGTTTTCCTTGCGCAGGTTCTTTGTGCTTTTCAGCGGTCATTAAATTTTCTCCTTTTGCAATTTATGCAATTTACGTATCCTACGGATGCTGCAAATGCGGACCGACGGTTTGCGCTAGCGGCAGTGGGGCGGCGGCGGCGTTTTCGCCTCGTTGCTCTCCGCTCGCTCTGTGCCTGCAGATGCGCAGCCCGTGGTGTTTATCTCTTTTTCGCATTCCAACCTTTTACCACCCGATCCTCTGAAGTATCAGATCCTAGGGTGAGACCGAAGACCAGGCTGTATTTTCGCAGCATTTCCTGTGCCTCCTTTACGTCACGCTGGCTTTTGCCAGCCTCCAGGATTCCGTGGGCCAGTTCTTGTAAGGCGTGCACCGCTCCTGGGGTTCCCAGGTCATTTTCCATCGACTCGCTGAATTCACTACCAAATTTCGTCGGGCTAAAAGGGGCATTCTTTCCGTTTTCTACCTGCACGGCCTGAGTGAGGGTGTTCGCCAACTTCTGGAATTTCTTCAAATCCTTTTCATCATAGGACCAGGCCTCACGATAATGATGAGAGCCCAGGTACAGGCGCAGGGCATCGGGCGAATAGGTAACCAGGAGTTTGTCGACCATCACCAGGTTCCCCAAGGATTTGCTCATTTTCTCCCCCTGGTAGCCTACCATAGCTGTATGCATCCAGGTACGAACGTACGGGTCCCGGTCTGAAACCGGTTTTACCTGGGCAATCTCACACTCGTGGTGTGGGAAACAAAGATCCAGCCCGCCTCCATGGATGTCCACCGTTTTTCCCAGGTATTTGGTTGCCATGGTGGAGCACTCAATATGCCAGCCCGGCCGGCCTGCTCCCCAGGAGCTTTCCCAGGCCGGCTCGCCGGGCGCCTGAGCCTGCCATAGCACGAAATCTAAAGGATCGCGCTTGTTTGGATCATCTGGGCGGTTGCCGCGTTCATTGGCAACCGGCAGCATCTTACTGTGCGGAAGATGGCTGAGCTGTCCGAACTCCGGATAACGGCTCACTTCATAATACACACTCCCACTCTTTACATAGGCAACACCCGCATGGATCAACTCTTCGACAGAATGTATGATTTCCGCAATGACATCCGTAGCATGCGGGAAATAATCGGGCGGGCGGACATTGAGAGCGATCATGTCATCGATATAATGATTCGTCCAGCGGTTGCCCAACTCGCGCCAGTTTTCACCGGTTTCATTCGCTTTTTTCAAAATATCGTCGTCAATATCGGTTACATTTTGAGCATAACGGACACGCATGCCTTTCAGCTCCAGGTAACGGATAAGCTGGTCATAGGCGGTATAAGTAAAAGCATGCCCAACGTGAGTTGTGTCATAAGGGGTAATGCCGCAAACATACAACGTTACTTCAGGGTCTCGCAAGGAAAACTCTTCAGTCGTTTGAGTTTTTGAGTTGTACAGTATCATCGTTTTTTCCAATCAATTGAATCTAAAAAAGTTCCTTTTTAGACAGCTCCACGCATAGGCGAGGCAAATTGAACTTTAACTCGACAATATAATTCCGAGTTAAAGCTCAATAAGGATTTTTTAAGACAAACCTAACCCCATTGGCAATTATGCCAATGTTCGAACAGACTTTTCCCGGCCCCATTGGCGGGTCTTCGCCGCGGCAATAAATGCGTTTATGTCGTTGGCAGCCACCACGCCTGCATCCTGCGCGATATTGGCTGTTCTCAATAGCGCCTGGCCGCCATTGTCGACCGCGATGGCTTTGAGATGACCGAAAGCATCACGCACAAAATCGATGGCGGCGCTTTCCATCGAGAGCGCCTTGGCGCCATCGTCGGAGAGAATCACAGCCACAGCGTCGAACAGCACCGAAGGAGTGCCCGCCAGTTGCCCGTCTGCTGCCAGCATCGCGCCAGAGGCAAGTTTCGCACCCCCTACTTTCGGGGCAATCATCTTTACGCTGGCGCCCGCATCCGTCGCGGCCTTTCTAACTTTCTCGATGACAGCACCGTCTGAACCATCCGCAATCAGAATGCCAATCGCGCGCCCCATGAGGGTAGCCTTCATCTTGCCGATAATTTGCAATGCGGGCGATAGCTTCATCTCCTTCACCGGTACAGCGGCTACCGGTGCTGGAGGAATTTTTTCGAACGCCAGACCCACGGCAACCCGCCTGGCGAGCTCTTCGTCGATATGGCGCAAATGTCCGACCATCGCCTCACGAATGTGCACATGCTCGACCTTGGATAGCTCAAACACCAGGGCTGAGGCAATGTGCGCCTGTTCATACCCGGTTTGACTGAGATAGAATTGGCGCGCCTGGCTGTAGTGGTCGGCGAAGGACGCGGCCCGGATGCGGCTTTTTTCACCGGTTTCCATAACCGCGGCGCTATGAAAGCCATTCGCGGGCGTTTCACGCGGGGAGTTTCCAGAGAGGGAGTTGGGCTCATAGGAAACCCGGCCTACCGGCTGTTCCATCTGCATATGCCCATCGCGCTGTTGGTTCGAGAATGGGCACTTGGGCGCGTTAATTGGAATTTGGTGGAAGTTAGCCGAACCCAGGCGTGAAAGCTGCGTATCCAGATAGGAGAATAAACGGCCTTGCAGCAGGGGGTCATTCGAGAAATCGATGCCCGGCACAATATTGGCAGGACAGTAAGCCACCTGCTCCGTTTCGGCAAAGAAATTGTCCGGCCAGCGATCCAACACCATGCGCCCGATCACTTTCAAGGGCACCAGTTCCTCTGGAATCAATTTGGTCGAGTCCAGGTGATCGAATGGGAATCTATCCGCTTCTTCCTGGGTGAAAAGCTGAACCGCGAATTCCCACTCGGGGAAATTACCGGCTGCGATGGCTTCGAACATATCCCGGCGGTGGAAGTCTGGGTCTGCGCCGGAAATTTTGACGGTCTCATCCCAGATGGTAGACTGCAAACCGAGCTTCGGGCGCCAGTGGAATTTAACAAAGGTCGATTGGCCGGCTTCGTTGATTAACCGAAAACTATGGATCCCAAAGCCTTCGATCATGCGCAGCGATCGGGGTAAAGTACGATCCGACATAATCCACATCACCATATGCATGGATTCGGGCGTCAGCGAAATGTAATCCCAAAAAGTGTCATGGGCGGTGGCCGATTGCGGAAAGCCGCGGTCCGGTTCCATTTTTACGGCATGGATCAGATCTGGAAATTTGATCGCATCCTGAATGAAGAAGACCGGGATATTGTTGCCGACGAGGTCCCAGTTGCCTTCCTTGGTGTAAAACTTGACGGCAAATCCGCGCACGTCACGCGGAGTATCCACGGATCCCGCGCCGCCTGCCACAGTCGATATCCGCGTAAACAAGGGGGTTCGCTCACCCACCTCGGTAAGAATTTTTGCGGTGGTGTATTGTTTCAACGAGCTGCTCAGCTCGAAGAATCCATGCGCGCCCGTCGCTCGCGCGTGCACGATGCGCTCGGGGATGCGCTCGTGATCGAAATGGGTGATTTTTTCGCGGAGAATGAAATCCTCCAGCAGTGCAGGACCGTGCGAATTTGCCTTGAGCGAGTTTTGATTATCGGAAAGCGGGACGCCCTGGTTCGTGGTGAGCGCGGGATGCTCTCCACCAGCGCTCTGGTGCAGCTCGCCGCCGGCAGCTACTTGTGAGTCTTCGTTGGGATTTGAGTCCTTTGCTTGATTTTGGTTACGAGAATTCGTTGTCATATCTTTGTTCATCATCCATCTCCATGTAAGTAATGCCAGACTACTGGCTATTCTTGAATGTACTGGCCCTCTCGACGAAGCGTTTCTCTACCGGATCATCCTGGTCTGGAGAATCCGTCGGGAACAAGTCTACTCTGAAGCGAATTCGCCTCTTTATTCTGTCGTTTTACCGTCGAAGTGTTCGTTGTCCTTTTCCGCTTCAGACCGGGTAGGGTGGACAACGCCGTCGCTATGATGCGGTTGGGCATAGAGCGTATTGAGTTTTATTGAAGCAATGGTCAGAATGTATTTATTACCCTCCGAGAGTCTGATCCTGGTTTTTATACCAGGTTAGTGCCTGCTCAAAATGCTGAGGATCAAAATCTGGCCAATATTCATCCCTGACATAAAAATCTGCATAAACCGATTGCACCGGGAGAAAACCGCTCAATCGGCGTGCGCCTCCCCAGCGTACAATCAAATCCAGACGTGAAACTTCAGCTGAATGCAGGCCGCCGTTTTTAAGACCAGCCAGATCCCATTCCCAGCCATAGTTGACAAGTAGATTTACTTTCATCCCAACACCCTGTCGCTGCCGGAATTCCTTCAACGCAATGGGAAATTGCAGCGAAGTTTCATCGCCAACAACCAGCAAAGCCGCCCCACGGCGTATAATCTCGAAGGCGAATGCAACGGTGGCCTCGATAAAGGCCTGCTTCTGGATGGAAGGCCGCTTAGTGTTATCTTGGGTAAAGCAGTAAATGGAAACTTCCTTGATCCCGTATTCTTTACATTTCTCGTACAATTGGAATCCCGGGTCGATACCGTGAGCATATCCAGCTTCTTTGGAGAGCCCATGATCAGCAGCCCAGCGGCGATTTCCATCAGGGATGAAACCAACATGACTTGGAATTTTATGATTTGCCATCGAAAACTTAACTCCAACGCTCTCAAGTTTTTAGGAATGCCAGCAGGTCGGTGTTGAGCTGTTCCTGGTGCGTGTACGCAAGGCCGTGAGGGGCACCCGCGTAAATCTTCAAGATCGCGTTCTTGACCAGCCTGGCTGAGTGCAGCGCCGAAGCGCCAATGGGCACAATCTGGTCGTCGTCGCCGTGAACGATCAGTGTCGGCACATCAAACTTCTTGAGGTCTTCGGTGAAATCCGTTTCAGAGAATGCCTTGATGCAGTCGAAGGTGTTTTTGGCGCCGGCCTGCATGCCCTGAAGCCAGAACGAGTCGATCATGCCCCGGGAGACCTTGGCACCGGGCCGGTTGGCCCCGAAGAACGGACCGCCGGCGAGATCCTTGTAGAATTGCGAGCGGTCGGCATTACACCCTTGACGAATCTCGTCAAATTTCTCCATCGGCAAGCCGTCGGGATTGGCCCTCGTTTTCAACATTAAGGGTGGGACGGCGGAAATCAGCGCGGCCTTAGCCACTCGCTGCGTGCCGTGGCGGCCGATATAGCGGGCAACTTCGCCGCCGCCTGCAGAGAAGCCGATCAGGACGGCCCCCTTCAGGTCAAGCGTTTCAATCAGCTCTGAGAGATCGTCGGCATAGGTGTCCATCTCGTTGCCATTCCAGGGCTGGCTCGACCGTCCGTGGCCGCGACGGTCATGAGCGATGCAGCGATACCCCCTGGAGGCCAGGAAGAGCATCTGAGCCTCCCAGCTATCCGCATTAAGCGGCCAACCGTGGCTGAACATCACGGGCTTTCCTGTGCCCCAGTCCTTATAGTAGATCTGTGTACCGTCTTTTGTTGTAATCATACTCATCGTTTGCATCCTTTCTATCGGCGTTCGCTATCGATCTGCCGTGTGTCTAATGGCTGACGCTACCCGACCGGGCAAATTACAGCTTTGCCCGGTCTTTTGTGGCGACGAACTGTGCTATCTTTAATAGGCCCGCCGCCATTAGCCAAGGTTCTGTAGGGCAAATTCCCAGTTAATCAGCTTGTCGAGCGCAGCATTCACATAATCGGGACGCCGATTTTGATAATCCAGGTAGTAAGCATGCTCCCACACATCGATGGTAAGCAGCGGTTTCTTGCCCGTTGTCAAAGGGTCTTCAGCATTGGCGGTCTTGACCACCTTGAGCTTGCCATCTTCGAGAATAAGCCAGGCCCAACCACTGCCGAAATGTGAAATGGCGGCGGCGGCAAACTCTTTCTTAAAAGCATCAACGCTGCCGAAGGATGCCTCAATTTGATGTTTGAGGGCTGCCGGCGGTTCGCCTCCACCTTTCAAGCTCAGGCTATTCCAATAGAAGGAGTGGTTCCAAATTTGCGCGGCATTGTTGAAGATGGCGGCTCTCTCAGCTCGCCCTGCGGTACCCTTTATAATCTCCTCCAATGACAGGTCGGAATAATCTGTTCCTGAAATCAGTTTGTTCAGGTTATCCACATAGGCTTTGTGATGTTTGCCGTAGTGAAAACTCAGCGTTTTGGCTGAAATGACCGGTTCCAATGCGTTTTCAGCATAAGGGAGCGGTGGTAAGACGATGGATGACGCTGCTCGTAGCACGTCCGAAGTATTGCTTGGGTCTGTCAGGTTCATATTGATCTCCTATAGATTGGTTATACAGAATAGGTTCCGCTTCCGTGGTGGCAAGCTACCTACGCCGTTTGCTGAATGTTGTGGATGGGCAGCATTCCCAGTGATCGTTTACTTCATTTTCTTAATTTCTTCTTCTACTTCTTTCGCTCCCCTGGCATAGAGCTCTTTCTCATCCGGGGAAAGCTCGTAGAGCAATCTCAGGAATTCTCCCATGTGTACACGTTCTTCGTCGGCTACACTTTTGAGTACTTTCGCGGCGAGTTTGTTATCAATGGACTCGGCGAGCTGCATGTAAGTCTGTGCAGCTTCGTACTCTCCTGCTGCCGCAAAACGAATTGCCCGGATGAGCTCTTCATCTGTAAGTTTTCTATTGTTTGCTAACCCTGAAAAGGGTGACCCGAACACCGGCATGATCTTTCTCCTACTCTGCTTAGTTTTCGAATCCCGCCCATCCTGCCGGTCTCACGCAGGCAGTAGAAAAGGCCTATATGAACATACTTTATTCGTTCTTTCATCATAATGACATAACGCCGCGCTGGCTATCAGCGCAACTATCAATGGTTTGTAAGCCTGGGGCGCAATGTTCAGTCAGGATATGTCCTACAGAAGGGGCGCGGGAATGGGCACATTCAAGCAAACTCAGCTTAATGGAGCGCTACCCTCAATGAGGACCGGATAAGTAAACACCTCCATGTCGCAGATCGAGAGATCAAAATTAATTTTAAGTAGTGAATAGAGAGAAAGATACAAGGAGAGAACTCCCGTGAAAACCATTTATCAATGGATCAGCTTGATGCTGATAGCGGTACTGAGGGTCACCTGCACACCTGGTCTCCCGGTGACCGGCGGTTGCGGCTTTTTTGCTCATCACGGCCGTGGCGCACTTTTATCTGGCAACGATTGGCTACAAACGCTACGTAGAGAATCTAAAGAAGGGCATGAATCCTGTGCGCTTTTTTGTATTCTTTTACATTTTCGCCATCAACATGGTGTTGCAGTACAAGAAAGTGGGACCCTGGAAGGACTACCTTTATGGGGAACGGGTCTACATTGTGTTAAGTTTATTAGCCAAATCCGTTCTGTGCTGGCTGATCTTTACGGGGACCCTGGCCGGGTACCGAAATTCGCTTAACGGGTCAGAAGGGCATCCCCGCTGGCGCGGCAAACCAGCAATGACCGCGGTGCCCAAATATATTGCTCGCAATCTGAATGCGCTCCTGGAAAAACAGCTTGTATCGTTACACCGTGATCCAGAGGGCTGGATTGCATGGTTGGCTGATGGGGACACCGTCTTTTCCAGCAGCGTTGTACTTACCGCACCCGTGCCGCAATCGCTGATTCTGCTGGACGCCGGGGAGGTCGATTTGCCTTCGGCAACAAGAACTCGACTTGAAAACCTAGAATATGAACGCTGCCTTGCCGTCATGGCGGTACTCAATGGCCCGGCGCGCATTCCTCCGCCAGGTGGCCTGGCATTGACCGAAGGCCCTATTGCATGGATTGCCGATAATCAGATGAAAGGTGTATCTGCCACACCGGCTGTAACCTTACATGCAACGCCTGCTTTTAGCTTAGAAAGGTGGGATTGTCACCGGCACGCAAGCGGTCTGGAGTTGCTTCGAGCTGCCCAGCCATGGCTGGGATCTGATGTGATTGAGTTTCAGGTACACGGCTGGCGCTACAGCAAACCTAAACGTGTCGACGAGAGTCCCTGTCTGATCCTTTATCAATCTCCAGCGTTAATTCTCGCTGGAGATGCCTTTGGCGGCCAGCGCGTTGAGGGTGCTGCCCTGTCTGGCTGGGCAGCGGCCAATTTCTTAAAACGGAATCATTTCAAGGCGATATAATAATTTCGATAAAAATTTGACGCCGGCAGAACATTCAAAAGCATCTGTTCTGCCGGCGCTTTTATAAGCACACATTCACTCACTAAAATCCAGTTAAAAATTTACAAATCGACCCGCAGCTAACTTGCTTAGCCCTAATTTTTACTGCAAATGCGCTTCCAGAAACCACAGCCATTTATCCAGATCGCGGACTACCTCAATGAACAGGTCATTTGTGCCCATATCATGCACCTGTTCAGCCTGATTTGCTGCGGCGCGAGTAGTAGCGGCCAGGTGTGCCATCTGTTCAGCCAGGAAACGCACGGTATCCATATCATGTACCAGATCCGCCGGGTATGCAGCCAATCGGGATGAAGACGCAGCCATGCGGACCGTGCCCAGGGCTGTACCCCCTAGAGCGGTTGCGCGTTCTGCCAGCATATCGACATAGGCAAGCAGACCCTCAGCTAATTCGTCATAAAGCTTGTGCAAGGCAATGAATTGAGGCCCCTTAACATTCCAATGGGCTTGCTTGATCAAGCTGACCATATCAAAAGTGTCGGCCAGTTGGGCGTTAAGGATGTCAATCATCTGCTTGCGTGTGTCTGGTTTAATGTCGATCTGGGTTTAAAACATTTGCATTGAAAGGTTTTTCATGTGCTGCTCCAAAGCAGTTTTATTTTTCTTTTTTTGATTTTTGTTCACTAATAACGATAAACGCATAGGGTCCAATCGCAATGATAGTCGTGATCAGGCCGAAAATAAAAATGAACACCTCATTATTCATTTAATATTTCTTCCGGCCTCCATCACAGCCCCAAAAGATAAAATGGAAGGCACCCACAGACCGACATATAGGCCTGCCTGTTTGTCGCCACTAAACCATAAGAAAACTGACACCAAAAACGAAAGACCCGCTGCGATTAAGATCGCTAATTTGCTGATTCGCATGTTTTTTACCATTGTTAATTCCATTCCATGTTTTAGATTTTACATGTGCACCAACCACCATGTAATTAATATAATTTTACATTTAATATCATATTAGTAAATACAATGTATAATCTTTATCTTGCATTTGTATACTCTTTGTCGCATAATCAATTAGAAAGGAAAACCAAATGGCAGAGACTCCGAAATATTTTGTAAAAAAGAAAGAAAAAGAGATTGAAATCCGGCAGTATTCCGGGTATATCCAGGCCGAGGTATCCCTCGCCGGCAAAGATTACAAATCTGCCATTGAAAGCGGCTTCAATGTTCTGGCAGGATATATTTTTGGCAATAACATTTCCCAGAAAAAAATTGAGATGACCACCCCTGTTAAAGCAGTCCAATCCCAAAAAATTGCCATGACAACCCCGGTTATGGTGACCGGTGAAGATACCTTCACCGTGGCTTTCATTATGCCTTCCGCTTACACTCTGGAAACCCTGCCGCTCCCCAAAGATACCCGGATTTGCTTTACGCCGATTCCAGCCAATCAAATGGCGGCGATCCGTTTTTATGGCTATTTCCAGCAAGACACCATTATCAAGAACAAGGAACGCCTCAGCCAATGGCTACAGGAACAAGGATTGGAGACCGAAGGTGATTTTATTGTGGCCGGATACAATCCGCCCTGGGTGCCGGGGTTTCTTGCGCGCAATGAAGTCATGATCAAACTCACGACACAGGTACAGTAGTATGCACTTTTCTCTTTGAATCAGGCTGAGTGAGGCTATGGCTTAATTTTGGTACCGGCGTAACCCACGCCTTCAATGAAAGAGCGCTGGGCAAAGAAGAAGAGCGCGATCACCGGCAGGGTAACCACCAGCGAGGAAGCCATGAGGTAAGCCCATTGGACGTTGTAAGCGCCGCGGAGCAGGCTGAGCCCAAGCTGCAGCGTGTAGAGCGACTGGTCGTGCAGAAAAATCATCGGCCCCAGAAAATCGTTCCAGGCGGCCTGGAAGGTAAAGATTGCCACGGTTGCCAGCGCCGGACGGGCCATGGGCAAGATAATGGACCACAGCACCTGCAGCGTGCCGGCGCCGTCGATGCGGGCGGCATCCTCCAGATCCGGTGGAATTTGTTTAAAGGACTGGCGCAGTAAGAAGATATAGAAGGCATTGCCAAAGAAAGTGGGCAAGATGAGCGGTGTGAAGCTGTTGATCAATCCCAATTTGGCAAATATGATAAAGAGCGGCACCATGGTCACCGGGTAGGGCAGCATCAGGGTAGAAAACATAGGCGGTAACATAAGGCCAATTTCGTGATTAGCGAGACAAACTCATCCTTCCCCGGCCCTCCCTTCCCCTGCAGGGAAGGGAGGGAGAAAAACATAATGGTTCTTTTTGCCAGCTTTTGCTGGCAAAAAGAACCAAAAAAAATAGAATC
>Ga0105047_10000776_pt1 | contig 55621 bp, 46 predicted proteins | sample MAT04_FD_78384 | JGI IMG/M metagenome (GOLD analysis project Ga0105047, IMG submission 78384) | Freshwater microbial communities from Lake Fryxell liftoff mats and glacier meltwater in Antarctica - MAT-04 (megahit assembly) | ecosystem: Environmental > Aquatic > Freshwater > Ice > Liftoff... | reverse complement strand
TGCTGCTCAAATCGACTTGTCGATTTGCCTGTAATTCTGAATTTTTTTCTAAAAATTCAGAATTACAGAACCCGACAAGTCGGGTTTAGAGTAGAGCGGTGACGAGTCACCGCACTCCAAATGAGCGAATTTTCTTAAGTTGATGACAGTGTACTAGGTATTGTGTGGAATAAAACTGCAGGCTGTAGGCCTGCTTTATAATCACTCATAAGATATTTTATTTAAGCAACTTGAAGACTTAGCTTAACGCGTATGCGCTGCCGCGGTAAAAAAACAGTTCTTCTTCTCTCGTCTTACTCTGTGTTCTCAGTGTTCTCTGTGGTTAAAATTCTTTGCGGCATGGATGTACTAGTCTTTGAGTTCGAAGTTTTGGAAGCTTCGAAGCAAGTCCCTGTACCTTGTAGCATCTTCAAAGCGAAGTTCTTTTGCAGCTTTCTTCATTTCCGATTCGTAAAACTTAACTTTTGCGTCAACTTCCTTCATCGTCATGTATTCAGCTTGCGGTTTTTGCTGTTTATTTTTATCTTCTGCTGTTTCTTCCACTATAACATCAAGTAGTTTGGATATTTCACGCTTGACTGTTGTTGGTGTAATGCCATGTTTTTGGTTATAATCAAATTGAATTTTACGTCTTTTATCAGTCACGTCGATACAGCTTGCAATCGATTTTGTAATTTTGTCAGCATACATAATCACACGGCCTTCAACATTTCTTGCAGCTCTTCCGCACGTTTGAATAAGTGCGGTTTCGCTTCTCAAAAAGCCTTCCTTATCGGCATCGAGGATCGTGACAAGAGAAACTTCCGGTATATCCAAACCCTCTCTTAGAAGGTTAATTCCGACTAAAACATCAAATGTTCCAAGCCTCAAATCCTTAATGATCTGGGCCCTTTCCAACGTGTCTATGTCTGAGTGCAAATATTTGGCTTTTATGCCAAGCTCGGTCAAATATTTAGTGAGTTCTTCAGACAATCTCTTTGTAAGGGTTGTTACAAGGACTCTTCCATTTTTTGCGGTATGGGCATGAATTTCGCTCAAGCAATCATCAATTTGGTTAGTTGCAGCTCGAATTTCAATTTCAGGGTCAAGAAGCCCTGTCGGGCGGATAATCTGCTCGACAATTTCACCACCGGCCTCTATAATTTCAAAGGGCCCCGGTGTTGCAGAAACGTAAATAACCTGGTTGATTTTTTTGTAAGTCTCATGAAATTGCAAAGGCCTGTTATCATAGGCAGAAGGCAGGCGAAATCCAAAATCGATTAATGAATTTTTTCTTGCACGATCCCCTTTATACATCGCATTTAACTGAGGGATGGTTTGGTGTGATTCATCAATGACGAGCAAGAAATCTGATGGAAAATAATCAATTAGGCAAGGGGGTGGATCTCCCTCAAAGCGCGGGCTGAAATGCCGTGAATAATTTTCAATTCCTTTGCAATGGCCAATTTCCTTGATCATTTCAAGATCATGCATGGTGCGCTCAAAAATTCGCTGCTTTTCAATGAATTTTTTTTCTTCTTCATAAAAGTCCACGCGCGTCTTTAGTTCACTTTTAATGGTTTCTATAGCAGTATGCCGAATTTCTTCAGGAGTGACGTGGTGGGAGCTTGGGTAGATGGTGATTTCATCAACGGTTTGCCGCGATTTTCCAGTCAGTGGGTCAATCTCTGTAATTTTTTCGATGTCATCCCCAAAAAATTCAATTCGAAAGGCAATGTCTTCTTCATAGGCCGGAAAAATATCTAGAACATCTCCACGGACTCGAAATGTTGACCGCGAAAAGTCAAAATCATTTCTCTTATATTGCATTTCAACCAAATGCAGCAAAACATCGTCACGTCGTCTGTTGCTGTTAACTTTTATTGTTAAATTCATGCCCTTATAGTATTCAGGAGATCCAAGACCATAAATACAAGAAACGGAAGCGATAATGATTACATCTTCTCTTTCAAGTAATGACCTGGTTGCACTAAGGCGCATTTTGTCGATCTGATCATTGATCGCCATATCTTTTTCAATGAAAGTATCAGTTCTTGGAATATAGGCTTCGGGTTGATAATAATCGTAATAAGAGACAAAATATTCAACGGCATTATTTGGGAAAAAAGATTTGAATTCTTGGTAAAGCTGTCCGGCAAGCGTTTTATTGTGGGCAATCACAAGCGTTGGGCGTTGAACTTTTTCAATCACATTGGCAATGGTAAACGTTTTACCGGAACCTGTAATCCCAAGCAGGACTTGCGATTTTTGGTTACTTTCAAGCCCTGCAACAAGTTTTTCGATTGCTTGCGGCTGGTCGCCGCAAGGCGTGTAATTTGTGACTAATTCAAATTTCATTTTTTACATTTTTGTCTGTTTTTCTCGACGCTCTCTTGCCACCCTTGAAATTTTATTCCAATTGCCCATTAGGCCCATGGCAGACCTCATTTCCTTGACGGTCTCGTTGGAAATGTCGATCATTTTTAAAGTGCCCTCATAAATAATCTCTTCGATCAATCCCTTTTCTTTTTCAAAGGCTTCTCGTCTTTTGCGAATAGGGTCTAAAAATTTGTTAAGAGCCTCTTCAAGACTTTTCTTAACTTCAACATCACTTACTTTTCCTGTCCTGTAGCGCGCTTTAAAATCATCCACTTCTGAAATATTGGGGTTGAATACATCGTGAAACATAAAGACAGGATTTCCCTCAACTTTTCCCGGAATATCGGCGCGTACGCGGTTAGGATCGGTATACATCCCTTTAATCTTCTTCTCAACAGTTTTTGCATCATCGCTTAAAAAAATGGTGTTATTGGCAGATTTGCTCATCTTGCCTTTTCCATCGGTACCAATTAGACTTGGAAAATCGCTTAACATAACGGCAGGTAAGGGGAATACTTCTCCATAATATTGGTTAAATCGTCTTGCAATATCACGGCTAAGTTCAATATGGGCTTCATTATCTTTACCGACAGGGACAACTTCGGCCCGAGGCATTAAAATATCTGCCGTTTGTAAAACAGGGTAGCCGATTAGTCCAAAAGGAACACTTTCAGAATCAAGATGAGCATTTTTGGCCATCTCTTTTAAACTTGGAAGCCCCGTCAGTCTATTTAATGAGATGAGCATTTCAAAAATCAGGTTCATTTCGTAAACTGCAGGAACTGCAGACTGCAAGTAAATGGTTGAAAGCTTTGGATCTATGCCACAAGCCAAATAATCTAAAACCATTTCCCGGCTATTGTCACGTATTTTTAAAATGTCTTCTTTAAAAGGTTTAGTCGTTAGCATATGAAGATCGGCAATAATAAAGTAGCATTCGTGGCTCTTTTGCAATTCTACACGATTTTTGATAGAGCCAACATAATGACCAAGATGAAGAAGTCCTGTAGGGCGATCTCCTGTGAGGAGACGTTTTTTTTTCTCTATTTCCATATATTCTCAATTTTTTATTTGTCAGTTTCATACCGTTGCACAATCGAACGGTAATATTTTTTGCCAGGGAGTCAGTGAGAAAGGCAGGAGGACAGTGAGGGGCTATGTATGCAAGGCCTCTTACTGATCTCATGTATTTCTCACTGCCTCAATGAAAAAAATCTAAAACTTTTCACTTTCCAACAGTACCATTATACACCAAAGTTTAAGGCAAAACCAAGAAGAATATTGAAATTAAGCCGTGAAAAGCAGTAAAGTAGAAAAAAATAAAAAGGTTAATATGGAATCTACTTCTCATTCTTTTGGTATCGTACTTCAACCAGCTACTTATTATTTTACCAAATCAAAAAATGATGAATCTGAAATGGACATTTTGAAAAAATCCAATTCATCGTAAAAAATCAACTGAATTATGATCTTCTTCACCAAGACAGTTATTCTGAACTATCACAAAAAGAATTATTTACTCTTTTAAAAGAAAAATCTTTGCAGATTCATCGAGTGGTTTTAAATCAAGAACAGGCGATTTTAACAAAGAAAAAAACAATTGAAGTCTACCTTAAGAATATTGGTTGTTGCATAGCTCAGTCAAAAGGTTTGCCTTTGTTAGACGATATTGTTGCTGAAATGGCAAAGTATTTGGAACTTCCCGAAATCTTTAGATTGGCCAGGGTAAGCCTACAAAATAATAAACAGATGAAATCTTATTTTTTTGATCAGGCCAAATTGTATGGGTTTGAAGGCCAAAATAACGATGAGGGCTATAATTTTATTCATGGTTTATTTAAAGCAATCATTGACCTTGAGGGGTTACTTCCTATTCGAGTCTATAATAAAAAAAATAAGGTAGAGCCTGCAAAAACATTAACAAAATTATTTAAAGAGCTTTCCTCACAAGGTATTTTTAGTTTATTTTCTTATACTACAACCTATTCTCATGCCTTTTCAAATTTTAGACAAATATTTTCAAAAAGAAGTTTTGAAGTAACGAAAGTTGACGATGAACATGTAAGTAATGAAGCAAGTAAAGCTTTATTTTATGCTATTCAGAATAAGGAAAGGAATATCGTAAAACTGCTTTTAAAGCCTAACGCTGATCCTTACCGGTTAGTTAAGTGGGCACACGCAAATGCTTTACATCTTGCCTCGCAAATTGGTCTTGATGATGTTGTAGAACTGATTCTTAATGTTGAAGGTGATGTCAATCTAAAACATTTAGGGGGCAGTACTGCTCTTGCATTTGCTTGTGGGTATGGTGACTCTGATTATTTTACGCCAAATGTAAAAGTTATTGAGCTTCTACTAGAACATGGGGCAAATCCGAATATTCCAACTAAAACCGGATTGACACCTTTGCAGTTTGCAAAGCAAAACCAATTGCACGACATCGTTCTGCGCCTCATGCAACACGACGCTCAATAACTCTTGGAGCAATAACGTTTCTGATTTTACCAGTGAGGCAGTGAGGAAGAGATGAGGTCGGTGAGAGGCTATGCATTCACAACCCCTCACTGACCTCATCTCTTCCTCACTGCCTCAATATTAAAAAATCAGAGACTAACGATAAAATTTCTGGTCTGTACTAGTTGGCAAGTTGCTTATCGAGCTTGCGCTGCTGCTGATCCAAACGCCCAAGATCATACCCTGCATAATCCACAAATAGGTGGACTGAAAGTTGTTTTAGGATAGGTACCAGTTTTAAAACCGATTTTAAAAAATGGGTAGGTTTTATTCCTACCCATTTTAAATTGTGTGCTTCAATTAAAATGAATATTCAGCACCAAAAACGAGTCCTTGCAATCCTAAATCACCATTTCTGCTAAATACGTAAGATGCGTTTTTTCCGCCTGAAATTGAATTGTCAAATCTATTGTTGTTAAGAAATACGAGTTGTTCCCAACCAAGTTTCAAGCCAATCATTTGATCTTTGCAAATGCAGTAGTTGCACTTAACGCCAATTCCAAGCTCGAAAATGGTTTTTGGGCTACGTTGACTTGCTTTAATGTATTGTTCAACATCCGAGATTGTACCATTTGTGAAGTCACTTCTAGCATAAGCATATGAGTTTGTTCTATGATTGCGTCCATAAAGAATTGAAGCTGCAGCTTTGCCGTAAATTGAGAATCCACAAGCAAGGGGCCAATCACAATCAAAACCAGCATGAATTCCAAATCCTGTAAAGTCATTTTTCAAATAAGTATTCGAATTTAAAGCAATATCTTGAAGACGTTCTGAGCTTGATCCAATACCTGATGATCTGATTCTATAGTTTTCTGAAATATCAGCATATCTCACACCAATAAGTGGACGAAAATTAAAACAAGAATTGTAGCAAAATGTTTTGCTAAAATCAAAATCCAGTAAGTTTACTTGTAATTTTAGTTTTGAGCCACATTTGTTAAATGAATTTTGTTGATCTACATTGTTTCCAAATAATGGAGTGACAAATGTAGATTCAGAACCAATTCTACCGCTGAGAGCTGCATAAGCCGGTGTTGAAACTTTTCCATGAGCATTTGTGTTAAAATGGAAATAAGTGACACCAAATCCTATGCAAGAGCATGGATCAAGGTAATCAAGACCTACACGATACCCTAAGCGACTTGAAAATTTCGGGCTTTTGTGTTTACTTTGGATTTCGGTTGCAGAGGTGTTATCAATTTCATTTTGTACAAGGTGGTTCTTAGATGCATATTGCAAATCGCTTTCACCAGCCCAAAGGTAGACTCCTTCTGCTCTAAATGTAAGATTATCGAGGTAACAAGAAGATGAGGGAGTGTTGCAACACTCTTCTTGGGTATAGCAATTATTTGCCGTTAGGTTTGTTGTAAATAGCATCGCTAAAAGAGAAATGCTAATTTTTTTAAAAAGTTTCACGTATAACTCCAAGTTTTTTGATTGTAGTTTATCACCTGTTTTAATTTCATAAGGTGAAAAGGTAGGTTCTCAAAAAAATGAATATATTGTCAATTAAATTTTTTATCTTCAAGATGTTAAATGCAGCGTATACTGGTGCTACTGTGAAATGAAGTAAAAACATGAACCGTTTTTACCGCGAAGATCGAAAAAAAAGATTATAGCGTTAGTGAAGATCTTTTTAGCGCGCTTATTCGCGGTTCTTCACGGTAAAAAAAGGGAAAAAAAACGAAAAAATTTTCAGATTCAAGCGAGACGGCATATTTTTTCACTTTCAAGTAGCAACAGTATATGTTAGTTGGCAAGTTGCTTATCGAGCTTGCGCTGTTCTTGATCCAAACGTCCAAGATCATACCCCGCATAATCCACAAATTTGAAAAAGCGTTCAAATGCCGGGAATTTATCACAAACTTGTTTTGCCATCGCCTGGGCGATGTAACGATAATTTGGGTGGCCGGCAGGTGATGATCGAAGCTCGCACATCCATTGAAGAGCGCGAAGATTTATATGAAAATACCAGCGTACATTATAGGCCATAGGAACCGCATATTGGGCCTCTTCAGGAAGTTCTGCTGCAATAATGTCAAAGGCAACTTTTGCTTTTTGCATGGCTTCTCTGTAATCGGTTTCAAGATCTGTTCCAATAATTTCTTCAGGGATAAAGTAACTGTAATCGCAGCAAAGCAGTTGTCTTTCTTGAGTTAGCATGCGATGTCTATGCAAATCGCGGTAGACGCCAAAATCTGCCAAAATTTCGAAAGTAAAATTAGCAAGTTCTAAAGCCCTTGGTGATTTATGCCTTCTTGTTTCACGAGAGGCACACCCTGCGTCTAGAATTCTTGCGATTTCTTCTTCTGTAAGGTTTAAGCAATGTTTTTTTAATTCCTGTAATCCTTTATCAGAATTTGCAAAAAGAAGGGCGGAAGCCACTTTAATGACAGATTCTTCATCTGTTTCAATCAAGTGCACACCAGGTTCTTGGGTGTTTTTTTCAAAATTGCAATTTTCATTAGTGATGACTTTTAAATCATTTTGCATCGCCTCATAGAATTCTGCAAAATTTTGATGTGTGCGATGTGAAACATCTGCACGTCTAATAAATGAAGGCATCACCTTAGCCAATTCATCCTGCATTCTCTTGCCAATGTCTTGCATTTCAACAAGATTATTGCAATGGAGTTTATGAATAAGCTGCTCAAAAAACCTTCCATTTCCATAAACGCCCATGTTGGTCATTGTACCGGCAGGCAGCAGACCTCTTAGGCAATCAAGAACTTTTGCACGTAATGCTGCCGTGTAGGCAACTTTTGATTGTGATGCATCGTAGGGCATTTTTTCTTCGATCATTGTCGTTAGCAAAGGAACCAATTTACTATAAGTGTCAAAAAGCATATTGCAAGTGTCTAAATAGAGGTCGCGATAGGCTGATGTCATTAAAATAGGTTCTTTATAAAAAAGATATTCGCCGTTGACTTTCTGATCGAAATAAATATAACGGGTAGATTTTTCCAAAGGGGATCCGCCGATACGGCAATCTTCAATAATCTTTGCAGCAATCATAGAGACATTTTCCACTGCCAAATGAGCGCCGCCAAGTTCTCCGATCGAATCATCGCCATAACCATCTAAAATGCGGTCATAAAAGTTTTGTGCTTTTTTAATGGCGGCTGCCTGATCTTTGATCTCATCTTCAGCATCTGCATTCCTGCCAACGATGGAGGTAAAAGCAGATTCTTCGTTATTGGAAATAAATTCTTTTAAAAGAAGTGAGCGTAAACCTAAACTTGATCTGGAATATCGCGAAAATAACGCGCCTTTAATGACTTCCGGCAAGTTGCACAAAACAAATATATGGCCTCTTGTATTTGAGACATAGCGTTCAAGGGTTTTAATTTGGCTAGGCGTAAATTCTTCATAATCATCTAAAGGCATGGGTATTATCTCCAACTCATAAAAGCATTAGCGTGCCATAGATTGCATCTTTCTTCAAGTAAAAAAGGAATTTGGCATGGCACAAAATTGTCAAAAATTATATACTCTTCAACTTATGGACGACAAACAATTACTTGAATTTAATGCATTAGGATTGATTCCCGGTCCTTGTGAATCAGAAAATGAATTTCTTAAAAGAGTTAATTATTGTTTAAGTTTAAAAGATAATTTACCTTTTACTTGTTCTTATCCTACCCCTATAGTTGGGGAAGATCATCCTTTGGAAAAAACAAAACAGTTTTTTGACATTCAGCCTTTTTGGGTTCCCATTCAGCTTAATAATTATCAATTAAGGCCCTGGCATGGGGCAGCTGCCTGGATATTTCAAGAAAATGACGATCTTCCCGTTTCTGCTTTTATTCAAGTAAGAAAAAAAATGACTCATAAAAAGAAATATTTAGGATTTTATGAATTGAGCGAATTAATTAACCATGAACTGGCTCACGTCGGACGCATGATGTTTGAAGAGCCCAAATATGAAGAGATGCTAGCTTATAAAACTTCAAACTCCTCTTTTAGACGCTTTTTTGGCTCAATTATTCAATCGTCTAATATAAGCATGTTATTTATGCTTTCGATCTTCCTCATTTTATTTTTAGACTTTTTTTCAATTGCCTATCATCCCGAAATGTATGACTCTTTTGCTTATTTTAAGCTTATCCCACTAATCATGATTGCTTTAGGTTGTGTCAGTCTCTATTTCCGCCATCGTACCTTCAATAAAACCCTAAATAATTTAAAAAAAATCGCAAAAAGCCCCGATCTTGGCCAAGCAATTATCTATCGATTAAAAGATGAAGAAATTGATCGCTTTTCAAAGCTTTCCCCACAACAGATTTTGAGCCACATCAAGCAAGAAAAAAACAAATCCCTACGTTTTCGCCTCATCCACCTCGCCTACTTATCACAACCAATAAACTCACATTCGTAAACATTTAACCCCTGCAATATATACTGCTTCTACTTCAACCTGAAAAAATGTTAAAAAAATTAGGAATATGCTGTTAAGAAACTTATTTAAACGTATATGATTTTTTCAACGCAGAGACGCAGAGACGCAGAGACGCAGATACGCAGAGGCGCAGAGAAGCGCGCTAAAGCGCGAAAAGAAAAAGAAAGTCAATCGTTTTTCGTGGCCAAGAAAAAAAATTAATTTGTTGTTTTTCGCGCTTTAGCGAGCTTCTCTGCGTCTCTGCGTTGAAAAAATCTGAAACTTTTTACTTTTAAGTAGCACATCTTTATGTTGCAATGCAAAAAAACATTTTTTTAAATATAACACAATCCCTACCACCTATATGTTTTTTTAAAAAGCTTTATGTAGCATTGCAACTATTCACTTTCAAGTTTGTTAGTTTATATTATTTTTTATTGTTTTTATTATCGGCATCCACTTTTCCGCTGATGCAATTACCGCAGATAACAAATCCAGAAGCAATCATTCTTTCGCCCCAGGGTTTACATGCTGGAAAGGGAATAACCATAAGAAATAAACCGCAGAGAGTCAAAGTAACTCCAAAGACTAGTTGAGCAGGGACGTAAATTTCCTCTTTGTCATCTTCCTTATCTTTGTTTTTATCCTTTCCATGACTTGACTTGAATTCAGGAAACATTAATTCTTCATCAACTTCATTGAATTCATAACCATCAATGTGAGCAGTGCAAGCCAAATAGTTAGCATGTTTGCTATGTTTTTTCTCTTTTTTCTTTATAGCTTTTCTAATTGAGTCAAACTGAGATTTCGAAGTCTTATATCCTTTATTTTTGAGTTCTTTTTCAACATTTTCCATATGTTTATTGAGGTCAATCTTAATGTTTCAAGAGCCTTCTAATTCGGTCTTAAGGTCAATAATTGTATCATACATCTTGTCTTTATTGTCAGTTTTTTTAAGCTTCCAAATCCTTTCTCTTAGCTTCTCAACTCTGTAGATGAAAGCAGCTTCGTTAAGCCCTATTCCATAATTTTGCGCATGAATTGGAACAGCATATGTTAATATGAAAGAACTAAGTACAATAGATAAGATAGTGCTGTTAATAGTGTTACGGTTGAAGATATAAGCCATTTAATTTCCTTTGATTGTTCATCTGTTATACTGATGTTCATTTTTTTTAGAAAATCATTCACTTTAAGATTTAACAAAAAAGAACCTATTATTAAGAGTCCCAACATCAGAATTGTTTGAATAGCAACTTTTAACATTTTTTAAATAATTTTGGTAAATCTTCGAAGAATATTTTTATCATTTGAAGGCTAATTTTACGTTAAGGCTTGAATTAATCAAGGAAAATTTTGAATTTTGCTTGTAAGGCAAAGAAATCTAACATGATTTAAAAAACGAGAATCTAGCTTAGAAGCTTTTGCGCTGCTGGGTGTTGCCAAGGTTAAGTTGGTAGCGGTATTTTGCAATGGTACGTCTTGCACAAAGAATACCTTTCTTTTCTAACATCTTTGAAATGGCAAGATCTGAAAGGGGCTTTTTCTTATCTTCGTTTTCAATAATTTCAAAAACTTCTGTTTTCACGGTGTCTGAAGACATGGAAGAGCCATCAACTGCTACATAAGCTGTTGTAAAAAAAGATCTTAAAAGTTTTAAACCCCTTGGTGTCTGAATATATTTATCTGTTACTGCCCTTGCAACTGTTGATTCATGCAACTCAATTTCGCAAGCGATTTCCATCATCGTCATGGGGACTAATAAACCGTTTGGACTTAATAGGTAGGCTTTTTGGCGCTTTACCAAGGCGTGGGCAATTTTAACAAGAGTCTCGTTTCGTTTTGTCAGATTTTTAAGCAACCACTTGGCAGAGGCAATTTTCTGATTAATAAACTCTTTAGTTTCTTGAGCTAGAGTTTCATCTTGCAAAAGTTTTATGTAACGTTGATTAAGTTTTAGAGGAGGAAGAGGATCCTCATTAACAAAAATCGTAAAATCATGATTTTTTTCATTATTTGCATTCTCATTTACATCTTCCTTAATAATAATATCTGGAACGATGTAATGAGTGACATCATTTGTAAAACCGTTTCCCGGATGCATTTGAAGTTTGGAAATATCTTCATTAATAGCTTTTGAAATAGCTTCAGTTGTTAATTTTAAACCTTTTTTAATCAATGGAATGCGATGGTGCAGTAACTCTTCGTAATAGCGATCAATGATTTGAAAAGCGATGCTATTTTCTTTCCCAAGTCTTTTAAGTTGAATTAAAAAAGATTCTTTTAAGTTTGATGCACCGATGCCAATAGGATCTAACGTTTTAATTTTATCTAATATGGGTTGAAGCGATTTTTCTTCAAAATCAAAAAAACTCGCAATTTCAGTTAAAGAATTTTTTAAAAAACCATCCCTATCTAAATGGCCAATAATTGCCTCTGCCATTTGCAACTCTTGGGGCGAATCTGTGATTTCTCTGACCTGTTGCATCAGATGCGTAAAAAGTGTGGTTTTTTGCAAAATAAGACTGTCCAAATAACTTTTTAGTTTTTCATCTTCTAGTGTTTTTCTTTTTTCTTCTGTTCCGCTTTCTTTAAAATGATCCTCAAATTCCTCATCCAGTTGCTCCATGATCTTAAAATCTTTTTCATTAAAGTTTAAATCCACTTCACTTGGATCAAGCTCCTCTTCTTTTTCATCTTGTTCAAGCCCAATATCTTCTTCATTTTCATATTCCAATATGGGGTTTTGCTCTAACTCAAGCTCAATGAGCGGTTGCAGTTCCATAATCGGGCATTGTAAAATGTGCAATGCTTGCTGCATGTCTTGTGAAATCATCAAATGTTGAAACTGTTTGATATTTTGTGTTTGCTTGGATAATTGCTTTAAAAATGGAGGATGCATACTGATTCCTTCGGTTTTCTTAAAACTATCCCGAATAGCTTGAAATGACAAGAAAAAATTTAATTTAGTTAATTTAAGCTGATGAATATAAGTTATTTATTAGTTTTTATCATAAAGGCTTGATCAAACTATAAATCTGTGCAATAGTCCAATTTATAGGGAAATGCAATTTTGCACGTCCACATCTAGGGGGGTAATAATGAAGGATCTTAAAACATTTTTCTCTTTAATGTCTCTAATGACTCTCTTTTTTCAAGATTCGTTTGCCGCCACTCAAAACGGCAACCAATCAGGGCAAAATTTTACAAGAAATCTTTTCGAATACAATCTTTTCGATAGAAACCGAGATCGTCTTCGAGGACGAGGAGTATACGAGGAAGATCAACAGGCTTATCCGAATCAATATGATTATATTCAGCAACCAAACAGTGTCCGGGCAACGGATGACCGCTTTTTCGACAACAACCAGTAACTCATACACCGCTAATATCATAGATTTTTAATATGGAATGCATTGAAAAATCAATGCATTCCATAGTTTTTTAATATTATCAAATAAAAAATTTACAATTTACTCTAGTGTTATTCCAGCACTTGCAATGCCAACAATAACTTGAGAATTGTTGGATGACTGGTATGTAAAAACAATCATGACGCGATCCATAGCATTTACAACTATATTTTCAGCCACAGTAACACTACCAAGGGTCACAAAACCTGTTTGAATTGGAGTTATAACCGCAGGAATTGGTCTAGGTACAAAGTTATTGCTAGCCGGACTTGCCACATAGATTATAGCAATAATTGTAGCCGTCGGTGAAACAACAGGTGCCGGTGGTATTAGGCCTGATGTAAGGCTAAAATAAGCTGACAGTGAAGTGATTCTTCCATCTTTTGGAACTGTAAATGCAAAGCTACCATTTGAAACTACCAAGGGATTAGAAAGGGTAAAACCGCTTATCGAATCGCCAAATCCAATAATAGCGGCTTCGGCGCCCGGTACCAATACAATAGGTGTTTCTCCTGAGGCAAAAGGAATGATCGTTGTTAAACCGGTAGGCCCTGTAGCACCGAATAATCCCGTTGCCCCGGTTACACCTATTGCTCCTGTTGCTCCTATTGATCCTGTTACTCCTGTTGCTCCTGCTGATCCTGCAGCTCCTGTTGCTCCAGTTGCTCCTGTTACTCCTGTTGCCCCTATAAACCCTGCTCCACCAGTTTCTCCTGTAATACCAGGCTCGGATAACCCTACAGGCCCTGTTGGGCAATGGCTACTAGGCCTAGGTCTACAGCTATAATTTGTCGCTTCGAGGATATTTAAATTTACTTTAAGGACTTCATTAAATTCATAATGTGAGAGCAATTGAGCATCATATTCATAAGAATCTATAATTTGAACAGTTTTTTCTTCATTTTCATACACAACAGATAAAAGTCCGTTGTTTAAAACCGTTTTGATTGGTTCATTATTTGCATTAAGATAATTGGTATTTTCATTTTCCAACTTGATGATTTTTCTATCCATTAGTGGAAGATGTTGGAAATCATTTTTTTCTGTAGAATCAGTCACCTTAAGATCGAATTTGTTGGATTCAGCTATAAGAGAGCTTGAAAAACTACCCCCTAAAAATAATGAAAGGCTGATGCTTAATTTTATAATTTTGTTCATGATGATCTCTTTTTGTTTTTATAAATGTCACTTTAGATTCTATAAAAGCACCCCGATATTTATCCTATCAGGATGCCTTAATCCAGTCGACCCGCGGGAGCTCATCCGAAGTTTAACGGGTACGGACTTTCCTTACAGTGTACTAGTCTATTGATATTCCAGCACTTGCAAAACCTGTCACCGTAAACACTGTTCCTACATCACCAAAAATTCTAAAAAGAACCATTATGCGATCATTAGTATTTAATAATATATTTTCAGCTATTTGATTTGTAAAATTGTTAACACTAGTTAATTGTACTGGGGAAAATTGAGCTACAAATATGTTACTAGGCGTAGTTGACACATAGATCTGAGCTTCAACTCTTACTGATGCCGGAACTTGTGTTGTAGGGCTAAAAAAAGCTGACAACGAAGTGATTCTTCCATTTTTTGGCATTGAAAACGCAAAACTACTATTTGGAATGGATATAGGATCGGTAGCAGGAATGCCACTTTGCGAGCTGCCGAATCCAACAAGTGTGACATCTGCTGGTTGACCAAGTACATTTGTAGTCATTGTAAAACTTCCTGATCCTGAGGCAAAAGGAATGACAGATACCCCACCGGCTGTGCCTGTAATTCCTGGAGCACCTGTTACACCTGTACCCCCTGTGATTCCTGGTGTGCCTGTCGCACCTGTAATTCCTGTTGCACCTGCTCCTGTCATACCTGTAGCTCCAGTGGCACCTGTTTGACCGATAGCCCCTGCCCCGGTAGGTCCAGTGGCACCTGTCGCACCTGTAGCACCTGTAGCCCCCGTTGCGCCACTTTTACAGCAACGACTGTGACAAGCGTAGGAGGTTGTTGCAAGAATATCAAAATTTAATTTAAGGACTTCGTTTAAGTCAAAGTGAGAGAGTAGTTCTGCATCATATTCATAAGAATCGACAATTTGGAACGTTTGTTCTTCATCTTCATAGACAACAGATAAAAGGCCGTTATTTACAAGAGTTTTTATTGGTTCGTCTTTGGCATTGAGATAATCGATGTTTTCACTTAAGCTACTATCTAATTTGATGATTTTTCTGTCTAGTAAAGGTAGATTGGCAAATTCAGTTTTCTCATTCGGAGAAATGACCATAAGATCCAACTGTTTTGATTCGGCCAATAGAGGAGTCAAAGAGGTTCCTGCAAGTAAAGAAAGGCTTATACTAAGCAATAAAATTTTTTTCATGAGTTTTTGTCCAGGTTAGAGGTTTACGAATTAAGGTAGATTATTAGATTTCCTGTGTCAAATATTTATTTGCATTTTTTTTTGTAAAATGTTAAGCTTTAAATGATATGGATAGGATAGGCTTTAACCAGTATGGCTTTTGTAGGAGCTTTTATTGATGAGGTTAATCAATTTAAGAAGTATGAAAAGGGCATTCATGAAGAATGCCCTTTTCATTCAATGGCTTTTCAAGGCTAAATAATTGCTCGATTGTTATAGGTGTGCTAAACGGTGGGCTTATAACAAAAAATGGGCTAAATAGTGCTGCAGCACCTGCATATACTGTTTCATGCTGAAAGGTGGATTAATTTAAGTTCCATCGTTTTAAATTTATCGTTAATTCTACTTTAAGTTGCTTCTTTAATCCTTGGTAATGGGAAAAAGCCTACTTAACGGTCGAGGTCGGTCATGCAGAGCTCTAATGAAGTCTGCCAATCGGGCATACGAATGCCAAAGGTATTGAAAAGCTTATCGTTACATAATTTCGAATTCAGAGGCCGCGCAGCATCCGTTTTATAATCTTTAGTCAAAATACCGGACAACTGAGGCTTTTTAAATTCTGGATTTTTTTGAGCTTGAATTGAAAAAATTTTATCTGCAAAGTCAAGCCATGAGGTCACGCCCTCAGACGTTAAATGATAAACGCCAGAGCAATCATTTTTTTGATGAGGTATCTTTGCCAATATTTGAGCAGTGCACATCGCAAGCATGCGACTCCATGTCGGCGCTCCAATCTGGTCTGAAACAATCTTTAATTGATCCTTCTCTTTGCCCAATTTAAGCATTGTCAAAAGAAAGTTTTTTCCTCGAGCGCCGTAAACCCAGCTTGTACGCAAAATTAAATGTTTACCGCCTATTTCTTGAATGGCCTTTTCACCGGCAAGCTTTGTTTGCCCATAAACATTCAAAGGATTTGGTAAATCATCTTCAAGGTAGGGTTTTGTTGATGAGCCATCAAAAATGTAGTCTGTAGAGTAATGAATGAGCCACGCATCCAAATTTAAAGCCTCTTCAGCAAGCACACGGGCTGCATCTTTATTGATGGCCATGCATAATTTGGTTTCTTTTTCTGCCAAGTCAACTGCCGTATAGGCCGCAGGATTTACGATGATATCGGGTTTCAAGTCTCTAACAAATTTTCTGATGGAGTCAGGATTGGTTAAATCCATTTCGTCTTTATCGATTCCTATTACTTTTCCGAAAGGTTGTAAGGAGCGCTGAAGTTCATAACCTAACTGGCCGTAAACCCCTGTGACTAGAATTTTTTTCATGAGTAGTAGTCTGCCATTTTAAATGTTTGTCCGATTTTATCTTTTGCCGAAACGAGTGGTACTACACCCTTCAATGGCCAGGTGATGGCCAAATCTGCATCATTCCATGCAAGACAGCGCTCAGATTGCGGATCGTAATTGCAAGTTGTTTTATAAAGAAAATCGGCACTTTTGGATAACACTAAAAAGCCATGGGCAAAGCCTTCAGGAATATAAAATAAGCGTTTATTTTGCTCACTTAAAAGGACTCCTACCCATTTTCCAAATGTTTTGGATGATTTACGAAGATCCACTGCTACATCATAAACTTCGCCTGATGTAACGCGTACAAGTTTTGCTTGTGGATTTTGCAGCTGATAATGAAGACCGCGTAAAACATACTGAGAAGATCTTGAGTGATTGTCCTGAACAAAATCGACGTCAATGTCGGCCTCTTCTTTTAATTCTTTTTTATTGTAGCTTTCATAAAAAAAACCTCGATCATCCCCAAAAAAGGTAGGTTCGATGATGATCAAATCTTCAATTGCTGTTTTTATTATTTTCATCTTAATTCCTAATTTGTGATCGTTATTTTTACCACAAAATCAGAATCCAAATCAAGACTAATCAGCAATCGTCGCTCCAATTTTCAACCTCTATTTGAAATTTATTCGAACATGGCATTGACGAAGCTTTCCGGTTCAAAATGTTCCAGATCTTCCATCCCTTCCCCGACACCAATAAATTTAACGGCAATTCCAAGCTGTTTTTGAATGCTCAAGACAATGCCACCTTTTGCCGTACCATCAAGCTTTGTCAAAACAATACCTGAAATTGGTGTGTATTGATTAAAAATTTTGGCTTGATCGCAAGCATTCTGTCCGACTGTTGCATCAAGGATTAATAAAGTCTCATGAGGTGCATTTGGGACAAGTTTTCTGCAAGAGCGCTTGATTTTTTCAAGTTCTTGCATTAAATCAATTTTGGTATGCAACCGTCCTGCAGTATCAATGATGACAACGTCTGCTTTTCTTGCAATTGCTGCACTTAAAGCATCAAAAACAACAGCGGAAGGATCGCTTTTAGGAGCACCTTTTACAATGTCGATGTTGATTTTATTTGCCCATATTTCCAATTGATGGATGGCTCCTGCGCGAAATGTATCAGCTGCTGCAACTAAAACTTTTTTTCCTTCATCAGTCAATTTTTTTGCAAGTTTTGCAACCGATGTGGTTTTGCCGTTACCATTGACGCCAACGATTAAAATAACCATCGGAAGCTGATCTGCAACCGCTAATTGATTTGATTTTATTGAAAGCTCTTGGATCATCTCTTTTTTAAGAAATGCTAAAGCCTCATCAGGCTTTGTGTTAGGCTCTTTTGCATAAAGTTCTTTGACTTTACCAGTTAATTCTGCGGCAGTTTTTGCTCCAAGATCAGCCTCATAAAGCAGTTGCTCTAAAATTTCCAAAGAGTCAGCATCGATTTTACCTGCAAATAAAGAAGTGATTTTACTTCCTAAAATAGAGCGTGTTTTAGCCAGCGCATTTTTAACTTTATCGTAGCTTGATTTAAAGAAGTTAAAAACCATAAAAAAACCTGAATTTAGTTGATAATAATAGGATTGTACCAGATAAAGAATATTGATACCACTTTTATGGAGTTTTAATGGATACACACGAATACCAAGCCAAAATCATCTTAAAAAAATATGGCGTGCCGATGCCGGAATTTACCGTTTTTTCAAAATTGGAACACCTTAAAGAATATATTTTAAAATCGGGTTTAAAAGAAGCTGTTCTAAAGGTACAGGTACATGCAGGTGGTAGAGGGAAGGCAGGCGGTGTAAAATTGGCAAGAAGCCCTGATGAAATGATGGACGTTGCTACCAAATTACTGGGCTTAAAAATTGTGAATAACCAAACCGGAAAAGATGGAATTGTAGCTCACCAAGTATTGATTTCGCCACTAATCAATTTTAAAAAAGAATATTACCTTGGAGCCGTGATTGATCGTGAAAATGCAAGTGGTGTTTTAATTGCATCGAAAGAAGGTGGTGTTGAGATTGAAGAGGTTGCAAAAACAAATCCTGAAAAGGTCTTAAAATGGCCACTTCCGCTTGATGGAAAATTAAGAACGTACGAACTTATCAAGATCGCTAAGTTTATGGGATGGACGGGAAATCTTTTAGATGAGGGAAAAAAAATTATAGCAGCCCTTTCACGTGCCTTTGTTGAAACAGATGCATCCCTCTTTGAAATTAACCCTCTTGTTGAAACTGAAGAGGGTCATCTTATTGCCTTGGATGCCAAATTGAGTGTGGATGATAACGCTCTATTTCGCCAAGAAGAAATTGCATCTTTTTATGATAAAACCCAAATATCTCAAAATGATGCGCTTGCAAAAGAGTTTGATTTGGCCTATATCGGGCTTGATGGGCAGATAGGCTGTCTGGTCAATGGAGCTGGCCTTGCGATGGCAACCATGGATATTATTCATTATTATGGGGGGAAACCTGCCAATTTCTTGGATGTTGGTGGAGGGGCAAGTGAAGACAAAGTAAAAGCAGCTTTTAAAATTATTTTGGCAGACAAGGGTGTTAAGGCTATTTTGGTCAATGTTTTTGGCGGAATTATGAATTGTGCAACTTTAGCTGCAGGAATTGTAGCTGCGGCATCTGAAATTTCCTTGAAGGTTCCATTAGTTGTTCGGATGGAAGGAACAAATGTTGAGGCAGGAAAAAAACTACTAGCCGACTCTAAAGTAAATATTATCGTTGCCGATAACCTGGCAGATGCTGCAAAAAAAGTTGTCGCCTTTACAAAGTAATGTAAGTTGCGGGTAACTATTAAGATTTTTGAATGGTGGGACGGTTCTTGCATAAGTGCATAACTTTTAATCGGATATCATGAAGCGTTATCTCTTTTAAAGATCGATTAAAAGTTATGCACTTATGCAAGAACCGTCCCCTAACGCGCAAGATAACAACTTAGAATTACTTGCAACTTACCTGAATTTTTTTAAATAAATAAAAGAGATGCTATGTCAATACTAGTCAATAAAAATACAAAAGTGATTACTCAGGGTATTACCGGAAAATCCGGAAGTTTTCATACAGAACAATGCATCGCCTATGGTACGTGTTTTGTTGGGGGAGTAACTCCCGGAAAAGGCGGACAGAAGTTTCTTGATTTGCCTGTTTTTGATACTGTAGAAGAGGCAAAGCTTGCAACCGATTGCGATGCAACCATGATCTTTGTTCCCCCTGCCTATGCTGCAGAATCGATCATAGAAGCTGAAAATGCTAGAATCCCTTTGATTATTTGTATTACTGAAGGCATCCCTATCAGGGATATGTTGGAAGTGAGCCAGATCATGAAAAGAAGTAAAACAAGTCGTTTGATCGGTCCAAATTGTCCGGGCGTGATTACGCCGGGGGAATGTAAAATAGGTATTATGCCGGGCTATATTCATAAAAGGGGAAACATCGGGATTGTTTCAAGATCAGGTACATTAACGTATGAGGCCGTTTTTCAAACAACGAACCTTGGGCTTGGACAATCGAGCTGTGTTGGAATTGGAGGAGACCCTTTAAACGGAACAAGCTTTATTGATGTTTTAGAACTTTTTGAAAAAGATCCTGAAACGCATGCGATCTTAATGATTGGTGAAATCGGAGGGGATGCTGAAGAAAAAGCAGCAGAGTGGATTATGAAAAATTCTACAAAGCCGATTGCGGCCTTTATTGCAGGCATAACTGCCCCGGCCGATAGACGTATGGGGCATGCTGGAGCCATTATATCCGGCGGCAAGGGTGGGGCCATAGAGAAAATCGAGGCTTTAGAAAAAGCAGGAGTTAGGGTTGCAAGAAGCCCTGCCGAAATGGGAACCGCAGTACTTGCCGCCATGCAAGCAAAACCTTGATTTGTATGAGAATCTCTGGTACCTTGAAAGTGTTTTTTACCACAGAGATCATAGAGGAAGCAAGAGAGGCGAGAAAGCCATCCAGAAGCTATGCACATTGACATTTTGGATATTTTACCATTGAGTCAGTGAGAAAGACATGAGATCAGTGAGAAGCAATGTAAGCAATACCCCTCACTGTCCTCATGTCTTTCTCACTGACTCACTGGTAAAATATCAAAATAGATATCGTACATTGCTTTGCGCTTTTCCCCTTTACTCCCTCTATTATTCTCTCGAGGTAAGAAAATTATTGGTTAATTTTGTTAATGTAGGGGAATAATATGATTAGAATACCTGGAACTATAGCGATTAATATTTATCCAATATTTTGGATATTATGTTTTATGATTGCCTTGCTTAATGGTAACACCATACCCGAAATGCTTATTTGGGCAGGTATTGTTTTTTTCTCAGTTCTTATTCATGAGTATGGCCATGCACTGACGGCTTTATTCTTTAAACAACATGTTCATATTGATTTGCTTGCCTTTGGCGGCCTGACACATCGACATGGAAAAAAACTAAAAAAATGGCAGGAATTTCTTGTAACTTTTAATGGCCCCCTTGCCGGAATGCTTTTTTGTATTTTCGTCTATTTACCGCTTGTTTTCATCGAACCAACACAAGATGGACTCTTAAATTATGCTTTAAGATCAACAATCATTATCAATATTTTCTGGACTGTTTTGAATTTGCTTCCCATACAGCCCTTAGATGGAGGACACCTCTTAAGTATTACATTGGAGGCAATCTTTGGATTAAAAGGGTTGAAGATCGCTCTTTTTATCAGTATTGTTCTTGCAGCATTGATGACAATTGCAGGATTTGCTTACAACCAATTATTTATCGGCATCATTTTCTTTATGTTTACTTTTGAAAATTACAGGCTTTGGAAAAACAGCCTGCCACTGACTGATCTTGACCAAGATTCCGTTCTTCAAAATATGTTAAAAAGTGCAAAAAAAGAAATGGACTCAGGAAATATTGAAGAGGCTTTAAATTTATTTGAACAAGTCAGAGATGTAGCAAAAGGTGGTATTATTTATTCAACTGCTACAGAATCAGTGGCTGAAATTTTATATCAACTTGGTAAATACGAAGAGGGCTACCTAAAACTGCTTCCAATTTCTTCAAAGCTTACCCCTGAGGGGTTGAAACTTTTTCAAAAACTTAGCTTTCATAGCTCCCATTTCGATTCAGCTGCAAAAAGCGGTGAGCGCACCTACCAGTTTTTCCCAAGCGACGAAGTTGCTTTAATGAATTCATTAAGTTATGCATCTTTGGGTTCTGTTAACCCTGCAATTGGCTGGATTCAATGTGCTATTCGTGATGGTCTGCCAAATATTAAGGCCATTTTAACTAAGACAGAATTTGATCCAATCCGTAGCGACCCGCAATTTCGCGCCCTCGAAAACAAATACTAGAATACTCAACACGAAGACTAGGAACACCGTTTGGTCTTCACAAAATTGTGATTTTTTAAACACGAAGACACGAAGACCGTTGTAATTGCAAGACTTTTATATTTTAAAAATAAATTTTATTATTCATTTTCATAATAAATGAATATTTCTTCTGACATGTAATCACAACGGTCTTCGTGTCTTCGTGTTTAAAAAATCACAAATTTAAAAATTCTTAGTGATCTTCTAAATCTTTGTGTTAAAAAAACGTCATACTTGCACTAGAACCAGTAGCGGTGCCAAGCTTTAACCCATAACCGAAAGTCCATCCTTTTATTGACTAGAAAGATGAATTATAAGATGCTCCAAGACACACTGACCCTACTTCTCTAATCGTCTCTAACCTAATTTTAACCAGATTCTTTCAGCTCGAGAGCCTATATACCAAAGGCTTAATGCGAGTAGAAAAAAGAATGCTGCACTGTTCATTGAATTCCAAAAATATTCAAAAAACCGTGTGTAAAAATTGATGAAAAGAAAGGTAAGTCCAAAGCCGCGATAAGCACTATCATCCCATTTGCATCCAACAAATATAGTAAAAGCCGAGGCTGCTCCAAGCAATAAACTCCAAGGTAATAGCGTGAATTGTTTTGTTACCTCCCCTATTTTTATGTCAGTATGCATGCCGGTGAGAGATAGAATCCATAGACTTAAGAAAAGATAAAGCAATCCAAGGTTTCTAGTAACAGTGAAAAAGGGTTGAAATGCTTTTTTCGTTTGAAAAATGGTTGCACCAATTAAAGAAACAATACCAAAAATAACAAAACTTAATGTGTGATTTTGGCTAATAAAATAATTGCCCCATCCTGAAAGATTACCACTATCACTTCCAAGCCATGCTCCAAAGGATAAGAGGCTAAAACACCAAACAAGTGGAGATTTTAATAAAAATCCAAAAGAACCATAACAGATGCTAGCAGCTAAAATTAATAATGAAAAGTATCGGGGTTCTATATTCAACACATCGGGAAGTAAATAAATTGCAGCGGCGTTTGCGAGTACTCCTAAAAACATCAAGCTTTCATTCGTATAAATATTTTTTAGGTTTTTTATTCTTTTAATTGTTCCTATGGTGTAAAAAAATCCGGTAAGAAATGTGCAACAAATTAACTTTGCAGTAGCTGTAGAATTAAAAAATTGCTTTAAAAGTTCTATCAACAAAGAATCATTAAAAATAAATAGGATTGAGATGATCAATGAAGTTAAGCTTGCCCACAGGGAATATCTAGCAAGTCTTTTCCAATCGAATGATAAGGGAGTGACGGCATTTAAAATATTCTCTGCCGTGCTTTGTGAAATATCTTTAGCTTTTACTAATTCTGGGATTAATTTCTGGAGAAATCTATAATTTTTTTTGCTTATATTCATTAATTTAAATCCTTATTAAAAAGTTAATTTTATAAGGTTAACAAATATTTTATGTTAAGTCAATCAAAAATCCAATATCAATTGATCTTTGTAATTTATTGATGTTAGTTGAATGCGTAGATAAACTGATTTATTAATCGTGGATGTAAATTTTATAATTATTCAGACATCAGAAACGAGCCCATTTAACTCGTATATTTTTAATAAACAAGTGGTAAGAAAAACATGAGGACAGTGATTAAGTTTTGCATGCATAGCCCTCACTGTCCTCATTCTTTGGTTAAAAGCTTCTTAATTCAAAATCTTAGAACCAGTAGGCGGTTCCAAGCTTGAATCCATAACCGCGGAGTCCATGCTTTTCATGACTCAAAGATGAGTTATAAGCTGCCCCTAGATGTACTGACCATACTTCCGAGAAGTCTTTTTCCAACATCACGGCATAAGAGGCGCCTTTTGAATGGCTTTTAAAAGTTCCAATTTTCTTTAACCAAGTGTGCGTGCGGCTCCAGGAGTATTGAAAACTGCCGCAAATCCTGTAACCTTTGCAAAAATTATAATTGGCTTCTAACGCAACATAGGGTGCTAAAGAACGGAATCTTTCTTTGACATTTACTTTTTGCTGTATGTAAGGATTCATCATATCATAAGATGTGCTTAAATTTGATAAATTTAAACCGACAACAGGCGTAATGCAAAAATCGGAATTTAAGGGAAATATGTGCCCAAAGCCTAAGGCCCCAGCAAATAACTCTCCGTTACCAGTCGCATAAAGAACATCCGGCTTAACGCAAAAGCCATAGCCTTCTTTAATCATGATTGTTCCGTTAAGTTTAATTCCGCCCATATCAAGAGTTTTGATTGTCTTTCCTGACTCAAGAACATCCAAATGAACAAAAATAGGTCCGATGTCAACTTTACCTCCACAATGGTCTCCATAAACAAATATGGGCAATATTAAAGTAAATACTAGATAGATATGATGTTTTAAACGCATGTTATTCTCTTGGTTAAAACAGCTATTCTATCAATTATCCCGCCTTTTTCGATAGTTTTTTTTTACTCATCTTAATAAAAAAAATTATTTAAACGTTGTAAAAATGGTCGGGCTTCCACAAAGCGAATCGGTAACATAGTCAACAATATTTGGATTATTTAAAGTTTTTAAAATATTAATTTTGATTTCTTCATTGGCCGCATCATAAATTTTCACGTTTTGAACTGTCAAAATACCTTTTAAACAAATTGCTTGGTTACTTTCATCGTAATGCAGGGCAACATTCCATTTAAAGGTAATATTTGCATAGTCAATCGCTTTATTTGCCGTCGAATAAATTTCATAATGTTTAAAATGAACGGCTGAAAATTGTTCGTTATCTTTTATTTGAAGATGGGTAATGGACCCAAGCTTTGGCTCTGTTTGTATTTCTGTTGATACAGTAAAAATGCCACCAAAAAGATGGCGAATGCAAAGATCCGCCTTTAACCAGCAAGAATTGGTATTTAATTTTAGGACACTGATACAGGGTACGCTAAGTTCAACCAAAAATTGGTCAAGACAAGCTTTATGGAGGTTTAAGCTATAAGAAGTTTTAAATTTTAAAAAAGGGATTGCAGGATAAGCATTTAGTTTTTTTTCAATCGTAGCCCAAGAAATCTCTTCTTGTAAAAGATCATTTTGAATGGATTTTGTGATGAGTTCAATGTTGACTAAGACGTTAGCTTGATTCTGACACTCTTCTTTTTTCATTTTTCGATTAAATCCTGAAGAGTAAATGGCATCAAGAAGCTCTGTTAAAAATTCACACTGACTTGTCCGTCTAGTTCCTTTAAATCCAACTAAACGAATAGGTTCCTCATTGACCGTCATTTCTTTATAGTTTGCCAAATATTCAGGGCTGAATTCATTGACGATTTCGGCAATAGGGATTTGAAAATGTGAATTTTTTGAAAAGATTGACTCATACCATTCATGTTCTTGAAGTACGATGTGATCCGCACTGAAATTCAAACATTTTTTAATATTTTGATGGTCGAGCTCACCAACCCTTGATGCAAGAAAATAAAGCATGTTTAAATCGGCCCAATTATTACAGCAGATCAAAAGGTTTTCAAAATCCTTTTTTTTCAATTTTAAAGCTACCAATAGAAGATCCATGTTTTTTGCATCTTTAGTTTTATCTTCAAGCAGGTAAGTAAATGTTTTTAAGGGGTTTATCTCTTCATGAGAAAATTTATACGAAGAGATCATCTGGTCTAACCCGTTAAAAAAATCATTGATCCATCGAGTTTTGTTAGCAATTTTTCGTTCTTTATTTTTTTGTGATAAAACTTGGATGATTGAATCTTGCAAAAATTCAATGTGTGAAATGAGTCCTTTTACAAGGATCATGCTTTTTTGCAGCTTAACAAGTGCCGATTGTGCTCTTGGCAGCTCTGATTTCACAAGGTCGATCGAGGATGTTCGTTTTAAATTAAAATTGGTTTTTATCTCCTTAAGAATTTCATCTTCAAAAAAACTTTTTGCCATTTCATCTAAAGCCGTTGCTGAACAAGTATAAAAAGAATCCGAATCATGCAATTCCAAATGTTTTTTTAATTTTTTGCGAAATTTATCATTGACCGAAATTTCTTTACTTTCTTCGACAAATTTAAATTCATCCAGACTTTTTAATTTTTTAATGGCTTTAAATGTGTTTAAAGGGTCTCTTGAACTCAAAAAAGATTCCCTTTGAAGAAAATTTCTTTCTGAAAATATTGAAATCTCATTTGAACGCGCAAACCCTTCACCAAAATCAAGTTTTTTAACTTTTGTCTTCTTCTTAAGATCAAGATCATGGAAAGCGTCATTTTTTTTTGTTGGAGCTGTTAGACTTCTGCGATTGAGCTGCCTTCTTGTTTTTTTTTCTTCAGGGCTTTCTTCTAAATCGAGTTCTTCATTTTTTATGTCACTGATAATTAGGTGTTTAAAGTTATTGTTCGTTTTTTTATCAGTGACCATTTTTTCCGATTCTAAAAAAGCGTTTTCAAATAGCTTATAATTATTTGAAACAGAAGAAGATTTTTTGTAAGCAGTTTCGTGAGTAAATTCCGCAAATGATTCTGAAATTGATAAATCCTTTTCATTGTAAGGATGTAGACTGATCTCCATATCGTACCCCTTTTTTAAAGTATGCTAGTCATTTTTCATCATACACAAATTTAAATAATTGAAAATCGAAGTTTGTTATGGTATATAGTGGATATGAATAAAATAAAACGATTGCTCCTAGTAAAATCAAAATATTTAGCGATTGGATTTGGTCTTTTGGTTTTAATTTTGATCCTCTGGTTTTTTGTTTATAAGGAAAAAGAGGAAACGATTAAAGGGTATCAATTTTTGATTGCCATCGATAAATCTTGGGCCCCTCTTGATTTACATGGGCAAGAGCAGTATATGCAAGGGTTTATCTCCGAATTGATTGCTAAAATTGCAAAAGAGGAAGAGATTAAGATCCAGCTTGTTACTGTGCCCTCCTCCCAATTATTTGATAATTTAGAAAAAGGGTTTTATGAGGGAGTAATTAGTCCACTTTCTCCGAATGTAATCAATGAAAAAAAATATATTTTTTCAGAGCCTGTTTACTTTGTTGGTCCTGTTTTAATCGTTCCTTTGCATTCTAAAGCTACAAAAATTTCTGAATTACATAATGTTGGGGTAAAAACCGGTTTTTCCGGAATATTTACAATTTCAGGGTCCCCTATGACTCAAATTTTAACATATAATGACATGAATATGGCCTTAAACGATCTTGCAAGGGGAAAGATTGATGGGTTAATCATGGGGAGCGTTGATGCGTATGCTAATATTCAAGGCTACTATAGGGATAAATTAAAAGTTGTAACCTCTCCACTAACAAATGAAGGTCTACGCCTTGTAACATTGAATAATTTTTTTGGCCAGGAGCTAGAAAAACATTTTGATAAGGGATTACTTCAGACAAAAAAAGAGGGCTACTATCAAAATTTGCTTAAAAAATGGGAACTCGTCGATCCTGAGAAAGCCTACTTGCCTCCTATGTAGATGCGGCATTTATCGACTTCTCTAAATTCGTTTTCGCAAGATCTATAGATCTCTTCATTAATTGGTAAAGGTTTAATTTGCCAAACTTCTTCGCAGTATTTTCTTGTAGCTACATCGCTTGAAAAATTCCCCATTCCTGCAATGTTATGAATGAGATTTTCTGCCCAAAGAAAAGGTTCTTGATAAAGTTTTTCAACCCTCAATTGTGTTTCACTGTAACTATTAAAGTCATGTAAAACAAAGTACGGATCGGCAACATTGCCATTAATTCCATCTATTAGGCTCATGTATATTTGTGTAAAGGCAGCATGTTCCTGATCGTTAATAGCAAAGGTGCGATCAATTAATGTATTCAAGACTTTTCTGATTTTCGGATCTTGATTAGCAATGCTTTGAGGATGGTACGATTGTTCAGATTTCATTATAGCCACTTCATGGGCATTAGCACCAAAGCAAAATGGCCACCATTTCACTCCAATTTCTTCTCTCATTTCAATATTGGCTCCATCATCAGTACCAATAGTTAAGGCCCCATTCATGCTAAGTTTCATGTTTCCTGTTCCTGATGCTTCGGTACCGGCTGTGGAAATTTGTTCCGATAAATCAGCCGCAGGAATAATGATTTCAGCTTTTGAAACATTGTAATTTTCAATGTAAATGATTTTAAGATGACTATTCACTCTATTGTCTTTATTGACTTTCCTTGCTACACAAGCGATGAGTTGAATGATGTTTTTTGCCATCTCGTAGCCGGCAGCCGATTTACCTGCAAAAACGCTTAAGCGCTTAATTCTTTTAAGCGCATTTGGATTTTCAACAAGTTCTTGATAGACCATAATGAGATGTAAAATATTTAAAAGCTGTCTTTTATATTCATGAACGCGTTTAATATGCACATCAAAAATAGAGTCGATATCTATAGGTGTGGTAGCTGTAGTGTAAGCACCTGTAGAGTCGCGAAGATGATTATTATGATGTAAAAATTCAATGAGTCGCTGTTTGTTGCGCTTTTTAATCGATAATAGCTCAACTTGTGCATCCTGATTATTTGCATAGTTTTCTAATTTTCTTATTTCTGAAAAATCGGTAATCCATCCATCTCCGATGCGTTTTGTAATGAATTTGGCAAGTTCAGGGTTGGCCTCTAAAAGCCAACGACGCTGCGTCACTCCATTTGTAATGTTTATAAATTTTTCCGGATAAAACTCATTAAAATCTTTAAAGACATCATTTTTTAAAATATTTGTATGGATATCAGAAACACCGTTAACTTTATGAGAGCCAACGATCGATAAATTAGCCATTTTAACGACGCCATTTTGAATAATGGACATTCTTCGAACCTTATCTTCATCATCCGGATACCTTGCGCGTACTGCATTACAAAATTCGAAATTTAAGCGTTCAATAATTTTTGTCTGCCTTGGAAGAAGATAATACATAAGCCCCAAATCCCAAGTCTCCAGAGCCTCGCTTAAAACAGTGTGATTGGTGTAACCTGTAACTTGTTGAGTGATTTCAACTGCCATATTCCATGGTAAATCATGATCTGATGTTAAAAGGCGTATCAGCTCTGCTATAATCAATGATGGGTGAGTGTCATTGATTTGAATGCGCACCTTATCTCTAAACTCCCTAAAAGTTGAATGAGATACAAGATAATGGCGTATGATGTCTTGTAAGGATGCAGAAACCAGTAAATATTCTTGTTTTAATCGAATGCGACGCCCAAGTTCATGGTGATCGCTTGGGTAAAGAACATCTGTTAAAGTTGTATTTTCGGCTGCCTGGTCAAGTTTTCCGGCATTATAGCGCTGCAATTGAAAGTTTCTTGGAGATTCTTTTGTTGACCACATTCTTAATGTGACAACAGAAAAACGATGCTCTTTAGAATAGCCAATGATTGGTAAATCATAGGGAACAGCTCCTACTTCTTCATAATCTTTTAATGAAAAAATTTCGTCTCCATGGATATTTTTAGCAGGAGATGTTTGGCCGCCATATTTTACAGTCATGCGTCTTAAATCTCTTCTGAATTCCCAAGGGTTTTCATTGAAAAGCCAGCAATCAGGGGCTTCAATTTGAAGGCCATCCCAAAGCTGCTGCTCAAAAATACCATATTGATAGCGCAAGCCATATCCTTGGGCAGGGTAATGTTGTGTGGCGAGGGAGTCCAAATAACAAGAGGCCAATCTTCCAAGTCCTCCATTGCCAAGACCGGGATCAGCCTCTCTTGATACAATTTCTTGGTAGCTTCGATTAAGTTTTTGTAAGACGCGATGGACAACTTCGGTTGAATTTAAATTTGCAATGTTGCTGCATATAAGCCTTCCCGGTAAATACTCCATCGAAAGATAATAGACCATCCTAGCATCATTTTTCTGATACGTCTTATTACAAGAGAGCCAATTGATCATAATTTCTTCTCGAAGAGCGTAGGATAATGCCTTGTAGAATTCTTGAACATTTGCTTCCTCGGATGTTCTACCCATCGTGGTTATCAAATAATGCTTTGTTTTAGCAGCTAACATCTCGGCTTGGTAATCTAAATCCATGTCCATATTGTGGCCTCTTTTTTCTTTATAATTTGACCATAACCCATTGATTTTTTTTAAACAACGATCTTTTTGTCTCAAAAAAAAAGAAAACTAGGTTTGTTATTTATAATATGATATTTAGTTGAAATAGTTATTAGATTGTTTAAAAAAGGATTTTATTATGATTAACGAATCATTTAATCAGTTAAATGAATTATTTGCTTCACCCTTTGATTTTAAAAAAATTCCTAAAGAATTGGTCTTAGAAATTTTTTCTTTTCTTAATTTTGAAGATTTACTTTCCTGTTCACAAGTCGATAAAAAAGATTGGATAATTTTAGCAAATAATAACTCCTTGTTAAAAAAAATCATCTACCAAGATAAGACGTTTAATCCTGAGGATTGGAAAGCCCTTTTTGGAATACCCCTTGAAAATTCCGAATGTTTGAAAGCTTTTGAAACCCTCCCCAAAAATATAGGAGAACTTCTTAAAGGGCCATGTCCTATATTTGCAGGAAAAAAATTTGGCCAGACCCATGTTATAACATGGATGCCAAAGGATTTAACCATTAATAGTTTTACTGAAATGTTAATAAAAAATCCAAACAATGACTTAAGCTTTCATGGAATTTGGCAAGATATTCGGCTTAAGATAGGGGATCGTAAACTAAAAAAATCAAAATGGATCGCCATCTCTAAATGGTCACTTGATGGGGCGACAGGTGCAGGTTATGAACAACAAAAAAAATGTTTAGACACTATTGAAATGATAAACTTTAAATGTTGTAAAATTCCTAAAACCCTTGAGGCAATGGTGTCAATTTCAACAGTTTTTTATAAAACAGGAAACCCGATATTTTATAGACGTTACACCAGATGTTTTGAGAAAGTGTCGGGCTGTCATGTCATTGTGGGGTTTGTTAAAGGGATTAACGTCTTCAACCTGGATTTTTATGGAAACACAAACATTGGATTAGCCTCCCTCATCACCTTCTTGTAGCTTTTTCTTCTACAGTTTTTTTTAACACAGAGATCAAGAGAGGAGCAAAGATAGAAAGGAAGAGGGAAATACAAAAGACGAAGTTAAAGTTAAAGTTTATGATTTTTTTTAAACACAAACGGTGACTTATAAATGAGTTAGTCCTTCTCTTTGTGGTTAAAAAAAAAATAGACTATAGCGGGTTGACGGTGCCGAAGTAGCGGTCGCCAAAATCTCCAAGCCCAGGCATTATCCATTTTTTGTCATTCAGCCCCTCATCTACTTGAGCAATGATTACATTTACTTCAGGGCATTCTTTTTGAAAAGCTGTCATACCCTCTGGCGAGGTTATAAAAGAAATTAAGGTGATTTGTCTTTCAGACGCACCAAGTTCTTTGATTTTTTTAATGGCCAAAGTTGCGCTACCCCCTGTTGCTATCATAGGGTCTAACACAAGAATAGGGGTTTCAGGCGTAAAGGCAGGGATTTTTATGTAATAAAGTTCAGGATTTGCAGTTTCTTCGTTACGACGAACTCCAATAAAGCCAATACTTGCCTTCGGATAAAAACGCATAAATGGAGGAAGAAGACATAAGCCCGATCTTAAAATAGGAATTAAAAGAGGGTCATACTTAAAAGCTGTTCCTTGTGTATGCATAAGTGGCGTATCAACAAATACTGTGGCTTTTGGAAATAGAGCATCAGATTCAATGGCCAATACTGTTCCAAGTAAATCTGCTGCTTGTCGGTACTCTTCAATCGAAGATTTTTTATTGCGCAAAGTTGTGATTAATGTTTTTTTCATACTTACCTTATAGGGTTTGCCTGACAAAGAGTCAATGCGTATATGCTGTTTGGATAATCTTCTAAAAGAGCCTCTGCACAAATTTGCAAAGTGGTTCCTGTTGTTAAAACATCATCTACAAGTAAAATAACTTTGTCTTGCAGATTTTGATTTTTTTTTAAGTAAATGGATTTTCCATTTAATTTAAGTCTTTGGCAAAGGCTTAAACCTGCTTGGGAAAAGTCATCACTTTTTCTTATCAAAGCTTTTACAACAGGTCTTTCTATCATTTGGCCAATGCTGTCAGATAAAAGCTCAGCTTGATTGTAACCTCTTGTTAGCCAACGAGAAAAGCTTTGAGGAACAGGGACGATAAGATCAGGTATTGGCCATTTTAACTGAATGAATTGAGCTGTCATAAAACTGCCTAGTCCTTGGCTTAAATAGGGCTTGTTACCATATTTAAATTCTTTTACGAATGTTGAAGGAGCTCCTTTATACTCAAACGCTGCAGCTATATAAGTTAGAGATGATTTTTTTGAGGCACATTTTACACAATGCATTTTTTTTGTACAATATTGAATAGAAAAACATGCCGGGCAATGAAGCTTAACATCGATAAGTTCGAGCAAATCAAAACAAGTTTCACAAAGAAGTTCTCTGTCTTGTAAAAGTGTGTCTCTACAGTGCAGGCAAATAGGTGGATAAACAAGATCCACACACGATTTCAGAAGTTTTTTTAAATACATGGCTGCAAATGATTGTAGTGTTTCCATTTATTTTATTAGATGTAGCTTTTGCTGCAAAGCAAAAACTGAGGCTTTAAACATGAAGACATTAACAGCTTTGTAAGCATTGCAAGTTTTCACTTTCAAGTATAACAGAATGTAGGTAAGTTTGGTTAATGTTTATTTTTTGGTTGCATTGCTCGTTTTATTCAACTAATGTAGCTTTCACTTAAAAGGAGCTGTCTCTAATGAACAATATTTCAAACTCGTCTGTGTCAGTAGAAGGATTGAAAAGTGAAAGTCATGTATATGGCATTGGTTGTAATTCATATGACACAATAAATATCTTTATTCCTTCTAAAAATCTGCTCATTTCAGATGATGGATCTGTGCATCGATCGGATCATTCCATGCCAACTAAAAAAACAGTAAATGTGCTAAGACGTTACATAGATAAGTGCAATAACAAAGAAATAAATTTTGATCAAGATGAGCTTAATTTAATGATGAGTAAAGCTAATATACAAGCAAGTGAAAAAGTTCAGATACCGCTCAATTTAGTTGAAGAACTGGATGCACTCATTTATGAAAGAAACGCGATAGAAAACAAAAAGTTAGCAATGGATAAAACAATTACAGATCTATCTAAAAATTTTTTCCTTTAATCTATGATCAGAAAAGAAAAAAACGGGATCCATACCCTACAATTTGAAATCTTTGAACAATTTAAAAATTTAGAGTGTGCTATATTTTTGCGTCAAGGGGGCTTTAGTCTTGGAAATTTTCAATCACTCAATTTAAGCTTTACTGTCGGTGACTTGATTGAAAATGTAAAGAAAAATGAAGAACGCATCTTGAACCATCTTTTTATTAACGATGTTATCAGAGGAAATTTATCTCATGGAACAACAATTATTAAAGCCTCTAATGTATTAGAGGTAGATTTTTTTGATGGCATGATTACTAATCGACCAAATCTTGGGCTGCTCATTACTCATGCAGATTGCCAAGCGGCTTGTTTTTACGATCCCGTCAATCATGCCATTGCAAATGTTCATTCAGGTTGGCGTGGCAGCGTTCAAAATATATATAAAAATGCAGTTGATAAGATGATACAAACTTATGGGACAGATCCAAAAAATTTGATCGTTGGTATCACACCAAGTTTAGGCCCTGAAGATGCAGAATTTATTCACTTTGAAAAAGAATTGCCAAAGTCATTTTGGCCATTTCAAGTAAAACCAAATTTCTTTGATTTTTGGCAAATCAGCATGATGCAATTAACCGAATCCGGAATTCCTGCAAATCAGATTGAAATTGCATCCCTAAGCACTTTTTCAAATCCGCAGGATTTTTTTTCCTATCGTTTAAACAACATCACCGGCAGAAACGCCACCGTCATTACCCTACGATGACAATATTTCGAACATGTTTCAAGGGGACGAACTTAAACCGTCCCCAAGCTATTTTTTTCTTTTAAAACGAAAAGGAAAACTAGAAAATTTAAGATTTATAGTAGAACCAGTTTGTACTGATTCTACTATAATTTGCAAATAGGCGTGTTAATAGGCGCGTTGGAAGCGAAGGGTTAATCGCTGAGTGATTTGTTGACGATTCAGTTCAGCATCGTAATTAAAGGAAATAATGTATTGTGAGCTTGTTTGCACTTCGAGCCCAAACCCCGGACAGACATAACCTAAAGGTTTCCTCGATCCAAAAAAATCAGCTTTTTCAAAGTTGTTATAATTAACTAAGCCTGCCTCAAAACGATCGCCTTGTAATACTTGTTTTCGAATGTAGCTAATAGTAAAGCTTGGACGAAACCATGCACAATTATAGGGAATGCAACCTTTCAATGTTATGCCACTTTCAACACGTAATAAATGCGCATGATTTGCTTTTATTCTTAAGTTAAGGCTTCTTGCTTGATGTTCATCATGGCCATCTTGATCTACAAAATTGTAATCAACACTTCCAAAAGGAATAATATCTAATCCGCAAATCGTGAGTTTTCCGCCGATTCCAATATGACTTAAAATTCCATAGCCACGAAAACGGCTTCTTGCTTCGCGATCAATGCCACATCTGCAAGGGGGTGGGGGTCTTCTGCAGCAAGCTTCATCAACTTCTCCCTCTTCTCCATTTAATTGACAGATGCGACAGCAGCAATCATCACTTCCATCCTCTTGACGCGCACAACCTCCCGATTCACAAGGTGTTTCGCAATTAGGGCGATGATGGCGATTTCTCTTTTTGCAACGCTGTTTTTCTCTGTTGTCACAATAAAAGTCTTCATATTCTTCTAGAAATTTTGTAAAACTTATATTTCTTACAGTTTTATAAAAACTGTAACTTCCAAGAACTGCAGCATCCACATAAAAATGATCATAAATCGATGATCCATAAACCCCAAAATACCCTGTACTACAATCAGCAGTACCATATCCTTTTTTCCAGTGCAGATCAGAATAGGAATACCCAAGTCCAAAGCCCAAAACTGTATTTTTGTTCGGCTGGCTGTCAACTCCGAGCATGATTCCAGGTGTTGAGGATCGATAACCATGCAATTGATCAATATGTGTTTGATTTACAAAGTTTCCAAATGGTGTAAACCACATTACAGAAGGGCCAAGATTACAATCTCCATAAAGACAATCATTAAATGTTTGGCATTTATCGAAGCGTAAAAAAGAATTTCGACCTAAAAATGTTTGTCGAACGGTTTGCATGTTTTCATTCGTCAACAAAGTCAGATCTTGAAGTAAAGCGGGATGCAGTTTGTCCAACGCTTCAATAAATTTTTTAGCATCTACCGGTAATTCGCAAATAACGTGAGCAAGATCGCTATGTGGTCTTACATCCAAAGAGTCAATGTATTCATCTACTCTTAAAGGATTACCGCAAAATATGACGATATCGGGTGGCACAGGAATTGGGGTAAGCGCTGCAAATAGAGGGATTGAGCAACATAAAGCTAAAAATGTTAGCCCCTTTTTTAATCGAGGCATTATTTTAAAACTGTTATCGATGAGAAAAAAAGTCATAATTAACTCGCTTAATGTTGTTAAAAGGGTAATCCCGTATCGGTTCGATCAGCTTTAGGACCTGTAGCACCTTCATAGCGTTCATTTGATAAAAGGCTTGTTGGCTTTTTATGCGTATCCTGATAGTGTTTTTCAGCAGCACGTCTTAAATTTACGATTTGAAGACTTTTATAATAAGGTTCGACTCGCTGATGCCAGTTTTCGGAGTTGACATTCCAAAGATTAAATTCATTGGTTATATCGAAGGCATAAAAATAGGCAAAATCATTTTGAAGCATGATCCAGTGTACATATTTTTTATCTAAGTAAAGTCCAAAATAGCTTTCAAATTTGATGCAAATGTCAAGATTTGCAGTTGTGATCGGATGATGAGCGAGGTAATCGCCAAGAAATGGATCGGTGTTTAAATTTTCGATCAACCCTTCGGTAATGTCCACGAGCAATTCTCTTGCCTCTTGAAGCTCAAGGATCGTTTGAGTGATAAAGTTTAATTTTATCTTTTGAATGTAGACATTTCCATTGGCATAAGAGATAGAAGAGTCTTCCAGGTGCAACTGCTTAACATGTTCTAATTCAACAGCATAAGGAATGATGATTTCCATCACGGTTTCTGTGTCAATAGCAGGCCCTATAGCTTGCTTCTGGTTAACGTAGCAACTAGATAAACTGATTGATGCTACTGCTACCAATAAAAATCGACTGATTAAACTGTTTTTTGGAGATTTCATTGTCACTCTCAATTTATTTTTGATTTTTAAAAATGCATGGTATTCGATTATCCCATAATTTGAAAAGGAAATTATGTATATTTCTTATACCATTCCACAAATTGGGTTAAACCCACTTCTAGGCTTGTTTTTGGAAAAAACTTTAAGGATTGTTGGCTTCGATCAATATCTGCAAATGTTGCGGGAACATCACCAAGTTGCATCGGTTTAAAAATTTTTATCGCTTTTTTACCAATGCAATTTTCTAAAATTTCAACAAATTTTAAAAGTTCAACCGGTTGATGATTTCCTAAATTAAAAATTTTTAAAGGCGATGCCAAATCAATCGCAGCAACAATCCCATCAACGATATCATCGATATAGGTAAAGTCCCTCATCATTTTTCCATCATTAAAAAGATGAATGGGCTCACCCTCAATAATTGCCTTTGTAAATAAGTAACAAGCCATGTCAGGGCGGCCCCAAGGTCCGTAGACGGTAAAAAAACGAAGACCCGTCAATGAGATATTATAAAGGTGATGGTAAGTTTCAGCCATAAGTTCGTTTGTTTTTTTCGTAACCCCATAAAAGCTTGCTTGTTTATCTGTGCGATCATTTTCTGAAAACGGAACTTTGCTGTTTAATCCATAAACAGAAGATGATGAGGCGTAGGTGACCTTGATTGTAGGAAAGCGCTTACATGCTTCTAAAATATTTAAAAAGCCGCTAATATTAGCTTTAATGTATTCATGGGGTTGTTCTAGCGAATAGCGGACACCGGCCTGTGCTGCCAAATGCACGATGTGTGTGATTTGGTTTTTCTCAATGCAATCATTTAAAACCGCAGCATCGATAATGTCAGCGTCAATTATATCAACACCTTTTTCTTTAAGAAGATGTTCGCGGTCCCGTTTTAACTTTGGAAAATAATAGGAATTAAAGTTATCATATCCAAACACAAGGTGTCCGTTTAATTGAAGTCGATTCGTTAAATGGAAGCCAATAAAGCCTGCGGCTCCCGTGATCAGTATGCGCTTTTTCATATTATTTAAAATTTAACCTTTTATCTTGAGTTCAAAAAAACGATATGGAAAATTTAAGCAATTGTCAATTATTAAATAAACCGATTGTTGCAGCATTTGACTTTGATGGAACGATGACAAAACATGATTCTTTGTACGATTTTTTTAAATATAGTGCAGGAAGCCTTGAAACCTATTTTATATTTTTGCAGCATCTTCCAAAATTTATAGGTTTCGGATTAAAAATCTTTTCAAGAAAAGATTTGAAAGAAAGCTTATTTAAAAGTTTTTTTAAAGGCATGTCGATTGCTGATCTTCGCTTGAAGGGTGAAGATTTTGCCAACAATGTCATCCCCAAACTATTAAAAAAAGAATCTATAGCTAAACTGAAATGGCACAAGGAACAAGGCCATCGCTGTATTTTAGTGAGCGCAAACATGGATGTTTACCTTGATTATTTTACAAAAAATAACCAATTCGATGATTGTCTTTGCACAAAAGCTGCCTTTGATGAAAAAGGATTGGTCACAGGCTATATTCAGGGAAAAAATTGCAGGGGTGAGGAAAAAGTGCATCGCTTAACCGAACTGCTTGGGAGCAAAGAGAATTATACCCTCTATGCCTATGGTGATAGTGATGGCGACAAGGAACTGCTCGAATTGGCCGATTACCCCTTTTATAGAGTTTTTAAAAGCTAAGAATCAAAGGAATTTAAGGGACATTGGGAACATTGGGAACAGTGGGAACATTGGGAACAGTGGGAACATTGGGAACAGTGGGAACATTGGGAACATTGGGGGTTTTGAAATAATTGCTTTATAAATTTTAACAGATAGCTTGTTTTTTTTATAAAGTTTTATTTTGCTTTGACAATAGTGTAAACGTAAAGTAAAAAAAGTCCCCAATGTCGCTTAAGTACTTTTCAACAACTGATGGATGGCGGTGGCAACTTCCTCAACACTGATCGATGTCATGCATTTAAAGTCAATCGGGCATTTACGCTTATAACATGGTGAGCACTTCACATGCTTATGAATGATTTGGCTATTTCCAAATGGTCCTGTTTTTACATCACTTGTAGAGCCGAATAGGGCAAGAAGTTTAGTTTGTAGTGCGTAGGCGATATGCATGGGGCCGCTATCATTCGTTAAAAATACTGAACATTTTTGAATGAGTGCCATTAATGTTCTTATTGTGGTTTTTCCGGCAAGGTTAATTACCCGTTCACCCATGCCATCACAAATGGCATTGACCAAGGATAAACCCGCAGGATCTCCAAAATAAATAAGATAAACATTAGGGTCTTGAAGAAGACGCTCATTTAGGGCTTTAAAACGTTCGGGAAGCCAGCATTTAGCAGAACCGTAAGCCGCTCCGGGATTTATTCCAATGATCGTATTTTTCTTTAGATCTATATCTAATTGTAAAAGCATGTTGTCTGCAGCAAGAGATTCTGCTTGGTCAACATAAAGTTTTGGCAGGGTTTGGCTTAAAGGAATACCAAGGGGGTCAAGCAACATTTTATAGGTGATCACCAAATGTTGCTTTTCAACATTGTTTGGCAGAGGCACTGCGTAATTTAGTAAAAAATTTCTAAAATTATTTTGGTATCCAATTCTATTTTTTACATTTCCCCAATAAAACCACCAGGCAGATGAGAAGGAATTTGTAAGTAAAATACCAAGATCATACTTGCCGAATTTTAATTGATCAACAATTTCAAGATGCGCTTTTCTATGGATCCATCCGTTCGGTTTTATAAAGCTTTGAATTTCATCGATATTAGGATTATGTTTTAGAACAGAAGCAATATTGGATTGGCACATAGCCGTAATTTTGGCGTCTTTAAAATGAGCCCTCAAATCGTTTAAAACCGGTGTTGCCATGACGAGGTCACCAATCCAGTTTGGCATGCGCACAATAATATTTTTTGGTGGGTTTTTTGACGAGATAGAATGCTTCATTCTTATTTTTCTTCCTTAATATTAATTATATTTGTACGATAACACTTTAATTAAGCAAGGTCAAGAGATTGTCATGAAGAGAGTGCCAAGTGAAAGATGAACAAGTTCTTGATGAACGGATTCTTATTGTCAATCAATTGAATACGAAATTGAAAATTGCAGATAAATACTATTCTGTAGTTGAAGATTTATCTTTTGAGCTTATTAAAGGCAAAACTTTAAGCATCGTCGGAGAATCGGGATGCGGAAAAACATTCACAGCCCTTTCGATCATGCGCCTTCATTCAAATCCACCGGTTTTACCCTCAACTGGGGAAGTGATTTATAAGGGTCAAAATCTGCTTCAAATTTCAGAAAATGAAATGAGGAAAATTAGAGGCGGAAAAATTGCCATGATTTTTCAGGACCCCTCAAGTGCGCTTAACCCTGTTTATACAATTGGCGATCAACTATTAGAATCGGTTGCCTTGCATCGCGGTTTATATGATGATGAAGCTTATGAATGCGTTCTTAATGCCTTGAACGAAGTTCACATTGCATCACCTGCTGCAAGGCTAGATGATTATCCTCACCAACTGTCGGGTGGAATGAAGCAGCGCATCATGATTGCTATGGCCTTGATCGGGCAACCAGATATTTTAATTGCTGACGAGCCGACAACAGCACTCGATGTGACCATTCAACTTCAAGTTTTAGAGCTTATTCGCCATTTACAGCAAAAGAATAAAATGGCTCTTTTGCTCATCACGCATGACATGGGAGTTGTTGCTGAGATGGCTGATGAGGTAATTGTCATGTATGCCTCAAATAAAGTAGAAGCTGCAACAGTCAATCAAATTTTTGACAAAATGGGTCACCCTTATACACTTGGATTGTTTCAATCAAGACCGAATGATACAAGCGACAAAGGTTATCTTAAAGCAATCAAGGGCTCTGTACCCTCACTTACAAATTATCCGACAGGTTGCAGATTTAGTCCAAGATGCCCCTTTGTGATGGAGCGCTGCAAACAGCAGATCATTCCAAATTTTGATATTGGGGATCATCATCTGGTTAAATGCCTACTGCATGATGGTACAATTTTATCTCAAGAAAAATTAAAGGAGCATCCTTTAATATGAGCCGCGTTTTATTAAACATCGAAAATTTACATGTGAATTTCCCTATTTTTGATGGTATTTTAAAAAGAGAAGTTGCTAGTGTAAAGGCTATCAGAGGCGTTGATTTATGCCTGCATAAGGGTGAAATTTTAAGCATCGTCGGAGAATCTGGATGTGGAAAAAGCACTTTAGGCAGGGCTGCCATAAAATTAATTGAACCGAGCAGCGGTAAGGTGGAGTTTTTAGGTAAAAATTTAGCTGATTTGAAAAAATCGGAAATGGAATCTTTTAGGCAACAAGCTCAAATGGTTTTTCAAGACCCATTTTCATCATTAAATCCAAGAAAAAGCATTCTGGATGCAGTGGGGGAGTCCCTTCTTTACCATGGACTCGTTAAAACCGTTGATGAGCAAAAAACCCTAGTTGCTGAAATTTTAAGAAAAGTCGGCCTATCTTCCGATATCATGAACCGCTACCCACATCAATTTTCAGGAGGGCAGCAGCAGCGCATTTGTATTGGTCGTGCTTTGGCTTTAAATCCGAAATTAATCGTTTGTGATGAGGTTGTTTCTGCGTTAGATGTCTCTGTTCAGGCGCAAATTCTCAATTTACTTCATGACTTGAAGGAAACTTTTCAATTAAGTTACCTCTTTATTTCACACGATCTTTCCATTGTTAGATTTTTCTCGGATAGGGTAGTTGTGCTTTATCTTGGTAAAGTGATGGAAACTGCAACAACCAAAGAATTATTTGAAAACCCAAAACATCCCTATACAAGAGCCCTTCTTGCCGCTACACCTAAAAACCATCCCAATGAAATAAAAGAGCGCATCCCTTTACAAGGGCAAATTCCATCACCAATCGATCCACCATCGGGTTGCCCCTTTCGAACAAGATGCCCCTTTGCTCAACCCATTTGTGCAGAGCCACCACCAATCAAGAGGGTAAAAGATGCAATCACCGGAAAAGAGGATCATACCTATGCATGTATATTGGATTAAATGATTGTTTATGATATGATAAATTTTATTATTTATGTTGAGTGGAATGGAAAATAATCAGTATCAAAACCATACATTAACCAAAACAAAAAGTGCATTTATATGGACGCGTCTATTAAATACGCCTTTTTGGGCATTATTCATGATGCTCAAGTTTATACTATGCAAAGATTTACATGCCACCGAATTGCAAGTCACCGTTTTTATTGCACTTGCGCCGATTGTTTCCATTTTGTCGGTCTATTGGAGCAGTGCCATTAATCGCAGGCGAGATCGGTTATTGTCCAATCTTATATTAGCAAATATTTTAAAATATATTCCCTTTCTTTTTTTTCCGTTTGTAGACAATCCTTGGTTTTTTGTCTTTGCTGCCGCCTTTTTTACGATGTTCCATCGAAGTGGAAATCCTGCTTGGATTGAAATTTTAAAATTAAATTTACCAAAACAAGTAAGAGAGCAAATCTTTGCCTATGGAACAACCATTTCTTTTTTAGGCGATGGCCTCTTTTGCTTTCTTTTGGGTTTTTTGCTGGATCGGTATGATGAGTCCTGGAGATGGATTTTCCCGATTACCGCCCTGATTTCATCGATTTCCACCTATTTTCAAATACGCATTCCCATTCAGGCGGATTCAAAGGAGCTTATTCGTGAAAAAATTTCTTTAAAAAATCAAGCACTAGCCCCTTGGAAAAATGCCTGGGACATCGTTCGTTTAAGGCGCGATTTTGTCAATTTTCAAATAGGGTTCATGGTTCTTGGTGGCGGAGGATTGATGATTATGCAACCTGCTCTTCCTACCTTTTTTATGAGCACTTTAAATTTATCTTATAAGGAACTTGCAATTGCCTTAACGTTTTGTAAGGGTATTGGTTGCGCCCTTACCTCATCATCGTGGGCACGCTGGTTTAATAAAGTGGATATTTACCGCTTTAGCAGTCTTGTCACAATCATTGGTTGCCTATTTCCCTTATGCTTAATCGCAGCGCAATTCCAACTTGTCTGGCTTTATTTAGCTTACGGAATTTATGGAGTCATGCAGGCAGGATCAGAGCTTAGCTGGAATATGTCAGGAGCCACTTTTTCCAAAGATGAAGAAAGTTCCCTTTATAGTAGCTGTAACGTGCTGCTCATCGGTTTAAGAGGCGCCATTTTCCCAATTTTGGGAGGTTTATTTGTTGTGATGTTTAACCCGGCCACAGTCATATCTTTTGGCGGCATTTTATGCCTCCTTGCTACCTTCAAACTCCTTTTCGAAAGCCGTAAAGCTGAAAGTATCGCCACAGCTGCCATCACTGATTAGGTTTAACCTCTACAATCAGAACCTATATACAGGTTCTACTTCAATCTGAAATATTCAAAAAAAATTAGGAATGTGCTGTTAAGAAACTTATTTAAACGTATATGATTTTTTCAACGCAGAGACTTAAGAGACTTAAGAGAAGCTTAGCTTAAGCGCGAAAAGAGAAAGAAAGTCAGGGAGTTTTCGTGGCTAAGAAAAAAATTAATTTGTTGTTTTTCGCGCTTTAGCTAAGCTTCTCTTAAGTTTCTGCGCCTCTGCGTCTCTGCGTTGAAAAAATCTGAAACTTTTCACTTTCAAGTAGCACCAGTATATATTTTGATTCTGAGGCTTAAAAAGATCCTAGATGTTGCCAGGAAGGATCTTGTTGCACTAAGGCATCTGCTGCTTTGCTTTCTAGTAGAGGATCGATAAGTCCGGTTGCAATTTTGCCGGCTTCAATAATATTTTCTTTTTCAAGGGTATTTTGAAAAGTTTCAAACAGAATAGAATCAGGAAGCTCATCAATCATATCATTTGCAGCTAGCCTTAAAACGGGTTCATTGCAAAATAATAATTCTTCAAAAAATGTTACAAAGACCGGGTATTTTGTTGAAAAATCAGGCATAGTTTGTGCAAGTTTGCAAGATTTATCAAACAAAATTAATATAGCTATTTCAAGGTAGTTATCGATCGGTTTTTTCAATAATGTAATAGAAGCCTTCATAGCCAATTTTAGACCGCTATTTGTAGGAGAATTTATAATATCACAAAACAAACGTGTTATGAATTTATTAAAAAGGCTTTCACTATAAATTATAATCAGTCCAAGTGCTTTATTAAATTTACCTACTAAGACAAGTTCCTCAAATAAACAGCTTAAAAAAATTTTTATTTTCCAATCAATAAGGCAAAAATTATCTACAGTATAATTTTTAATAATTCTATTGAAAATTTCAAGCGCTTTATCAGATGCATCCATTCTTACTAATGACCTAAAGATACAGCATATTTCACTTACCGATAATTTATTTTCAAATCTTTTATAAATTTCAGCTAAAGTAAAGAAATTTTCAAAAGGAGAATGTGCATGTTTTTTTTTATAAAGACTTTCTAATTCGACTAAGTCATCAGCGCCTATGTCGTTCAAAATATGGAGTATTTTTTCGCTTAAAATCCCTTTGCAAGATTTAACCTGTACTAGATTGACTGTCTCTAAAATTTTTGTCTGGTTAAGAGCTACTATAAGCCATTTTTTGTGATGGTAGAATTTATTATCCAGATTACCAACCAACCACTCAATAAAAGATTTTAGCGGAACAAATTTTAAAGTTTTAGCTACCTCAATTGTGGTAATATTCCAAGATTTATTCACTTTGCTTGCTTGCTCGATGTCCATCACATTTAAATGAGAAAAGATAAGTTTAACCAAATCATAAGGTAACGACCCCAAAGATTTTGTTCGGTTTAAATTGCGTGAGGTCAACCACACTTTAGGTTGATTTAACCTTATGTGTATCATTGGTTCCAATCCAAACTCCTTTTGGGACTTAATTTAAATTTATATACTATCACCAAATAAGTTTAACTGCTACATGATGATGCAATTATCTTTCTTTTTAGGAGGTTGTATTTTTAATTCTTCGCTTTTTAGGGCTTTTTCTAATTTCAAAATGATCGATGGATGCAGCTTTGCAATGTTTTTGGCACCTGAACTGTATTTTTGATCTACTATTAACTTTCTATATAAAGTTTTAAAGTTAGGGTATGTTGATAAAAAATCAGGAGTTGTTTCAGCAATCTTGCAAACCATTGCAAATACTTGCGTAAGATCAAAATCCATATAAATAGGGATTCTCAATATGGCAATAGTAGTTTCAATCATTTGGTTAATTTGACAGGTATTCATATTGCAATCTAATAGTTTATTAAATAAATCTTCTCTAAAGTTATCCGAAATAATTTCATCAGATATGATAATATCAAGAAGTTTATTAAAATTATTTTTATCAGATAATATCTTGGATACTAATAAAGAAAATACACGTTGTCTTGTCACACCGAAGTTTTCTGTTCTAAAGCGTAAATCGATTTTAATCTCAAAGTCTTCCAATCTTAGTAGCGGCATAAAATTTTTTACATCTTCGTAGGAATAATCATTAAGATAGCTTAGTTCAATTTCTCTATACCATTGAGTTAGTTCGAATATTTCTTCAAAAGGCGATAGCTCATTCTTTTTATAAATAATTTTTAATTCTTCTAATTGGTCATGACGTAAATTTTTTAACACATCGATGATATTTCTTTGTAAATCATCAATAGAATTTTTGACATCCCATAAATTAGCTGATTGAAGAATTTTTGTTCCGATGTAAATACGTTTAAGGCTCTTTTGATAATTATCACCTACATGTGGAGTGATCCAATTAACAAAGGATTGAAGATCGGAGAATCTGAAATTTTTAACTATTTGTAAGGTTTTAGCATTTGAAATTTCAGCATTCCAAAGCTTGCTGACTTTACTAGCCTTTGCAATATCATGTTCATTTAATTGAAAAAAGATTAACCTCTGAACATCATCAGGTAAGGGATTAAGAAATTTTAATGCCGGTAGGCTATTTCTATTCCCTTGTAATCTAATCGGTTCCATTTAAAACTCCTTTAATTACACAAAATTAAATGAAATTATAACATATTTTAACTATTTAATATACAACAAATTAAAAACAATCCCTTCTTAAGTTTTCTCTATCAAAGAGGTACTCGTTTGCTTGATGAGCCTCAAAAGATTATTGATAATAAACTTCAAGCTCTTGGACGATTTTGTTTGGGACTCTGTTAGTTAGCAGGTTACCTGCAAATATGGCGATATCGGACAAGATTTCTTCACGTAATTGATTTAAAAGGATTTTTTTATCGACTATAGTGGAAACTTGGGAGTGGAAGGAAATTAACTGCTTATAAAGGGCTATTTGCAATAGTTCTTCATGTTTTTTTAGTTTAGGAGCTTTAAAACCGATGGTTTCTGACATATGCTGTAAAATAATTTGACTAGCGCAGAATCCAATCATCTGGCCCAAACAGGAAACAAACTCATAGGTAGATTTTGACAATAAAGCGATTGGTTTTTTTTGTTCGCTCTCCAAAATTTCAAGAGATGTCAAATAGCACAAGTTTTTTTGATTGATAAAATCATCGATCAATAACTGATAGGGTTTAACGATAAAGTGCTGCAAGATTATTTCCGATGCCTCGCTAAGTTGATCAAATGTCGCATCTTTAAAAAATTGATCGATAATTTCTAAACCATTTTCAGATCGATTCTCTTCTGGAAAGGCATTGAAAAGGGTTTTATAAAAAGCTAAATGAAGCTGAAGTAATTCCTTGCTATTTTCTTCAAAAATCTCCCTTTTTTTCTTTAAAATTTCTTTGGCTTGTGAATTTAAAGAGCCATTAGGAAGAAGTTTTAAGGCAATTTCCTGTTTCAATTGTAAAATGGGGGCAAAAGATTTTAACTTTTGTAAGTTGACAGGGCAGCAAGGTACCATGCAATCGGCGAGGGCAAAACCTGTATGCTGGATCGGGTGTGGAAAGCCCGTTTGATGGCTCATTGTTGAAATTTCAAAACTATCGGTAAGAGGCACGCTTTTATGTAAAGCCTCACCATCCCGTTGAAATATACCTTTAAAGGCTATTATTTCCCCAGGAAAAGGTTTTAAAACTTGTGTCATCATAATACGTTTTAAATCAGAGGAGTCAATTGTAGCCTGAATAGGTGTGGATCTGATGGCTTGAAATTCTTCTGCGATTGTTGTAAAACGTATTCCATTAGTTTTAAGCAAAGAGATGGCTTTGACGCGAAATGCATCGGCTTCGTTGTTTGAAATGGTTTGTTCATTTTGTTGAATAAAAGAAACGGCCGCATGATTGATTTTTTTATGGTTTGAGCTTGTTTTAAACTCATGAGTGGCCTCAAAAGGCAAATGGATGATTTTTTTTTCTAAATCAGTATCGACTTGCAGTCCATACTGCTTATAAATGAAGTTTGAGATGCGGTGACTTAAAGGCAATTGCTTTTCAGAGGCCTTTTTAACCGTTTGATTGTAGCGTTGAATGATTTTTAAGGTGGAATCGGCAAGGGCTTGCTCAGATTCATTGCCTTTTTTTAATTTTTGAATAAAAAGGTAATTTTTTTGGATAGTTTGGATCGCTTTTAGAATTTCAGTCTGATTAAATTCACGTCTTTTTCGCTCTCTTTCTCTGGCTTTTTCAGAAAAGGCAAGGGAAATAAAGGAGTACTTAAATTTCTCGTTTTGTTCTTCGCTTTGTTCAGAGAAACATTCAAGTTTTTCAATGGCAGAGGCAAGATCTTCACGAAAATTGGTTCTATCAGATGACTTATTATCCATAGTTCTGTTAACTTTACTCTTTTTTTTGACACAGAGAGCAAAGAGGAAGCAAGAGAGAGAACAATAAGAAGAAGTATTCTAAAAAAACTTCTCACTGTTGTTTTCTCTCTTGCTTCCTCTGCGTTCTCTCGAGTTAAAAAAATACGGTTTAATACTCTATCAAATCTTGAGGGCTCGGAACGGGTTTACCGCAAGCCGCGATGACTTTTAGCTTACTATTTTCATTGATATCAAAGATATTTAATTTTTCATCCGCATCAACAATTGAAACAAGTTCGCCTCTCTTCAAGTAATCGAAAGCTTTAGTCTCCGGTGTAAACATTTTTAATCTGGATTCTAAAATTTTCTTACCGTCCGTTCCGCATAAATAAAAGCGCTTGGTCTGATGAATTTCAATAGGGGGGCTGACAATTCTGTATAGATTCCCTTCAGGTAGTTCTGGCCAACCGGCATTTGGATTTTTGAAAATGACGTAGCTAAATTTTAATGAACCAAGCATGATGTCGGCGCCACGCTGAATCTCACGAATAAGGTAAGGCTTTTTAAATTCTCTTTGGGCATAACATGGGCTATTCGGAGTTTTAAGCGCAGGACAAGAGCCTTTAAAGACGCAAGGAGCTTGAACCGGAACTCCAAGTTCAACAAGATAATCTCTTAATTCTAGCAAGCGACGGTTAGATTCTGCTTGAGAGCTTTCAACAAGTATTAAATAACCATTTGGTGTCAATAAGTTAAGTAACATTTGAATAAACTTTTGCTGCTCTTGTGGCCAGCCTTTTCTATTATTTGGAAAGAGTTCTTCCAAGCTATGACCAAGAGTAATTAGATCAAATTTACCCTCAACAGGGATGCGCCCTTTAAGTGGATTCCATTGGCGAGTTGTAATGCTTAAGCCATATCGTGCAGAAATGTCAGCTGCCATTTTTAAGGCGCTCATGTTTTGATCGGTAGCGATTACCTCATCAGCACCATGTCTCAAAGCTGCAATAGCAAAGGCACCAGGACCACTACAAACATCCAAAACTCGCCTTGGAGCGGTTGGTAGTTCACCGATAAGCGATAAGCCTTGTTGGTAGTTGACGACAAAATTATAAAGAAGGTAGGAGCCAAGTAAATTCTTATCTTGAAAATAGTCTTCAGTTTCAATATTTTTTTCAACATTTTGAAGTAGCTTGACACATTCGACAACTTGACGAAATTCTCTTGTTTGCAAGCGATCTTTTGGGCCGCCTTCTTTTTGGAATCTTCTCCAGACGCCCATTAAGATGGGCATCATGGTTTCAAGGTCGGCTGAGGGAGTGCGTTTTGTTTTCATGGTATTAACTAAATATGAGGTTTTTTTCGGTTTCTGTCATTTCTCTGAATTTACCCACTTCAAGCTTACCAAGTAAAAGGCCGCCGATGCGAATGCGGGTTAGGGCGTTCACTGCTAAACCTGCAGCTTCAAGAATCATTCGAACCTCTCGTTTTTTGCCCTCACCGATCACAATCTTAATCGTTCCTTTTCGAACTTTTGTCACGCGTATCGGTTTAACAAACGAGCCTTCGACCAAAGTTCCACTGGAAATGGCGATGAGGTGATCATTCGTGATTTCTGAATTGGTTTTGACAACATATTCTTTTTGAATGTTTTTTGAAGGGTGAATGACTTTGTTTGCAAATTGGCCATCGTTTGTGACGATGAGGAGGCCATCAGTGTCTTTGTCGAGTCTTCCAACGGTGAAAAGTCTTTCTTTGACACCTTCAAATAGATCCAAAACAACTTTTGTGTTTTTTGTGCGAAGATTTGTGCAAATATAGCCAACAGGTTTATTTAAGATGTAGTAAACTTTTGTGTCTTCTTTGGTAATGCGGCCGTCATTGATGACAATGACATCCTTTTCATCAACCATTGTTTGCGGAATCTTGACGACAACTCCGTTTACTTTAACTTTACCTGCAAAAATCAGTTCTTCAGAAGCGCGACGAGAAGCCACACCTGATGCTGCCAAAAATTTGCTTAATCTGTTTTTTTTGTTAGAATTATCCATAATTATTTTTTCTTTGAATTTTAAGATAATTTAGCATAAACTAAATATATTAAAAGATCAATCTGAAATTGAGGTAATATGGGCAAAACAAAACTCATCATGATGCGCCACGGTGAATCCGAATGGAATAAAAGTAATCGATTTACCGGCTGGGTAGATATTCCTCTATCCAAAAAGGGAATAGCTGAGGCTATCGAGGGTGGAAAAAAAATCAAAGATTACCCAATAGATCTGATCTTCACAAGTCGCTTAATGCGGGCGCAAATGACGGCAATGCTTGCCATGACAGAACATCACTCAAATAAAGTGCCGCTAATTTTGCATACAGGAGAAGGGAAGCTTGACGAATGGGGTAAGATTTATTCAGAAGAGGCTAAAGATTCTGTCATACCCGTCATTCAAAGCTCCGATTTAAACGAAAGAATGTACGGAGAATTACAAGGTTGCAATAAACTTGAGACTGCAGAAAAATTTGGAGCGGAACAAGTACACATTTGGCGCAGAAGTTTTGATGTTCCCCCACCAAAAGGAGAAAGTCTTGCCATGACTGCCAAACGTTCTATCCCTTATTTTGTTGATGAAATCGTTCCTTTTATTAAAGAAGGACAAAATGTTTTCATCGCAGCTCATGGAAATTCTCTTCGTTCAATCGTTATGTACCTCGATAACTTGACAAAGGAAGAAGTGCTGCATCTTGAAATAGCCACAGGCGAGCCCATTATTTATGAATACGAAAATGAACAATTTACAAAAGTAGCGACAAAGTAGACATGAAAGGAATTTATCTTGATAATGGCATGACAACAAAGCCATCTGAACAATCAATAAGCGCCATGCTGCCTTTTTTAACACAAAATTGGGGCGTTCCTTCTGCTCCCCATAAAAAGGGGCAGGAACTTTTTTTCTCGATTGAACAAAGTTACCGCTCCATTTACAACATGCTTGGCGCAAAAGAAACAGACCACTTTGTTTTTACATCATCAGGTCCGGAAGCTGTCAATCATGTATTTTTGTCGACTTATCGCAATATCACAGATCCTACAGGACGTAATCATTACATTACATCATCAATTGATGAAGCCGCAGCTTTAATGAGTCTGTCAAGGCTTGAAGAGATGGGCTGTGTTGGTAAAATGATTAAACCTGACAATGAAGGGAAAACTCCCTATGAAAGTATTGCAGATGCTATAACCCCAAGAACTGCCCTTGTTTCTTTATCATGGGCAAACGGATTAACAGGTGTCATTAACCCGGTTTTAGAAATTGCCAACCTTTGCAAAAGCCGCGGCATTGCTTTTCACCTCGATGCAACGCACATTCTAGGGCGTACTTTTTTTGATCTTGAAGAAATAAGCCCAACATTTATCACTTTCAACGGAGACAATTTACATGCTCCAAAGGGAACGGGTGGCCTTTATATTAAGGAGGGAGCTAAATGCACTCCCTTAATTTTAGGCGGTCTTGAACAAGCTTCATCAAGGGCCGGAAATTTGAATGTTGCAGCCCTAGCATCTCTTGGAGTTGCAGCCAAAGAAACTGTTGAGGGTAACGACTTTTTATGCACTGAAATAGCAAGACTTAAAGATAAGCTTGAAAATGAACTTTTAAGAAGAGTGCCTGATATTACAATTTTCTTTAAAGATGTTTTAAGGCTTCCAAATTGTACCTGCATTGCTTTTCACGGAATACCAAATGAGCTTATGCTTTATAATCTCAATAAAAAAGGGGTTTATGCTAGCATTGGAGGAGGTTCTTTTCAACAAATCGGTCTTGTTCTTATGGCATCCGGCATCGATGAAACTATCGCAAATACCGCCATCAACTTTACTTTATCACGATTTACGACAGAAGATGAGATTGATCAAGCAGTTGAAGTTATTGCCGAATGCGCAAAACGCTTAAAAAAAATATCTGCAAAACTATAGGACATCATGACACTACAACAATTGATTACCCCTTTTCCTTGGGTGCGTTATAGCAGAAAATTGCAAAATAAAATTGATCATCCACTATTTGTTGGTCATTTTACAAAAGAAGAGGCTGATACTAGAGATTTGCGTTTTGTAGAATCCACGGTAGGCAGTGTTAAAGATGGCAATTGCATCCGCTTTTATTTTTTTATAGATAAAGACGATGGAATTATTGTGGATGTTAAGTTCCAGGCGTTTGGACAATCAGCCTTACTTGGTGCTGCAGAAACTGTTTCAGAATTGTTAATCGGTAAAAATTATGATCAGGCAAAACGTATTAGTGCAGAACTGATCGAAAGCCAAGTAAGAGACAAATCCGATGTGCCGGCTTTCCCAAGAGAGACCTATCCACATTTAAACCTTGTCATTTCTGCAATTGAGCAAGCAGCAGATCAATGCACCGATTTGCCACTTTCTTTGCATTATGTTGCGCCTCCCGCCCCTCTTAATATCGGTGAAGTACGTGAAGGGGGTTATCCTGGCTTTAAAGAACTTTCCCACGCACAAAAGCTAAGCGTGATCGAAGAGGTTTTAAACCAAGATGTCAGGCCCTATATTGCGCTCGATGCAGGCGGAGTCACGGTTCTGGACTTATCTAATGACAAGGAAGTCCTTATTTCTTATCAAGGCTCCTGCACTTCGTGCTATTCATCGGTCGGCACTACGCTTTCCTTCATCCAGCAGGTACTCCGAGCAAAAGTACACCCCACCCTGATTGTCACCCCCGAACTTTCAGATCAATTCAAATAAATAAATAAAAATGTTTCTTTTTGGCATCTTTTTCGCTAAATTTCGAAGGCCATGTGTACACATAGGCGCTTCAAAATTTATCAAAAAATCCGCTCAAAAATAATTCATTTTTACTTTTACATTATGTTAGGAATTGTAAAAAATCACTTACTCTATGTGTAAAGGCTTTTTGCCTGCGAGGGACAAAATAAGGTTTTCTTTTTCCAAAAGCTCCTGGCCGGCAAAGACAACGGTTACGCCGGTATTAAACTGTGCTATAATGTGTGTCCTAACGGCTTGAACCACATCATCTGCGGTTAAAGATAAAACTTTATCGCGAAATTGTTGTCTAAGTTCTGCCGTTTTACCCTCTTGCACCCAACAATAGGCCAAATATCCGCGGCTTCCGGGCGAAACCGGCGAATCCATTCCTTGAATCATTTCAAGCTTTGCCTCTTCAAGTTCTTCCTCATCAAAATTGCCGCTTGCAATTTCTTCGATGGCATCGGTAAAGGCTTGAAGGGTAGATGCGATGTTCGGGTCTCTATAGGAATAAAAATAGTAGGTTCCGGTCATTGTATTGCATACAGCACCTCCACCATAAGCGCCGCCTTGTTCGCGGATTTTTTGATGAAGAACACTGTTATCGAAAAGAAATGCAGAAATATTTAAAGCTGCAGAGTCAGGATGGCAATAGGGAACGGTTTTAAAGACTTTACCGATAAAAGCAATAGCCGCTGGAATGACTCTTGCTTGAGGAATAACCTTTGGAACAGGGTAGTCGGAATTCCAAGGAGTGAACGCTTTTGGTTTTAAGTCCGTCAAACCAAAGAATTTATTCTCTTTAAGAAATTCATAAAGAAGCTTTGTTGAAGTGGTGATCATTTCTGAATTTTGAAAAGTTAATACAGTTTCCTGCATTTTCTGTAGTTTAAGAGCGAGGGGCAAAATGTTATTGTCAAGATCGGCAACAATTTCTTTGATGTAATCGTAATAATCCAACCCATACCATTTATCTACAATCATTCCGGTGACATTAATTGTACTTGCCGATAAATTAATGGCATATTTCAAGGCACTTTGATTATAACTGCTTTGCAATGCTGTGTAATGCTTTAATAAAACCTCTTTTATACGATTGACATCAAGAAAATTGGGCCTTGTAAGCGTGTCCTTCATGATTTCGCATAAATCCTTTGCATAGCGATTCAATGCCTTGCCATGAAGATGTAATAAAGGTTTTAGATTTTCGCTATCTTTAGCTTGCGGATTTAAAGAAATCGAACTTGATAATCCACCGGTTTTTGCAAGGACAAGCTCCAAGTTTTCAATATAGTTTCTGTCTGCGGCACCAACTTGGGTAAGAAGTATGGTAAAAAGACGAAGAAGGCTCAAATCTTTTTCTGCAATAAAGGGCAATGGAAAAACAAGATCTGCATAAAGAATTTCATTTGTGAAGCATTCATGCTGGTAGACAGTCAAATTTTCAAAAACATCTTTGTTTAAGTAAAATGTTCTACAGGGTTTTTCAACATCATCAAGATTGACTCTTGGCAAGATATCGATTTCTTCATCTTCTTGTTTTTTCTGAAAATCGATCAGTTCCTTGGTTTCAAACAGGATCTTTTTTATTTCATCGTCAGTTAAACTTGCATGAATTTTTTCCAGAGTTTCTTTTTCATCGGTGATTTCTTTTGCAGCAAGGTTTACTGACGGCATGAGCGTCACGCGCACAAAATGGGGGTTATCAAGCAGATGTTTTTGTATAAGATCTGTCAAATAAGTGGGTTTATTTTCTATATCATTGCGAAGCTGTTGAAATAAGGAGTGAATCATAAGCCCATGTTCCGGATCTGCGCCATGAATTTTAATCAATCCTGATCTAAAAAATAGATTTAAGCCAAAAGGGGTATGATCTCCTGTGATTTCGCTTCTATAAAACTCTAGTCGATGAAGGGCATTTTCGATGGACTCTTTCTGAATACCATTTTTAACGATAGAGTTTAAAGATGCTCTGATGATTGCTTCCAATTGGTCAACTGTGCCAGGGTTACAACCCCTTAAAGTAATGCCGATTGGAATTTCTGTATAATCGGTTTCAATAAAGCATGAGGCTTGTTTGACAAGCACAGAATCCATCAATGCACGTTTTAAAGGAGACGCATCTGTTTCCATCAAGAAAATCTCTATGACGCTTAATGCGAGTAATTCTTCTTGCTCTAGAATATTACAGGTCAGCCATCCGAATGAAATTAAAGTTTTGTCTACTAAACCTTCATCATCAGAAATCGGGTAATAAGCCTCAATTGTTTTCTTTTCTTTAAACCTCGGTTGTTTTTGTGGGGGAGGGAGCGGGGGCAATTTTTCAACATTTTTTAATGTCTGTTTTTCGATAAAATCGAGGTGATCGGTAAGAGGAATGTCACCATAGAAAAAAAAGAGGCAACGACTTGGGTGGTAATAGGTTTGATGAAAATCAATGAGCTCTTGATGGGTAAGATTTGGAATACTTTTTGGATCTCCACCCGAATTATGACCATAGGTGATGTTTGGGAAAAGAGCGTGATTCATAATTTCTGAAAGCCTAGCATCAGCTGATGCCATGGCACCTTTCATTTCGTTAAAAACAATCCCTTTATATTCAAGAGGGCTGTTTTCATCGGTAGGAATTCCAAATTCCAGACGATGACCTTCTTGTCTGAAACTTAAAATGTCAAGTTTCGGGTGAAAAACAGCATCAAGATAAACTTCTAATAAATGGTAAAAGTCTTGATAATTCTGAGTGGCTGCAGGGTAAGCTGTAAAGTCAGATCCTGTCAGGGCATTCATAAATGTATTGAGACTACGCCTATTCATAGAGAAAAAAGGGTCTTTGATCGGGTATTTTTCAGAGCCACATAAAACCGTATGTTCCAGAATATGTGCCACGCCATTTGAACTATTAGGAAGGGTTTGGAAGGTAAGACAAAAAAGGTTTTCCTTATCATCATTACCGATATGCATGATCTTGGCACCACTTGGAATATGGGTAAGCTCGCTTAACACGCATTGTAGTTCTTTGATTTCGGTAATTTTTGTCAGTTCAAAATCGCCATATTTTTGGCCGGCTTTTTCTAAATTTTTGTCTTGGCTTTTTTTGTCTTGGCTTTCTTTGTCTTTACTTTTCATGCGTTTATCATATATTGTTGATTTTTCACCTCACAATACCCCAAATTTCTTTAATAACACCAGAAAAAAGGTGCGTCGCTTTGCATTTTTCTAGTTCAAAAAAAAGAAGAAACTGCTAAAATCTGAGTTTATGAATAGCAAACCCTCAAAACGCATCCATTTATTACCAAACGCGATTACTGCATTTGGACTTTCCTGCGGACTCTTTGTCATTTTTAGAATGAGCATGACGCCAATTGGAGGAGCAGATCTTCAATTATTGATAGCAATTTCAGGACTGCTTTTACTTGCAGCACTTGCCGATTTGCTAGATGGTGCCATTGCAAGAGTTATGAAAGCTGAAAGTGATTTTGGCGGTTTTTTTGATTCTCTCTCAGATGCCATTACTTTTGGCGTCGCACCGTCCGTTATTGTCTTAAAAAGTTTATCTTTACCAAATGGCTCAGAAAGCTCCTTTTTACTAACGACTGCGGCTGTTGTTTATACTGTTTGTGGCGTTTTACGACTTGTCAGATACAATGTGACAAGTCAGGCAATTAAAGGTGATGAAGAACTTCTTCTTGCCAATAAGAAGAATTTCACTGGCCTTCCAATTCCTGCAGCCGCCGCAGCAGCCGTTTCTGGTAACTTATTTTTGATTTCGAATGAATTTCAAGCACTATTTGAAATTTCAGAGATGACAAGAAGTTTGCTTCTATTTTTTATGTTGACCATCCTTGGCTACTTTATGATCAGCCGATGGAAGTTTCCAAGTTTAAAAAGCCTTCACATCAGAGTCGCCTCCTTTAAACTTGTCCTCATAACTGCAGTCACTGCAGTACTCATTTTTTACACCATTTTGCATCATTTTCCCCTTATATTTTTTCTTATTTCTTGGGGCTATCTCTTTGTTGCCTTTACTTTATCCATCATTCGCCTCATTTCCGGAAAAAAATCCAAAACCTTGGAAGATTTTGAACCGGAACCGGAAGACGAAGACGAAGACGAAGA
>Ga0105047_10000774_pt1 | contig 55631 bp, 45 predicted proteins | sample MAT04_FD_78384 | JGI IMG/M metagenome (GOLD analysis project Ga0105047, IMG submission 78384) | Freshwater microbial communities from Lake Fryxell liftoff mats and glacier meltwater in Antarctica - MAT-04 (megahit assembly) | ecosystem: Environmental > Aquatic > Freshwater > Ice > Liftoff... | reverse complement strand
GATCACGACCCGGATATGGCCGTTGGCTGCAGCCGACGACTCACCAGAGCCACCGGAGTTCCCGGAGTGACCGGTCGAACCCGACGTGGCGTCAGTGCTGTTCGACGCCGAACCGGTCGAACCGGTGTCGCCGCTCGAACCCGAACCAGTCGTCGTCGAAGCCGGCGACGTCACCGTCGCAGCACCGCTGTTCCCGCCAGTGACTGCGGAGGTCGCCGAGCTGGAACCGCTGTTCCCGCTCGCTGCCTGTGCTGTGGACGTGCCGGAAGCGTCGCCGCTGTCTCCGCCTGAGGCGGAGACAGCAACGTCACCAGAACCTGAGTCGGCGCCATCGGAGTGAGCCTCGCCAGAGGAGGCGACGACCATGGTGGCGGTCGGATGTCCGCTTGTCGCGTCGCCGGTTGTGGCATCGCTAGTGGCTTGTCCGGCGTGACCGCTCGTTGCTGTCGCCGTCGGGGAAGTCGTTGCCGCACCTGTTGAACCAGACGTACCACCTGTGGTTGTCGCTGTCGTCGACGACGAACCAGATGTCGCTGACCCCGTCGTTGTGACCGCTGATGTCGCCGAACCCGTCGAACCCGACGCACCCGACGCACCCGACGTTGCGTGATCACCAACCGTGACCGCACCCGACACGCCAGTTGCACCCGAGTGGCCCGTCGCACCCGACGTGGACGTCGCTGTCGGATCACACGTGATCGTCGGCGCCGAACCACCATCAGACACGACTCGCACCTTGCAGGTTGCGTGCGACGACGAATCGCCAGAAGCACCCGAGTTCCCGGAGTGACCCGTCGAACCCGACGTGGCGTTCGTTGTGTTCCCAGCCGAACCAGTTGAACCCGTCGAACCAGAACCACCAGAGGTTGTTGTCGTCGAAGCCGACGATGTCACCGTCGCGCCACCTGACGATCCGCCCGATGTTGTAGCGGTCGTTGCGGACGACCCGCTCGAACCCGACGTCGCACCAGCTGACGACGTTGCTGCTGAACCACCCGAGGAACCACCATCAGCCGACGCCACAACCAGCGCACCGTCATACGAACCAGAACCGAACGCTGACGCATCAGCCAAACCGCCCGAACCCGACGTCGCGACCGACGACGGACCGGCCGTCGCAGCACCCGTCGAACCAGAACCGTTACCGGTCGTCGTTGCCGACGTCGATGACGAACCAGACGTAGCAGAACCATCAGTCGACACCGTCGACGACGCAGCACCCGTCGAACCCGACGAACCCGAGCTACCGGACGTCGCAACATTCGACACCGACACGCCACCCGACGCACCCGTATCGCCAGAGTGACCCGTCGCACCCGACGATGATGTCGCCGTCGGCGTGCAGATGATCACGAAGTCACCGGTGATGGTGACGTTCTGGAAGATGATCGTGATGTTGCAGACCGCCGAGGCACTCGAGTTTCCGGAGTTGCCGGAGTTCCCGGAGTGGCCGGTTGAACCAGACGGAGCGTTGGTGACGTTCGAGGCGGATCCCGTCGTCCCGGTAGTGCCGCTGTTGCCCGACCCGGTGGTCGTCGTGGCCGCAGAGTTCACGCTGGCCGTACCCGAACCTCCACCAGAGGTTGAGGCTGTCGTAGTACTTGCCCCACTTGATCCGCTGGTGGCGGTCGCCGAACCCGATGTTGATGCGTCGCCTGAGGAACCGCCTGCGGCGGAGCCCGCTGTGGTCGCACCCGAACCTGAACCGCCGACATTCGCAGCCGCCAGTCCGCCCGAACCGCTGGTCGCCGTGCCGCTCGGTGTTGTGGCCGCGGCACCCGACGCTCCCGAAGCGCCGCCGTTGGTGGCTCCGGTGGTCGCTGTGGAACCGCTGTTCGTTGTTCCGGCGGTTGCGACCTGTGCGGTCGCTGTGCCGGTCACACCCGAGGCGCCCGACGCTCCCGAGGCGGCCGTGTTGCCCACCGCGACGGCCCCGGATGCACCGGTGGTCCCGGAGTGTCCGGTCGACCCAGACGAGGACGTCGCGATCGGGTCGCAGGTCACGGTCTGTCCAGCGATGGTGGTGTCGGACACGACCATGCGGATGTTGCAGGAGGTGTTCGCCGACGAGTCGCCGGACGATCCGCTGTTGCCGGTTTGTCCTGTGCTGCCGCTCGTGGCGTTCGTCGAATTGAGGGCCGAACCCGAAGAGCCGGTCGAACCCGACGATCCGCTTGTGGTGGTTGTTGCAGCGTTGGAGTCGACGGAGGCCCCGCCGGACGGCCCACCGGCGGTGGTCGACGATGTGGTCGACGTCCCGCTCGAGCCGGAGTTGGTGGTTGCGGTGGCACCAGCGTCCGCTGCTCCAGAGGAGCCGCCAGCGGCGCTCGCTACGGCGCTCCCGCCGGAGGAGTCCGGTTCAGTTGTGGCCGACGCACTGCCGCCCGCAAGGGCGAGCCCCATGACGACCGCGACGAAAAATGTGAACAGAAACGCGAGCGCACGACCCGGTCCCGATGGATTGGAATCCGGGGCGTGGACTCCGGGTCGAGATACGACATCTGGTGACATGGTTGCTCCTCGAGGACGAGCGGCGAGCTCGGCAATTCGTGTGAGAGCACCATGTGTCTGTGGGTCACAATGGTCAATGGATCGAGCCGGTTGTTCCAATTTCTGTCACACGTTGGCGCGATCACGCCACCGATCGTGAGGCCTCAACCGCTCAGAGGTTGCCTAGGTGTCCTCAGGACGGTGAACGTGGTGTCTCCTTCACCATCTCTGCAATGACGTTGGCTGATCGGTCCAACGGCGATAGGGTGATGTCCATGGCGTTCCAAGGTCTCCTTCTTCTTCTGTAGGCGAGCACTTTCTCAGTGCTCGCCGAAGCTCCTGTGCCCTCGGGCCGGGAGCTTCTGTCGTTTTCGAGTCCGGCGCCCACACTCATCTCCTCCACAACCTTCCAACACAATCTCCCAACACGACGCACGCGAAAGATCGGTGATCCCGATGCCACCTCAGCCAGCCACCTCCAAGCACATGCCGTTCGAGAAGTATCGGCCGTTCGACCCCGTCGAGCTGCCCGATCGTCGCTGGCCCGACGCCAAGTTCACCAAGGCACCACTCTGGTGTTCGGTCGACCTTCGAGACGGCAACCAGGCGCTCATCGACCCCATGGATCCCGAGCGGAAGCGACGAATGTTCGACACCCTCGTCGCCATGGGCTTCAAGGAGATCGAGGTCGGATTCCCCTCCGCCAGCCAGACCGATTTCGACTTCGTCCGGCTGCTGGTCGAAGAGGATCTCATCCCTGACGACGTCACCATCCAGGTTCTGACGCAATGCCGCGAGGACCTCATCGAGCGCACCTATGAGTCCATCGCCGGCGCCCCCCGGGCCATCGTGCACTTCTACAACTCGACGTCGGTTCTGCAACGACGCGTCGTCTTCGGTCTCGACAAGGCCGGTGTTACCGCCATTGCGGTCAACGCCGCGCTGCTGTGCCGCAAACTCGAGGAGACGATTCCCGAGACGATGGTTCGCTACGAGTACTCGCCGGAAAGCTACACCGGCACCGAGCTCGACTACGCCGTCGAGATCTGCGACGCCGTCGCCGACGTGATCGAACCGACCCCCGAACGACCGTTGATCATGAACCTGCCGGCGACCGTCGAGATGTACTCGCCGAACGTTTACGCCGACACCATCGAGTGGTTCCTGCGCACGATCCGAAATCGCGATTCGATCGTTCTGTCACTGCATCCACACAACGACCGTGGGACCGCCGTCGCAGCTGCGGAACTCGGCGTATTGGCTGGCGCCGACCGCGTCGAAGGGACCCTCTTCGGCAACGGCGAACGCACCGGCAACGTCGACGTGGTCACCCTGGCGATGAACCTGTTCAGCCAGGGCGTCGACCCCGAGCTCGACATCAGCGATATCTGGGCGTTGCGACGCACCGCCGAATATTGCAACCGGCTGCCCGTCCACGATCGCCATCCTTATGTCGGTGACCTCGTCTACACCGCCTTCTCAGGGTCACATCAGGACGCCATCAAGAAGGGGTTCGCAGCCCTCTACGCCGAATCCGAGGCGGCAGGTCACGGCCGTGACTATGAGTTCTGGGGCGTGCCCTACCTTCCGATCGACCCGGCGCACGTCGGCCGTTCCTACGAGGCGGTCATTCGCGTCAACAGCCAATCCGGCAAGGGTGGCGTGGCCTACATCATGGAAGAGGAACATGGCTTTTCGCTCCCGCGACGACTCCAGATCGAGTTCTCCCGTGACATCCAGGCCATCGCCGAGGACACCGGAACGGAGATCACCCCGACCGCCATGTGGGCCGAGTTCTGCTCGGTCTATCTGCCGGAGGCTCCGTCGATCGCGCTTCGATCGCACGAGCTGACGACCGACGATTCCGGCACGACAATCACGGCGCAAGTCGTCGTGGACGGCGAGCCGATGTCGATCAGCGGCTCTGGCAACGGGCCAATCGCCGCATTCGTCGCCGGAGTCACAGAAGGACTCGGTACAACGCTCGATGTGACCGACTACCACGAGCACGCCATGGGTAGCGGCGCCGGTGCAACAGCGGTCGCCTACGTGGAGACGATCGACGACGATGGCGTGACTCGCTGGGGAGTCGGCACCGATCCCAACATCATCACCGCGTCGTTCCGTGCGGTGCTGTCAGCGGTCGAACGAATCCGATCAAGCTGATTCAGTTGCGGGGGCAGCTCAGTACCGAGCGGTGGCCGTCACCCGACGAACCAACGGCTCGAAATGCTCGAGCGGCAGCGTGTCGTAGTCGGGATCGAAGGCGATCTGATCCCACTCATCAGCAAACTGCTCGGCCAACGCGAACCACTCCTCGCCGCGGTACTGCTCTCGGGCGTCGGGGTTGCCTCCGAAATGATGGAAGTAGTGGCGACCCTGAAAGTCCTGGTGTGCCTTGATCATCCAGTACACCTCATCCCGCACATAGGGCTTGATGATTCCAGCGGCGATCTCGGGATGGTTCGGCACGCTGATGGCCTTGCCGATGTCGTGGCACAGCGAGGCGAACACCACTTCGTCATCGGCGCCGGCCCGCTCCGCCAACGTGGCGGTCTGAAGGCAATGTGTCAGCTGATCGGTGATGAACCCGTCGACAACCACCGACAGGCTCTCCAACAACATCAAGATACGGTCGGCCACACGACCCTGATTGGCCATGTGTTCGACCCCGATCGCCGACCACTGTTCGACCGTGGATTCGTCCATCCGACGAAACTGTTCGATGGGAGCGGGGTCTACCGCATGTGTGTCAGGAATGTTGGTGTCAGGAAGAACGGACATGACGACAGTTTCGCGCCGAACGAGCCGTAACGACACCTTTGCGACACCACAGGCGTCATGCGAGTCTCGCATTCGCCGCGAGCCGCGTCGCAGCGCAGCTATCGCTTGGTCGTCCGCGGGACTCTCACCCGCAGCCGCTCGAGTTTCAACGCTTTCCCGAGCGGAGGCGAATGCACACTCAGGTGGACGTCGGCGTCGAGTTGGCTGGCGGCAGCAAGCGCCTCGACGCTGAGCATGTTGAGCCGGTGGCGCTGGCAGAGTCGAGCGATCGCCGGCGCCAGGTCGCGAAGGCTGATCGAGCCGATGTTGTCGGGCAGATGCACGGGACCGTGCAACGCTCGCTCGCGCAGCGAGGGCGGCAACTCAATGAATGGTCTCGACAACGATCCCTCGCTTCCGCTGACAGCAAGCACCGCTTGGCAGAGGCGGAGATACCAACATCCGGTGGTGAAGCGCTGCTTCGAAGCGAGCGCCTTTGGTGCCTCGCCGAGGAGGACTTGGCCGAGCAGGTGGTCGTCGATCAGTGCAACACTCACTCGGTGGCCAGCTCGTCGTCACCGAAGCCAGTCCGAGCGAGCGCCCAGATCTCGTCCGTGATCGCCTCCAACACGCGTTGACGCATCGCCTCCGGGCCGCCCGGAACGATCAGGACCGCATCACCCAGATCGAGAAACCCGAGATCTCCGCCCTCATCGAGCCCCCACCGGTGTCGGGCGGAGGACCGAAGGCTCATCTGGCCACGGGGGGACACGCGGAGATCACCAACAGTTGACCTGTGTTCGGGCTACAAGGCGAAAACGATCCTTGCCTTGGATCAACGAGAGGGCGCCTTAGGCCGGACCGGGAAGACCCTGGTGGTGATCCATCATGTCGGCCATGACGATCTCGATGAAGTCGGCCACATCGGGAGTGACCCCGCCCGGCACACCGCCGTAGATGGCACCGCTCGCGGCCGGCTCGCCATGGTGGTCCTTGGCATACTGAACCGCCGCCGCCAGATCGTCGGACCACGAGTCGACGACACCTGGCTGAGTCTGCGGCCGAGTCACACACATATGGATGGCATCGGGATACTGCAGGCCGTTCATCCGCCAGCCGCGCTCGCGCAACGCGTCGTTGACCAGATAGATGTCGAGTTCGTCCGACGCAATCGCAAACAGGAATGTCGGCGAGCCCAGCAGCTTCAGCTCGGAATGGGAACGCACGGCATCCTGCATGGCGAAGGCAGTCTCGAAAATCGCCTTGGCATAACCCAGATACCCCTCGGCGCCGATGGCCATCATCCCGGCCCACGTCGCGGCGAGGAGTCCGGAGCTCCGAGACCCGTCGATGCCGGGGGAGCAGTATTTACCGCCCGTCCAGTCGGTCATGAAGAAGTACTGGGCATTGCGGAGCGACATGTCGCGGAACATCAGCACCGAGGTGCCCTTGAAGCCGAACGCGTACTTGTGGGTGTCGGCAGAGATCGACGTGACGCCGGGCAGCCGGAAATCGAACACCGGGATGTCGTAGCCGAGCTTCTGCCCCCACGGCAGGATGAACCCGCCGAGGCAGCCGTCGACGTGCAGGCCGATCCCACGCTCCACCGCAAGGGTCGAGAGCGCCTCGATCGGGTCGACGGTGCCGTAGCCGTAGTTCCCGGCCGATCCGATCATCGCAATCGTGTTCTCGTCGATGTGCGCCGCCATCTCGGCCGGGTCGACGAGCGTCGTCACCGGATCGACGGCCACTCGTCGCAATTCGATCCCGAGAAGATGGCACGCCTTGTCGAACGCCGGATGACCGGTCTCGGGCTTGATCACGTTGGGGTTCGTGATGCCTCGTCGCTTCTTGGCATCCTCGCGGTAGGCGAGCATCGAGTGCAGGATGCTGCCGCTACCCCCGCTCGACACGAGGCCGACTGGTGTGCCGTCAGCGATGGCCTCGGCGTGCATCAGGTCGAGGGCCATGGCGATGATCTCGCCCTCGAATCGTGTGCTGCTGGGGCACACATCACGCTGCAGCGCGTTCATGTGGCCGTACAGGGCGTAGGCCTCGGTCATGAAGGCGTAATGGTCGCGATCCCCGCAGTACATGGAGCCCGACACCTTGCCGTTCTCCCAGGCGCTGTCCTCGACACCAGCCATCTCAGCGAGCTCGGTCATGATGGCGCCGCGATCGCGACCTTCCGACGGCATGCCTCGCACCACGGTGTACTTGTCGGCGTAGGGGTAGTAGCTGCTCATGGGTCGTCCCTCTGTTGGTCGCCGCCGCTTCGACTGCGGCCTGATCCTATCGATGCGTTCGGTCCGCTTCGAAGGCGAGGAACAGTCGGCTCGGATGTGTCAGGCGAACGATGATCGGAGCGCCATCAGCATTTCGTCGAGCAGATCTCGTCGCGCAACACCGACCCCAAGCGTCCAATCAGGCACGATCACCTCGGCGATTCCGACGTCACGCCATGCCCCCACCACGTCGACGACATGTTCGATAGGCCCAGCAACAGCCGCCCGCGGCTGGTTACGCGCGACGAACTCGTTGGCCGCGGAAGCGGATGACGTGACACACACCAATGCCTGGCAACTGCGAGCGATCGTTGCTGGGTCACGATCGATTGCCGTGCACCGTCGATCGAGCTCCGACGATCGCTCAGCAATCGTGTCGGGCAACCCCCACATGTTCCACCCGTCGGCATGTCGCGCGACGACGCCCAACATCCGGTCGCCCTTGCCGCCGACGATCAGAGGGATCGGCGCCACCGGCTTGGGCTCCGAGACGGCCTTCGTGAGCTGATACCACTCGCCATCGATCGTGGTCGACGGCGTCTCGAGCAGCGAACGCACTGCGACGAGGTACTCCTCGAACCGAACGACCCGCTGCCCGGGAGCAGGCAACGGCCATCCATACTGAACGTGTTCATTCACCTGCCACCCGGCGCCCAACCCCAGTCGGATCCGACCCGAGGTCACATGGCTCATGGTGGCCGCCCAGTTCGCGACAACCGCCGGGTGCCGGTAGCCGGCACCGAGGACCAGCGATCCCAGCTCGATGCGGTCGGTCAATGAACCGAGCGCTCCCAGCGTTGCCAAGACCTCATGTGTCGGTGTCGACTCGGAGCCGAAACTCGTGCCATCGCCCATGAAATGATCCGCGACCCAACATCCGTCCCAACCGGTGGAGTCGGCATGGGTCGCAACATCGAGGATCTCGAGCCAGCTCTGCTGCGTGGTCGGCCAGATCGAGAAGCGCATGGATCAGAACGTAGTGTTGGCGGCCGTGATCCCGGCTCCCTGTTTCGCCCACCTCGGCGCAGCGACATCCTGATGCTCGAAGCGAAGTTTCCCCGAGGAGGTCGATGGCTCCTGCCGCTGCGAATGCGGGCGATGGCTATCGCCGGCGTTGCGGTCCGATCAACGCACGCATGGGCGGCGAGGGTCGGCGCCATCTGGCCCGACACTCGTGAGGCGTCGGCCTTTGGTGGCTTCGGGGCCGGCAGCCTGATCTGCTTTCCCGGCGATGCACTCGTGAACCCGGCGGGCATCACCATCGGCGAGGCCACGCTGATTGCGCCGCACGTGGTGTTGTCAGCCGGATGGGGTCCGGGACAACTCGGGATCGCACCGGACGTGCTGAAGCTTGGCGATCGTTGCCTCGTCGGCCGAGGATCCAGCCTGATTGCCCACGAGCGGATCCATATCGGCGACGACGTGTGGACCGGCCATCACGTCCACATCACCGACATGAACCACGGCACCGATCATCCAACGCAGCCCATCAGCCAGCAGTACGGCGACCCGCGACCCATCACGATCGGCTCGGGCTCCTGGATCGGCCACAGCGCCATCATTCTCGCCGGCGCCACGATCGGACGCGGGTGCGTCATCGGCGCAGGCAGCGTGGTGACCGGCGACGTTCCGGATCACTCGATCGCAGTCGGATCACCGGCACGGGTCGTTGGCCGGACCGGTGCCGCTGGTCCGGGCCCGGAACACCTCGCCCACCTCGCCGACGAAAAGTGAGTGGACGACACAACGACAAACGTCCGGACACACGAGACTCGTGGGCCCGGACGTTGAACTGACGTCGGTTGGGACTCAGCCCCAAACGGTGGAAGGAGCGGTCAACAAGCCGGTGAGCGAGTCGACCAGTTCCTCGACGCGTTCCACGCGCCGGTCCTTGGCCTCGGGCTTTCGGTCCTCATAGTTGGCGATCTCGGACAATCCGAGGAACATCACCGATGAGCCCAACGTGAAGCGCCGGATCTGAGCGCCCGGCGGCAAGGTCGGGCAGAGCGACAAGAAGAGAGCCTGGAACGGCTCGAATGCCTCGGGGATTCGACCATCGATGATCCGCTTGAAAAGATCCTGAGTGGGGTTCGCCTGCGCTTGGCTCATGATCCGCAGGTATGCGGCTCCGCCGTCTTCGTCGTCGAGTCGACGCGCCAACGGATCGACGATGCAGGCGACAACTTCGCGTGGAGTGGGGTTGGTCGGCAATTTCGCCAACGACTCCCGCACGTCAGCAGCTAGTCGTGCCGCATGCTTTTCGAAGATGGCGTCGAAAATGCCCTGCTTCGATCCGAAGTGGTAGTGCAACGCCGAGTTGTTGCCCTGCTCCGCTGCTCGATTGATCTCGCTCAGCGAGACCCCGTCGATGCCGTGAACGGCGAACAACCGTTCCGCAACGCTCACGAGTTTGGCCTGTGTCTGGATGCTGTCCGATCTCAGACGGATCGGGCGCCCCATGATTCCTATGTCTGATGCAATGTCACTCACCGGGCTTACTCTACGCCGGGGTTGACGAAATGTTGCGACAGCACGGCAACACTCGACCGCAGGTGTCGGCGGCGAAATCAATGCATTCAGCGGGCATCCCGACGGTGATCGCAGAGGACCTCACATCCGCAATTAGGGTGTCCCGATGGCTGGGCTCAAGTGGCAACCAGGGCTTGATGGCCTGCGTGCAGTCGCGCTCACAGCCGTCGTGGCCGACCACGTCGCCCCGGGAACGGCACCCGGCAGCTTCGTCTCGCTGTCGGTCTTCTTCACCTTGTCCGGCTATCTCATCACGGCGCTCCTGCTGAACGAAGCCGAGTCGAACGGGCAGATCTCCCTCCGACGGTTCTGGACTCGCCGCGCCCGACGGCTCTGGCCGATGGCCTGGTTCACGCTGGCCGCGATCGGTGTGCTCACGCTCATCGGGGCGTTCGGCCAGGACATCCGCTCGACGATCGTCGGCGACATCATCGCCGGCTTCGGCCAGGTCACCAATTGGTGGCAGCTCGCGAACGACGGCTATCTCAATGCCTTCGGTGCACCGAACCCGCTCCACCATCTGTGGTCCCTCGCCATCGAGGAGCAGTTCTATCTGGCGTGGCCGCTCCTGGTCTTCGCGGTACGAGGCCGACGACAACATGTGGGTCTCATCGTCGGGATCGGCATAGCCATCTCGGTGGTCGCTGCCAATCTCGCCGACTCCGCCGATCGCGTGTACCTCGGGACCGACGTTCGCATGGGAGAGATTCTCGTGGGGGCGGCACTCGCCGTCATCTGGGCGAAGCACCCCCTACGTGGACCCCGTTCAGCTGGCGCACGACGCGCGGTATTGGCATGGGGCACGGTGGGAATGATCCCGTTGATCATCGGGACCTTCGCCTTCAACGCCAACCACCCGTTTTGGAGCTACGGGGGGTTCGTCGTGCTCTCGTTGGCGAGTCTCGGCGTGGTGGCGGCCGCGGTCACCACCGGTCCGCTCAAGTGGATCCTGTCGGCGAAGCCACTCGTCTGGGTGGGGCAGCGGTCCTACGCCATCTATTTGTTCCATTGGCCGATCTGGTTGGCCATGCCGTTGGGCTGGAACAACACGATCCGGATTGTGCTGACGCTGTCCTTGACGTTCGGAGGGGCAGCGTTCACTCACGTCGCCATTGAGCGACCGGTTCGCGACAAACGTATCTCCCGCAAGCCACTCGTTGCCGCCGCCGTGAGCGTGGTGGTCGTCATGTTCGGCTCATCCCTCGCCGCCGCACGTACCGGTGGGCCGGCCCCGGTCGCTCAGGTACAGGAGACCCTGTCAACGGTGGCCGATCCGACCACGGTGGCTCCGGGAAGCACGACGACCACCATTGCGTGCCCTGCACCGATCTCGCCGCCTACGACCGCCAAGGGCCAGAGCGTGCTCAAGGGCTCTCTCAACGAGGGCGTTGACCCGGCGGTGACCCAGTGCGGGAAGGCCGTCTCGGTGTTGATCCTCGGCGACAGCACCGGGCGGGGACTGGCCAACGGATTGAAGGCGCTCGGACGAACCGATCTGTTGGTGTGGGACCGGTCGGTGCTCCGCTGTTCCATGGGCGGCAACGAGTGTCCGGATTGGCGCCAGATCTGGCCGGCCGCCGTTCAGGAGGTGAAGCCGGACGTGGTGGTGTTGAACATGATCCCCGAGCAACGGCTCCGTGATTCACCGAAGCAATCGAAGTTCGCGTCGGCCGAGGAGCAACAGCGACGCATCGCTGGAATCACCGAAGCCATGACGATGACTCAGGCGACCGGAGCGACGGTGCTCTGGACGAAGGGTCCGAATCTGCTTCTGCCACAGTCGCTCTTCTATTGCGATCTGAAGCGGCGCGACAGCGTCTGTGACCCGGCGTGGATGAAGCTGTGGAACGACGCGGCCGATGCTGGCGCTGCCGCGACCGGAACCACACTCATCGACGCCGCGACGTGGGCAGCGCCTCGGCCCGCGCCCGCCGCTGACCGGCCCGACGGCGTGCACTTCACTGGCGCAGGGTTAGCGGATCTCGCCGGGTGGATGGCTCCGGTCATCGTCCGTGCCGGGCGATAGCTCAACCGAACACCACGGTCCATCCGCAGGTGATGGGCTCGCGACGATGAAGGCGCCCAGGTCCGCAGTAACCGACATTCAGGACTTGCGTCGACGTTCACACCGGGTACTGTTGGTTCTTCGGGGTTGATCTGAGCGACGTGAATTCGGGGATTCACACTGGTGGGCCCTTCAACATGAATCCGCCGTTGGTGGGTGATTGTCAGCGTTCAAGGTGGGAAGTGGGTGAAGGTCCGATGAATCGTGGCAGAGCTGGTGGTCTGCTCAGGCGAGGTGGGGGAGCGCTGGCAGCTCTCGGTCTGTGCGCGCTCTCCAGTGGCTTCAGCGCCGCTCCGGCATCTGCCGAACCGACCGCGTTCGTCAAAGGCGGTGGATCGGCATCAGCGGACACTCTCGGCTTCTCGATCGTCACGTCCTCGGCGAAAGTCGGTCTGACGCTCGGTCGTTCCATCGCCGACTACCGGGAGAACACCGGCCGCGCCGAGGCCCGAGCAGTGGATCTCGGTCTGCTGCCGGTCCTGTTCGGCGAGTTGTCCCGATGCGACGAGACCGTTGCCTTGCTCCCGAAGGCAGCCCTGCCGCCGGTGACGGCGGCCGATTCGGGCGAGCCTGGGTCTGACGCGTCTCGACGTGTTCAGGTTTTCTATCCCGGACTCAACGGTGATGCTTCAGTGATTCCAGCGGGATTCCAGGACGCCACAGCCTCGCGGCAACCCTCGTCGAAGGCAGCCACCGAGACTCCGACGCAGGACATCTCGTTCTTCGGACTGATCAATCCGCGGACCGAGGTGAGCACTCAACTCGTCGGTCAGCTCCGCCAGGCCCACGCGATGATGACCGCTGACCAGCTCACCGTGTTCGGAGGAATGATCCGCTTCGAGAAGCCGCGTTGGGAGGCCATTTCGTTGTCAGGGTCGTCGGAGAACGCAGTGGGTCGTTTCACCTTCGATCGGGCATTCATCTTCGAGATCCCCCGGACACCAGAACAGATCTCGAGCGACATGGGTGGCCTCGACAACGTTCTGAATGGATTGCTCGGTGGGCTCGGCGTCCACTTCGATCAGCCGAAAGTCGTCGTCGAGGGTCGGCGGGTCAAAGTCACGCCCATGGTGTTCCGACTCACGGACCCGCCGCTCGGCACGGCGGCGCTGTTGCCATTCTTCAACAACATTGCGCCGTATCAGCAGATGTTGTTCGATCAGCTCGTCGAACAGGACTGCAACAATCGCAAGGCCATCCAACTCGTAGATGTCGTGCTCCAGGTCCTCAAGGGTTCTGGCTCGATTACCATCCCCGTGGGTGGCGTCGAGGTCAACACCGACGACAAGTACTTCCCTCCGGCCGACGCCGCTGGGCCGCTGAAAACGTCGGATACGGTCGACGAGCAAGCGACGACACCCTCGTCGTCGACGCCACGGCGCTCGAGCAACCCTTCCAGATCCAGGAGTTCTGGATCGACAGGATTTTCGAGCCCCCTGGTCAGCTCTGAGCCGACCGCTGTCGAGGCTGCCGTCGAGACCGTCGCACCCGACACGACTGTGGTCGGAGCCGATGCCGAAAAGTCGGCGGCGCCCGACATGGCCCTTCCGCCCGCTCTCGCCGCCAAGGCGTACCAGGAGGGTTCCACGGGAGGGACCGCCACAGCACTGGGAGTACTCGCCCTCGTCGGCGCGTGCGGACTCCTCGCTGCCGACCGGTTCAGAATGCGCAATGGCGCCAGGAGGATCAGCTGATGAGCGGACCAAAGACCACCGAACGTCTCTTGCGGGGGTACGGCCCACTGGTCGGGTTTGCTGCCATCTTCCTGGCAATCTCCATGTTGGTGCCGACAGTGCGCCAGGAGGTCACGTCGACCAACACTTCGGCGAGCGCTGCAACGCCGGGATTCATCGATCCGAACGCGCCAGTCGACATGAGCGCTGGCGACGTGGCCAGCTCGGATCCTGCAGCGGGCGACACCACCTCCTCGCTCCCTGCCGAGGGGGGGAGCGGTCCAGCCGGTGGAGTTGGTGGCCCGGCTGGTGCACGAGCAGGCCAGACCACGGTCAAGGGTGCCGGCGGTAGCGTGAGCGGAACGCCGGGAGCGAAGTCGAACAGCGTTGGCGGTGTGACGCCGTGCCCTGGGCGACAGGTACCAGGCGATCCGTACTCTCCGCCGTGCTTCAAATTCTCGGGTGACAACTTCGGTGCCACCTCGCCGGGAGTCACGGCCGACAAAGTGACGGTCAGCATTCGCTCCCAAACGTTCGACAACGGGCTGCTCGACGCCATTTCCAAAGCTGCTGGCGCCAAGATCCCCAACGAGAGTCGCGCCAAGATCAACAACACGCTCTACGGGATCGTCGAGTACATCAACAAGACGTACGAGTTCTATGGGCGCAAGCTGGCGTTGAATGTCTACGACGGCCAGGGCGAGGTTGAAAAGGAACTCCTCGGCGGCGGCCAAGAAGGTGCCAAGGGCGACGCGCTGAAGGTCGCGAGCGAGATCAAGGCTTTCGCTGATGCGGGCGGCATCACTCCGCCCTACGCCGACGCGCTCGCCGGACGGAAGATCATCTCCGTCGGAGCGCCCTACGTGTCTCGACAGTGGCTCACGGCACGTCGACCTTACGCGTGGAGCCCGTTGACCGACTGCACGACCGTCGTCGAGTCAGCCGCCTCGTACTACCTCGCGAAACTCGCCGGGAAGCCCGCCGCCTACGCAGGTGGCAGCCTGACGAATCAGCCGCGGCGGACGGCGATCCTGGCGCCCGAGAACTCGTGGTATCAGGAGTGCGCCGCCGCCGGACAGAAGCTCATCAGCGACGCCGGCAAGGGCGCCGAGATCGTGCTCAACACCTCCTACAAGCTCGACATCAACCAGATGGCCCCACAGGCGACCTCGCTCATCGCCAAGTTGAAGAGCCAGAACATCACGACGGTGATCTGCGGCTGCGACCCGCTGATCCTCGTCTTTCTCACGGGAAAGGCCCGTGAACAGCAGTACCAACCGGAGTGGGTCGAGACCGGGGTGGCCCTGACCGACCAAGACCTCGTCGGCCAGATCTTCGATCAGCAAGCGTGGAACAAGGCGTTCGGCGTGAGCTTCGCTGGACCTCCTCAGGCGATTCAAGCGGGCATCGGCTACAGGGCGTTCAAGGCTATGCGTCCCAACGAAGAACCATCGATCGCGGCAGACCTCATGTACTACCAGCTTCAGATGGTCGCCATTGGGGTGCAGATGGCGGGTCCCAACCTCACTCCGGAATCGTTCGAACAAGGCATGTTCCGCTACCCGTCGACTGCCGGACCGTTCGGGACATGGAAGTTCGGCCCGGGTGACTACACCACCAGCCAGGACGCGAAAGAGGTCTACTGGGACAAGGACGCCATCTCCGCCCAGACCGGAGACCCGGGGACCTGGGTGGATCCCAACGGTGGCAAGCGCTACCCCATCGGGCAGTTTCCACCAGGCGAGCCCAACGTCCCACGATGATTGATGCGCCAGTCTCGCTGACGGCTCGACTGACCTCGCAGTGGCGCGCATTGTCCTCGATCGGACGGGCGGCCATCACGTGCGCCTTCGTTGCCTCGGCATGGGCCACGGCCCATCTTGCGCTCCCTCAGGGCGCGCCGATCGGCGTGGTCATCAACGGAACCATCCTGGGAGCCGCCACTGCACTCGCCTCGATGGGGTTGATCCTGCTGTACCGCTCGAGTCGAGTCATCAACTTTGCCTATGGCTCGATGGGGGCAGCCCTCGGCCTCTCCTCGCTCCGGTTGTTCCTGATCTGGAAGTGGCCGTATCCCGTGGCGATCCTCGTCGGCGTGATGGCGGGCGCAGCGCTCGGGTTGCTGATTGAGTTCGTCGTCATTCGACGCTTCAACGCATCGTCTCGGCTCGTACTGTCGGTTGCCACGATCGGGCTGACCCAGCTTCTCGGTGGCATCGAGATCCTCTTGCCGCCGTACATCTTCGGTGAGGGCAACAAGGCGGTGTCCTTCGGCGGGTACGTCACGCCGCTGAGCAGCACATCGTTCTCGATCGGTTCGACCGTGATCAACGGCGACCATCTGCTGATCCTGGCGGTGGCACCGCTGGTGGTCGTGGCGCTGGCGTGGTTCCTCAAGCGTTCCGCGGCCGGCATGGCCATCCGCGCGGCCGCCGAGAACAGCGATCGTGCCCGACTTCTGGGGATACCCGTCGGGCGTATCAACCTCTTGGTCTGGGGTGTGGCGGGAGCACTGGCCGCCCTGACCTTCTTCTTGAAGGGGCCGTTCATCGGCACGATCCCCACCGCAGCGACCGGACCGGCCATCCTGCTGCCGGCGTTGGCGGCAGCGCTCGTCGCTCGCATGGAGTCGCTCCCCACGGCATTCGTGGCTGCGCTCGTTCTCGGGGCGATCGACCAGGTGACTCGATGGAACACCACGATCAGTTCGCTGTCTGACGTCGTCCTCTTGATCGTGATCGTCGGAGCGTTGTTGAGCCAACGATCGAGAGGCTCGCGAGCGCTCGACAACGATTCCTCCTGGCAGGATTCGGGCGCAGCACGACCAGTTCCGATCGCGATCCGCAAACTCCGAACCTACCAATGGAGTTCCACCGCTCTCATCGCCGCGCTCGGTGCGGTCGGGGTCGTCATGCCGTTGTTCCTGAGCCCGTCACACACCTTCACCCTGACGATTGCGGTCGTCTGGGGAATCGTTGCGGTGTCGCTCGTTGTCCTCACCGGGTGGAACGGTCAGATCAGCCTCGGTCAGTTCGCACTCGTCGGTGTCGGAGCTGTCATCGCCGGCAATCTGATGGCGGATCACAATGTGGACCTCTTCGTGGCCATGGCTGTCGCCGCTGGCGGTACCGCGCTCGTCGCGCTGCTTTTGGGCTTTCCTGCGCTGCGGATACGCGGACCGTTCCTTGCGGTTGTGACGCTGTCATTCGCAGTGGTACTCGACGGGTACGTGCTGAACCCCGATGTCTTCCCCTCGCTCATTCCGGGAGACATCAAGCGTCCGGTGCTGTGGCAGCGATGGGATCTGGCCGACGAACGGACGATGTACTGGTTCTGTCTGGCCACGCTTGCGGTCGTGTTGTTGGCAGTGCGCGGAGTTCGGCGCAGCCGGACCGGACGCCTCCTCATCGCCACTCGAGACAATCGCAAGGCCTCGGAGGCCATGTCGGTACCGAGCCGTTGGATCTCACTGTCAGGGTTCGTGTTCTCCGGCGCCATCGCCGGCCTCGCCGGGGCGCTGAACGTGGTCATCCTCGAAGGCGTTCGAGTCCAGTCATTTCCGCCCACCGACAGCGTCGACGTGTTCTCCTGGACCACCATCGGCGGCATGTCCTCGGCGTTCGGAGGCTTTTTCGGAGGCGGCGGACTCCGGGCCATGCGAGACGTCCTCGCGTCCGATGTTCGTCTCGTGGTCTCCGGTGTCGGGATGCTGGTCGTGCTCTGGATCATCCCCGGGGGACTCGCCCAGCTCGGACTCTCGTTACGCGACCGCTTCGTACGAGTCCTGGCGAGAACGCGCGGGATCGTTCTCGACGGCCTCTCCTCGGACTCGGTGGATGCCGCTTCGACGCAGTCGAACCGGTCCGCCGAACCAGACGAGTCGACCATCCTCAGCGCCAGTGGCATGAACGTCTCCTACGGCCAACTCCAGGTGCTGTTCGATGTCTCCATCGACGTACGTCGAGGCGAGATCCTGGCGCTCCTCGGCACGAACGGTGCCGGAAAGTCGACGGTGCTCAAAGCAATGGTCGGGCTGGTGCCATCGAAGGGCACGATCCGGCTCGGCGAACACGACCTCACCGGCCTCCGAGCCGAAGAGGTCGTCCGTCGCGGTGTGGCACTGATGCCGGGGGGCAAGAGTGTGTTCCCGACACTCACCGTCGACGAACACCTTCGACTCGCCGCATGGACCTTTCGAGCAGATCGTGCTCGGATCACGCAAGACACCGCAGCCGTGCTCGAACTCTTCCCGTCGCTGCAGCGACGCCAGCACAACATGGCAGGCGACATGTCCGGTGGCGAGCAACAACAGCTCGCCCTCGCGCAGACCTTGCTGCTTCGGCCATCGGTTCTCCTCATCGATGAGTTGTCCCTTGGTTTGGCACCGACAATCGTTGCCCAGCTCCTCGATGTCGTCCGCTCGCTGAACGCCCAGGGAACGACCATTGTGGTCGTCGAACAGTCCGTCAATGTGGCCTTGGCGTTGGCCGAGCGGGCATTGTTCATGGAAAAGGGGCAGGTGCGATTCGAGGGAGCCACGAGAGAGCTGCTCGAGCGGCCCGACATCCTTCGCTCGGTATTCCTCAAAGGAGCTGCAGCACTCTCGCAGCCTGTCGAGCCCTCTGAGCGTGACGAGTCAGCGGTGCCTGGCGAGTCGGCGGTGCCCGACGACGCACCGGGTGAACTCGAGACGATCGACCTCGACACGATCGATCTGGCGTCAATCGGCCTCGAGGGCGTCGGTTCCGGTTCGGGTATCGACGACGGACCGGTCTTGAGCTGTGTCGGCGTCGTCAAACGGTTCGGCGGCGTCCTCGCCGTCGATGCGGTCGATCTTCACGTGATGCCCGGCGAGATCGTCGGCTTGGTCGGCCAGAACGGAGCGGGTAAGACCACACTGCTCGACTGCATCTCGGGCTTCCATGACATCAATGGTGGAACGATCACCTTCCGTGGGCGAGACATCAGCGGCTGGGCGCCCCACGAGCGGGCGCGTGCTCGGCTCGGACGCAGCTTCCAGGAGGCTCGGCTCTTTCCCTCTCTCACGGTCGCCGAGACAATCTCCGTTGCCTGCGAGCGACAGGTGGCGTCCCGGTCCCTCGTCGCCGACGCTCTCCGACAACCAGCCAGCTACGAATCGGAGCTGACGATCGCCGCCCGCACCGATCGTCTCGTGGGGCTGCTCGGTCTCACCGACCATCGGGACAAGCTGACATCGGAATTGTCAACTGGGACCCGTCGGATTGTCGAGCTGGCCTGTCTGCTCGCAGAGGATCCCGTGGTGCTGCTTCTCGACGAGCCGTCGGCCGGAGTTGCTCAGCGCGAAACCGAGGCACTGGGGCCCTTGTTGTCGGCCGTTCGCGATGCCACCGGCGTCGCCATGGTGGTGATCGAACATGACATGCCGCTCCTCAGCGGGTTGTGCGATCGGTTGGTGGCCCTCGACCTGGGCGCCGTGATCGCGACGGGGGAACCCAACGAGGTGCTGGCAGATCCTGCTGTCATCTCGTCGTATCTCGGCACCGACCAGACCGCCATCAACCGATCAGGTGTCTCGGCGGTCTGACACCAGGTGAGACGGGCGCGCAGGCGGAGGCGCTCAGGTCAGTACGCATCCGAAGAGCGCTAGAAGGATCTGACCAGCCGCTGAAATATCGGTTCCGCCGAAAGCGAGCCCGATGAGCTGCGGGTTGATCACGCGCAGCTTGTCGTAGATGCATCCCCCGAGTTGTTCACCGACACCCTGCCTGGCGAGACCGAGGATGACATTGTCCCGGGGCACGAAATAGAGCGGGTTGATCTGGGACAGGTCGGCCCCCGGCGGCACGTAGATCTGCCCGGGGTCGGCGCCAGCCGGAGGTGCCGATCCTGCTGGCTGAAGGCCGGTGGAGAGAAAGGGGAGGAAGAGCACCAGCAAGGCACCGGCTTGGTCGTTCGAGAGTTTCGAGGAGTCGATGGCCAGCCCCAACTTGGCGAGGTCCACCCCGGCCAACGTATTGAGTTGCTTGGACTGATCGCTCGTGAGCCCTCGAGCAAAGGCCGCGAACAACAACACGATCTGCTCCACGCTCAGCTTGGTGATGTCGAGCTTCGAGATGTCGAACTTGCTGACATCGAGGTTGCCGATCTTGCCGCCAGCGATGCCCGCCAGGAAAGCCGCCAATGCCGCTGTCTGGTCGGTCGGAAGTTTGGTCGTGGCGGCGCTGAGGTTCAGACCCGACAGTCCGCCGAGACCGACCGTGCCGAGCTGGCTGACCAGTAGCGCCAATCCGGTCGTCGAGCCGGCCGAACCCACACCGCCACCACCCAACCCGCCAGTCTGCGCAAGTAGGGCCAGAAGCGTCGTGGTGTCGAGGCACGGCGCGACCGAGACGATGAACCGTTTGATGGATCCGGCGTCGATCTTCTGGACGGCGGCCACGGTGGTCGCGTCGAGCGACTTCCCGCCACTGGTCTGCGCTTGGAGCAGCTTGAAGATGCCGGCGGCATCAGCTGTGGCTGGGCCCGTGGAGATCTGGTCGTAGATGCACCCCGCTGACCCGGTTTGTATGCCGAGAGCGCTGAGCGCCGAGACGAACTGGGTTCGTGGCGGGAGGCCCGTGTCCACAACGGGTACCACCGTTGACGGAGGAGCAGTGATACTCGGTCGCTTCAGCTCGTCCAGCCCAGCGATCTCCTTGCGCGAGGCAGCGACACCATCGGTGTACCACTTCGGCCCTCCGGAACCCCCGGGCGTGACCTTCTCGGGTGCTGCGGTCGTTGTCGGGCTATCGGAGCTGGCGATCTCGCCGCTGTACTCGCCGGATCGAGCACAGGAGGCTGCCAGCACGCCGACAGCGATCACCATCGCGAGGCCGCCAATGGCGCGGCCACGACTCGGCCGACCACTCGTCGACCAGTAACGACTTTCCCGGCCGCCTGCACGGTGAACTCCAGCTCCCACGCCGTCAACGGTAGCGTGGCGCCGTCGTCACCGTGATTCGGGGAACCCGCGTGCCAAGTCGCTCACATATGCCCGCAGAAACACACCGATCGCAGCGGACGGCATGGCTACGCGCCGGCATCCTCGGAGCCAACGATGGCATCGTGTCGACGGCGGCGTTGATGGTGGGCGTGGCTGCCGCTGACGCGACCTCCGGCGCAACCCTCACAGCTGGCCTCGCCGGCCTGATCGGTGGGGCGCTGTCAATGGCGGCGGGGGAGTACGTCTCGGTCTCGGGCCAACTCGACGCTGAGCGTGCCGACCTGGAGAAGGAGCGGGCAGAGCTCGAGAGCTTCCCGGAGGCGGAACTCCGTGAGCTGACCGAGATCTACGTGAAGCGCGGCCTCGATCGCACGCTCGCGCACGATGTGGCCCTGCAATTGTCGGCCCATGATCCGCTCGGAGCCCATCTTCGGGATGAACTCAACCTGTCGCCCGACGAGTTGGCACGCCCGGTCCAGGCGTCAGCCGTCTCCGCCATTTCGTTCGCGCTCGGTGCTGGCATCCCCCTGCTGACCGCCGTGATCGTGTCCGGTTCAGCCAAAGTCCTCGCGATCGGAATCGTCTCGCTGATCGCGCTTGGGCTGCTGGGATACCTGGGGGCGCTCCTTGGCGGCGCTGACTGGCGGCGAGCGTCGATCAGAGTTCTCATCGGGGGAGTACTCGCCATGGGGCTGACAGCGCTCATCGGCAACTTGGTGGGCCCTCTCACCTGAGCGGGACCGGCGTTCGGCCGGTCAGAGTGCGAAGTCTTCCATCGGGGGGCACGAGCACATGAGGTTGCGGTCGCCGTGGGCATTGTCAATACGACCAACCGGTGGCCAGTATTTCGAAGCTCGAAGCGAGGCGACGGGATAGGCGCCGAGCTCGCGGCCATAGGGACGAGTCCACTCATCGACAGTGACGTCGATGGCGGTGTGCGGCGCACGTCGCAGCGGGCTGTCCTCGGGCGGCCACTCGCCGGCTTCGACCCGGCGGATCTCGTCGCGAATGGCGATCATGGCCTCGCAGAAGCGGTCCAACTCGACCAACGCTTCGGATTCCGTCGGCTCGATCATGAGCGTGCCAGCCACGGGAAACGACATGGTCGGAGCGTGGAAGCCGTAATCGACCAGTCGTTTGGCGATGTCCTCGCCGGTGATGCCGCTCGACTTCTCGATCGGCCGGATGTCGAGGATGCACTCGTGCGCCACGAGACCGTCGACGCCGCTGAAGAGGACGGGATAGTGCTCGGACAAACGCCGAGCCACGTAGTTGGCCGAGACGATGGCGTTGGTAGTCGCCGCCCGAAGGCCATCGGGGCCCATGAGCGCTATGTACGCCCACGAGATCGGGAGGATCGACGCCGACCCCCAGGGTGCGGCGGAGATGGCGCCGACCCCAGAGTCCGGGCCCGCCGCTGCGGCGAGTGGGTGGTTGGGCAGAAACGGTGCCAGGTGGGCCTTCACACCAATCGGGCCGACGCCCGGGCCGCCACCCCCATGGGGGATGCAGAACGTCTTGTGGAGGTTGAGGTGGCTGACGTCGGCGCCGAACCGACCGGGCCGAGCGAGCCCGACCAACGCGTTCATGTTGGCGCCGTCGAGGTACACCTGTCCGCCGTGGGCGTGGATGATGTCGCAGATCTCAACGATCGCTGATTCGAACACGCCGTGGGTCGATGGATACGTCACCATCAACGCCGCCAGGCGCTCGGCGAATTGATCGGCCTTGGCTGTCAGATCACTGATGTCGACGTTGCCTTCGTCGTCGCACGCAACGACCACCACGCTCATGCCGGCCATGACGGCCGATGCCGCGTTGGTCCCGTGCGCTGACGATGGAATCAGGCAGATGTCACGTCCGAGATCGCCCCGGCTGTGGTGATAGGCGCGGATAGCGAGCAGGCCAGCGTATTCTCCCTGACTCCCTGCGTTCGGCTGGAGCGACACCGCGTCGTAGCCGGTGATCTCGACGAGCCACGTCTGCAACTCGTTGAAGAGCTGCTGATACCCGGCGGTCTGGTTGCTCGGAGCGAACGGATGGATGTTGCCGAACTCCGGCCACGTCACCGGAATCATCTCGGTGGTCGCGTTGAGTTTCATGGTGCACGAACCGAGCGGGATCATGGCCCGATCGAGGGCGATGTCCTTGTCGGCCAGCCGTCGCAGATACCGCAGCATCTCGGTCTCTGACCGGTAGGCAGAGAAGGTCGGGTGTGTCATGAACGCGGAGGTCCGCTGCATCGACGACGGGATCGACGGAGCGATCGACGCGGGGATCGCCCCCGACGTCGTCGTGTCGCCTCCGGCCTCGAAGATTGCTGCGACGGTGTCGACGATCTCGTCGGTGGTGGTCTCGTCGAGCGACATCCCGACATGGTCGACATCGACGAGTCGAAGGTTGATGCCAGCCTCGAGGGCCGCCGATACGATCGCCGCGGCTCGTCCTTGAACCTTGATGGTCAGGGTGTCGAAGAACGCATCGGAATGCAGCTCGTAGCCAGCGCCACGAAGTCGTTGTGCGAGACCGCTGGTTCGCAGGTGCACGTCGGTGGCGATTCGGCGAAGCCCCTCAGCGCCGTGGTACACCGCATACATCGAGGCGATCACCGCCAGCAGAACCTGCGCCGTGCAGATGTTCGAGGTGGCCTTCTCCCGCCGGATGTGTTGCTCACGAGTCTGGAGTGCCAGTCGGTAGGCGGTGCGACCGGCGGCGTCGATCGAGACACCGACGAGCCGGCCCGGTAGCGCTCTGGTGTGACGTTCCGTGGTGGCGAGGAAACCAGCGTGTGGTCCACCGAAGCCCATGGGGACACCGAATCGTTGGGAGGACCCGACGACGGCGTCGGCGCCGAGTTCCCCCGGCGGAGTCACCACGCAGCACGCCAAGAGATCGGCAGCCACCACCACAAAGGCGCCCGCGTTGGACACGGCAGCGGCAATCGGGGCGATGTCGAGAATGCGCCCTGATGACCCAGGCTGAGCGAGGAGGACGCCGAAGTGATCGCTGGGCAGCAGCTCGCGTTCTGGATCGCCGACCACCACCTTGATGCCGAGCGGTTCTGCCCGCGTCTCGACCACCGCAATGGTCTGGGGATGACAGTCGGCGTCGACGAAGAACGACGTCGCCTTCGACTTCGATGCTCGGCGCGCCATCGTCATGGCCTCGGCCGCCGCCGTGCCCTCGTCCAGCATCGAGGCGTTGGCGATGTCCATGCCGGTCAGGTCACACACCATCGTCTGGAAGTTCACGATGGCCTCGAGTCGCCCCTGTGAGATCTCCGGCTGGTACGGCGTGTATGCCGTGTACCAAGCCGGGTTCTCCAGGATGTTCCGCAGGATGACCGGTGGCGTGATCGTGCCGGAATAGCCCATCCCAATCAGCGACGTGACGACCTGATTGCGGTCCGCACGATCACGAAGTGCTGCGATGGTGCCGACCTCGGTCAGGGCCTCGGGGAGGTCGAGCGGATGCATCGAGCGGATGGCATCGGGGATCAGCCGATCGAGCAGCGCTTCGGGCGAGTCGTAGCCCAGGAGCGTCACCATGGCGGCGAGGTCATCGGGACGCGGGCCGATGTGGCGGTCGGCGAATCGGTCGCCGCCAGAGACACCGCCCGAAGTGCCCGGAGAATGGATCGGAGAAACGTTGGGGTCGGTCATGGAAGTCCTTCGTGTCGGACCCCCGCTGTGGTGGAACCTGAGAGCTTCGGGCCGGAGCCCTTTCCCCTTCGGTGGGCCGACGAGCGACCTCTCTCCAGCGTTGCCTGATCGAGCGGTTCGTGGACCTGAGCGTTTCCGGGGTGGTTGCGCCTTCGGTGACCGGCTAGCCGGTGCTCTCCCGCACGATGTGGACGGCTTCAATTGTTGGCGCGACCCTACTTCGCCTTGGCGGCCTTCTCCGCAGCGTGGTCCTGGATGGCCGCGCCGATCGCACCCATGGCGGCGCCGATCATCTCCTTGCGGTTCGAGGCCACCCATTCCTTGGATTCGGTGGGGCGTTGCGCCGAGCCGTTGAAGTGCGGCAACACGTAGCGGGCGAAGAGCTGGTAGCTGTGATTGGTCGCCGCCACGTCCGCCCACTCGTGCGCCTGGAACAACAGCGTGCCGAAGCCGCCGTTCGACTGCTTGATGAGCCCCTCGATGAACTCGATCGCGTCGTCGGGGGTTCCCACCACTCCGGCGCCACCTGAATTGATCTGATCGGCGAGGTCACTCGCTGGGCCGTCGGGCACCACCGGGAGGGCAGCGACCTTCCGGAAGTACTCGAAGTACTCCTCGAGGCCGAACTCGACATCGGCATAGGCCTGTTCGCGGGTGTCTGCCAGGTGCATCTGGCTGACGAGACGCCACGCCTGTCGATCGGCGACATTGCCGAACTCCGCCGAGCGTTCCTCCATCACGTTCCAATGGTGGCCGAGCATCTCGATGCCTGCGGCTTGTGAGGCACCGATCGACAACAACGAGCACCCGAACTTGCCCGCCGCTCGTGGGCCGGACGGCGAGATCATCGCGGCCACTGCAACCTCGGGGTGCGGGTCGCTATAGGGGCGCATGTGGAGTCGGGCGTTGCGCAACGTGAACCACTCGCTCTCTCGGCTGACCGGCTCGTCGGATCGGAAGAGCTCCAGGATGACCTCGAGTGCTTCCTCCATGCGGGCCCGCTGGTCAGCGGGGTCGATGCCCAACATGAATGCATCGGAAGGGAGCGCGCCGGGGCCGACGCCGAACATGACCCGTCCGCGGGTCATGTGATCGAGCTGCACCATCCGCTGCGCCGTCATGAAGGGATGGTGGTAAGGGAGCGACACGACGCCCGTTCCCAGCTTGATGTGTTTGGTCCGCTCGGCCGCAGCAGCGATGAAAATCTCGGGGCTGGCGATGAGCTCGTACCCGCCCGAGTGGTGCTCGCCGATCCACGCCTCGTGGAATCCGAGTCGGTCGAGGTACTCGATCAACTCGAGATCGCGCTGGAGCGCAAGCGTCGGGTTCTGTCCGGTCGGATGAAACGGGGCGAGAAAGATCCCGCAGCGGAGTGGCCAATCCATGCCGTCAGTCAACAGACACTTGACCGCCCGGTCAAGGATGCTCCGTGGCCCCGGAGCCAAGCCAGTCACGACAACCCGACGAAACCGCCGGTCAGAGAAGGCAGTCGGGCTGCTCGTCGACGATGACGCTGTAGAGGGGGTGGAAGCTGAAGGCACCTGCCACCTCGGACCCGACCTGGCTGTGGGTGAGTCGTGCCTGGTGGTCGTCGATCGAGATGGTCTTGCCCGCAGACATAGCGGCGAGCTGCGCTTGACAGGTTCGCTCCATGGTGATGAACCACCAGACGGCCGAATCCACCGACGCCCCGACGGTCAGGAGACCATGGTTACGAAGGATGCACGCCTTGTTCATGCCGACTGCCCCAGCAATGCGGTCTCCCTCGGCGGGATCCTGGACCACGCCGGTGAAGTCGTCGAAGAGCGAGTGGTCCTCGAAGAAGGCACACGAATCCTGGGTGAGCGGGTCGAGCAGGATCCCCAGTGAGCTGAAGGCCTTCCCGTAGAGCGAATGGCTGTGGGCGGCGGCGACGACATCGGGTCGCGCTGCATGGACACGCGAGTGGATAGCGAATGCCGCCTGGTTGAGCGGCCAGTCGCCCTCGACGACCTCGCCATCGTGGTTGACCAACAACAGGTCCGATGCTCGAACGTGCTTGAAGCTCATCCCGAACGGGTTGACCCAGAAATGATCCGTGCGCTCGGGATCGCGGGCGGTGATGTGGCCGGCGACGCCTTCGTCGAAGCCGAACTTGCCGAAGAGGCGAAACGACGCCGCCAAGCGTTCCTTGAGATACTGCCGCTCGTCTGCGGGCGATCCGAAGGTGGGAAATGAGAACGGCTGGGGGCGTGGCATGAAGCCAAGCCTACGGCGTCGCTGTCGGTGGTGTCCGAGCGCAGACACCTCGCGTCGAGGTTGCGGTACCGCGCCTATCCGAGTGACCCGGTGAACGTGAGTTTGGCCTCACCGACACCGGTGAGCGCCGCTGCGGTCAACGCTGCGGGCGACGAGTCGATCCCGGCTCGCCACCGCAGGAAGGCGACGGTCAGGTGCTCCTGCGCTGGCCAGGTCTGCTCGGGGGTGATCCACTCGGGAGCACACCCATCGCCGGCAAGTCGCTGGAGCTGGCTGGCACCCTGGTCGCCCAACAACGCCGTGAGGCCGATCTTGTTGGCGATGGTCAGCACACCGCCCTGGTCGCGACCGATCGTGCAGATGTCGGTGAACGACAGGTGGCCAGCGTTCTCGAACGACACCAACATCTTCGGGTCGTTGTAGGACTCGAATGCGGCCGTCACGTCGGCCAACGGAACGACCTTGTCGGTACTGCCGGTCAGGAACAGTGCCGGGACAACAGGTCGGGGGGACACCGCTGCGTCTTTGAATGATCCACCGCCACTCATCTGGACGATGCCGTCGACTTCGGCCGACTCGTTGGCGGCTTCCAACGCCGAGCGCGTCCCAGCGGAGTGACCGCCGACCACATACTTGCCATCGGTCTTCACGATGCCTTGGAGCGGCGACGACGGCTCCGCGTTGGCGGCCCGGGCCGCTGTCGCGGCGTCGGTCAAGACCTTGCCTTCGTCAACGCCGATACCCCTCGGTTCGCCGAGCAACGAGAGCAACCCGCGCTCGTCGTGCACCGGTGAGACCACCACGAAACCCCACGAGGCCACATGAGTGAGGAGATGTTGATACTCCGAGGGGTAGCCACCGAAACCGTGGCTGTACACGAAGATCGGAAAGGAACCGGAGGTTCGATCACCAGGGATGTCACGGGCGGCTCGGAGCGTGAGTCCAGGGTTGAGGTTCTCAGGCACCAACGCTCGGAACTTCGGCGGCAACAGATCGCTGATCTTGAAGACCTCAGGAGTCGCAGCCTTCGACGCGGCCGCGTCGGCCGGGTACCAGACCAGCACGTCCCGGGTTCCTCCCGCATCGGTGGGGATGCTCAACGTGGTGACACCGACGGCGTGGGGACCCAGTTCGTCGTAGCGAGCGGGCGCCTTGGCGACCTCGGTCGAGGCCGTCCCGCCGCTGGCAGCCCTGTCGGTTTCCGCATCGTTGCCTCCGCATGACGCTGCCACGAGAACCAGCGAGATGGCGAACAGGGTCGCGAGCGGACGGCGACAGCGCTTCGCAGCTGATGGAATCCGGGTCATGAATGAGTCCTTCCGAGGCACTCGATGAGATCGGTGATGAAGCGTTCCTTGTCGGGGGAGAGTTCGCTCGGGGTCTTGCCGAATCGCACGATGACCACATCGAGCGCTGGTACCACGCTGATGACCTGGCCCTCATAGCCCAAGGCGCTGAAGGTGCCGTATCGGTCGTCGCTCGGCCACCACTGCTCGCCGTACAGATCCCCATCGGGATCGGTGCTGATGGGCGTTCGAGCGCGATCGGCCCACCCCTCCGGAAGGATCCGATCGCCGTTCCAGATGCCGTCCCGGAGGTACAAGTAGCCGAACCTCGCGAAGTCGCGAGCAGTCGCGTAGAGATAGGACGACCCAACCCATCCGCCAGAGGCGTCGAGCTTCGGAATGGCAGATGACATGTTGATGCGGCTGAGGAGGCGTTCGACGAGCACCTCGTCGATGACCCGGCGGCGGTCGTCGGGCGAGGTCGCTCCGTAGGCGCGCATGACGGCGTCGACGATGATGTTGGTCGTGCCCGAGGAGTAGTTGAAGTGGGTCCCGGGAGCATGGAGTGCCGGCTGTCCAGCCGCGTACTCGGCCATGTTGCCTGCGCCGCTGCCCCACAACATCTCCAGGCAGTGCGAAGTCTCGGCGTCGACGTAGTCCTCGTTGAAGTCGAGTCCGTCGCGCATCTGCAACAGATGGGTCAGGGTGATGCCGCGCCGGGGATCGTCGGGGTTGTCCCAGCTCGGATGCGCCGGCGCCGCGTCCAGATCCACGAGCCCATCCGCGACAGCGAGCCCGACGAGCGCCTGAGTCACCGACTTGGCGGTCGACCAGCTGATGAGCGTTGACTGCGATCCGGTTCCGGGGCCGTACCGTTCGGCCACGATCCGACCGTGTTGTACGACAATGCACGCCGTGGTGAGCGCGAGCTTCGAGTTCGGGTTGATTCGAAAAGCCCGATCCATGATGTCGTCGAGTTCGTCGACGTTGGCCCCATCGGGCTCCGCTGTCGCCCACGTGAGGGTCGGCCATGACACGCCGGCAGGCTGAGCAGGAAGCGGCACCAGGGTGGATGACTTTTCGGTCCCGTGAGTGATCGGTGACGTCATGCGAGCGGGCGTCCGAACGGAATCGAGGCCCACGACTCGAGGAACGATTCCGCTCGCTCGCATGCGCCCAACACAAGCCCCTCGGGGTGGTCCGCGACCGCACGAATGATCTCGGCGACCCTGGCGGACACATCAGCTCGAATCGACTGCGGCGTGGCGCCGTCGCTGGGCCATTGCGCCAACAGCGGGCCGCACAGTGTGACGAATCCTGGCAGCACGATGGCACCAGAACGTTGGAGAACTGCCATGGCACGAGCGGATACCGCCAATGGGCCGACGGGGACCACGCACTTCGCCACAACGCCCGCGGCACCATCATGGTCGAGCACGGCTGGCTTGGAGCCCACACAGAGCACATCGGCGCCGCTGGTGAGTCCGCCCTCGATCACCGAGGCACCCGTCGCTGCGAATGCTTTGAGCATCGCGGGGTTGTCCGTTCCGGCCTCGAAGGACACAGTGGCACCGTCGAGTCCCCCCAGCGCTGTGGCGGTCGCCGAGGTCACGCTGACGGCAACGAGTTCGTCGTGAAGGTCGACAGCCATTGTCGAGCGATCATCGTCTGCAACGATCCCGGCCAGCTCGGCCGCGCCAACACCCTTGCCAGCATCGAAAAGCAGCTTCGGTGTCTCGACCCGACCTCCGATCTCGGACACGAACGCGGCGATCGCATCACCGCGAGCATCGCCGTCTGCGTTGATGCCAGCCGACGCGCCGCTCACCTTCATCTCCAGCGATGCATAGGAATACGTGAGTGACCGGGCGAGACTCCAGGCACCGTCCTGAAGCACCTTCTTCGCGAGGCGCACGACACCGCCAGCGGACGAGGCGCCATCGAGGTCGATCACCACGAAGGCGTCGGTGGTTGCACACTTGATCAGGCTCACCGCAGGATCATGGCGCAAACGGCGCTGCCGTGCCGAAAACCAGTTGGGCCGGGAACCAGTGGGGCCGGGAACCGAGTAGTTGACGTCGAGGCAGAAAAGCGTGAAGACCGTGTGAGCAGACCCCCCGAGCCACTCACACGGTCTTCACAAAAACGAGTCGCCTGCCTTGCGGAGGTGGGGTCCACTCAGCGGCGAGGCCCGTTCTGTTGGTGAAGCCTTGCTTCGTCGCTCAAGTTAGCAACGTAGGTGACGGCTGTCACGCGGAGTCTCCGCAAGATTTAGTGAGCACCCGCTGAACGCAGGATTTGTGGGGTTTCGCGTCGTCGCTGATCGGCGAGACCGAGCGATCGCTTCGGGCCCCTCAACTCCGTCGCTACAGTGAACGCCGTACATCCGGCGCCCATCAGGTCGCTGTACATCGTGCTCGACGACCGGGGGTCCAGATGAGTGATCGGCTACTGATCCGGGGAGGGACGGTGATCGATGGGAACGGCGCGGACCCGCTGCAGGCGGATGTGCTGATCGAAGGCGACAACATCGTGTCGGTGCGGGCAACTGACATCGGCCAAGTCGACGCTCGGCACGACACCGAGCAGGTTGTCGGCCACGGTTCTTCGAGTCGAGGCGTCGAGCCCACTGTGATTGACGCTACGGGGTGCACCGTCATGCCGGGCCTGATCGATGCCCACGTACACGCCACCTTCGGTGAACCGATGAGCAACGACGAGTTGTTCTTCCATCGTGACCACACGCTGGCGGCGCTGATCTGCGCGCAGAACCTGCCGAAGATGTTGCGTGCTGGCGTCACGTCGATCATGGATCCCGACACGTTGTTCCGAATGGGTCCGTCCATCCGCGACGCGGTCGAGGCGGGCATCACGCCCGGGCCCCGTATCGCCACGGGCGTCACCGCGTTGTTGACCTCGGTCGGAGGCACCGCTGGTCGCCTCATTCCGGATTCGGGGTCGGTGGCCTATGCGGTGGTGGTGTCCACCATCGACGAGATGGTCACCGAGACTCGCCGTCAGATCAAAGAGGGGGCCGACTGGATCAAGATCCACGCCACCGGATCCATCCCGACCCACCGCGGCGAGCTCCAGGTCTGGACGTTCAATGAGATGCGAGCCGTGTGCGACACAGCGCATGGCCTCGGGGTGCCGGTGACGGCGCACTGCCGCAACGCTTCGTCGACGCTTGACGCAGCCCGCGCCGGGGTCGACCTGATCCTGCATGCGAGCTACTTCGACGAGGCCGGGCTCGAAGCGGTCATCGAGTCCGGCGCAGCGTTGTGTCCGACGTTCACGTTCCTGGCGAACCTGTGCGATCACGGAGACAAAGTGGGCGCCGCCACCAACATGATCGACATCTTCCGCGGCGAGATCGAGGCAACCGCTTCGATGATGCATCGTGCGCATGCCGCTGGCGTCCCGATTCTGTGCGGCTCCGAATCGGGCTTCGTGTTGACCCCCTATGGCGAGTGGCACGCCCGCGAGATGGGCGTCTTGGTCGAGGAAATCGGGTTGACCCCTCTCGAGGCGATTCGGTGCGCCACCGAGCACGGGGCAATCGCCATGAAGCGTCAGGGCGCGCTCGGTCGCGTCGCTGAGGGCTATTTGGCCGACGTGTTGGTGGTCGACGGCGATCCGTCCCGGGACGTGGCGATCCTGTGTGACCGGTCGCGACTTCTTCACGTGATCTCGCGTGGTCGTACCGTCGATCTCGCCCCGGTTCCAGAGCGTTCACTTGTGCCCGGCGAGCGGGTTGGCATGTGGGCCACGGAGCCGCTGCGTTGGTCCGAGGTGAATTCGTGACCGTCACCATCAGTTCCTGGGACGGCGTCCGGGAGGCGTTTCGCCGCAAGGAACTCCGCCAAGCCCTCTACGACGAGGGTGCCGTCGTCATGGCGGACTGTCTGTTGACGTTGCACGGCGCCGAGCACCGCTCGCGCCGACGTCTCGAGAACCGGCTGTTCCGCCGCGAGGTGTTTCGATACTGGGAGCACGAGGTGCTCGGTCCGACCGTCGGTGAGGCTCTGCAGCCGTTCGTCATTGCTGGCCGCGGGGACCTCTTGCCGATCGGCTATCGGACCACCATGAATCTCACGGCGTTCATCGCAGGCGTGGATCGTCCGACCGGTAGCGCGGAGGAGACCGAGGCGCTGTATCAGTTGGTGAAGACATTCTCCGACGGCGCAACCGCTGTGCATTCGACGCGACCGCGAGCGGAGCTGGTGGCCGAGGTTTCCGCCGCGTTGGACGTGTTCGACGAGTTGTTCCTGCGACCGTCGATCGCCCGTCGCGCTCAGATGATTGCTTCGGTTGGGTCCGGCGATCTCGAGGCCGACGATCTACCGGCTGATGTGTTGACAACGCTCTTGCGCAACCAGGACGATTTGGAGCTTCCACACGATGTCGTGCGGCGCGAGATCGCCTTCTACCTGCAGGCCGGATCGCATTCCACGGCCAACGCCTTCACCCACGCAGTCGATGAATTGTTCACCTGGGGTGAAACTCATCCCGAGGATCTGGAACGCGCCCGAACCGATCGCCTCTTTCTCCAACGATGCGCTCACGAAACCATGCGACTCAACCCCGCCAGCCCCGTCTCGTGGCGACGAGCGGTCCAACCCGTGACCCTCACGGATGGAACTGAACTCCCCGAAGGTGAACTCATCGTGCTCGACCTGCTCAGCGCCAACACCACCACCTCGCTGTTCGGCGACGACGCGGCCACGTTCAATCCCCACCGACACATCGCCGAGGGCATCGCACCTTGGGGACACTCATTTGGTGGCGGGGTCCACGCGTGCATCGGCATGGAACTCGATGGGGGACTGGAACCAGAGCCAGGCTGTCCGATCTCGGATCACCTGTTCGGGACGGTCGCCGTCATGGTCGAAGCGTTCCTCGCGGCGGGAGGTCGCCCCGACTCGGACGACCCGCCGCGGCTCGATCCGGGATCGTCGCGCCGACATTTCTCGGCGTATCCGGTGCGATTCGGCGGCCCTGCCACCGTGGTCGCCAGCTCAGGCGGTACGTCGTGACGCCGACGATCGTGGTGACCGGCGGAGGTCGGGGTATCGGCGAGGCGATCTGCCACAACGCCGCCCAACGCAATTATCGGGTCGGGGTGCTCGACGTGGATGCCGACGCCGCGGACTTGGTGGCGTCGACCATTCCGGGGGCCGTTGCGTTGCATGCAGCCATCAATGACGAACCCACCGTGACCTCAGAGCTGGACCGGTTCGAGGATCTGGCCGGCCCGCTGAACGTCGTCGTCAACAATGCCGGCATCGTCCGCTTCGGTCCGCTCGGCGCCTTGTCGGTAGAGGATTGGCGGGCAACGGTCGATGTCAACCTCACCGGGACCTTCATCGTTGCCCGGGCCGCCGCGGTCCGGATGGCCGCCGCCGGCGGCGGGTCGATCGTGAACCTCACGTCGATCAACGGCGTCGCACCCGGCCCCTACGCCGGTGCCTATGGCTCGACCAAAGCGGCGATCGCCCTGATGACCCAACAGCTGGCCATCGAGTTCGGACCGTCCGGCGTGCGCGTGAATGCGGTGGCACCGGGTCTGATCGACGGCGGCATGTCGGAGCAGATCTACGCCGATCCCGACGTGCGTCGAGCCCGCTCGGACAAGATCCCGTTGGGCCGGCTCGGCACCGTCGACGACATCGCCAATGTGGTGTTGTGGATGGCCTCCGACGAGGCTGCGTACGTGACCGGACAGAACTTGGTGGCCGACGGCGGCGTCGTGATGTCGATCATCGCCAACCTGCCCCGGCCAAAAGCCGTCGATTCCGTCGGCGGAGCCGATTCCGGAGGCGGCGGCACGAGCGACGCAGCTGGTACGAACGATGGAGACCCATCGTGACGACGGCGCTGATTCTGTCGGGTGGCGTGTCGCACCCCTTCGCGGAGACCACCGACGCCATCGTGCAGATCCTGTTGGCCGTGGGCGCTGACGTGGACGTGATTTTCGAGCCGGAGGATCTGGTCGACCTCGACCACGACCTGCTGGTCGTCAACGCCCTCTGGTGGCAGATGCTCGGTGACAACTACGACGACGGCCGTGAGGAGTTCGGCCGGTCGATCTCCCAGCCGGCACGGGTGGCGGTCGAGGCGCACGTCGAGGCGGGCGGATCGATCCTCGCGATGCACACCGCGTCGATCTGTTTCGACGACTGGCCCGAGTGGGGCGACATCGTCGGTGCGCGTTGGGTGTGGGGCCGCTCCATGCACCCGGTACTCGACCCGGAGCACACCGTCGAGATCAAGGTCGATGACCGTCACGAAATCACCGACGGGCTGGCTGACTTCAACGTGATCGACGAGGTCTATGGCTTCATGGACATCGCTCCGGATGCTCAGGTGTTGGCGACATCGAGCCACGGTGGCGTGGCGCATCCAATGCTGCTGGCTCATCAGTTCGGTCGCTCGGCGGTGGTCTACGACGCCTTGGGTCACGACCTGCGTTCGGTGAACCATCCGGTGCACCACCGAATCCTGGTGCGATCGATCGGATGGCTGCTGAGCCACACCACGCCGGACTTGGTGCGGACGATGGAGGCCGAATGGCTCGACCTCGACGGGACCAGCGAGAACGCGGCGATGAACGGAACCAGCGAGCAGGACGTCGAATGAAGCCGATCGAGGGCATGTCGGTACTGATCACCGGAGGTGGATCCGGGATCGGTGCTGGCGCCGCAGAACATTTCTGTCGGGCTGGGGCACGGGTAACGATCACTGGACGTCGATCGGCAGCGGTTGACGCCGTCGCCGAGCGACTCGGCGAGTCATGTCTCGCAGTCGCTGGAGACATCACCGTGGCGGCCGACCGTGCTCGAATGATCGACCAATCTGTCGAGCACGGCGGGGGGCGCCTGGACACATTCATCTCCAACGCTGGGAACATGCTGCGGGGACCGATCGACCAGCTCGACGAGCAGGAACTCATCGACATCTTCCACACCAACGTCATTTCGGCCATGTTGTTGAGCGGCCTCGCGAAACCACATCTCGCGGCCACGAGTGGCTGCATCCTGTTCGTGGGCTCGGTTCACACGCAACGCGCCTTCCCGGGGGCCTCGCCCTATGCCGCCACGAAGGGCGCTCTCGAGACGCTCACCGGCGTTCTGGCGGCCGAGCTCGGACCCGATGGAATCCGGGTCGGGTGCGTCCGTCCCGGCGCTGTTGACACCGAGATCAATGTGCGAGCGGGGCTCGCAACGCCCGAGGAGAACACGCAACGGCTCGCCGACCTCGGAAGCGCCCACGCTCTGGGCCGCATCGGCACGGTCGAGGAGATCGCCGAAGCCTTCGAGTACCTCGCCCGCGCCGAGTGGACCACTGGTTGGGTCGTCACCGTCGATGGCGGCCTCGGCCTCGGCGTGACCTATTCGTAGCCCTTGGCGGTCGCCGTGCGTGCGCCAGCCGCAGCGAAGTCGCTCGCTGGGGGAGCACCGGGATCCCCCAGCGAGCGACTTCGCCCCACGTGGGCCTGGCGCAGCGCACAACCGAGCTGTTGCCAAATCTGACATCGCCGGTAACGTCGAACCATGGCCAGAACCTCCAACGGCAATGTCGAGCTCGAATACGACGTTCGCGGGCCCGTCGACGGCGAGGTCGTGTTGTTCATCATGGGCATCGGTGCCCAACTGACGGCCTGGCGCGAGGGATTCTGTGACCGGTTCGTCGACGCTGGATATCAGGTCGTTCGCTTCGACAATCGCGATGCCGGCCTATCCACTCGGTCCGAGGGTCCCGAGCCCAAGATCTCCGATCTGGCCTCGGTCCTCGCGTCGTCTCGGCGTCGGGCCGAAGCTCCGTACACCTTCTCTGACATGGCGAACGACGCGATGGCCGTGCTCGATGCAGTCGGCGCCAAGCGAGCGCACGTCGTCGGCGCATCGCTCGGCGGCATGATCGCTCAGACCGTCGCAATCGATCATCCGTCGCGGGTCCAGTCGCTCACGTCGATCATGTCCACCACGGGTGCTCGGACCGTCGGTCTGCCAACGCCCGGAATCCTGAAAGCCTCGCTCGCGCCGCGACCCGCCGACCGGGCCGCGTCGATCGAACACGATGTCGACGGAGCTCAGCGGATCGCAGGTCCGCATTTCGATCGAAACGACATGCGCGCTTATGTCACCGAAGCCCACGATCGGTGCGACCAGCCCGGCGGTGTGCTGTTTCAGGCACGGGCGATGCTCGCGTCGGGTGACCGCACCCACGGCCTGCGCCAACTCGATGTTCCGACCCTCGTCATTCATGGTCGGCCCGATCCGCTCGTGCGACTGAGCGGGGGCGCAGCGACCGCCAAAGCGGTCCCGCGATCGCGGTTCATCGTGCACGGCGACATGGCGCACGATCTGCCGAAAGCGCTGTGGCCCACTTTGACCGGGTCGATCATCGACCACGCTCGGACTGCAACCGAACGCGAGAACATGATCACCGCCCCCGCACCGGCACGGTAGGACCAGAGCGCGACCCGGGGCCGTGACATGATGCGAACCGTCGTTGCGTAGGACTCCAGGGGGAACCGTGAGCGAACCAGTCGTCATCAACATCACCACCTATGACGAGGCGAAGGATGCCTATCGTCAAAAGGCGCTCCGCCAAGCCCTCTACGACGCCGGCGAAGTGATCATGGGCGATGTGTTGGTGAACCTCCACGGCGACGAGCATCGTTCCCGTCGCCGTCTCGAGAACCGACTGTTTCGTCGGGACACCGTGGAGCTGTACGAACACGACCTCTTTCCGTCGGTCATCGGCGACACGCTGGCGCCCCACATCGAGGCAGGGCGAAGCGAGACGGTTGCGCTCGGGCACCAGATGATGATGAACCTCGCAGCGCTGACCGCTGGCGTCGATCGTCCGCTCGGCACCCCAGAGGAGACATTCCATCTCTATGACTATCTGATGCGCTTCATCGAGGGCGCCACACTGGCTCACTACACCGGCGACAAGGAGGCGAAGCGGGCGGAGATCGCCCAGAAGTTGTCGGACTTCGACGTCGAATTCGTGACCCCGTCGATCGAGACCCGTCGTACTGCCATTGCTGCGAGCGAAGAGCTACGGACCGACATCCTGACGGTGCTCGTGCAGAACGAGGAAAATCTGGCGCTCCCGCACGACGTGATCGTGCGTGAGGTGGCGTTCTATCTCTTGGCCGGAGCACACACGTCAGCAACCGCCTTCACCCGCACGCTCGACCGCATCTTCAACTGGGTGGACGCTCATCCCGAGGATGTCGAACGTCTCCAGGACGACCGGCTTTTCGTACAGCGCTGCATGCACGAGACCATTCGACTGCAACCATCGAGTCCGGTGGCGATGCGTTGGGCGTTGGAGGACATCGATCTGCGGTCCGGCACCCACATCCCCAAGGGCGCCAAGACCATCACCGACCTGATCTCGGTCAATCAAGACGCGTCGATCTTTGGCGGCGATGCCGCTGAATTCAACCCGCACCGCGTGCTGCCTGATGGAGTTGCGCCCTGGGGGCTCAGCTTTGGCTCAGGCATGCATGCCTGCATCGGCAGCGACTTGGCGGGCGGTTTGCCGAACGACCCCGACGATGACCCGAGCGAGCATCTCTTCGGGCTGGTGCCTCAAGCCATCGAGGCCATGATGCGCGCCAACGCTCGACGCGATCCCGACGATCCGCCTGAGATGGACACCACGACCGCCCGCCCCTACTGGGGTAAGTATCCGGTGCTGTTGGGCTGATCGATGATCGACCTGCACGCGCACGTGGTGCTCGAGGGCACCCTCGGCCGGGCGGGCGCTGCCGGCCCCGAGCTGATCGAGGAACCGCCGTCATTCCGGGTGGGTTCGTATCGGCTCGATGGCGTGCGTTATCGAGGGAGTGCGTTCATGGATGTGGAGGTCCGGTTGGAGCGAATGCGCCAGCTCGGCGTCACCCATCAGGTGCTGTCGCCGAACCCGTTGACGTATTTTCAGCGTCTAGCCGTCGCCGACGCGACCCGCTATGCCCGCTGGCACAACGACGAACTCGCCACGCTCGTCGCAGCACATCCGCAATTGTCAGGGGTGGCGCAGCTCCCAATGCAGTCCCCAGCCGAAGCAGCCGAGGAGCTCCGTCGCGCTGTGGACGCGGGTCTGCTCGGGGCGGCGATCGGCAATGACTACGGTCCCACGGTCGACGATCCGCGTTACGACGCCGTCTGGTCGACCGCGGCAGAGTTGGACGTCCCGATCTGTATCCATCCGACGACTCCCGGGGTCGACGCCCCGGTGGAGCAGGACTGGCGGTTCGGCCTGGAGCTGACGCTGGGATTCGCCATGGAGGAGACGCGCACGGTCGTGGCGCTCGTCGCTGGTGGCGTGCTCGATCGGCATCCGACGTTGCGGGTGTGGATCAGCCATGGAGGAGGGGCGTTGGCGGCTCTGGCACCCAAGCTGGCGATGGGCGTCGAACGTCGCCCGGGCGCAGCGGCCGAGTTACGCGAGACGGGAGCCTTCACCGCACGGTTGGGACGGCTGTTCTTCGACGCTCACGGTGCGCCTGGGGGGCTCGCCGATCTGGTCGGCATCGAACGGATCTGTGGGGGCACCAACTTCGCTGGCTGGGATCAGCCGACCGAGCTGCCCGGGGCAGCGGTGACTGCACAGCGCGACGCTGCGAGCCGAGCGCTGTTCGGCTCCCACTCCACGGTCTTCAACTGAGCCTCAGATCTCGACCGGTTCCCCACCGGCAGTGAACAGCAGGATGGCGCCGCTGGGGCAGCGGCGGGCCGCCTTGATCTTGGCCTCGTCGGACAGCTCCGAAGCTGCTGTCAGTACCACTGCCAATTCATCGTCGTCGAAGCCGAACGCGTTGGGGTGGTCGGCGACGCACTTGCCGGAACTCACACAGCTGTTGTTGTCGATCTGAAGTCGCAAGCCCATGGCGCGATCACACCTGGTACTGGATGGCGGCCCGACCAGCGAGGATCGGGAGGATGAAGCCGGAGATGACCTCCTGGTGGGCGGGGTGATCGCGATACTCGAGGTAGCCCGCCTCATCGTCGAAATCGCCGATGGCGACCACATCGGCGTTGCCCTCGTTGAGCCCGGCGTCGCTTCCCGCCGAATACTGGCGAATTGTGTCGATCGAGTCGGGCAGGCTGCGGAGCGCGGCCATCAACGCCGAGCGCTGTTCATCGGTGGCTTCCGGGGTCAGGGTGAGTACGACGACGTGTCGGAACATGGGTGCTCCTCGATGGGCGGACGAGGGCGAAATGTAGCGCCTGTGAACCCTCACTGAACACCGTTAGATGCTGTGATACGTTCGCCTCGTCGTCGGTCGATGTGGCAGGCGGCACACCAAAGGGGGAAGCGAATGTCGCTCGTCGGCGCCGCCGTGAAACGAAAAGAAGACCCGAATCTGTTGGTCGGTCGTGGACGATTCGTCGACGACATCAAGCTCCCGGGCGCGCTGTTCATGACCTTCGTCCGCTCGACCGAGGCGCATGCACGCATCTTGTCGATCGACACCAACGAGGCCACCGCCATGCCGGGCGTCGTGGCGATCTACACGATCGACGATTTCGCAGACCTTCCGACCATCCCGGGCCTGCCGCCCGAGGTGGCGCCGCTGCACCGCCCGGTGTTGGCGAAGGGCACCGTTCGATTCGTGGGTGACCCCGTTGCCGTCGTCGTCGCCGAGGACCGCTACCAGGCGGCCGACGCCGCCGAAGCCGTGCTGGTCGACTACGACCCGCTGCCGGTCCTTCCCTCGATCGACACTTCGTTGGCGGCCATGGCCGACCCCGAGGGCACCCGCATCTATCCGGACCTGCAGACCAATGCGCTGCCAATCTTCCCGGAGGAGCCGCCCGCTCCCGAGCTACTGAACGCCCCGATGCGATTGGCGCAGACGTTCATCAACAACCGCTGCTCGGCGGTACCGATCGAGCCGCTGGCGGTCATTGCGGACTGGGCACCTTCGGGGCTCACCGTGCACGCCACCTTTCAGGCGCCCCATCACCTGCGCAATCAACTCACCCTGTTTTTCGGGATCCCGCAGCACGAGTGTCGGGTGATCGCGCCCGATGTCGGCGGCGGCTTCGGCTCCAAGATCTGCTTCTATCCCGAGTTCTTTCTCGCCCCCGCCATCAGCCGCAAGCTCGGGCGACCGGTCAAGGCAGCGCAGACTCGCACCGAGGCGATGCTGCACATGCACCACGGTCGAGCGCAGCGCAATGATGTCGAGGTCGGCTTCGACGCCACCGGCAAAGTCCACGCGCTGCGAGTACACACCTATCAGGATGTCGGCAGCTACCCAGATCCGACAGGCATGGGCCTGGGCGTGCTCACCTCGTGGATGAGCTGCGGGGTGTACGCCATCCCCGTCGCCCAGACGGCGCTCACCAACGTGATCACCAACACCACTCCAGTGGCGGCGTATCGGGGCGCTGGCCGACCCGAGGCCTCGTTTCTGATCGAGCGGACGATGGACATGATCGCCGACGAGCTCGGCCTCGATCCGGCGGCGGTCCGGTACACGAACTTCATCCAGGCCGACCAGTTCCCGTACCCGGCGGCCACCAACCCTGAGGCGGTGTTCTACGACTCGGGGAACTATCCGGCGGCGCTCGATGAGCTCAAGCGAATGATGGGCTATGACGCCCTGCTCGCCGAACAGACTGCACGCAACGCCGATCCGTCGCAGCCGCTGATGGGGATCGGACTGAGTTGCTGGTTGGAGATCGCCGGCTTCGGCCCCAACGGCAGCCTCGAGGGGTTCGGTCATCTCGGGTCGTGGGAGTCGGCGCAGATCCGCATTCAACCTGACGGCACCGCCATCGTGTCGGCGGGAACGTCGCCGCACGGCCAGGGCAACGCCACGGCGTTCGCTCAGATCGCTGGTGACGCCATGGGCATCGACTTCGATGCCATCCACGTGCGATTCGGTGACACCGAAACCCAACAGCAGGGCATCGGCACCATGGGATCGAGAGCGATTGCGGTGTGCGGCGACGCCATCAAGAAAGCCTCGGTCCAGATCCGTGAGCGGGCCGTGCAGATCGCAGCACACATGTTGGAAGCTGCACCCGAGGACATCGAGGTGTCCGCCGACGGGTTCGCCGTTCGTGGCACCCCGGCGGTCACGAAGTCGTGGGCCGATGTGGCGACGGCCGCGTTCCAGCCGCTTCAGCTGCCGGAGGGAATGGGTGCGGGCACGCTCGATGCCACCGTCTTCAACGAGGTCCCGAACTTCTCGTTCCCGTCCGGAGCATACGGATGCATCGTGGGGATCGATCGGGTGACCGGCGACGTGAACATCGAGCGCTACGTGGTGGTCGACGATTGTGGGACGGTGATCAACCCGTTGCTCGCCGAGGGCCAGGTCCACGGCGGTGTGGCGCAGGGAATCTCCCAGGCGTTGTACGAACACTTCACCTACGACGAGAACGGCCAGCCGCAGACGTCGACGTTGGTCGACTACCTGGTACCCGCCGCGTCGGATCTGCCGTCGTACGAGTCGGGCCGAATCGTCACGCCGACGCCGGTGAATTCGTTGGGAGCGAAGGGCATTGGCGAGTCTGGTGCGGTCGGCGCTCCACCCGCAGTCGTCAACGCGGTCGTCGATGCCCTGTCAGGCTTCGGCGTCCGCCACATGGACATGCCCTGCACACCTGAGAAGGTGTGGCACGCCATGGGCCAACCAACCGGATCGAACTGAGAGGACACGACCAATGACCGAGGTCAACATCAGCGTCAATGGCGCCCACACCAGCGCGGAGGTCGCCCCCCGCACGCTCCTCGTCCACTACCTGCGTGAGGAGCTCGGACTGACCGGAACCCACGTGGGTTGCGATACCTCCAACTGCGGGGCGTGCACCGTGCATCTCGACGGCCAGGCTGTGAAGTCGTGCACGGTGCTTGCCGTGCAGGCCGACGGGTTCGCTGTCACGACGATCGAGGGGCTTCAGCCAGCCGAGGGGATGGACTACCACCCAGTGCAGCAAGGTTTCCACGAGTGCCACGGGTTGCAGTGCGGCTATTGCACGCCGGGCATGGTGATGGCGTGCGTGGCGCTGCTCGACGAGAATCCGCATCCGACCGAGGTCGAGATCCGGACGTCGCTCGAGGGCAACCTGTGCCGGTGCACCGGCTATCAGATGATCGTTGATTCGGTGCTGTGGGCGGCTGAGCACGCCCCGGCGAAGTGATCGGGGAGCCGACATGATTCCAAGTGCCTTCGATTACATCCGTGCCGATTCCGCCGAGGCGGCCATTGCGGCGTTGACCGAACATGGCGACGAGGCCAAGTTGTTGGCCGGTGGCCACAGCTTGGTGCCGCTCATGAAGCTCCGGCTGGCGTCTCCGTCGGTCATCATCGACATCGGCCGTTTGTCCGACCTGTCCTACGTGCGTGACGAGGGCGATCACATCGCCATCGGCGCGATGACCCGGCACCGCGACGTCGAGCACTCCGAGATGTTGGCAGCACAGGTGCCGATTTTGGCGCACGCTGCCAGCCATGTCGGTGATCCGCAGGTCCGCAACCGAGGGACCATCGGCGGCTCGCTCGCACATGGCGATGGGGCGTCGGATCTTCCGGCAGTGATCCTGGCGTTGGGTGGCAAGCTGATCGTGCAGGGTCCCGGCGGCACACGTTCGATTTCGGCGTCGGAGTTCTTCCAGGGGTTCCTCGAGACGGCGCTGGAGCCCGACGAGTTGCTGACCGAGATCCAGGTCACCAAGGTTCCGAATGCAGGCTGGTCGTATCAGAAGTTCAATCGACGGGCCATGGACTGGGCCATCGTCGGCGCCGCTGTGGTGCATGGCGCTGGGCACACGGGCATCGGCCTGGTGAACATGTCGACCATTCCAGTGCGGGCCACGGCAGTCGAGGAAGCCCTCGCCGGCGGCGCGTCGATTGCAGACGCCTCAGCGTTGGCTGATGTCGGCACCGAGCCGTCGTCAGATCTGCACGGGTCGTCGGACTACAGGCGTCACCTGGCCAAGGTCCTCGTTCGGCGAGGCCTCGAAGCCTGCTGACTCTTCGCGAGAGTTCCCGCCAGGCACCACTGGCGGGAACTTTCATGTCGCACTCGTCTTCCTTCTGTTGCACCAGCGGGCATCGAGCGTGTTGTACAGAATGGACGTTCGGCAGAGCAGAAAGTCGCGAGAAACCTCAAAGATTTTTCATTGGCTCCGAATGTCGAAGGGTCACGGCGCCCAGGCGCGGTGGGGGTGCGTCTCGAACGGCTGATCCAGGAGTCGACTGAGCGGAACGTGCACGGTTGCCATGTCGTCGGTCAACAACTCGACGGTGACGGCGTGGACCGCCACGATGACGCCTCGCAGCGGAGTCGCGGTTCCGGCGCCGACGACGAGATAGCGATCCAGCTTGAGCTGACCCCGCAACGCTCGCCCAGCGGCCAGGTTCGAGGCGACCTCGCGGCCACCGAATCCGGTCAGGAGCGCTATCGACAGCGCTGGAGCGCCCATCAGTGCGGCCAACACGATCACGAGCACCATCGTGTTGACGCCGAGCTGGCCCAACGCCAACACGCCGGCCGCCGCAACGATCGTGAGTTTGAGCAGCCGCTCCAGCCCTCGATGCCGAACGCCCGTGGCCCGCAACGCCGATTGCCCGACGGCCGCTGCCACCGCGATCCCGATGGCATATCCGGCGATGATGAAGAGCGCCGCGATTCCCAGCTTGGGAATCTGGGCGAACGACGAGTCGGGCAGATTGCGGATCGACGACGGGCTCGCCACCGTCACCGCCACGAGCAAGCCCACGGCGGTCCCGGCCCAGAAGAGCGCCGTGCCAACCGGCCGGGCCATCTCGCGCATCTCAGCGGAACGGGTCTCCTTTGACATCGATGCCCGCGCAATGCGGCCGCCGATCTCGCCGATGAGCAGGCCTGAGCCGAGCGCGATCAGGGCGAGGATCCAGGTGGTCTGGGTCATGACGGGTCTCCAGTTCGAGGTGAGTCGCGGTGGGCCGGGGTGGGTTCGCCGAAGATCACGCGCATGGTGTTCCAACCGAGGGACAACAGATCGCCGCCCGCCGCCATGACCGAGCGGGTGAGGAGCGCCTCCCGGACATCTTCCTTGGTGCGCTCGGCCAGATCGAGCGGTGCCTCGAGGATCAACGCCAATCGGTCGCCCCAGAGATGATCGGTCTCGGTGAGGGCATCGTCGAGATCGTGAACGCTGCCGCGGTCGACGAGCCCATCGACGAGCCCATCAACGAGCCCATCAACGAGCCCATCGGCGTACGGTTCCGGGGTCGACCCCAGCGGGTCATCGTTCATTGCTCACGCCTTCCACACTTCGTTGCAGCTCACGTCGGGCTCGCAACAACCGGGTCTTCACCAACGGCACCGACACCCCGAGGGTTTCGGCGATGGCGGTGTACGGGAGCGCCTCGACATCTCGCAACACGAGGATGGAGCGGCTCAGGTCGTCGAGTTCGTCGAGGGCGCTACGCAACGACGCCAGGTCGGCTCGTTGTTCCGCACGAGTTTCGGTGTCGACCGTCGTCCGTTCCGGTATCAATGACGGATCGGTCGCCTCGTCACGAATCCGGCGCAGCATCGACACGGCCGTGTTGTGGGCAATACGTAGGATCCAACCCCGTTCGCTCGACTCGCCGCGGAACGATTCGATGGAACGCCAGGCCTTGATCATCGTCTCCTGGACGACATCCTCGGCGAGGGAAGGATCCCTCACGATTCCGAGCGCTACCCGGTAGACGGCTGCGGCATGTTCATCGATGAGCGCGCGTAGACGCTCGTCAGAGGAGTCGCTCGCAGCGGAGCGTGAACGTTTGAGTCGTTTCAACATGAGAAGATGCAGCGCAATGGTGTGGTCCTTTTTCAACATCGGCACAAAGTGCTCATCACGTGAGTCCGGCGTGAATTCGCAGGACGATCAGGAAGCAACGGTGAGTCGGACGACGAGTGACTGGGAGCGAGGGTGATGCAGATACTCGTTGGCCTCCACGGCTACGACAGTTCCGCGAAGGCGGCGGAGGAGCTGCTCGATGACATCGACCCGACCCGGTCGATGCGTCATGTCTGTCCGAGCGGCCCAGTCCGTCTCGATGGAGGGTCGCGGGCCTGGTTCGATCCGGCGACAGCCGACGCTGGGTCCGAGCCTGGAACCTCACAGAGATCGTCGGCCAAGGCGCCGGCCGGCTCGCTTCCCGCCGCCGCCGACCAGATCTCCGAGCTCATCTGGGCGATGTCGTACGACGTAGGCATCGAGACCGCAGCGATCTCCGTGGTCGGATGGTCCCAAGGCGCGGCCTCGGCCATGGCGGCGCTCGCTGTTGCCGATGCTCCGACGGTGGGGAGGCTGGTCATCTGGGGTGGCTTCCTGGTTGACAGCCCTCGCGTCGCCTACCAGCTCGCTCAACTCCGCTCAACGAAGGTGCTCGTGATCCACGGGGCCGACGATGACGTGGTGCCTTCGTTCTTTGCCGAAGACCTGTGCAACTCGCTGGTCGACTCCGGTGTCGACGCCGAATTCCGGACCGTTCAGGCTGGTCATCATCGAACCCCCGAGGCGGACGCCGTCGTGCGCAACTGGCTCGGCCTCCCATGAACCGCCCATCCACCGTCACAAGACTCCCGTTCTGGATGCTGGAGCAGGAGGTTTCGTCGTGATGAGGTTCAGCGTGGCGCTGCCGACGGATCGGCCCGAGATCGCAGAGTTCCAGACCGCGGCTGGGCTCGCTGCCATCAGCCGATGCGTCGAAGCGTCTGGTCTCGACGCGGTGTTCGTGACCGATCATCCGGCGCCCGATGATCGGTGGCTTGCCGGCGGCGGGCACCACGCCGCCGAGCCGACGGTGGCACTGGCGTTCGCCGCGGCGGCCACTACACAACTGCGGCTCCACACCAACATCTACGTGCTGGCCTACCGGAACCCATTTCTGGCAGCAAAGGCGCTGGGCAGCCTGGACGTGTTGTCGGGCGGACGGCTGATCGCCGGGATTGCCGCCGGATACTTGCGACCCGAGTTCCGGTCGGTCGGGCAGCCGTTCGACGATCGCAACGACCTCACCGACGAGTTGATCGGGCAGCTACGCGACATCTGGTCAGGCGAGTCGTTCGCTGGGTCGCGAGAAGGGCTCGGCGGATGGTCCGCCACCGGGGTCACGCAGCTCCCCGCGCCAGAGCAAGCCCCTCCGATCTGGATCGGCGGCAACAGCTCCCGAGCGATCCGTCGGGCAGCCGAGTTGGGCGATGGATGGTCGCCGTTTCCGACGGCTCCGGGCCTGGCGTCAGCGGCGAAGACCGCATCCATCACGTCGGTCGCCGACCTCGAACGCGGCATCGCCCGGGTGCACGGCCTTCGCCAGATGGCCGACCGACGTGGCGCTTTCGACGTCTGTTGCGGACCGTTCTCGTGGGGTGCCTATCACGACGGCGGACCGGCGGAGCCGTTGATGGCGGAACTCCGGGTGATGGCCGACGTCGGCGTTACTTGGTCGACGCTCGGATTCCGGAGCGACTCCGTGGCGAAGACCTGCCGGGCCATCGAACGATTCGCGACCGACGTCGCCTCGCACCTCCGATAGCGCACCTCCTGCGCCCCGCCGATCTCGGCGGAAGACGGGGCTTCAGCGGCTGGCCCACACCTCGAGGATGTGGCCGATCGAGCTGAGATGTGCGAGCGGAGCGATCGTGTGGTGCAGCACCTCGGTGGCGTAGTGCGCCGGAACCCCCACCACGGCGTCGGTGGGTACCACGACCCGGTAACCGAGGTCCACGGCTGACAACACCAACCCGAGCACCCCCACATTCAACGACACACCCGTCGCGATGACCGTCTCGATGCCGGAGGCTCGAAGTATGGCGTCGAGGTTGGTGCCCGTGAAGGGCGTGAAGCCCGAACCGCGATGCGAGATCAGGTCCGACTCGGCTGGGCCCAACTCCGAAACGAGCTCGGCGGCGTCGGTGCCGTGAAGGATCTGGCCCGGATTACGGGCCAGCGCCGCGGCCATCGGACTCCGAAGCGACGTTCCTCGGCGGTCGGCCCGCCAACTCACCGTGGCGTGCACCACCGTGACATCGGCCCGTCGGGCACCGTGGAGCAGTCGTGCCACATCGCCGATCAGCCCATGCTCGGCAACCGCCGTTGCCAGCTCCACGATCGACGCAAGATCACCCACCACCCCGCGTTGCATCTCCATCGTCACCACCGCGGTTCGTCGGGGATCGATCAGGGCAGCGAGATCGGGCACCGCAGGAGTGTGTCAGGTCGGACGGCCCGATCGGGCCACGAGCGGTATCCCGGCGCTACCGTCACTCGTTCATGGCCGACCGTCGAACAGAAGGTGCCCGACCCCTCGTGCTCGCGTCGGGGTCTCGCTATCGTCGATCGCTGCTCGCCGAAGCTGGGATCGTCGTGATCGCGATCTCACCCGAGATCGACGAACGCTCCATCGACCTGGAGTTCGATCCGACCGACCCGGGCGCCCATGCGCTTCGACTCGCGCACCTGAAGGTCCGTGCCGTTCAAAGGGCGGCACCCGCCCACGCGTTGATCCTGGCAGCCGACCAACTTGCCGTCAGCGGGGGATCGCTCCTGCATCAGCCGGGTGGCTCCGAGCGAGCTGTCGAGCAGTTGACTGCGTTGAGTGGGACCACTCACCAGTTGGTCAACGGAGTCGTGTTGCTCGACATCGACAATGGCACCATCTGGGAGCGCATCGATGTGCACGACATCACCATGCGCCACTTCACCCGGGAGGACGCCACTGCCTATGTCGGGCGGTTCGAGCCGTTCGATTGCGCCGGGTCGTATCGAATCGAGGACGACGCCGACCTGATCGCCACCGTCGCGGGGAGCGGCGATGATGGGGTCATCGGGCTCCCGATCAACATGGTCCGGGAGATGTTGGCTCAGGCGGACCGCGGCTGATTTCTACTCAACCTGATTCCAGCGGCGCGCTGATCAGCGCCACAACAGCTACTCGAGGGTGACGGTCACTCGATGGCGGATGTCGTCGGAGCTGGCCCCGATGAGCAGCTCGTACTCTCCAGGCTCGACGACCCAGTGGTGCCTCACCGCATCCCAATACCGGAACGCGGCGTCATCGAGCACCATCGTCGCAACCCCGGTCGCCCCGGGGGCGACGTGAACTTTGGCGAAGGCCCGCAGTTCTTGGGCGGGTCGTCGAACTGAGCAGATCGGATCGTGTACGTAGAGCTGCACCACTTCGGCGCCACTGACGTTGCCGGTGTTGGTCACGGGAACATTCACGGTCAGCGATCCACCAGCCTTCGCCACCATCGACGACACCTCCGGCGACCCGAGCTCGAAAGTCGTATACGAGAGACCATGTCCGAAGGCGAAACGGGGTGAGATGTCTCGCAGTTGGTAGCCGCGGTAGCCCACGAAGATCTCCTCGCCGTAACGAACGACTCCAGCCTCGCCGGGGTAGTTGGCCATCGCCGGGTGGTCCTCGTAACGCATCGGGAACGTGGTCGGCAGCTTCGCAGAGGGCGACCGCACGCCCAACAGCATGTCTGCCACAGCATCGCCGGTCTCCTGGCCGAGGTACCAGATCTGCGCCACCGCGTTCACCTCGTCCACCCACTCCATGGAGACGGGCGATCCGGCGTTCACCAGGACGACGGTGTTGGGATTGGCGTCGGCAACGGCAGCAATCAGGTCGGGCTGCGAACCGGGGAGATCCATGGTGGTGCGGTCTTCACCTTCGGTCTCCCAGTCCTGGTTGAGGCCGACGGCCAACACCACTGCATCCGCATCGGTTGCGAGCGCTACTGCATGAGCCATGGCGTCGGTTCCCAACGGCGGCAGTCCTCCCACCAGCAACGCTGCCGCCGACAACCCTTCGATGCACACGAAGTCGATGCGCAGATCGTGAGCAACGCCCGCCTCGAGTTCGATCTCGGTGCGGAGCTCCTCGCTGCCGAGGCCGAAGAAGGCCGTGCCGGGCTTCCAGTTGTCCCAGATCTCGAGGGCCATCTCACCATCGATCCAGACCCGACCGCGCCCACCGACGATCAGCGTGAATGTGTACGTGCCGGTGGTCGGTGCCGTCAGCGTGGCGGTCAGCCGCGCCGAGAATTGGCCGCCAGGAACGTCGGGCCACGGGTCGCCGAGCCACGTGAGGCGCGCGTTGGCGCCCATCATGGTGGCGACCGGGTCACCAGTGAACTCGCGGTTGGCGAAGTACTCGATCTGATAGCCGCCGCTCAGCGGATCGGTCGGATCGCTGAGCGTGCCCACCGGCGGCGTCAGCCAGCGCGGGTCGAGCGGCGGGGCATTGCGGTAGCTGTCGCACCCGGGAGCGGTCACCACCTCAATCCCGAGTGGCTCCAAAGCGTTGCGCAGTCCCTCGGCGATGGTCACGGAGTGGTGCGGATTCACGGCAGCGCTACCGCCACCCTGGAGCACTGCCACGTCGGCATTCGGGCCGATCACCGCCACCCGCCTGATGGACTCCGGGTGCAACGGCAGCACTCCGTTGTTGGTCAACAACACGATGGCGTCGGCGGCCGTTCGGCGCAGGAGCGCCCGGTCCTCGGGGCGGTCTACTGAGGCGTCCGGCGAGTGCTCGGGTCGATCGAGAGTGCCGAGCCGTTCCATCACCGTGAGCAGACGACCCACTTTGGCGTCGAGGTCGGCCAGGTCCACATCACCGGATTCGATGGCCGCAAGCATGGCTTCGCCGAGGTAGATCGGAGGACCGGGCATTTCGAGATCACAGCCGTGCTTGGCCGTCCCGACCGTCGACTTGATGGCCCACCAATCGGAGATCACGAAGCCCTGGAACCCCCACTCGTCGAGCAGCGCCATCAGCTGGGGATGTTCACCGCAGTAGAGGCCTCCCAGCCGGTTGTATGCCGTCATGATCGAGACGGAGTTGGCTTCCATGACGGCGGCTTCGAACGGCGGCAACAGGATCTCCCTCAGCGTGCGTTCGTCGACCTCGGAACTGATGGTGTGACGCTGGAACTCCGAGTCATTGGCGATCAGGTGCTTCACGGCGGTGCCGACACCTTGGGATTGCACCCCGTTGATGTACGCCACGGCGAGTCTGGCGGAGAGATGCGGGTCCTCACTGAAACACTCGAAGTTGCGTCCGGCCAACGGCGAGCGATGGATGTTGACCGTTGGGGCCAACAGGACATCCGCTCCCTTCGTTCTTGTCTCGTGCCCGAGCAGTTCGCCGACCTCACGCACCAGGTCGACATCCCAGGTGGCACCCAGGGCGGTTCCGCAGGGAAGGCACGCCGAGGTGGTCCCCACGAAGTAGGAACCGCGGGCGCCGTTGGGTCCGTCGGACACTTTCAGCCCACGGATGCCGAGCCGCTCCACTCCACGCGAATGCCACATATCGACACCGGCCGTGAGGTCGGCCTTCTCCGCTGGTGTCAGCTCTGCCAGGAGCCCCTCAACGCGGTCGCTGAGGACGCGAGTGCCGCTCGCGCTGGACTCGGCGGTGTCGTTCTCGCTCATCAGATCCCCCTCGATGTTGCGCCAGACCATACCCGTAGAGCGCCTGTGGGTCTGGGGTCTTCGACCTCCTTGTCACGGCGTGTTCAGCGGTTCGGGCGGCCCGTTCCGAACCGTCGGCGCCTGGGAAGTACGATGTGCGTTCGGCTAGCAGAAGAGGCGCAACGCATGAACGGTCCCGACGATCTGGATGCGAAGTTCGGCCGGCTCGGACTCACCTTCGACGACGTCATGTTGATGCCGGCGGCATCTGATGTCTTGCCTCACGAGGCCGACATCTCGACCGACTTCGTGCCGGGGATCCGACTGGCGATCCCGGTGGTGTCCGCCGCCATGGACACGGTCACCGAATCACGCATGGCCATCGCGTTGGCACGTCTGGGCGGGATCGGCGTGATCCATCGCAATCTGCCCCCCGAAGACCAGGCCATCGAGGTCGACCGGGTGAAGCGGTCCGAGTCAGGCATGATCACCGACCCGGTCACGTTGCAGGCCCATCAGCCCGTACAAGCGGCGCTTGACCTCATGGCGCGGTTCCACATCTCGGGTGTGCCGATCATCGACGAGGTCGGCCATCTCGTCGGCATTCTCACCAATCGTGACCTGCGTTTCGAGAACGATCCCGGCCGACCGATCAGCGAGGTCATGACCAGCGAGGGTCTGATGACGGCGTCGGTCGGCACCACGTTGGACGAAGCCGAGCAACTGTTCCGCCGATTCAAGGTCGAGAAGCTGCCGGTGGTCGACGCCGACCAGATGTTGCGCGGTCTCATCACCATCAAGGATCTGCAGAAGCGCATCGACTTCCCAATCGCCACCAAGGACGGCGAAGGCCGCCTTCGTGTTGCCGCTGCCGTCGGCACGGGGTCCGACATGATGGACCGGGCGAAGCTGCTGATCGAAGCCGGTGTCGACGCCATCGTGGTGGACACCGCGCACGGTCATTCCACCGGTGTCGCTGACACCGTTCGTGCGCTGCGCAGCTCGTGGGACGGGCCGATCGTGGCAGGAAACGTTGCGACTGCTTCGGCGGCGACGGCGTTGATCGAGGCTGGCGCAAACGCCATCAAGGTGGGGATCGGACCGGGCTCGATCTGCACCACCCGCATTGTGACGGGCATCGGCGTCCCGCAGATCACGGCGGTCTTCGAGGTAGCCCAGGTCGCTCACGATCTCGGCGTGACCGTGATCGCCGATGGCGGCATGCAGTACTCGGGTGATCTCGCCAAGGCCATCGGTGCCGGTGCTGACGTCGCCATGTTCGGCAGCCTTCTAGCTGGTACCGATGAGAGCCCCGGCGAAGTCGTCCTCTACCAAGGCGAGCGCTACAAGGAGTACCGCGGCATGGGCTCGATGGGCGCCATGAAGTCGAGGAGCTTCTCGAAGGATCGATACTTCCAAGAGCATGTGGTCGATGCCGAGAAGCTCGTTCCGGAAGGCATCGAGGGCCGGGTTCCCTACACCGGCAAGGTCACGAACATCGTGCATCAACTGGTCGGCGGACTTCGCCAGGCTATGGGTTACACGGGTTCTGCCCATGTGAAGGCGATGCAGGACGAGACGACGTTCGTGCGGATCACCACGGCCGGGCTCCGCGAATCGCATGCCCACGACATCACCATCACCGAGCAGGCCCCCAACTACCGCCGCTTCTGATGTCGCGTTTCAACAACCGAGTCACCGACATGCTCGGTGTCGAGATCCCCATCGTCCAGGCCCCGATGGGATGGATAGCGCGAGCGCAGTTGGCATCTGCAGTCTCGAATGCTGGCGCACTCGGCATTATCGAGACGTCGTCGGGCGAGCTCGACATCATCCGGGCTGAGATCGCCAAGATGGCCGATCTCACCGACAAGCCCTTTGGCGTCAACATCGCCCAGGCGTTCGTCAGCGATCCGGCAATCGTGGAGTTCGTGATCGATCAGGGCGTGCAGTTCGTGACGACGTCCGCTGGTAGTCCCACCAAATACACGGCGCAGATCAAAGCGGCCGGGCTGACCGTCTTCCATGTGGTCCCCACGCTCGTCGCGGCGCTCAAAGCAGTGGCAGCCGGAGTGGACGGGCTCATCGTCGAAGGCGGCGAGGGCGGTGGTTTCAAGAACCCACGGGATGTCTCGACCATGGTGCTCCTGCCGCTGGTCGCCTCGAACGTCGACATCCCCATCATCGCTGCCGGTGGTTTCCTCGATGGGCCGACGATCGCGGCGGGGTTCGCGCTCGGCGCTGAGGGCGTACAACTGGGAACCCGTATGTTGTCAGCGACGGAATCACCAGTGCACGAGGCGTGGAAGCAGGCGATCATCGACGCCGCCGAAACCGACACCGTGTTGCTGAACACTCGCCACTCACCGGCGTTCCGGGCCTTGCGGACCGACCGAACCGAACGGATCGAGCACCTCGAGGACAACCTGTGGAGCGAGTTCGGCGACCCACAGGCGCTCTACTTCGGGGGCGATCTGAACGCCGCCATCGCTCTGGGCGGCCAAGTCATGGGCCGCATCGACGAGATCCGCCCGGTGGCGGAGATCATCGCCGAGGCGGCAGACGAGTGTCTACGTGTGATCGATGCACTGTCGGCACGCTACGGAACCTCAGCCTGAGCCAGTCCGCCGCTCGCCCTTCCAACGGCCCTTCCGCCATGGTCGTCCACGATGTACCGTTGGTGGGTCAGGCGGTAGGGGAGATCTTGGAATGAAGAAGTACATGGCTGCGCTGTGCGTAGCAACGTTGATCGGTGCGGGCGCGGCCGCCTGCACCTCGCAAGGAACCCTGCGTATCGGGGCCCAATGCAGCCCGTTGGTGCTCGTGCCCAACGCCGATCTCAGCAACTGCGATCTGCACGGCCAAGACCTCTCCGGTGCCAACCTGGTGAACGCCAACATCGCGAACGCCAACCTGGCGGGGGCGAATCTGTCGGGTGCGAACCTGACCGGGGTCGCGGGCCTCGCCGCCAACATGTCCGGCGCCAACCTGACCGGCACCGATCTGCACCTGGCCAGCCTCATTGCTGCCAAGTTCTCGGGCGCCAACGTGACGAACACCAACTTCACCTCGGCCTATCTCACCGGCGCCGACTTCGGTGTGGTCGATCCGCTCATCGCTGGCCACACCACCATCACCGGCTCGAACTTCACCAGCGTTGATCTCCGCACCACCGGAACGGCGGGGTGGAACTTCGCCACCAACACGCTCACCGGGGCCAACCTCGCCAACAAGAACCTCATGACCAACGTGATGGCTGGCGCCCAACTGAACGGGGCCTATCTGAACGGGGCCGTCATGGGGCTCGTCAATGCCAACGGCGCACATCTCGCGGGTGCCGGTCTGCAGGGCATCGCCGCCACGGGGGCCACCTTCGTCGGTGCCGATATGGGCGGGGCGCAACTGAACCTGGCCATCGTCGACCTGGCCGACTTCACCAACGCCAACCTGGCGTCGGCGACGATGCTTCAGATCACCGCGCTCCAAGCGAACTTCACTGGCGCCAACCTGACCGGCGTGGTTTACGGGGCACCTTCGACGTTCACCGGGTCGATCTGCCGCTCGGGCAGCGTGTACCCCGGCACCGGCGTCGGCGGCGAAGCCATCCCCTGCCTGGGGTAGTCGCTGTACGGGCCAGCCAGGCTGCTCCAACAGACGCGCCAGCGGCGAACAAGTCGGGCTCACGACGTGGGAGCGCCCCTCAGGCGACGAGCGCAGCGATGTCTTCGGGCGTGGCGACCGAGCTGCGGGCCGCATCCGGTGCGATTCGTTTGATGAGTCCACTCAGCACCTTGCCCGGACCGACCTCGACGAAGTGGTCCACCCCGGCATCGGCCATGGCGGTGATCTGATCGCGCCAGCGAACCGGCGATAGCAACTGTGTCGACAACAACGTCGGCCAGGCGGCCGCGCTGGTGTGCAGTGCGGCGTCGACATTGGACCAGGTGTCGATCGTCGCCGAGTTGAACGAAGTCTTCGCGATTGCTGCGTCGAGCGCGGCCTGCGCTGACGCCATGAAGGGGGTATGAAACGCACCCGCCACCTTCAACGGCATCGGAGCGCGGCCACCAGCCGCTTTGACCGGCTCAGTCAACGCCGAGATGGCATCAGGCGAACCGGCGACCACGACTTGGCCCGGACCGTTGTCGTTCGCCACCCAGACATCGCCGTCGACCTGCTCGCAGCACGTCTGTACGTCGTTGATGTCGAGCCCGACGATGGCGGCCATGGCGCCCACGCGTTCCATGGTCGCGGAGCGCATCGCCTCGCCACGGACCCTCACCAAGGTTGCGCCATCAGACAACGACAACACGCCGCCAGCCACGACTGCGGTGTATTCGCCGAGACTGTGCCCGCCGACATGAGCGGCGATGACTCCAGCGTCGGCCAAGGCGTCGGCCATGGCGAGGCTGATGGCGAACGTCGTGAGCTGGGCGATGGCCGTATCGACCAGATCCTCGGCCGAGGCATGGCAGACGAGCGATCCGACATCGACACCCGTGGCGTCGGCGACTTCCTCGACGACCCGCCAACTCGGCGTGTCGCTCCAAGGGACCCCGATCTGGGGGGACTGCGAGCCTTGGCCGGGAAAGACGAACGCCATGGACATGGCAGATGATCCTAGATTCAGTCCATGGCCGTTCCGCTGACACTCAATGATCTCCTCGCCCACGAAGGGATCAAGGCGACCAAGTACGCGTACACCCGTTGCCTCGATCAGAAGCTCTGGACCGAAATGGCGGAACTCTTCCTCCCCGATGCCACGGCGAGCTACTCCGGCGGGAAGTACCACTACGAGGGGCGCGACAACATCGTTGGCTTCATGGAACGCAATATGAGCCGCCCCGCGTTCCACACGAGCCATCGGATGCACCACCCCGAGATCCGTCTGGTGGCCCCGACCCACGCCGAGGCCATCTGGGCGATGGAGGACCACAACGTCGACGACGAGTGGGACTTCTACCTGACGGGCGCCGGCTTCTACGAGGACCGCTACGAACTCGTCGACGGCCAGTGGCTCATTGCGCACACCGGCTACAAGCGCACCTTCGAGACCATCGGACCGCTCACAGCGGGGGGACGATCGCTGACTGCGAGCTGGTGGGGGACGAACGGCCAGTCGAAGCTCGACGTCGCCTGACCGCCCCGAGTTCTCGTCGCGAGCCCGCGCCAACCCCGCATCACGCAGGTTGCACCGATTCCCGCGCTGGGCGCGGCGCCGCGTTCAACCTAT
>Ga0105047_10000773_pt1 | contig 55671 bp, 50 predicted proteins | sample MAT04_FD_78384 | JGI IMG/M metagenome (GOLD analysis project Ga0105047, IMG submission 78384) | Freshwater microbial communities from Lake Fryxell liftoff mats and glacier meltwater in Antarctica - MAT-04 (megahit assembly) | ecosystem: Environmental > Aquatic > Freshwater > Ice > Liftoff... | reverse complement strand
AGCACGCGGAGGCCGTCCCTCCGGAGTTCGGAGGTCTCGGGTTGCAGGTCAGTCGTCACGCGAATCTCCGGGACGTCGGCGCCGTGCAGGTGAATGTCGCCGTTGTTGATGCTGATCTTGAGCGTGCCGGGCTTGGCCGGATCGGAGAACTTGATGGTGGCGGCATCACTATTGGTATGCGAACTGTTGCCCTGCTGCTTCAGGGAGATTTTGGAAGCTCCCGCGGCGTGGAGGGCATCCATCACTCCCTTCATGGCGCCTGATTCCACGTCGACGGGCGCAACCACGAGAAACGTTGCTTGCTTGTCCTTGATCACTTGGTCGCGGGCATAATCGCGTAGCTCGTCCAGCGAGAGTTCATCGCCGTCATGGCTGACAGCGCCTTCGCGATCTACGGTGAGTTTGGTTTCGTCCGCGCGGGCGGCCGTGAGGAGGAGCGCGGTCATCGCGGCGGCGACGAGAAAGGACGGGAACAGGCGGGGATTTTTCATGGCAGGCGGAGGTGAGGGTTAATGGGAGGGCGGGGGCTCGTTCGGAGTCGCCGGTCGTGGGTTGTGGAAAAGTCTAGAGCTGGGCGAGGCCGCGCTTGGCCGCGTCGCGCACGGCGCGGTCGAGGACCTCGTTGCGGGTCATGCGCTCGAGCTCGGGGGCGGCGTCGCGGTCGCGGGAGGCGACGAGGAAGTCGATCATCGCGACCTGCACGAGAGGGCTGGGATCGCGCGGGAGCGTGGCGAGGACACTGGCGCGGACGACCTGCTGGTCGGCGTGCGGGTAGAGGGCGTCGAGCGCGGAGAGGCGGACGTTGGTGCTCGGGTCGAGGGCGAGAAGTCCGATGAGGTCGGTGATGACCTTCGGGTTGGGGTTTTTCTTGTCCACGTTGGCGAGCACGCTTTGGAGGCGTTCGCTGGTGGAGCGCTGCTGGAGCAGGGAGAAATTGACGAGTTGGTTAACGGAATCGACCTGTTTGCGGAGAGCGGCGAGCTCCGCCTTGGTGCCATCATCGGTGACGGGCGCGGCTGCGGGCGGCGCATAGCGCGTGCCCGCCATGAAGGCGGCGAGAGCGAGGGCGCCGGCGGCAACGGGGGCGAGGATCCAGCGCCCGAGCGAGGCACGGTGGGCGCGGCGCTGGCGGAAGGCGGCGGCGGCGATGCTGGCGGCGGAGTTTTTTTCCTCCTCAAGCATGCCGTAGAAGTTCTTGCGGAGGGCGGGACCGGGCTTGGCGGCGGGGAGGGCGTCGAGCGCGGTGAGGGTCTGCGCGAGTGCGGCATACTCGCGCTGGCAGTCAGGGCACGACGCAAGGTGGGCGCGGACCTCGGTGGTGCCGGCCTCGGCGAGGCGGCCATCGAGCAGGTCGGCAAAACGTTCCTGGGCAGTGGAGCAGTTCATGGGCGGGAAAGGGCTTAAGAGAGGTTCTCCTTTTGGAGTTGGAAGTAGGTGTCGCGGAGTTCGCGGAGCGCCCGGTGGGCGCGGACCTTGGCGGCACCGACAGAGCATTCGAGCATGGCAGCGATTTCGATGAAGGAGAGTTCCTGGAAGCGGCTGAGGAGGAGGACCTCCCGGTCGTCACGGTCGAGGCGGTTGAGGGCGGAATGGAGCAGCGCGTGGTCGTCGCGGGTGGCGGCGCGGTCGCCAGCGTGCGGGGCGTCTTCGGCGTGGTGGCGCAGGTCGGCGGGATCGGTGGCGACGGGGCCTGCGTTGCTCTTGCGAAAGTGGTCGGCGGCGCAGCGGCGGGCGAGGTGGTACATCCAGGCGGTGAAGCTGCCGTCGTCGCGGTAAGTGTGGCGGTATTTAAGCATCCGCTGGAAGACGGTCTGGGCGATGTCCTCGGCGGCGGTGCGCTGGCCGGTGAACTTCACGAGGAAACCGTAGAGCGGGCTGTGGTGGCGTTCGAAGAGTTCGCCGAGCGCGTCGAGCTCGCCGTCGCGGACGGCCAGCATGAGCTCATGGTCGGAGGTGGTATCGGTGGCGGAGTCCACGGCGTCAGTCGCGGAGTTAACCACTAATGGACACGAATCGACACGAATATCTGGATAGGCGGAGATCACGGCGCGGAAAGAGTGACATGGCTGGATGTCGGAGGTAACCGGGCGGGGCGGGAATGGTTACAGGATTTTCTTTAACCGCGAATGGACCCGAAGGGAAAAAACCATCCGGATTCGGATTTTTTACCACGGATAACAGGGATGAAAGTGGATCAGAATATCCGGACGCCAACCCAGGATTTTTACAGGAGTTAACGGGGGAGAACGGAGGACGGATTCGTGGCGCTTTGTTCCCTCTGTTTCCTCCTGTTCAAATTCGGGATCCGTCATCTGCAGGATTGATCCGTGTTCATCCGTGTGATCCGGGGTTAAAAGGATCGGAGGGCTTCAAAAAATTAGCGTTCATTCGCGTGTATTCGCGGTTAACCATCGGCCATGAACCGCCGTGATTTCCTTGTTCGCTCGTCACTGCTCGCCTCCGCGGGCCTGCTCGCCCGCTCCTCGATCCTCGCTGAAACCTCCGCCGCCTTATCTGCCCCGCTCGCAGTGCCGGTGAAGACCCCGGCGGGCCCCATGGCCAAGTGGACTCCTGAATTCCGCCCCCTGCGACGCGGGGTGGGGCTTTTCACCGGCCGCGGCGGCACCCTCGGCTGGCTGTCGAATCCGGATGCGCTGATGATCGTGGACACGCAGTTTTTGGACTCGGCCGCGGTTTGCCTCGCGGGCCTGCCCGGTCGCGGAGAGCGGTTGATTGATGTCGTGATGGACACGCATCACCACGCCGACCACACCGGCGGCAACGGCGCCTTCAAACCCGTGGCGCACACGATCGTGGCCCAGGCGAATGTTCCGGAGCTGATGCGAGCCACGGTAAAGGCCGGGACGACCGACCAGCAAACTTACCCGGATGCGACCTTTCCCGAGGCTTGGAGCCGGGACCTTGGGAACGAGACGGTGACGGCGAAATATTTCGGGCCGGCGCACACGCGCGGCGATGTGATTGTCCATTTTGAAAAGGCCAACGTCGTTCACCTCGGCGACCTGATGTTCAACCGCATCTATCCCGTGATCGACCGGCCGGGTGGGGCGAGCATCCGCGGGTGGATTGAGCGGCTGGAGACGGCGGTGAAGACCTATCCGGCGGACGCGATTTATATCTGCGGCCACGGCAACCCGAAGTTTGGCGTCACCGGCGGCCATGCCGACATGCTGCTGCAGCGGGATTATTTCAGCGCGCTGCTCTCGCACGTGGAGCAAGGCATCGCGGCGGGCAAAGCGAAGCCGGAGATCGTGGCGATGGAGAATTTTCCGGGCTTCGACGACCTGCATGCCCCGCTGCCGAACCGGCTGCAGGGCAACCTGAGCGTGGCTTACGACGAGCTGTCGGAGAAGAAGGGCTGATTTTTTTAACCGCGAATCCGGAAAGATGCCCGGATTCGGATTGGGATTCGGATTTTTACCACGGATCACGGATGACACGGCTCAAACCGGCGGACTACTGCCTCTGAATTTGAACAGGAGAAAACGGAGGGAACAGAGAGCGTGTGTCGGGCCATTCCCAAGTGGGCTCCATTTCCTCCTGTAGAATGGCCGGGGGTTTGGAGCCCGGAATTCCTGATCCGTGTTCATCCGTGTTATCCGTGGTTAAAAATGATCGGTGTTAGCACCGCTAATGCGGATAGATACTCGGGCTCTGATTCGGATTTTTTACCACGGATCACGGATGACACGGCTCAAACCGGCGGACTACTGCCTCTGAATTTGAACAGGAGAGAACGGAGGGAACAGAGAGCGTGTGTCGGGCCATTCTCAGTTGGCTCCATTTCCTCCTGTAGAATGGCCGGCGGTTTGGAGCCCGGAATTCCTGATCCGTGTTCATCCGTGTTATCCGTGGTAAAGAATGATCGGAGTTCGCACCGCTAATGCGGATAGATACTCGGGCTCTAATTCGGATTTTTTACTACCGATAACGCGGATAGACACGGATCAAACCGGCGGACTACTGTCGCTGAAGTTGGACAGGAGAAAACGGAGGGAACGGAGAGCGCGGGCCTGACCATTCTCAGTTGCCTCCATTTCCTCATGTAGAATGTCCGGCGGTTTGGAGCCGGGAATTCCTGATCCGTGTTCATCCGTGTGATCCGTGGTAAAAAAGGATCGGAGTTCGTGAGAATCCACGTCTCCGAGCGCAGCCGAGCTATTCAATTCTTCAGCAAGACGGCACGGACGGGCGAGCCGTCGGCGCCGATGATCCTCAGGGGGAGGGCGATGAGTTCGTAGCGGCCGGGGATGACATCCTGAAGGTCAAGATTCTCCAGGATAAGGATGCCGGCTTCATCCAGGGCGTGGTGGATGGGCAACGTCTTGCTGTCCAGCTGGTCCACGGAGGGGACGTCAACTCCGAGGAGCTTCACCCCCTGCGCACCCAGCCAGGCCGGCACGTCCGGTGCCAGGAGCGGGATCCGGTGAGGGAAAACGGTTTTGTCATCACAGGAACGCGTTAAAACCAGCACGCGGGGCGTGGCCTGTCCGTCGAGCCCGGCAAACACTTCGCGCGGAATCACGTCGTATCCTTGGGCGTCAAAGACCCGGGCGGCGCCGACAAAGCGGTCGGTGGGGATGCTGTCGATGGTCAGGCCGTCATCCTTGTAATGAAACGGCGCATCGAGATGCGTGCCGCTGTGGATGCTGGTGGTGATGGCGCCGATGTTGCAGTTGGCGCCCTCGCGCATGGCAGCGGTGAGCTTGAAATTGAACGGCGTGTCGCCGGGCCAAGGTGCGAGTTCGTGCGAATGGGGGTGGGTGATATCGATGATTTGCATGTCAGGGCACGAGCGCGGGTGCGGCCTCGAATCCTTCATGGACCCGGCCAATCATGATCTGTTCGAGCCGGGCGACCGTCTCGACGCATTCATCATCGCGGGTGTAGAGCGGCGACGGCGCCAGCCGGATAAGATCGGGCGCCCGGAAATCCGGCACGACGCCCGCGGCCTTCAGAGTCTGGCAGATGCGCCAGCCGTCGGGGTGGACGGGCGCCACATGGCCGCCGCGGGCGGCAGGATCGCGCGGGTTTGCGACGGTGAAGCCGTGGGCGGCCAGCCGGCGGTCGACGAGGTCCATGAGCAATTGGGTTTGGTGCAGGGACTTCGCGCGCAACGCCCCGACGCCGCCAGCTTCCGCGATGAGCTCGAGTGAACCGAGCAACGGGGCCAGGCTGAGAATGGGGGGCGTGCCGACATGCAGCGCCGCAGCTCCGTCAGCGGGTTCATGCGTCGCGGGCATCGCGAAACGGCGGTCGGGACGCACGGCCCACCAGCCGGCGAGGCCCGGGGCGCGGCCAAAGTGGCGGCGGTTAAGGTAGAGCCCGCCGATCGCGCCCGGACCGGCGTTGAGGTACTTGTAGTTGCACCAGAAGGCGAAATCCACGCCGTCGCGATCGAACGCGTGGGGGACGGCGCCGATGCTGTGGGAGCAGTCGAAACCGATCAGGATACCTCGGGCATGGGCCGCCGAGGTGAGCGCGGCCAAATCGAGCAACTGGCCGCTGGTGAAAAGGACGGCGGGCAGAACCGCGAGTTGGACATCCGACCGGAAGGCCGCGACCACATCCTCGGATGACAGGCAGCGTCCGTCGCGCGATCCGACGCGGTGCCGAAATATGAGATGGAGGCGCTGGCCTACCATGAGGGCATCCCGAGGCACCACATGCAGATCGCGCTCGCGCAAGAGCTGACGGGCATAGCGCAGTTCCGGAAATGCGGTTTTTATACCGCCTACATCGAGGGCTGGGGCCTCTACTGTGAGCGCATCCCGAGGGAAATGGGTTTCTACGCGGACCCGTATTCCAACTTTGGCCGCCTCTCGATGGAACTCTGGCGCGCGGCGCGGCTTGTGGTCGACACGGGCCTCCACGCGAAGCACTGGACGCGTCAGCAGACGATGGACTGGCTCCGGGCCAACACGTCGAAAAGTGAGCGGGATATCCTCACGGAGACCAACCGCTACAACGTCATGGCCGGCCAGGCGACCGCGTATAAAGTCGGCATGATGAAGATCCTCGAGCTGCGCGAGCTGGCGACGAAGGAGCTCGGCGGCACGAAGGCCGAGGGGGGCAAGTTTGACGTGCGGGAGTTCCACGACGTGGTGCTGAAGGACGGCGCCGTGCCGCTCGACATCCTCGAGGAAAACGTCCGCGCGTGGATCGCGACGAAGAAGAAGGCGTGAGGTAGGGAGGGATCGCCGAATCCCGCCTTGCCTGTTCCGAGCTAGAGTTCCTGCTCGCAGGCACTCTAGCGGATGCGCAAGCAAGCTCGCTGCCTACGGGATGAACGCAGGACATCCATCGGAGAATGCGGCGGGAGGGACCCCGCCGCCCACCTCAAACCGTTTTCCCGATCGGTCGCGGCGCCGGGTTGTCGGAATATTCCTTCCCCTTGCCGCCCCACTTGTCGCAGCCGCCTTGGCCGCTGGGGCGGACGCTGGGGGTCTGGACGCTGGTGTAACCGCGGTAGGCATAGGGGTCTTTGCCCGCGACGATGATGATGTCGCGGTAATCGTAGTGCGCGTTGTGTTCGCCTTCGGGGGTCTTGCCCCAGGGGAGGTACGATTCGCAGCTCATGAAATGGTTCACCAGCGAGCGGCGGTAGGTGCCCTCGGGGGCGCGGTTGGGGAGCGAGCGATGGAGCAGGTAACCGTTGAAAAAGACGACCGAGCCGGCCTCGACTTCGACCGGGACTGCTTGGTCGTCAGTGTAGGGGAAATCCACGGACTCCTGCGCGCAATCGAAGCGACGGTCGGCGTGCCAGTGCTGTTCCCAGAGGATGCCGTGGCGGTGCGAGCCGGGCATCACCCACAGGCAGCCGTTTTCCTGGGTCGCGCGGTCGAGGGCGATCCACGCGCCGACGAGTGAGCGGTCGCGCGTCGGGATGTAATCCTCGTCCTGGTGCCAGGCTTGGCCGGGCTTGCCGGAGGCTTTGATGAACAGCATCGACTGCATGCACTTCACGTTCGGCCCGATGAGGGTGGTGAGGGTCTTGACGGTCGGCGCGCTGTGGACGGTGGCCAGCATCACGTCAGAGCACTTATGCGGGAAGTGGATGCAGAGAAAACGTTTCAGGACGTCGGCGTCGGACTCGGTCGCGGCGGCCTTCGGATGATCGGGCAGGTCGTAGCGCTCGCCGCGGCAGATGAGCGTGGTCTCGCGCTTGAGATCCTCGATCTGGCTGGGCGTGAAACCATTCTCAAGCACGAGATAACCGTTGGCCTCGTAAAACGCCTTCACGGCCGCCGGGTCGGCATCGGGAGAGAAGTAGCCCGGTGGGCGGACTTGAGGGAACGTGTTCTGGCGGGAGCCGGCAAAACCGCCGGTGACCGTGACGAGGGAAGGGGTATCAAGCGTTGCGGAACTCATGGGTTACATATCTATTAACATATAAAAATGCCCCGCGCTAGCCACACGCCGCTTAAAAACATACCCAAAAGACTACGCTCGGCGGCTTCGGCCCGGGTGCTGTTCGGCGATGTGGTGTATGAACCGGGCGGGACCTGCGGACCGCGCGTGCAGGCGGACTATCAGCTGGTGGTACTGGTCGAGGGCGAAGCGCGAGTGGACGTGGAAGGACGCGAGGTGGTGATCGCGCCGGGCCAGGTGGGTTTGTTTCGGCCGGACCGGAAGGAATTTTTCCGGCTGTCGGAACGGCGCAAGACGCACCACACGTGGTGTGCCGTGCATCCCTCGCTCGTATCGGCGGAGCTGGCGGCGATCTGCGTGCGCGCGCCGGACGTAATCCCGGTCACCCGGAGATTTGAACAGTTGATGGAACTCGGGTTGTCGCTCCCGCGCGCGGCGGGGGAGCGGGCGCCGGGTTTGGTGGAGTCGCTGGGGCTGGCGACGTTGCAGGAGTATTTGTTCGCCGGGGAGCACGCGGCGGTGCGCGAACCGGACGAGCCGGATGCGCTGCGCAAGGCGCTGGAGTGGATCGGGCAGGAAGGCGAGCAGGCGACCGACCTGCGGGGGCTGGCGCGCGAGGCGGGCGTGTCGCCGGCGCAGCTCGTGAAACTTTTCCGTCGGCATCTGGGGACGACGCCGATCCGGCATGTGTGGGAAGTGCGTACGCGGCGCGGGGCGCAGCTGTTGCGGGAGACGGGGCTGACGGTGGGGGAGGTGGCTTTCCGCTGTGGCTTCCGGACACCGTTTCATTTCTCGCGGTGGGTGAAGGAGCTGTTTGGGGTGTCGCCGCGCGCGCTGCGGACGAAGGCGTGGGAAAGACAGGATTTTTTAACCGCGAATGGACGCGAATTTACGCGAATGCAGGACAACCATCCGGGTTCTGACCCAGCTTTTAACCACGGATAACACGGCTGAACACGGATCAGAGTTCGGACACCAGACCCGAGCCTCCTATCCAGACCACGGCCGGTATTTCCGGAGGGTTCGAAAGATTGATCCGTGTTCAGCCGTGTTATCCGTGGTTTAATTTCCGGGGATCGTCATTCGCGTAAATTCGCGTCCATTCGCGGTTTCCCCTCTCTGACGGCAAACTCTCGCCAAAGGGGTGGTGATTCCTCAATTTCCCGGGTCAATGAAGGCTTTCCTCAAGACCGTCTGGTTCCTCGCGATGTTGTTCATCGTGCTCTACGTGGGCATGAACAACCGGCAGGTGATCGACTTCAATTTCCCGATCGCCGGCACCACGGCCAAGAACCCTGTCCACGCCGAGGCGGCGCTGATCTACTTCGGCGTGTTCGCGATCGGCATGATGGCTGGCATGGTGCTGCACACCGGCGGCGGGAGTAAGAAGAAGAGTTCGAGCAAGGATTGAGGCTGGGCGGAGCGGATTTTTTGCACGCAAAGCCGCGAAGACGCCAAGGTCGATCCGATGTAGAACTCAGGAAGTCAGGAATCGATCCGCTCCCAAAAATCCTGACGGCCTCGCCTTTGCGACTTAGCGCCTTGGCGTGAGGACTAGGATTTACCTAAGCGCCGCAGGTTGTCGCACACGATGGCGGCGGCGACGGCGGCGTTGAGCGACTCGGCTCCGCCGAAGCGCGGGATGGTCACGAAACCCGTCACCCGCTTCTTCACGGCGGCGGATAGACCCGAGCCTTCGCGGCCGACGATGATCACGGCATCCTTTAAAACGGGCAGGAGGTGGACGTCGTCGCCCTGCAAATCGCAGCCTAGGACTGGAACTTTCACCGTGGCGAGGAACGCGGCCAGGTCGGCCGTGTGAGCCTTCACGCGGGCGAACGAGCCCATGCTGGCGTTGATCACCTTCTGGTGAAACAGGTCGGCGCAGTCCGGCGACAGCACGACGCGGTCGAGTCCGAACCAGTCGGCGATGCGTAGCAACGTGCCGACGTTGCCGGCATCCTGCACGCCATCAAGCGCGAGGGTGAGCCCGCGGTCGAGGGCGCCGGACGCGAGCGGCGTGCGGGTGATTTTGCCGACGGCGAGGACTGCCGAGGGGGTCGGGAAGTGGCTGGCGCGGGCCATTTCCTCGTCGGTGACGGTCGTGGTCTGCGGACCGGTCCAAGCCGGCGTCGCGTAGATCTCCTCGAAGGCGAATTTTGCCGCGAGCAGCTCGGCCACGACCTTTTCGCCCTCGACGACGAACAGCCCCAGCTCCTCGCGGTGCTTCTTTTCGCGCAACGCGCGCAGGCGCTGGAGTCCGGCCTTGGTGAGCGGCATGGCGGAAGACTCGGGGAACGTGGGGGGTTAATCGACCACGGATTTTTTACCACGAAGGGTACAAAGCTCACGAAGCCCAAGCCCCGGAGATCGACCACGGAGCCGCTCGGAGACACGGATCAATCCCGAATCCGGGGCGAACCTGAATCTGATCCGGGTTTCTGAGTGTGATCAGTAGTTAGAGTTCCGGAGAACGAGTCTGTGCTTTGTGCTCTTTGTGCCCTTCGTGGTTAATCACCGGCAGGGTCAGCGGCTTGATTATTACCGTGATTGCTTTGGCGCGCGCGGGTCACCTAGTTTGGCCGGACATGACCAAAAAGCTGGGCTGGGGCATCTTGAGCACGGGACGCATTGCGGGGATTTTTGCGCAGGGCCTGGCCCGTGCCGAAAACAGCCGCCTGGTAGCGGTGGGGAGCCGCACGCGGGAGAGCGCGGCGAAATTCGCGGCCGCCAACGGCAACCCGCGCGCCCATGGCAGTTACGAGGCGCTGCTCGCCGATTCCGAGGTCGAGGCCGTTTACATCGCGGTGCCTCACCCGCAGCACGTCGAGTGGGCCGTGAAAGCCGCCGAGGCCGGCAAACACATCCTTTGTGAGAAACCCATCGGCCTGAACTACGCCGAGGCCATGGTCATGGCCGAGGCGGCGAGCGCCAACAAGGTGCTCCTGATGGAGGCGTTCATGTATCGCTGCCATCCGCAGACCGCGAAGATCGTGGAACTCGTCCGCAGCGGCGCGATCGGCGAGGTGAAGCTGGTGCAGGCTACCTTCGGGTTCAACGCCGGCTTCAACGCCGAGTCCCGCCTCTGGTCCAACGCCGCGGGCGGCGGCGGCATCCTCGACGTCGGCTGCTATGCGGTGTCGTTCGCGCGGCTCATCGCCGGCGCGATGTCCGGTTCGATGTTCCTCAACCCCACTTCCGTTACGGGTGCAGGCCAGATGCATCCGGAAACCGGCGTGGACGTGGTCGCGGCGGCGACGCTGAAGTTTGCCAACGGGCTCGTGGCGCAGGTGGCGACCAGCGTCGGCCTGAGCCAGGACAACTCGGCACGCATCTACGGCAGCACCGGCATGATCGTGGTGCCGTCGCCGTGGATCCCGCCGAGCGAGGGCGCTGAGGCGAAATTTTTCCTGCACAAGGACGGCAAGGTGGAGGAGATCGTCGTCGCGACCGCGGCGAATCTCTACGGCCTCGAGGCTGATGCCGTGGCCAAGGCGTTGGAGCGCGGCGAGCGCGAGGTGCCTGCGATGAGCGTGGCCGACACGCTCGGCAACATGGCCGCGCTGGACGCGTGGCGGGCCTCCATCGGCCTCACCTATGAGGCGGAGAAGCCCGAGAATTTCCACCACACGCACGCCCGCCGGCCGCTGGCGAAGCGCGCGGATGCCGTCATCCCGACGGGCGAGATCCCGCACCTGGCGAAGCCGGTGTCGCGGCTGATCATGGGCTGCGACAACACGATCACGATGCCGCACAGCGCGGCGGTGTGGGACGATTATTTTTCCCGCGGCGGCAACACCTTCGACACGGCTTACGTCTACGGCGGCGGCCTGCAGGAGCGGCTGCTCGGCCAGTGGATCAGGAACCGTGGCATTCGCGAGCAGGTCTCGGTCATCGCGAAGGGCGCGCACACGCCGTTCTGCACGCCGGAGTTTCTCACGGAGCAGCTGAACGAGTCGCTCGGCCGGTTGCAGACGCCGTATGCCGACATCTACATGCTGCACCGCGACAACCTTGAGGTGCCGATCGGGGAATTCGTGGAGGTGCTCAACGAGCACGTGAAGGCGGGCCGGATCAAGGCGTTCGGCGGGTCCAACTGGACGATCGCCCGCGTCGCCGCGGCCAACCGCTATGCCGCGCGCAAGGGCCTGCAGGGGTTCAGCGTGCTGAGCAATAATTTCAGCCTCGCCCGCATGGTGGACCCGGTTTGGGACGGCTGTATTTCGGCCTCGGACAAGGATTCCCGCCGCTGGCTCAAGAAGAACCAGCTGCCGTTGCTTGCGTGGTCGAGCCAGGCGCGCGGGTTCTTCACCGACCGGGCTGCGCCGGACAAGCGCGAGGACGAACAGCTCGTGCGCTGCTGGTATTCCGAGGACAATTTCGTGCGCCGCGACCGCGCGATCGCGCTGGCGAAGAAGAAAGGCACGACGCCCATCGCCATCGCGGCGGCCTACGTGCTGCAGCAGCCGTTCCCGACGTTCGCGCTCATCGGCCCGCGGATCGTCCGCGAGACCGTGAGCTCGCTGGCCTGCCTTGACGTAGTGCTCACGCCGAAGGAATGCGCCTGGCTGAACCTTGAGCGTGAGCGGCCCTGACGACCGGCCGTCGGGCCACTTCACGCTTCCCTCGGCGTGGGGGGGCGCTAGCGTGCGGCGAATGAAACGCCCGGCCTCGCGGTTTCTGCTGGTTGTAATGTTGACGGCGGGCCTGGTCCCGCTGGCGCCCGCGGTGCCTCCGCCCACCCGGGAACCCGTGCCGGCGGCGGTTGCGGATCGCTCGCCGGCAGCTGCGGTGGCGAAAACCCTGGTTACAGTGACGGGCATCGCGATATCGCCTCTGCTCGGCACGAGTGCGCTTGGCGCCTACCAGTGGGCGACGGCCAAGGACAGTGTGGCCCGCGCGCAACTTCCGTGGTTTGCCCATTTGAGCTTTTTCCTCCCGGCCCTGCTGGTGGTGGGTGTGTGTGCCTGCAAGGACAGCCTCGGCGCGATTCTGCCGCCGGGTTTCAAGAAGCCGCTGGACGTGTTGGAAGTGATCGAGAACAAAACGTCCGGCCTGGTGGCGGCGGGGGCGGTAATTCCGGTGACGATGGCCGCGCTGTCCAAATTGATGACTGGCGGCGCCCAGGCCGCGGCGGACCAAGGCTGGGGCGGGCTGGCGGTCATCTCGGGCGGTGATTTTTCCTGGCTGCTCAATCTCCTGACCATCCCGTTTGGCATCGCCGTGTTTGCCGTCGTGTGGATGGCCTCGCACGCCATCAACGTGTTGATCCTGCTCAGCCCGTGGGGGGCGATTGATGCCGCGCTCAAGGCGGCGCGCACCGCGTTGCTCGCGCTGCTCACGCTCACGGCCACGGTCAATCCCTGGGTCGGGGCCGCTCTCTCCATCGTGGTGATCATCCTCGCCTACTTTGTCGCCGGCTGGGCGTTCCGGCTGACGGTCTTCGGCACCGGGTTTTGCTGGGACTTCCTCACGCTGCGCCGCCACCGCTTTTCACCGGCGGAGAACAACAACCGTCTGTTTGCCGGCGCGAACCTAAAGCCCGTGTCGGTGCGCACCTATGGGCGTCTGGAGCGGAGCCCGGAGGGGAAGCTGAAATTCTTCTACCGCCCCTGGCTCGTCCTGCCGGAGCTCTCGGTCGCGGTGACGGCGGAGCTGGCTCAAATCGAAGTGGACCGGGGGTTGTTTTTCTCGACGATTTCGGCGGGCGGCGAGGGCACGCTCTTCCTGCTGCCACCGCGCTATCACGGCCACGAGACGAAGCTGGCCCATGTCTACGCCTTTGGCGGGGGCGTGCGCACCGCGGGGCTGCGCCGGGCCTGGGGCGTGCTCACGGAACTGTTCGGCGGGGCGGCGGCCCGCACGCAAGTCATATGAGCTGGCTCCGGCTGTCTCTGCGCTGGCTGCTGGCAGCGTTCTTCATCGTCGCCGGGGTAAATCATTTTCGCACGCCGGGAATTTATTACGGCATGATGCCAGCATGGGTGACGTGGCCGGAGGCCGCGAACGTGGTCTCGGGCATCGCCGAGATCCTTGGCGGCCTCGGCCTGTTTTTCCCAAAAACCCGTCGCCTGGCCGGGTGGGGGCTCATCGCCCTGTTGATCGCCGTCTTCCCCGCGAACCTGCATGTCGCGCTGCAGGGCCGCATGCCGGGAACGGATTTCTCGCCAACGGTGCTTTGGCTGCGGCTCCCGTTTCAGGTGCTCTTTATTGCCTTGGTCTGGTGGCTGGCGGTGAAGCGCCACCCTGAAGACCGGGATGGCAACTGGTCATGAGACGGGCGTGGCACGGGTCCGGGCCCGAGAGGGTTTGGAGTAGGCCGCCTGGTTGCAGGCGCTTCATGACCCGGAGCGCGAGCAAGCTCGCTGCCTACATGGGAATCACGGGTCCGACCCGTGGTTCCACGCCTTTTCCGGGCTCGCGGGGGTGAACGCGATGTCACACGTTATACCGCCGCATGAGAAAACCGCCGCTGACGCCCGAGGAGCAGCTCCAGCGCATCTTGCGCATCGCCAAGACGAACGGCCTGAGTGTCGTCATCATCGCCGCGCTGGGGACCCTGATCTCCATCGGTGACTGGCTCGGCATGGCGGTGGGCGTGGCCATCATCGTCGGCGGCCGGATGGAATTGGCGGGCCGCAAGCAACTGATGGCCAACGACGCCGCGGGAGTGCGCCTGCTGGTGCGCTCGCAGTTGGTCGTGTTGGCGGCGGTCGAGCTCTACTGCCTGATCAAACTTATCTTTGATACCAGCCACGGCGTGAGTCCGGAACTGCGTTCCGCGATGACCGACCTCGGGATCGACATGGCCGCGCTCGAGCCTTCGCTGCGCCTGGCGTTTTATGGCACCTACATCGCGGTGGCGCTTCTCACCGTCGTCTACCAAGGCGGCATGGCGCGTTATTATGGCCGGCGGGCCGGCTTGGTGCAGGAGGCGATCGCGGCCCGGCTGCGGCCTGCGGCAGGAACCGTGCGCGCGGCAGATCCGGAAGACTGGGTCACGTGAGCATGAGAAAGACCCGGTCCCAGGTTTCGTCCGCGCAGGTGCTGCCCTTTTTTTCCTGAACCACCGGCTGGAGCCGGCGAGGTTGCGCGCAAAAATTTTGGAAATGAAGGCGGCGGGCAGCGACGGGTTTTTTATCCACGCGCGCGAGGGGCTCGTGCCGCCGTATCTCTCGGCGGAATGGTTTGCGGCGGTGCAAACTTACATCGCGGTGGCGCGGGAACTGGGGTTGCGCGCGTGGCTCCACTACGAGATGCCTTATCCCAGAGGTGAGGCGTGTGGCGCCGGGCGGTGGGCGCCATCCGAAGTGGCGTTAACCTCCTCGAAATTGACTGGCGCGGTTCGCCGGTCACGCTCACGGGACGGGCGGATCCCACACGATTGGGTGGACGCGTGAAATTTATCACCGCCCGCTGCTAATCACCGATGCGCACGCCAAAACCCGAATCCCCGCGCACGGCGAACTGCCAGCTGCTCTATTTCACCTCCTACAGCCTGACGGCGGACGGTGCGGTGCTGGTGGCGATCACGAACGCCTATTCAGAGCATCCCGAGGGCGCGAGTCTTGCGCGCATCGACCGCGCCACCGGCCAGCTGGAACCGCTCGCGGTCTTTCCCGGTCCGGCGATGCAGGCGTATCCGTATTTTGCCCGTCCCAAGTCGGAGAACCCGGCAGAGGATTATCTATTCAACGGCACGGTCGCGACGCACGGGCTCAACAAGTCGAGCCCGTGCCTGCATCCCGCATCGGGGAACCTGTTCTTTGTCTGGGGCCGGCAGGACGGGTGGGGTCAGCTCGACTGCGTGAACGTTCGCGATGGGAAACGGCGCATGCTGGCCGAAATCCCGCCTTCGCGGACGGTGGGTTATTGCCACCTCGACGCCGCCGGCGAGCAAGTGCTGCTCAGCTTGGCGGACAGCCGGATTTTGGCGTTTGGCGAAAAACGAAAGGGCAACCAGGAGATGTCAGAAAACTACGCGAAGTTTGGCCTGACCACGCAGCTGGTCGAAGTGGAGGTCGCGACCGGGAGGATGACCGTGCGCTGGGAAGAGCCGGCGTGGGTGACGCATGTGCAATACCACCCGCACCGCCGTGACATCGTGCTCTACAATCACGAGTGGACGTGGCCGCTCGGAGTGGAGCGGATCTGGATGAAACCAGAGGGTCAGCCCCGCACGCAAGTGCGTCGTCCCGGTCGCGCCGTTCAATTTCGTGTGTCGCCGGATCTCGGGCTCGACGACGTGGCGCACGAAGTCTGGCAGGAGGACGGCAACGCGGTCATTTATCACGGCGTGCGCTGGGACGCCGGCGAGTATCCAGAGCAGTTCGTCGGGCGCGCGCCCGTCGACGCGGGGGCGCCGCTGCAGGAAATTTCAATCCCGCGCGACCGGGCCTCGTTTTACGGGCATTTTTTCCCGAGTCGGAAGGGCGACTTTGTCATCACCGACGCGATTGCCGACGAAGCCGGAAAGAAAATGCGCAAGGGCAACCTGATCTCGCGGCTCAACATGGACTGGCAAAACGGCCGGATGGAGGTCGTGCCGCTCTGCGCGAGCAACACCTCATGGCACACACAGGACAACCACCCGCACCCGGTGCTGTCGCCGGATCAGAGTGAGGTGTTGTTCACTTCGGACGGCGATGGCGTGCGGCGGATTTATTCCGTGCCAGCTGGGTGAATTTCATTTTATCGCGGAAACGCGAAGGAGCGAAATCACGGGAAAATCCGACCAGGCTTAGTGTTTCCGCTCTTCCGCTCTTCCGCGTTTCCGCGATTACGGATCGGATGCAAGCTGTCAGCGGAGCTGCGGGTGACGGTCGCGGTGTTAAAGTCGAGCGTCACGCGCTCGGAGCCTTGCGAAAGCGTGATCACGCCGGTGTGGCGGCGGGCGTTTAGGAACGGGCCTTCGAACAGCGGCCAGTCTTCCAGGTTGGCCGCGATGCCATCCACGATCCGCGGCCCGCGATGGGTGAACTGGATCGAGTGCCCACGGCCGGTGGTGTAACTCGCGGTGAGGGCGCGCTCGTCGAAGGTCGGGTGGTTTTGCGCCATGCGTGCGCAGAAGGCGTCGAAGCTTGTTTCGTCCTTCGCGGCGACGGCCTCGAGGATGACGGCGGTCCTCGGGTGCAGGATAGTCAGGCGGTCGTGGTCCTCTTCCGGATGCCACTTGCCGGGCGCGCTCGTCCAGACGGCAAAGAAGATGCCGTCGGCGCGCGCGAAGATCCAGCCACCCGCCTCTCGGCGCTCCGCGATTAGGTGAGGGAAAAACCCGTTGATGTGCTGCCGTTCGGCGTCGGCGGGGATGTCGTAGAGCGCGATGACTGAGTTCTCGTGCTGGAATACGTCCTCGAACGGCGAGCCCTCGACCCACTTGTTCGGGTCGGCATAGTAGGGTCGCTGGCGCACGATGTCGGCGACGATGAGATCAGGGGGCGTGGTAAAATACCGGCTGAGCTGGCGGGCCGAGTAGGACGGGTTGATGAAGAAACAGGTGGCGCCGTCGGAGGGCGAACCCCAGGTGAGGTCCCAGCGATGGTTTTCGACGTCGGTCAGGTCGCCCCACGACGAGCCGAGAGCGAATTCGGGCGCGACATAGGTGTATTTCCAGGTGGGCTCGCCATACGCCATACCCGGGCCGCGCCGCGGCGCCTTGAGCCCGCGCAGGATGTAAGGCCGGGTGCGGTCGGTGGCGATGCGGCCGATCATGGGCAGGCACTCGAAGCCTTGGAGCGCGGCCAGCATGACGTAGTAGTTCTCGGCGAGGTCGAACCGTAGCGGCGCCCCGCCGAAATAGAGCCGGCCGAACTGCGTCGCGGCGCCGGTGTGCTCGCGGGTGTGGAGGACCTGGTCGTATTTCTCGCGGCTGTGTGCCCCGACCCAGTTGCCGTTGAGATAGTCCTCGGCCCAGTCCGCCAGCAGCACCTGCATCATCATCCAGGCTTTCTTCCGCACGAGCTTATCCTTCGCGAACTCATGCAGGCTGGCGAAGCAGAGCAGGTAGAGGTGGTGGTAGTTGGGCGAGTCGTACTCGTACATGCCGCGGTCGACCGTGGAATCCATCCAGCGCGCGATCCAAGCGGCGGCATCGCGCTGCGACTGGGCCGGAGTGGAACCGTCTGCGAGCGCGGGGCCGTCGGGCCAGGTCTGGCCGAAGAGGTAGCGGGCCGTCCGGTACTGCAGCATGTGGTTGTCGGTGAAGCCGAAGTCGGACGTGAAGCTCGCCGCCAGCCGGGTATGGATTTTTTCCACGAGCGCGGGCGGCAGTTTGGAACCGAGCCGCAGGACGGCGTCCATCATGGAGTAGACCTCGAAGCTGCTCCACGGGTTGGTCTGGTCGGCGACGGTATCCTCGAGGTATTTCAGCCCGGCGGCGGCATCGGTCCCGGTGGCGACCTTCAGGACGCCGAGGTAGATGCGCCGGCGGGTGTCCAGGTCCACGCCGGTCGTCCACGTCTGGCGCGACATGGTGTCCCGGGTCAGTGCGCAGCGCGCGCTAAACTGCGCGCGGTAGGAGGCGTCGTCGGGATAGAGCCCCGCGCCGCGGACGGGACCGGCGGCGGCGAGCAGCAGGCTGCCCAGGATGGCAAGGGAGGTGAGACGGGAGGAGAACAGGCAGGTCATCGGCGGGTGGGGTGCCAAACCGTTTCCGAATTCGCGCGGGCGCGCGAGCCAATGTAAGTGGTGGCAAGCCGGGTTGGCAGGGGATGGGCGATTCTATGTTCGGTTCTGGGATCGGTGCTGTTTAATAAGTGAACCGCACGAACGATGATGCCGAACTGCTCTGCCGCTACGGCGAGGCAGGCTCCAAGTCCGCCTTTGCCGAATTGGTGCGCCGGCATGTCGATCTCGTTTATGGGGCGGCGATGCGTCGCACGGGAGGCGATCCGCACCGCGCGGCTGAGGTGGCCCAGCAGGTTTTCACCACGCTGGCCCGTGACGCGCGGAAACTTTCTCACCACGCGCTGCTGCCGGCATGGCTGCACACCGCGACGCGCAACGCGGCGCTTAATCTCATGATCTCCGAACAACGCCGCCAGACCCGCGAGGCCGGGGCGCTGGCCCTCGCGTCCGCCACCGCCCAGGGAGCGGCGAATCCCGACTGGGACCAGTTGCGCCCGTTGTTGGACGCCGCGATTGATGAGTTGCCGGAGGCCGACCGCACGACCGTGATCCTGCGCTTCCTGGAGCACCGGCCCTTCGCCGAGATCGCCGCCATCCTGCAGGTGTCGGAGGACGCCGCCCGGATGCGCACCGACCGGGCCCTGGACAAATTGCGCCCGGCGCTGGCCCGTCGCGGCATCACCTCCACGGCGGGTGCGCTGGGCGCCATCCTGCTGGACCAGCCGCTGTTGGCGGCGCCGGCCGGTCTCGCGGGGACGCTCGCCTCGCAAGCCATGACCACGGCGGGCGCCGGCGCCCTCACCACTCTGATGACCACCAAAATCATCGCCACCGCCGTTGTCGGCCTGCTGCTCGCGTTCGGCGCCGGAACCTACGCCGGCCTCCATCATGAGTCGGCCAGATCAACTTTACCTGTGCCCGGCGTTCCGGATCCGGCGGAGACGATCGCTTCGCTGCGCCAGGACAAGCAAACGCTGCAGGCCGAGGCCGACCGGCTGACCGCCGACCTAGAAGTGCTTAACGAGACCAACGCCCGTTTGAAGGCGGAGATTCGCCCGGTCGTCCCGCCGAAGAATCCGACGCTGGGACTGGCGCGATGGGAAGTGGAGCGCACAGTCCTCACCAACTTGCGGCAGATCGATGCGGCGCGGAAACAATACAAGCTCGAGCACGGCCAGGCGCCCGGTTCCGTCAACGTGCTCGTGGGCCGGCGCAGCTTTATCAAGGCCCTGCGGACGGTCGGCGGGGAGGATTATTCCGCGCTCTCAATGGAGACGGGCACGCCGATGACGGTGACCACGCCCGATGGCATCGCGGTGACGTTTGACCCCTCCGGCGCGACCACGACCCAGATCGAAGTGCCGCCGGAAGTGGTGCAGGTGGAAAAGCTCGGCCTTAAGGTCCAACCCACGATCGGGAAAGCCGTCGCGGCCTACCAAGCAGCGCACAACGGCGCGCGCCGCCCAATGCCGATGCGCTGCTGGCGTATTTTACGACTCCGGAGGAAGCGGCCGATTTTGCGGAGTTCGCCGAGGCCCAGAAGGCCGCGAACGCGAAGGGACCGTGAGCTCAGGCGTCGGACGGACCTTGTGCCCATTTTGTCGCTGCGGCCCACTCCTCGGCCGCGGCGATAATGAGATCAACCACCGGGTCTTTCACGTAGAGATAGTCGTCAATTGACTCCGGAAACAGTTCACTCAGCCGCTGCTTGATGAGGCCGTAGGTCAGGGCGAACCGCGGCTGGGCGCGGAGAAAATCGCGGAACAGCAGGGCGAACCGCTGGTTCCCCCGGCCGGCGGCCCGGATATGAATATGGGTGCGCTGCTCGGTGGCTGGCTCACGGACGTAGCGCTTTTCCCATTCGCGCGGGCTGCCGTGGAACCACGGGGGCAAATGGTCGGCCTGGATATCCGGCCGGGGTTGATAGCCGGCGGTTTTTAACCGGGCAGCCCAGGATTCAGCGTCACCGAGATTTTTCACCGTGCTTGGACATCGATGATATCCTTGGCCGCGAGGCCGGGAACGGAGGTCGAGCCGATGTGATCGATGCGCAGCACGGCGTCGCCCAGCGCGGCGCGGAGGGCGCGGGCCCGGCGGAGGAACTCGGCGGGCCATTCAGCCCGATAGGGCACAACCACCACCGGGTCAGACTTTTGATGCAGTCGGTAGACGTCGGACATGCGAAAGGAGCATGCGATGGAATTAGACCCTTGCGCCGGTGCGTACGTCGAAGGCCTGGAAGCCTACCGGCCTCACCGGCTGCTGCGCGAGCCAGAGGGTGTGGGGGTGGGATTGCGGGACCGCGATGGTCGCAAAGGCGGTGTTAGGATTGTTCACGCGGCCGACTTCGCTCTCACCCCCGAGGAGGGTTTGCGCATCCGCCACGGTGGCGCGTCCGGTGTGGGCGGTGTTCCACGCGGTGAGCTCGGCGAGACGCTCAATGCTGTATGCGGCGGGATCGGGGCCGGTGAAACCGCGGACACGCAGGGCGTTGGCGGCGGCTTCGATGGGATGGTTCGTGAGGGCGGCGGTGCCGTTGGGCGTGGGATAGGCGGTGAGCTGGCCACAATAGTTCGAGCTGGAGAAAATTCCGCCGAAGCGGTCCACGGCGATGAGGTTGCAGAAGAAAGCGAACTTCCGGCAACGCGCCTCGACGTCGGCGACGGTGCGGCAGAACTGGAGCAGGTCGCGGAACACGAGGTCTACCGGCACGAGTTTTTCCAACTCGAACTTCACGCCCGGGCAGAGGAGCGAAGAGATGCCGAGCGCGAGGCCGGATTCGTTCATCCCGCGGTTGGCCCAGACGGTGCCGGCGAGCGGGAAACTAAGAAAGCGGAGGCCCTTCGTCGGCTGGACCTGCGCGATGGTATAGAGGAAACGTGGATCATCGAGCGTGCCGCCGGTGAGGATCTTTCCCTCGGCGCCGGGGAGTGCGAAACTGGAGCAACTGCCGGCATGATAGACCTCATATTGCCACGCACGGAAACTCAGCAGTTCGGCGAGTTCTGTTTCGATACCGGCGCCCTCGGCGAGGCCCGCGATCTCGTCCTGCAGCCACGGCCAGTGGTCGAAGCAGAAGGTGCGCAGGCGTTTTTGCCAGGTGCGGATCACCTCTTGCGACGGACCCTTCGCTCCGGTGAGGAAGTCGCCGAGCAGGACGCCGATGTTGGAGTGGATCTGCTCCCGCAGGGCGGCGCCTTGCTGCAACCCAAGTTCATGGGCGCTGCCTTGAAGCACCAGGATCGAGAGGGGAGAAGTCATCGCGCCCGGCGAACGTCGTTGCCGATGACGTGGCCTGTCAATCTCTGGCATTACGCGCCGATCAATGGGGTGGGCCGGGCGTTCCGCGCGCGGCAGGATCGAGCAACGGAAGCCGCTTGCGGCGGTCATCGCGGGCGGCAAGATGCGGCGGTTCCTCAATTTGGTTGCGCCACCCCATTTAACCCGAGGCTTCCCCATGCTGACCCTTGAACAAACCCAGGCCTTCGACCGCGACGGCTACGTGCTCGTCCCGGATGTTTTCACGCCGCGGGAAATCGAAATCCTGCTCTCCCACGTCACGACGGACGGTAAGGTAAAGAAGCACACAGGCGACATGCCCGATACCGCCGGGCGCTCGAGCAAGCTGGCGCTGTGGATGGATGCGGGCGAAGACGTTTTTGGCGCGGTTTCGACGAGTCCGCGCATCGTGAACAACATCCGGATGCTGCTGCGCGAAGACGTCTATCATTGGCACAGCAAAGTGATGCTGAAGGAGGCGCACGTCGGTGGCGCGTGGGAGTGGCATCAGGATTATGGCTATTGGTATGGCGACGGCTGCCTCTATCCGCGGCTGATCTCCTGCATGATTGCACTGGACCCCGCGACGAAGGCGAACGGTTGCCTGAAGGTGATCCCGGGCTCGCATCTGCTCGGGCGGTTCGAGCATGGCGTCGTCGGCAACCAGGCCGGCGCGGACCAGGCGCGAGTCGCGGCGGTCATCGAGCGGCTCGGCGTGCACTACTGCGAGGCGCCGGCGGGCAGCGCGCTGTTTTTCCACGGCAACACGTTCCACGCGTCGGAGGCCAATCTCTCGGAGCATCACCGGCGCGCCTACATCTGCTGCTACAACGCGCTTTCCAATATCCCGTATGCGGGCAAGGGCCACGGGAAGCCGGAGCGGATCCGGGAATCGCCCGATGACGCGATCATGCGTTTTGCCGGGAGCGTCCCCGCCTGATCATGGCCGGAGTCACCCCCACACGTCCGCCCGTCGACGACGCGACGATCATCCGCCAGGGTGTTACCGCGGCCATCAAGCAGACGCTGGAGCCAGCGATGACGCAGCGGGCGTATCCGGGACATTTCACAATTGTGGCGGACGGTCACTGGTTCGGGCAGGAGGCCACCTGGCCCGGGCTCGATTCGTGGCAGATGGCCGGTGCATATCTGCTGCTTGGGCAGACGCAGCTCGTGCGGGACTATTTCGACTACGTGCAGGCGTCGCAGCGCGCGGATGGCAATATTCCCTACGCCATCGTCCCCGCGGACGCCCCGCCGGAACACCCGACGACCTACAACAAAGGCATGCGCTACCCGGAGGACGTCTTCACCTACGATCCGAAGCGTGCGGGCTACACCGCGCGGAAATGGATCGGGTCGTGCAGCCACTGGATCTCGGGGATCAACCCGCTCGGCACGCTCGCGGCGGTGAGTTATGTGCTGCTGGGCGACGAGTTTTTCACCGCGACGGGCGACAAAACCTGGTTGGAGGCGAAGTTGCCCTCGTTGGAACTCGCGGCGAGCTATCTGCTCTCGCGCAAGAGTGCGAACGGCCTGATCGCGGGCGCCGGTTTCTACACGGAGATGCCCCCGCGGAACCAGTGGGATGGGGTGGCGCAATGCTACGTCGTGCACGTTTTCCGCAAATGTGCGCGGCTGCAGGCCGCGCTCGGCCAGGCCGGGGCGGCGGCGAAGTGGACGGTGGAGGCCGACACGCTGGCGGCGAAGTTTCGCGAGGTCTTCTGGCGCGGCGACCATTACGCGGAGTATGTGCATCCGGAGCGCGGGTTGGTGGACCTACACGGTTTGTCCGACGTGAATTGGGCGGCGATTGCCTATGACGTGGCGAACCCGTCGCACGCGGACGCGCTGTGGCCGCGGATGATGAATGAGCCGGCGTTCTGGCATGGCGACATGCCGACGCAGACGGTGTCGAAACCGTTCACGTATCAGGAATGGGAATTTTTCGAGTCGCACGAAGACGTCGGTTTCAAGATCGCGGTCGGCCAACTCTACGACGTGGCGGCGATGGGCCGGGTGTGGTTTCTCGAATGGCAGGCCTGCGTGAAGCGCGGCGAGACGAAGCGGCTGCGCGAGTCGGTCGTTAAGGTCTGCCAGATGGGCTTGAAGGAAGGCGGCTTCTGGCATGAGCGCTATCATCCGCTGCAGGTGCAGCGGGTGGACTGGACGGGTCCGAAGGGCTACGGCGAATACCCAGCGATTCTCGTGCGCGCGGTGCTGGGGAACCCGGCGGTGTTTGCGGATGTCGGGCCGTTGGTTTGAGGTAATCTTTCTCTTTCCCCGTTCTCTAAATCTTTCTCCCGGGATCGGGCGGGCAAAACCGGAAGAGAAAGAGAAAGATTAGGAGAACGAGGAGGATTCCCAGTCACGTTACTTTCTAGCTGGAGAGAGCGCGGGGTCCGCGATCCGCGTGGACTGGTAGGCGAACAGATGCCAATCGCCGTTTTCGCGGCGCCAGACGGCGAGGAAGCGCACGGCGTAGTCCACATGCTCGGCGCCGGCGCTGGCCTTGAGATGCGCCCGGCCGGTGATCGTCGCCAGTTCGCCCGAGATGCGGGTGATCTTGATCTCCAGGTAGTCGTAGGTCTCGTACTTGATGCGGTTGCTCCGCACGGCCGAGAGGAGGTCGGACTTGGATTGGGTTCCGCCGTTCAAGTGGCCGTAGACCAAATCGTCCGAGAGCAGGCGGGACAACCGGTCGGCGTCACCGTGCAGGGTTGAGAGCACGCGCGCGGTGTCGGCGATGCGCACCTCCTCTTCGACGGTGGCGGAGCGCAACGGCAGGGCGCAGAGGGCGAGCAAGGCGAGCAGGAGAGAGAGGCGGCGCATGGGTATCAGCGTTTGACGGGCTGGGGTTTGCCGTTGGGGTCGAGGGCGACGTAGGTGAAAAGTCCGGAAGTGACGCGGTGCTGGGAGCGATCCATGAAGCCGTGCACCCAGGCCTCGACGGAGATTTTCATCGAGGTGCGGCCGACGCTGACGATCTGCGCGTAACAGCTGACCGTTTCGCCGACGCCGACCGGGCGGATGAACGACATGCCGTCAATCGCCACCGTGGTCACGCGGGAAAGCGCGGTGTGGCGGGCGAGGATCGCGCCGCCGAGGTCCATCTGGGACACGAGCCAGCCGCCGAAGATGTCCCCGTTGGCATTGGCGACGCCGGGCATCGCGATCGTGCGGATCACGACCTCGCCGGACGGCGCGGAGGGTACGGGGGAGTGGGACGCGGGCATGAGGCCAAGGGAATGAAGCGGCGCGGCGGGCGCAAGCCACGAGCGGGTCGGAACGGCGAGTTCGCCCTTGTTTTCAGGGGAGGGCAGGGGCATGGTTCGCAACCTCATGAACGCGGGCCAGTCAGTGTCGTTGCGACGGCTGTTCGATGAAGTCGGCCCGGTCGACTGCGTCGGCATCGAGGAGCGCGTCGCGAAATACACCACGCGCAGCATCAAGAAGGCCGCGAAGCTCTGGGGCCTGCGGACCGCCGTCTCGATGGTCGATCTCACCACGCTCGAGGGCAAGGACACACCGGGGAAGGTCGCCTCACTCTGCCAGAAGGCACTGCACCCGTCCGATGATCCGACCGTGCCGCAGGTTGCGGCGGTTTGCGTATACCCGGCGCTGGTGAAGGATGCGCGGCGCGCGCTCGGCGAGGGCACGGCGGTGCGGATCGCGTCGGTGGCCACGGCTTTCCCCTCCGGGCAGACGGCGTTGAAGACGCGGCTCGCGGAAGTCCGCGCGGCCGTGGCAGACGGGGCGGATGAGATTGATATGGTGATTAACCGCGGGGCGTTTCTGGCGGGCGACCTTGCCAAGGTACAGGACGAGATTGCGGCGGTGGTCACGGCTTGTGGTGGTGCGACGCTCAAGGTGATCCTCGAAGTCAGCGAGCTGGAAACCTACGACAACATCCGGGCGGCGTCCTTCCTCGCGATGCGCGTGATCCGCGCGGGTGACTTCATCAAGACCAGCACGGGCAAGACGACGCTCAACGCCACACTGGGCAACAACCAGGTGATGCTGGAGGCGATTCGCGATTTTTACCTCGATACGGGGATCCCGATCGCGATGAAACCCGCCGGTGGGATCCGCACGGCGAAGCAGGCGCTGCAATTTCTCATCGCCGTGAAGGAGACGCTCGGTGACGCGTGGCTCACGAATGAGCGTTACCGGTTCGGCGCGAGCTCCCTGCTCAATGACCTGCTCCGCCAGATCGAGAAGGAGAAGACCGGGGCCTACCAGGCGCCGTATTATTTCAGCGAAGCCGCCGAATCTTACTGAGCGGATGAGTCAACCACGGAGACACTGAGGACACCGGGAAACCCACCAGACGATGCAATGAAATCACTCCGTGAACTCTGTGCCTCGGTGGTTCAATAACATGCCAACCCTTACTTCCAAGAAAGCGCACCCGACTACCCGCTCTGGCCGCTCCGCGCCGGAACTCATTTTCGGCGACCTCTGGGAATACGATCCGGCGCCTGAGGCGGCCGACCCGAAGTTGAAGGCGCGTTACGAGCTGTTCATCAATGGCAAGTTCGTTGCGCCGAAGTCGGGTAAATATTTCGACTCCATCAACCCCGCGACCGAGCAGAAGCTTGCCTCGATTGCGCTCGCGAACGCCGCCGATGTGGACGCCGCGTGCAAGGCGGCCCAGCGCGCCTACGACGATGTGTGGGGCATGGTGTCGGGCCGCGAGCGGGCCAAGTATCTCTTCCGCATCGCGCGCTTGCTGCAGGACCGCGCGCGGGAGTTCGCCGTGGCGGAAACGATGGACGGCGGCAAACCGATCAAGGAGTCGCGGGACTTTGACGTACCGATGGCCGCGGCGCATTTTTTCTATCACGCCGGTTGGGCGGACAAGCGGGAGTATGTGGCCCCGGGCCGGCGCGTCGCACCGCTCGGAGTAGTGGCGCAGGTCATTCCATGGAATTTCCCGCTCCTGATGTGCGCGTGGAAGCTCGCGCCGGCGCTGGCGATGGGCAATTGCGCCGTGCTCAAGCCGGCCGAGTCCACCTCGATCACGGCGCTGAAACTCGCCGAGATCATCCAGGACGCGGGCCTGCCGCCGGGCGTGGTGAACTTTGTGACGGGCGCGGGTGAGACCGGTGCGGCGCTGATGGCGCATCCGATTCCCGCGAAGGTCGCATTCACCGGCTCGACGGAAGTCGGCAAGATCATCATGCGCTCGCTGGCGGGCACCGACAAAAAGATGACGATGGAGCTCGGCGGCAAGGCGGCGAACATCGTGTTCGACGACGCGCCGCTCGACCAGGCGGTGGAGGGCATCATCAACGGCATCTTCTTCAACCAAGGTCACGTCTGCTGCGCCGGTTCGCGGCTGTTCGTCCAGGAATCCGTGGCTGCGAAGGTGATTGCGAAGCTCAAGTATCGGATGAGGTCACTGCGGGTGGGCGACCCGCTCGACAAGAATACCGACGTCGGCGCGATCAACTCGAAGGAGCAGCTCAACAAGATTACCAAGCTCGTCGCTCACGGCGTGAAGGAAGGGGCGGAGATCTACCAGTCGCCCGGCAGGCTGCCGGCCAAGGGCTGGTATTTCCGGCCGACGATCTTTTCCAATGTTGCGATGAGTCACCGCATCGCCCGGGAGGAGATTTTTGGGCCGGTGCTTTCGATCCTGACCTTCCGCACGGTGGATGAGGCGATTGAGAAGGCGAACAACACGGCCTACGGGCTCAGCGCCGGAGTGTGGACCGACAAGGGTTCACGCATCCTGAAGATGTCGACGGAGCTCAAAGCCGGCGTGATCTGGGCCAACACGTACAACAAATTCGACCCGGCGTCGCCCTTCGGTGGCTACAAGGAGAGTGGCTTTGGCCGCGAAGGCGGCCGCCAGGGGCTGCTCGACTACTGCAAGCCCGTCTGATGAACCACGAATGGACACGAAGGGACACGAATCCGGAATAGGTGGACCGTGCGCTGCGCGCGCGGTCTGCGGCGCGCGGAGCGCACCGCCCACCTCCTGAATGCGTGACGATTCCTGGTTTTAAAATTTCTCATGGCTCACTCTCCCTACCTCACCGCCCCGGTTGATACCGACAAGATGCCGCCGGGCATCCCGTACATCATCGGCAACGAGGCGGCGGAGCGGTTCAATTTCTACGGGATGCGCGCCATCCTCGTCGTGTTCATGACGAAGTATCTCGTGGACGGCTCCGGGGCCCCGGCTCCGATGAACGACAATGACGCCGCGAAATGGTATCACCTGTTCCTGTCGATGAATTATTTTTTCCCGATGCTGGGCGCGCTGGTCTCGGATGCGTTCCTGGGAAAGTACCGCACCATCTTCTGGCTCTCGCTCGTTTATTGTGCGGGCAGCGTGGTGCTGGCGCTGGATCACACGCGCCTCGGCCTGACGGCAGGCCTCACGCTCATTGCGCTGGGTTCCGGCGGCATCAAGCCGTGCGTGTCGTCGCACGTCGGCGACCAGTTTGGCGCCCGCAACCGGCATCTGCTCTCCAAGGCATTCGGCTGGTTTTATTTCTCGGTCAATTTCGGTTCTTTCTTTTCGATCCTGCTGATCCCGTGGTTGCTGCAGAATTACGGGCCGATGGCCGCCTTTGGCCTGCCGGCGGTGCTCATGCTTCTGGCCGCGTTCGTGTTCTGGCTCGGGCGGTTCAAGTTCGCGCACATTCCGCCGGCGGGAAAAATCTTCCTGCGGGAGACCTTCAGCCGGGCGGGGTTGAAGATCCTCGGGCGGCTTGGCCTCGTTTTTGCGTTCATCGCGATCTTCTGGTCGTTGTGGGACCAAAGCGGTGGCGAATGGGTCACGCAGGCTGAGAAGATGGATCTGCACTTCGCGGGCATCACTTGGCTCTCGTCCCAAATCCAGGCGCTGAACGCCATCATGATCCTGGCGTTCATCCCGCTCTTTCAGTACGTGATCTATCCGCTGATCAGCAAAGTTTTCCCGCTCACGCCCCTGCGCAAAATCGGCCTCGGATTGGTTGTTACGGGACTTTCCTTCCTGGTCAGCGCGTGGATTGAAAACCAACTCGCCGCCGGGCTGAAACCGAGCATCGGGTGGCAAATTCCCGCGTACGCACTCCTATCCGCCGGCGAGGTGATGGTCTCGATCACCGGGCTGGAGTTCGCCTACACGCAGGCGCCAAAGTCGATGAAGTCGATGGTCATGGCGCTTTACCTCCTCTCGATCTCCACGGGCAATCTCTTCACCGCCCTCGTCCACTGGTTCATCGCCAATCCGGACGGCACCATGAAGTTGCACGGTGCGTCCTATTATAATTTCTTCGCCTACCTTTCCATCGGTTGTGTCGCCGGGTGGATCTTTGTGGCCAAGGCCTACAAGGGCCGGAGCTACCTCCAGGGCGACACGCCCGAAACCGAAATCGAAGCCGACAACGCCGCCGCCACATGACTCGCCTCCCCATTACCAAAACCCCCAAAGTCTACGTCGGGGGAGCGTTCATCCGCTCCGAGAGCTCCCGCGTGTTTCCGCTGCAGGATGCGGCAGGGAATTTCTACGCCAACATCCCGCAATGCACGCGCAAGGACCTGCGCAACGCCGTTGAGGCCGCGGCCAAGGCCGGTCCGGGCTGGGCGAAACGCACCGCGTATAACCGCGGGCAGATCCTCTACCGGCTCGGCGAGATGCTCGAGGCGCGTGCCGGGGAGCTGGCCGACGCCATCCAGCTTGGCGGTGCATCCAAGGCTGCCGCGGCGAAGGAAGTTACCGCGACGGTGGACCGGTTGATTTATTACGCCGGCTGGGCCGACAAATATGAGCAGGTGCTGGGCAACGTGAATCCCGTCGCCGCGCCGTATTTCAATTTCACCGTCACCGAGCCGATGGGGATCGTGGGCGTGATCGCGCCCGACGAGGCGCCGCTGCTCGCGCTGCTGTCGCTGATCGTCCCCGCGATCACGAGTGGTAACACCGTCGTGGCGCTGGCGTCGTCGGCGCAGCCGTATCCGGCAATCGTGCTCGGCGAGCTGCTCGCGACGAGCGACCTGCCGGGTGGAGTGGTCAACCTGCTCACCGGCTTCCGCAAGGAACTCGTGCCGACATTTGCCACCCACACGCACTTGCGCGCGGTCTCCGCGGTGGTCAGCGCCGAAGAGCGCAAGACCCTCGCGCTCGGTGCCGCCGACAGCGTCAAGCGCATGCGGCTGCTGAAGAGTGAGGCGCCACCGGACTGGTTCGCCGACCCGGCCCAAAGCCTCTACGCGGTACGCGATTTCCTCGAGTACAAGACGATCTGGCACCCGATCGGGGCGTGAGGGTGGAGCGTGTTGTCCCTAACGCGCTGTTGGATACCGCGACCGGATAGCGCATTGGGGACAATGCGCTCCACCTCCTAACAGGCCTGGTTTTCGGGCGTAACGCCACTCAACGCGCCGGGCTGACCGCTTGTCCAAAGTTTGCTCTCACCGGGGGCGGGGTTTGTATGGTTGAAGACTCATGGAAACCGCCGCCCTGACCAACGTGCTGCTCGACGACGAGCGCCGCCGCGTGCGCGCGAAGGACCGGCTCTATGTCATCTGCCAGTCGGCCGGCTGGCTATTTTGGCTCGGCCTGCAGGTTTTCCTCATCTTCGCCTTTCCGGGCAGCGGGGTGAATGAAACCCGGCCCAACCTCGTGTGCACGATTTGTATCGTGACAATGATCGTCACCCTGGGGTGGCTGATCACGCATTTTAGCCGCCCGATGGTGGTCCGCTGGGGCTGGAAGACCCTCGGCTGGCGCGCCCTCCTGCCCCGCATCCTGGCGGTGAGTTTTGTGCAATCGGTCCTCTGGAGCGGAATCGGTTACGGTTACATTTACTTGATCGTAGGCCTGCCATGGACCGGCAAGGTGTCGCTGGGGGCCGCCTGCGCCTTCAGTATCCTCAATGGGGTGATCATGCTCTCGGGCTGGTGGTGCATCTATTTTTTCTACCACTTGTTTGACCGCCTCAACCGGCTCGAGATCGAGCGGCTGCGGCTTGCCACCAGCGTGAAGGAGTCAGAGCTCCGCGCGCTGAAGTCGCAGGTTAACCCGCACTTCATCTTCAACTCCCTTAACTCACTCCGTGCGCTGATCGAGGAGGACCCGCTTCGCGCCCGGCAGGCGGTGACGCAACTGGCGAACCTCCTGCGCTACTCCCTTCAAAGCGGCCAGCTGGAGACGGTGCCGTTTGAAGATGAGTTGAGGGTGGTCAACGACTACCTCGCGCTCGAGCAGGTGCGGCATGAGGAACGCCTGCGCCTGAGGCTGGATATCGCCTCCAACACGCTGCAACTGCCGATCCCGCCCATGCTGCTCCAGACGCTCGTCGAGAACGCGGTCAAGTACGGCATCTCCACGCGACCTGAAGGCGGCGAGATCGCGATCATTGCGCGCCGCGAAAACGATTCCCTCCGGCTGCAGGTCACGAATCCGGGTGCCTTTGACGCCGGCTCGACCCGCGCGGCGAAAGCCAACGGCTCCACCGGCATGGGCCTGGCCAACGCGGCGAACCGGCTCCGCCTGCTCTTCGGCGAGCAGGCCACGCTGCAGCTGCGGGCCGGTGAACCCGGCAGCGTCGTCGCCGAGGCGATCATCCCGCTGCCCGTGTCCCACGCATGAAAGCCCTGCTCATCGACGACGAGCGGCTGGCCCGCAACGAACTCCGCCGGCTGCTCGCCGGGTTTCCCGACGTGGAGATCGTGGGCGAGGCGGCCAACGGCAAGCAGGCGCGCGCACAGCTGGCGGCCCTGTCGCCCGACCTTATTTTCCTCGATGTGCAGATGCCGGGAGAGACGGGCATGGAGCTGCTTGAGTCACTCGAGCCGCCCGCGCCGCATGTGATCTTCACGACCGCCTACGACGAGTTTGCGGTGAAGGCCTTCGAGCTGAACGCGCTGGATTACCTGCTCAAACCCGTGGATCCGGCCCGGCTGGCCGGGGCGTTGGAAAAATTGCGCGCCAAGCTCGGGACCCCCGCCGCGCCGGTGGTGCCCCAGACCAAGCTCGCGGCCGAGGACAAAGTCTTCGTGCGCGAGGGCGATCGCTGCTGGTTCGTCGAAGTGAAGTCCATCCGACTGCTGGAGAGCGAGGGCAACTACACGCGCGTGCACTTTGACGCGGCCCAGCCGCAACTTTTCCGCTCGCTCAACGCGATGGAGGAGCGGCTGGACCCGAAGTACTTCTTCCGCGCGAACCGCCGCCAGATCATCAACCTCGCGTGGATCGACAAGATCGAGCCCTGGTTCAGCGGCGGCCTGCTGGTGCATCTCAAGGGCGCCGCCAAGGTCGAGCTCAGCCGCCGCCAGGCGCAGGAATTCCGCGAGAAAATGAGCCTATAAGGAAACCCTTTTTTGATGTGGAACTCAGGAATGCTGGAAAGAACCTTGGGTGCCGATTCCTGATTTTCTGAGTTCCACATTCTTCCGCCCTTTTCCAATCCATGATCGCAGCCCACAACCTGACCAAGACCTTCAAGGACAAGAAACGCGGGGTCATCACCGCGGTCGATGACGTGTCCTTCGCCTGCCAGCCCGGGCAGATCTACGGCCTGCTCGGCGCCAACGGCGCGGGCAAGACGACCACGCTCCGGCTGCTCGCCACCCTGCTCAAGCCGTCCAGCGGCCGCGCCGTGGTCGCGGGTTTTGACGTGGAGCGCGAGCCGGAGAAGGTGCGCGCCCACGTGGGGTTCCTCGCGGCCAGTACCGCGCTCTACGGCCGGCTGACGGCGCGCGAGATGATCACCTACTTTGGCGAACTGAACGGCATGACCGCCGCCGCGATCAAGGCCCGGATCCAGCAACTCTCGACCGAGCTCGACATGGGGGAATTTCTCGACCGGCGCTGTGACAAGTTTTCCACCGGCATGAAGCAGAAGACCTCCATCGCCCGCACGCTCATCCATGACCCGGCGGTGATGATCTTTGACGAACCCACGCTCGGCCTCGACGTCATGACCGCGCGGGCAATCGTGAGCTTCGTGCGCGACTGCCGCAACCGCGGCAAGACCGTGATCTATTCCACGCACATCATGAGCGAGGTGGAGAAACTCTGCGACCACGTCGGCATCATCCACGGCGGCCGGCTGGTCGCCGAGGGCACGCTGCCCGAGCTGCGCGCCCGCTTCGGCGAGCAGGACATGGAGGAAGTCTTCGTCAAGGCGGTCGGCGGCGAAGCGGCCGTGGCCGCGGCGCTCAAAAACTGAGGATCCCACCATGCACCTCCGAAATATCCTCACCGTTTACCTCAAGGAGCTCAAAGACGCGGTCCGCGACCGGCGCACGCTGATGTCGGTCATCATCATTCCCACCCTCGTGATGCCGCTGATGTTCTTCGGTGTGGGCAAGATCATGTCCGGCGTGATGAAAAAAGCGGCGGACGAAGTCTCCGCTGTGGCGGTCATTGGGGGCGAGGATTCGCCTGCCGTGCTGGCCGCCCTGAAAAAGGCGCCCAAGCTCAAGGTCGTCGCGACGCCCGCGGATTGGAAGCAGGCGATCAGTGACAAGAAGATCCGGGCCGCGGTCGATATCCCGCCGGGTTTCGAGGCCGGGTTGCGGGCGGGGGCGGCCCCGGCCGTGAAGGTCTCGTATTACAAGGGCGAGCTGATGTCCGACCGCGGCGCGGGCAACGTGGAAAAATTCCTGCTCGACCTGCGCGAGCAGACGGTGGCCGACCGGCTGGCGGAACACGGCCTGGCGAAATCCCTGACACGGCCGTTTGAATTCTCTCGCGAGAACGTGGCCCCACCGGAAAAGGTCGGCGGCAACATGCTGGGCGGCTTTGTGCCATACCTGATCATCATCCTCTGTTTCACCGGCGCGATGTACCCCGCGATGGACCTGACTGCCGGCGAGAAGGAGCGCGGCACGATGGAAACACTGCTGTGCTGCCCCGTGCCACGAATCGACCTGGTGCTGGGCAAATTCCTCCTCGTGCTCACCGGCTCGTTGTCCGCCATGATGCTGTCCCTGGCTTCCATGGGTATCAGCGCAGCTTTCGCGGGCCTGCTGTTCACCCATGGCGCGGGCGGCGGAAAAGTGGCCGCCGGCACCCTCGGCTTGGCGAAGCAGTCCGCCGCCGCGATGCCGATGATCGATCCGATGGGCCTCCTCGGCGTGCTGGCGATGGTCTTCCCGGTGGCGGTGCTGTTCTCGGCCCTGATCTTTACGGTTTCGCTTTTCGCCAAGAGCTACAAGGAGGCGCAGAGCTACGTCGCGCCCATGATCTTCCTCGTCATCATGCCGGCGGTCGTAGGCATGCTGCCGGGCATCGACCTCAACGCGCGGCTCGCGCTCGTGCCGATCCTGAACCTCTCGCTCGTGTGCAAGGAGATGCTTTCCGGCATCTGGCACTGGGATTACATCGGGATCATCTTCGGCTCGTCCTGCGTCTACGCGGCCATCGCACTCGCACTCGCGGTAAAAATGTTCAACCGCGAGGACGTGATCTTTCGGGCCTAAGGGAGAATACGCAAAATTCTCCCGCTCTTTCCGGAGCGCCGGTAAAAACTTTCTGAAAAGCCGGCTCGCGGGGGTAAACAAGGGGTAAAAGCCGGCTGCGGCTATGGCGTTGGAGGGGTGCTTCAGTCAATCTTGCCTGCGCCCCCTACCATGTCCGTTCCTCAAACCAATCCCGTGATTATTTTTCCGGCGGCCAAGCCTGAGCTGAAGCTCACGCTGTCGCCGTTTGCCGCTGGTCGCGCCGAAGCCCGGAATGCGAGCCACGAGGCGATGGTGCGACTCAATCTTGAACAGGACCACGAGGCCCTGCGTGACCGCGAGGCCAACCTGCGCGACTACGAAACCCGCCTCCGCGAGTGGCAGGCGCAGATCGAGAGTACGCTCCAGCAGCCGTCCGTGGCGGCCTACGCCCCGCCGGTGCCGGTCGCCCGGATCCCGAGCCTCGCACCGTTCGAGGACGACACCGCACTGCATACCAGCTGGGAAAAATTTCACCGTGCCCGCGAGCTGCTGGAGGCGGAGCAGGCTCACGTACGCGATGACCGGCTCAATCTCAAGGAGACGGCCTCGTTGCTCAAGCGCCACGAGACCGCGCTCAATGCCCGCGAGGCCAGCCTGGCCCAACGGGAGGCGCTCCTCGCGGCGGCTCTCACCGCCCAGCAGGCGGAGCCCGCGAAGCAACCGTCAGCCATCCTGCGCTTCACGCAGTCGCCGTTCAACCTGGCGAAGGCCGTTTTTGGCGGCAAAGCCGCGGCACAGGAATCCGCGGCACAGGAATAATTCCGGCGTCGTCCGGGTGGTGGCAGATCGGTTGGAACCATGGCCCGCCGTCGTGGACGGTAGGGCATGAGTTTTTCATCGGCACGGGTAACGGGCTGGTATTGAAAGGCAGTCCGCCATGAGCCCGACGCTTTTCCCGCAACACATCATTGCCAAGAAGCGCGACGGGGAGACGCTCACGGCCACGGAGATCCACGCGTTTGTGCTCGGTGCGACCGACGGTTCCTGGGCCGACTACCAGCTGAGCGCGATGCTGATGGCGATTTTCCTCCGCGGCATGACGGCGCAGGAAACCGTGGACTACACCCACGCCATGATGCACTCGGGCCAGGTGGCGGACCTCGGGAAGATCAAGCAACCGAAGGCCGACAAGCACTCCACCGGCGGAGTGGGCGACAAGGTTTCGCTGCACCTCGCCCCGATGCTGGCGTCGTGTGGCGTGGCGGTGCCAATGATTTCCGGCCGCGGCCTCGGCCACACCGGCGGCACGCTCGACAAGCTCGAGTCCATTGCCGGCTTCCGCGTCAACCTCTCCCTGGACGACTACCGCGCCCAATTGCAACAGATCGGGCTTTGTCTCATCGGCCAGACCGCGGAGCTCGCCCCGGCGGACAAGAAACTTTACGCGCTGCGGGACGTGACCGGCACGGTCGAGAGCATCCCGCTCATCTGCGGCAGCATTCTGGCGAAGAAACTGGCCGAGGGGATTGATGTGCTCGTGCTCGACGTGAAGTTTGGCCGGGGTGCGTTCATGCCGGACAAGGTGAAGGCCCGTGAACTGGCGCAGGGGCTCGTGGCGGTGGCCACGGCACTCGGCAAACCCACGCGCGCGATCCTCACGGCGATGGAGGAGCCGCTGGGCCGGACCGTCGGCAATGCCTTGGAAGTCGCGGAGTCCATCGCCTGCCTGCGCGGCGAAGGACCGGCCGACACCATGGCGGTGACGTTTGCGCTCGGTGAACAGATTTTGCTACTCACGAAAACTGCGCGCTCGGTGGCCGACGCCCGCGCCCACCTGGAGGCCACGATCGTGGATGGCGGGGCGATGGAGAAATTTGCGGAAATGATCAGGGCGCAGGGCGGTGACCCTCGCGTGGTGGATGACCCGGGCCGGCTGCCGCAGGCGAAACTGCAGGTGCCGTTCCCGTCACCCCGGGCGGGTTTTGTGCAGGATGTGGATGCGATGGATGTGGCGCTGGCGGCGCTGCGGCTGGGTGCGGGCCGGGTGAAGGCCGAAGACAAGATCAACCACGCGGTCGGCATCAGCGGCCTCGTGAAGGTGGGCGAGGAAGTGGCTGCCGGCATGCCGTTGGGTATGATCCACGCGAACGATGAAAAAACCCTGGCTGAGGCGAAGGAGCTGCTGACGGCGGCGATCACCGTTGGGACGAACCCGGTCAAGCCAGTGAAGTTGATCGACGAGATTATCGGTTAGGGTGGAAGTGGCGGAAACGTTCCGGGCGGAGGCCGCGAGCCTGCTCGCGCTTGAGGAAGCGCCTGCCAGCAGGCGGCCTACGGTCGAACCTGCCACGCGTCGGAGGCAACGCGTTCCACCCTAAACAAACCGGCACTCGTCGCGAACGCCCGGCCCGAAGTGTGGTCTGTGGGCGGATGGATCAGGCCAAACCGGACAAGCACAACGGGCGCTTCCGCCCGTGGAAGCGCTTTTCCCGCAACACTCTTATCGTACTGGGAATAGCCGTCGTCCTCCTGCTCGCGGTGCGGCTGGCTCTGCCGGCGGTGCTCCGTTCGGCGATTAACTCCCGGCTGCAGAAGATTCCGGACTACAGGGGATCGGTGGATGAGGTGGGCGTCAGTCTCTACCGCGGGGCTTACACCCTGCACGGGCTCGTCATTCGGAAGCGGAGTGGCGAAATTACCGAGCCCTTCTTTAGCGTCCGGAAAATCGATTTCTCGGTCGCCTGGCGGGAATTATTCCACGGGCAGCTGGTCAGTGACATCGAGATGGAGCAGCCGAAGCTGACGCTGGTCGCGGCGTCGACCGATGATGGGACGCAGCTGGCGATGGATCACCGCTGGCAAGACGCCATGAATGACATCTTTCCGATTGATATCACCTGGTTGAAAATCACGGACGGGCAGGTGCGCTACGTCAACCGCACGACCCAGCCCAAGGTGGACGTCCGGATTGGCCACCTGCGGGCCATGGCGACGGACCTGCGCAACCGCGCCACGCCGGCCAGTGGCGAGTTCCCTTCGACGATTGTGCTGGAAGGCGAGACGATTGGCGGTGGCCGGCTGAAGATCGCGGCGCAACTGGAGCCGCTGGCGATCGATCCGCATTTCCTCGTCAAACTCGAGTTGGAGAAAGTTTCCCTGCCGGCGCTGAACGAATTCCTGCTGGCCTATGGGGGCGTGGATGTGAGCAAGGGCGAATTCAACCTCTACGTCGAGGCGGTGGCGCGCGAGGGGCGTTACAAGGGCTATTTCAAGCCCTTCTTCGACCAAGTGGATTTCAGCAACGCGCCGGAAAAGCATACCAACCTCAAGAAGGAAGTCTGGGAATGGTTCGTCAGCAGCTTCGCGTGGATCTTCAAGAATCACACGCGAGACGAGGTCGCGACGAAGATTCCGTTTTCCGGAGAGGTGAAGGGTTTGGATCTCCACAAGTGGGAGACCTTCAAGAACCTCGTGCGCCATGCGTTCATCGAGCCCTTCCAACAGAAATTGGACAGCAAGGCGGCGGGCGGCGTCGGGGCGAAGGATGAGAAAGGCCTGCTGCCGAAGGCGGAGGAAAAGAAGTAAGGCGGGTCTTTTCGAGCCATTTTAACCACGGATTACACGGACGGACACGGATCAATCCCGGAACCGAAACCATCCGGGACTGGATCGGACTGGTTGGTGGTCCGGGTGAACTCCGTGGTCGGAATTGTGGACCCGTTTAACCACGGATTACACCGCCGTACACGGATCGATCCTAAGGCGGAAAAACAATCCGAACGGGATCAGGTCGATCCGTGTCAGAGGTGTGACCCGTGGTCGAATTGTCCGACAAGATCCTGACTCAGCCCTTCTCCATCTCGGCGAGCTTGGCGGCAGATTTTTCCCACGCGGCGGTGGCGGTGGCGAGTTGGTCCACCAGGGTGCTGAGTTCGAGGTTGAGGTGGTGAAACTTGCCCTTGTCGGTGTAGGTCTCGGGCGCCTCCAGCGCGGCGGCGAGCTCGGCCTGCCGGGCCTCCAGCTTCGAGACGGTCTCCTCCAGCTGGTGGACTTCGGTGTGGAGTTTTTTGAGCTCGCTGGAGGACGCGCGTTTTTTCTCCGGCGCGGCGGGAGCCGCCGCTTTGGCGGCGGGGGCGTTCTGCTTCGGGCGGGCGTCGGTGAAGCCGGCGGTGAGCGCCTCACGGGCGTTGGAGGCCTTCGACTTCTCGAGGTAGTAGTCGTAGTCGCCGGCGTAGGGAGTCAGCCGGCCCGAGTGCACATGGAGGACGGTTTTCGCGAGCTGGCGGATAAAATAAACGTCGTGGCTGATGAAGATGAACGTGCCGTCGTACTGCTGCAGCGCGAACAGGAGCGCATCGATCGAGGCGATGTCGAGGTGGGTCGTGGGCTCGTCCATCAGCAGCAAATTCGGCGGGTCCACCAGCAGGCGCGCGAGCGCGAGCCGGGACTTTTCGCCGCCGGAAAGCACGGAGACCTTCTTGAAGACGTCGTCCTTGCGGAAGAGGAACGCGCCGAGAATGGTGCGGGCCTGCTGCTCCGTCAGGTCGTTGGCCGCGGTGCGCAGCTCCATGACGTTCTCCATCACGGTGAGGTTGAGCTTCAGGTTGTCGGCGCGGTTTTGCGCAAAGTAACCCGGGAGCACGTTGCTGCCGAGTTCGCGTATGCCGCCTTGGATCGGGATAACGTCGCCGAGGATCTTGAGCAGGGTGGACTTGCCGGCGCCGTTGGGGCCGACGAGCACGATGCGCTGGCCGCGCTCGGCTTCGAAGTTGAGGTCGCGATAAACGACGTGGTCGCCGTACGCCTGCTCGACCTTCTTGAGGGAGATGACCTTCAGGCCGGAACGCGGGGAGGGCGGAAATTTGAACCGGACTTTTTTCAGGTCCTCGGTGGGTTCCTCGACGGCGACCTCCTGCAGGCGCTCGATCTGTTTTTCCTTCGACTTGGCGCGGGAAGCCATCGAGGCCTTGGCGCCGAAGCGATCGACGAACTTCTGGAGATGCGCGATCTCCCGCTGCTGATTCTTGTAGTTGGCGGCCTGCTGCTCTTTGCGGGCGACGCGCTCTTCCAGGTAATCGTCGTAGTTGCCGGTGTAGCGGTTGAGCGTCTGATTGCGCAGCTCGAGGATGCCGGTGCAGAGGATGTTGAGGAAGGCGCGGTCGTGGGAGACGACGAGGAGGCCACCCGGATAACGCGTGAGGTAGTCCTGGAACCAGAGCAGCGCCTCGAGATCGAGGTGATTGGTCGGTTCGTCGAGGATGAGCAGGGCGGGCTCGGCCACGAGGAGGCGGGCGAGGTGGGCGCGCATCACCCAGCCACCGGAGAACGTCTTGGCGAGCTTGTCGGCATCGCCATCCTTGAAGCCGAGGCCGGCGAGAATTTTTTTCGCGCGCGGTTCGAGCGTCCAGTCGATATCCCAGTCGTCGTCGTTCTCGGGGACGAGTTTTTTGCCACTGGTGGCGATCTGGAGGATGGTCTCGTCGCCCACGGGGGCGCTTTCCTGGGGCAGGAAGCCGAAGTCCGCGCCGCGTTCCCACTCGATGGTGCCCGTGTCCTGGGCCTCCTCGCCGAGGATCAGGTTGAACAGGGTGGATTTGCCCGCGCCATTGGGGCCGACGAGGCCGTAGCGGTCGGTGCGCGCGACAAAAAGGGACACCTCGCGGAAAAGTTCGCGGGTGCCGTAGGACTTGGAAACGTCGGCGATGGTGAGCATCGGAACGGACCAGCACAGAGTACGCCGGCCGCCGCGTCAATGCGCGGGTTGGGGATTTGGCGGGGGCCTCAATCCAGCGCCGGTAGGCAAAACCGCTTCGCGAGGACCCTCAGGACTTTACCCGCATCCCTTGGGCCGAGGCTTCGCTGCGGGGCTCGGTGGGTTTGCCGGTCTGATCGAAGGCTTCATAGACCAGATTGGATTCGAAGGAATTTCCGTCCTCGGACAGGGTTATTTTCTGCGTGAGCACGCCGTGGCCGCCGGGGGACCAGCCGCCGCCCTTGGTGATCTCATCCAGCGCGGGCGGGGGCTTGGTCCAATAGTAAACGTAGCGGGCCTCGTATTGTTTCGTGCCGGTTTTTTTCCACACGCCGTACGCGGGAGTGACCGGGGGCATGGCGTCGTAGTTCGAGGATTCCGTCATCGTGCCGCCGGCATTGAAAACGTAGAGGAAGTCGAGGTCGGTGATCGCGGCGAAGGCGCCGGTTTTGAACTGCACGTGACCTCGCCAAGCACCCACGAGACCGTTGGCGTCCGTCGCCGTCTTCGGGTTAATCACCGTCGTGCAACTGCTCGTGAGCAGCGCCATTATCAAACCCAGGGCCGGCACCAAGGATCGTTTCATGGGGGATTTCGTTGTGCTGAGTGTGTCCGGATCCTCTGAAAGGAACAGCTGAAATTTTTACCACGGATAACACTCGGAAACACGGATCATAGTCGGATTAGGCCCTGGGCACATCTGATCCGTGTGGATCGCGTGTTATCCGTGGTAAAAAATCCGGGTTTCGGAAGGCGGGGTTCGGCGACCCCGCCCTACAATTCGGATCAGCGGTTCAACGTCAGCGCGATGCAGCCGGCAACCGCGATCACGGCGCCGAGGATCGAGCGGCGGGTGGGGCGGTCGCCCTCGAGCCAGAAGGCGATGGGGATCGCGAGCAGTGGCGTCGTGGCCGCGATGGGCAGGACGAGTCCACTAGGCGTCGTGGCGAGCGCCCACTGGTAACAGCCGACACCGGCGACGGGGCCAATGAGCGCGTTGGCCAGGATCCAGAGGCGGCTCTGGCGACGCTGGGCGGCGTCGAGCACGGGTGCGGCCGGCAGGCGGCGCAGCAGACGGAGCAGGGAAACCCACAGGACAATGAAAATGAGTCCGGCGAGGATGCGGTAGTAGGTCGCGGTGAGCCCGAAGGTGGGATTGGCCACGTGTTCGCCGGCGGCGGTTGCGACCGTAAAGCCCTTGCGACTGACGAGTGCGCCGAAGCCCTGGCCGCACGCGGCGACGATTCCGAAAACAAAACCGATCGGCCGCACGTGCACTTTCGGCGGGCTGGACTTGCTCGGCATGATGGCTACGGCGACGCCGATCAGGATTACGCTGCCCCAGACGATCTGCAGCGGCGTGAGCTTGGTGCCAAGCCAGAGCCATTCGCCGAGTGCGGCGATGGGGGCGGCGAGGCATTGGGTCATGAGGACCGTCAGCCGCGAGCCGAGCAGCGGCAGCGCGGCATAGACGCCGAGGTCGCCGAGACCCATGCCGATGAGCCCGCTGAGCAGGAACCAACCCAGGCTTGCGCTGGCGAAGCCGTGCCCGACCGTATGCGCAAAAAGGCCGAGGATCAGGGCGGCGACGACCAGCCGGCCGAGGTTGGCGCGCAGGGTACCGGAGGCCTTGACGCTGTGGTTTGCGCAGGTGGCGTTGAGAGCAAAGAAAAAGGCGGCGAGAAACGCGGCAAACATCGGGTAACCAACGACAAGAGTGTAGTAAAATGCCCGTTGCGACGGTTTTTTGTGTCCAGCCGGAGTGACGGATGGTATGCTTTACCCCTTATGAAAGCCAAGACACCCAAAGTTAAGCCGGAGGCGGCCAATGCGGCCCTCGCGGTCAAGAAAGGCCCGGTTTCCAAGTTTATCGCCCAGCATTACCGTCATTTCAACGCCGCGGCGCTGTTGGACGCCGCCAAGGGCTACGAGACCCACCTCAACGCAGGCGGCAAGATGCTCGTCACCCTCGCCGGCGCGATGTCCACGGCGGAGCTCGGTATCTCGCTCGCGGAGATGATCCGCAAGGACAAGGTCCACGCGATCGTCTGCACGGGCGCGAACCTGGAGGAGGACATTTTCAACCTCGTCGCGCATGACTACTATGAGCGCGTGCCGCAATACCGGCACCTGACGGCGGCGGACGAACAGAAGCTGCTGAACCGGCACATGAACCGCGTGACCGACACCTGTATCCCGGAGATGGAGGCGATGCGCCGCATCGAGCAGGTGGTACTCGAGGAGTGGGTGAAGGCGGACAAGGCCGGCGAGCGCTACTTCCCGCACGAGTTCATGTATAAGATCCTGCGTGGCGGGAAACTGAAGAAGAGCTACCAGATCGATCCTAAGAACTCCTGGATGCTGGCGGCATGTGAGAAGAACCTGCCGATGATCGTGCCGGGCTGGGAGGACGCGACGCTGGGCAACATGTTTGCCGGGCATGTCATCAGCGGCCACGTGAAGAACGTCCACACCGTCCGCACCGGGATCGAATACATGACCGTGCTGGCCGAGTGGTATACGAAGACGGCGAAAAAGCTGCGCAACGGCGAAGGCTCGATCGGGTTTTTCCAGATCGGCGGCGGCATCGCGGGCGATTTCCCCATCTGCGTGGTCCCGATGCTGCACCAGGACCTCCAGCGAACGGGCGTGCCGCTTTGGGGCTACTTCGCGCAGATCAGCGACTCGACCACCAGCTACGGCAGCTATTCCGGCGCGGTGCCGAACGAAAAGATTACCTGGGGCAAACTCGGGGCGAAGACACCGAAGTTCATCGTCGAGAGCGACGCGACGATTGTGGCGCCGCTGATCTTCTCGTGGGTGTTGGGTAAGTGACGCAGGGCGGGGTCGCCGGACCCCGCCAAACCGTTTCAAACCTTTCCCGCGGATTTCGTGAATAAACGCGGATGAATACCCGTTATCCGCGTCAATCTGCCTGATCCGCGGGAGAGTATTCTGGGATTCAGGCGGGGTTCGGCGACCCCGCCCTACAATTCCGTCCAAAATCTTTGCGTCTTGGCGGCTTTGCGTGAGCGTCTTGGACGATGCCCAACGCCCTCGCGCACGAGAAGTCGCCGTATCTGCTGCAGCACGCGGAAAATCCCGTGGCGTGGCTGCCGTGGGGCGAGGCGGCGTTTGCGCGGGCGCGGGCGGAGTCCAAGCCCATCTTCCTCAGCATCGGATATTCGACGTGTCACTGGTGCCACGTGATGGCGCACGAGTCGTTTGAAAGCGTTGAAACGGCGGAGATCCTGAACGAGCATTTCATCGCGATCAAAGTGGACCGCGAGGAACGGCCCGACGTGGACAAGGTTTACATGACCTACGTGCAGGCGATGACCGGCCATGGCGGCTGGCCGTTGAGCGCGTGGCTGACGCCGGAGCTTAAGCCCTTCTATGGCGGAACCTATTTTCCGCCCGAGGACCGGCATGGCCGCGCGGGCTTTCCTTCGATTCTGAGCACGATTGCGCGCGGCTGGCGCGAGGAACGCGACAAGCTGGTGGCCGAAGGTGAGCGCGTGATCGCGATGTTGCGCGAGCATTACTTGGAAAAGGTCCCGGTGTCGTCGGCGGATGAGATCATGGTAGCGGGCGGGGAGGCGTTTGAGAAAGGGCTGGGCTATTTCCTCGAGGCTTTTGACGCGGAAAACGGCGGGTTCGGCAGTGCGCCCAAGTTTCCCCGGGCGTCGAATCTCAATTTCCTGTTCCGTTGCGCAGCGATCCAGGGGATGACGGGCGAGGTGGGGGTGGAGGCGGTGCGGCTCGCGACCGAGACCCTGCGCGGCATGGCGCGGGGCGGGATCCATGACCACGTGGGCGGCGGGTATCACCGCTACTCGGTGGATGGGGAGTGGTTCGTGCCGCACTTCGAGAAGATGCTCTACGACCAGGCCCAGATCGCGCTCAACGCCCTCGAGGCGAAGCAGGCAACGGGGGATGAGCGCTATGCCTGGATGGCGCGGGACATTTTTGACTACGTGCGGCGCGAGCTGACGAGTCCGGCGGGAGGATTTTATACCGCGGAAGATGCGGATAGTGCGCCGCCCGAGACGGCGCGTAGTGACCAGGGACCAGGGAGAAGTGACGGGAAGGTGGAGCACGTCGAGGGGGCCTACTATGTCTGGAGCGCGGCGGAGTTACATGAAGTGCTGGGGAAGGATGCGGGCTTTTTCGCGGCCCACTTTGGGGTGCTGGATGCGGGCAATGTCGAGGTGGCGCGGGACCCGCACGGGGAGTTTCTGGGGAAAAACATTCTTGCCCAGCAGCGGCTGCTGGGGGAAACCGCGGCGCAGTTTGGGCTCACGCCGGAGCAAGCGAGTGAGCGCCTGCTGACGGCGCTGGGAAAGTTGCGCGAGGTCCGGGCGAGGCGTCCGCGCCCGCTGCTTGACGACAAGATCATCACCGCGAACAACGGGCTGATGATTTCCGCGCTGGCGAAGGGCGCGCTGGTGCTAGGCGCTGGGCGGGAGAACGAGCAAGAGATAGAGGGACGGGAGAGATTTCTCGGCGCGGCCATGCGCGCGGCGGAATTTGTACAGCGTGAGCTATTTGAACCCAAGACGGGCGGGCTTTTCCGCAGCTGGCGCGAAGGCCGCGGCACGGCGGAGGGGTTTGCGGAGGACTATGCCTATCTCATCCAGGGGCTGCTGGACCTGTATGAGGCGTCATTTGAGCTGCGCTGGCTGCAGTGGGCGGACCAGCTGCAGGTTTCGATGGACGCGCGGTTTTGGGATGAGGCCCGTGGAGGCTATTTCAATTCGCAGGCGGATGATGCGGCCATCGTGCTGCGGCTGAAGGAGGACTACGACGGGGCCGAGCCGGCGCCGAGTTCCGTGGCGGCGATGAACCTGCTTAGGCTGGCGGCGATGCTGCACGACGAAAAGCTCCACGCTCGCGCGATGCGCACCCTCGAGGCCTTTCGGGCGCAGTGGAGCGGAACGCCGCACGCGATGCCCGAGATGCTCTGTGCCCTCGCCTGCGCGCTTGAAGCGCCCCGTCAAATCGTGCTGGCGGGTGATCCGGCAAAGACGGATTTTCATGCACTCGTCGGGGTGGTACACGAGCGACTGGGGCCGCGCCGCGTGGTGTTGGCGGTGACGAGTGAGTCGGACCGCGCCTGGCTCGCTTCGCATGCACCCTGGATGGCGGAGATGCGTCCCTCGGAAGGCAAGGCCACCGCGTATGTGTGCGAGGAGTTTGCCTGCCAGGCGCCGGTGATGGACCCGGCGGCGCTGCGGACCCTGTTGGGCGGGTAGTCTGGTTGGTCTTTTTCCGCGTTGCGCCCTGCGGCGGGGCTGGCCCACGCTGGCAGCCGTGAAAATCCTCGCTGTGGAAGATGATGCGGTGTCACGGGCAGTGCTGCGCCAAGCCCTGCGCAAGCTGGGCCATGACGTCATCGAGGCCGTCGACGGCGAGTCCGCCTGGAAACTCGCGATCCAGGAGCGGGTGCGGGTGGTGGTGAGCGACTGGACGATGCCGCAGATGGACGGATTGGAGCTGTGCCGAAAGATCCGGAAAGCGGCGGGGGGCGACTACACCTATTTCATTCTGCTCACGGCACGGGATGCGAACGGGGAAAACCAACAGGCGGCGGCCGATGCCGGCGTGGACGATTTTCTCACGAAGCCGCTGGATTTTACCGAGCTCTGGAACCGGCTGCGCGTGGCGGAGCGGATCCTGCGCTACGCCACCCAGGTCCGTCAGCTCGAGGAAATGCTCCCGATCTGCTCCTACTGCAAAAAAATCCGCGACGACCAGAACTACTGGCAGCAGATCGAGGGCTACATCAACGATCGGACCGGCAGCGAGTTCAGCCACTCGATCTGCCCCGATTGCTACCAGCGCGTCGTGATTCCCGAGTTGGAGAAGATGCGGCAGGAGTCGAAATGACCGACCGCGTGCAGCGGCTGGAGGAGAAGGTCGCCTACCTCGAGCGCCATGTGACGGAGCAGGACAAGGCGGTCTTGGAACTCAGTGACACCCTTTCCCGAATGCGGATTGAACTGCGCAAATTGCGCGACCGGGTGAGCGACACGGCGACGGGCGACGGCGGTGGGGAAACGGCGGCCGAGCGGCCACCACATTACTGAAGGAGGAGGTGGGCGGGCACGTCCCGTGCCCGCATTCGTACAGCCTATTTTCTTCAGGGATCTTCAGCTTTCTCGCGGATCGAAGAATCCCATGCGGGCATAGGGACATGCCCGCCCACCCAAGACGAGCCGGCCCGGGTTATTTCCGCAGGCCAACAAAGACGGCCCCGCCCACGGCGATCGCCGCCAGCAGGAACAACGTGAAGGTGATGCGGCCGAGGCGCCGGGAGGTCGCTTCGTTCCGCGCGGAAATTTTCTTCAACTGTTCCGTCAGCGCGCGGTTGGATTCGGCGACGGTGGCCAAGGTCTTGGCCATCTGGGCGGTGCTGCGCGCTTCGAGCACCGACCTGATGACCTTGGCATTTCCGCTGTCCTCGGGCTCGGCCGCCAGCGCCGCCTGCAGTCTCTCGGTGGGCATTTTCAGCCAATCTCCACCGAGAGGATGGATGCTCATGGGCGAGCGGGTAAAGGAGCGGGTTTCGTCCATCGGGAAAGGGGCCGTGCAGCCTAGAAGGTCGCTGAGATTTCCTGCTGGTGCTCGGGGTTCAGGCTCTGGCTCCCGAGGGCGGTGCACTCTATCTCGTCATTTTTGTAGAGCTTGAATTTCACCGGTGCGGTGGCGTCGTTGGTTTCCCAGCGCCACTTGCCGATGGAGACAAATTGCAGAGGCACGCCCTTGTCCCAGCTCAGGCCCGGGCCGTCGCCGCGGATGAACAACCGGTTGCCGATGCCGATGTAGGCGGTGACGAGCAGGCGGGTGGCGCTGTCGGAGGAAATGACGCTTTCCGTCACCTCCGCACCCGCGCGCGGGGGTTCATCAGGCGCGATCTGGTTGAAGTCGCTCCCGCCGTCGTCCGGCTGAGCGGGACTAGGACGAGGCTCGTGCTGCGGCGTGGCCGCAGGCGAGGGCGCGTCAGTTTCAAGCCCGAGGGCGGGCTTGGTGGCTTCGGCCGGCTTGGGCTTGCGCGGGGCGCGCTTCTTGACGGGCTGGGGCTCCTCGCTGACGGATTGTGAGGCTGTCCCGCCTTTGTCCGTTGGACTCTGGCGAGATTCGTCCCGGGGTGTCGCCGCCGGCACGGTAGAAATGAGATTCCCGCCAAATGGGGGCATCGTAACATCGCCGGCGAGCGAAACGATGTGGTCCGCGAAAGGAGGGGCGGTCGGCGGCACGACGGGGATGAGATGGAGCCCTTCCGCGGGGCTTTTCGACGCCGTTTTCGTAGGCTTGGTTTCCCCGGCGGATCGTCCGCCATCGTCCTGCGGCGTGGCCGCAGGCGAAGGCAACGCCGCGAGGGCGGCGGTGATTTTCGCAAGGGCCGCGTGGGTCGCGGTCGAGACGGCCTCGGGGGCGGCGGCGAGGGCGGCCTGGGCGGCGGCGAGGTGCTTGAGGGCGTTGGCCTCGAGCTGGGCGAGTTCGCGGGCGGCGTGGTCCACCTTCCCGGCGATGGCCTCGAGGCGGTCGCTTTCTGAGGCGCGCAGCCGGGCGAGCTCCTTTTTCAGCTCCTCGCGTTCGTCGGCCTGGGTGTTGTTGAGCAGGGATTCGAACTCCGCGATCTTGGCCTGGAATTTCGCCGGAAGCTGCTCGGCGAGAGCGAGGTTTTTCTGCGCGAGCTCGGCGATGGTGTGCTGGCCCTGGGCGGCGATGCCGATCTGCTCGGCCGAAGTGGCGATCGTGGCGGCGAGGGCCTCCAGGGCGCGCTGGCGGTCGTCCAAGGCCTCGTTTTTCTCCCGCTCAATGTAACTGACGAGCGGGATCAAAATCACGATGGCGCCGCCGAAGACGCAGGCTACGACGGCAAAGACCGTGGAGGTTGGCAGGGGGGTGGGACTCCTGGCGGCGATGAGCAGGCCGGCCAGCAGTAGCGCCACGTCCGTCACGATGAAGATCCAAAGCGGTATTTTCGGAGTCTTAGAGGGAGGCATCATGGGGTCGTCAACCGCGCCAAGTGTGTGCGGCGCGGGCGGGTAGTTTTCAACCACGGATTGTGCGGCGGGCCCGTGGTTTGCGTTTCCCATTGGTGGGCAGAGCTGTCATGACCGGGGCACGCCAATGAATTTCGCCCATTTTCTGCGGATCGAGCGGGAGGAGCAGGGCGGCTCGCGTCACTACGTGGTGCATGTGAGTGACCCGCGGTTTTCGCTGGAGCTCTCGCCCGACGGGGCGGCGCCGGACCGCATCGGGCACGGAGTAATCAAGCGGATCTGCCTGCCGAATTCCGGTGCGGGGGACTATCACAAATATATCAAGCTGCTGGACGCGGCGCAGGAGTTTTTCGCGCAGTCGTTCGCCGAGCCGGTGGCGAAGACGGAGACGCGGCGGTTCAACACCTAAGCGAAGGAACGGTTTTTTAACCGCGAAGCGCGCCAAGGTCGCAAGGACCGAAGCGGCAAAATTTAACCACGAAGGGCACGAAGCATACGAAGATTGGATTCCGGAGGCTTGGGCTTCGTGATCTTCGCGCCCTTCGTGGTTAAAAGGGTTTTTCGAACTTCGGCTTGAGCGCGGTGAAGAGCCGGTCCCATTCGACGGGGTTGAGGTCGTTTTTGCGGCGGGGGGCGACTTGGCGGTGGTCGGTCATCATTGTGAGCGTCCAGCCGTTTTTGACCCACCGGGGGGCCAGCCATTCCAGCGCGGAAGCGAGCTGCGCGTCGGTCAGCGGCGCGGCGTAGGTGTCACCGGCGAAGGACAGGCCGAGCAGAAAGGCATTGCAGCCGGTACGGCCGCGGAAAGACGACACCCCGGCATGCCAGGCGACCGATGCGTCAGGCACGAGCGTGCAGCGCGTGCCGTCGGGGGCGATGAGGCAGTGGTAGCTGACCTTGCGCGCCGGATCGGTCATGAGTGCGATGGTGTCATCGAAGGGGATCACGCTGTGGTGAAACACCACGCCGAGCTGCTCATGCGGCACCGTCGCATCGCAGTTGGGCGAGAGGCGGGTGATTTCGGGGAAAGGCACGGAAGAAAAGCGAAGGGCGAAGGGTGAAACTCGGAGCCGTGAGGTCCCGGGGGTGGGGGCAGGGCTTCACCCTTCAATTCTCACGCTTCATTTTTCAAAGCCGCCGCCAGGCCATGCCGATGAGGGACACGAGCAGGCCGACGCGGATGGCGCCCTCGAAGGTGAGGATGACCAGCACCCATTTGATGCTGGTGTGGCGGCGGAAGGAAAACCCCAGGGCGGAGACCCCGAGAAAGCAGAGCCCGTGCATGCGGCTAAATGGCGTGAAGAGGAGACCGATCATCCAAAACCAATACATCACGAGGACGGCGCTCCAGCAGAACGCGATGTACTCCCGCAGCCCCAGGGCGCGCGGGTCCCCGTTGCGGGCGATCTGCTTGATCCCGAGGTAGCGCTCCCCGACGACAAGCTGCCAAACCTCGAAGAGGAGGAAGAGCGGCGCGACGAGGAGGAGCGTGGTCACGGGGGAAGGATCACGCCAAGCCGCCAAGCCGCCAAGGAAAAGCGCATCGGGCGTGGCGCTCCGGTAATTTCAAAGGCCAGGAATTCATGGGTGGGCCGGGCGCTCCGTCGCCCGGCAGAATCGGAAGCCGTGCGCGGAGCGCCCGGCCCACCCGTCGGAGACCTCGCCTTCATCACTTCCCCGCATACCAGAAGGCGCGGCGCCAGTTGTGGCGCTGGAGTTTCTTCAGGAGGTCGGGGGTGAGGTCGGGCAGGTCACTCACGCCGCAGTTGGCCTCGGCCTGGGCGGGGTTGCGGATGCCGGGGATTACCGTGGTGACGGCGGGGTGGGCGAGGACGAACTTCAGGGCGGCTTGCGCCATCGTGAGACCGGATGGGGCTATGTCGGGGCGGATCGCCTCGGCGCGTTTGACCGCGCGCGCCAGCCGGTCGCCGGCGAAATAAACTCCCCGAAAATCGCCGGAGGCGAACTGGGTGTCCTTGGTGAACTTGCCCGTGAGAACGCCTTCGTCGAAAGCGACGCGCACGATGATGGCGACACCGCATTCTTTTGCGACGTCGAGCAACTCGGCGGCGGGTTCCTGTTCGAAGAGATTGTAGATGACCTGCACGGCATCCACCCAGCCGCCGCGCATCAGGTCGATGACGCTGTTCTGGTCCTGTTCTGGCGTGGAGACGCCGATGAGGCCGAGGAGGCCCTCGCTTTGCAATTTGCGGAGGAGCTTGAAGGGCGTCGGATTGCGGTTCCACGCGCGGGTCCACGTGTGAAGTTGCAGCAGGTCGAGGCGGTTCGTGCCGAGGTTGGCGCAGCGCTCGGCGACGCTCTCGCGGACGTAAGCCTCCGCGTAACGCTCGTCCGCGAGATCGTACGGTGACGGCGGCCAGGCGCCGGGGCCGGGCGGGGTCTTGGTGGCGACGAAGACTTTTCCCTTTTTCCCGGCGGCGGCGCGCTCGCGCAGGACCTGGGCGATGAGTTTTTCGCTGCGGCCGTTGCCGTAGCCGGCGGCGGTGTCGATGAAGTTGCAGCCGAGGTCGAGGGCGCGGTGGAGCGCGGCGAGGGAGTCGGTGTCGGCCTGGGCGCCCCAGCCGCCGCCGATGGCCCAGGCGCCGAAGCCGATTTCAGAGCAGTCAAAGCCGGATTTGCCGAAGGGACGAAGTTTCATGGTTAAAGGGAGCTTAGGCGCAAAGACGCGACGTCGCGAAGAGAATTTAGCGAATACGCTAAAATTACGGGCCGAGGTGGGCCATGCTCGCGGCGCTATTCCAAGTCATGTAGTCGATGCCGCCGAACAAAGACGATCTGCAGTCCGGTCGCATTTTCATCGTCCGTGGCCAGCGCGTAATCCTGGATGCCGATCTCGCGCGGCTCTATGATGTGCCGACCTTCCGTTTCAACGAGGCGGTGAAGCGCAACGCCGGGAAGTTTCCAGAAGACTTTCGGTTTAAGCTCAAGCGCGAAGAGCACGCCAACTTGATATCGCAATTTGCGATATCAAGTTCGGAAGTAGTTGATAGAAAGGAAGCTAGAGATAACTCATCGCAATCTGCGATGAGTTCCCGGCAAGGCGGGCGGCGCACATCACCGTGGGTGTTCACGGAGCATGGCTGCCTGATGGCGGCGACGGTCCTCAACAGCCCCCGGGCAGTGCGGATGAGCCTATACGTCATCCGGGCCTTCGTCAGGATGCGCGAAGAGCTGGCGGCGAATGCCACCCTCCTCAAGCGGCTGGCCGAGATGGACAAGGCCCTGCTTGAGCACGATGCCGCGCTGCGGACGCTGTGGCAGAGGTTGCAGCCACTGCTCGCGCCGCCGCCGGATCAATCGCGCCGCCGGATAGGATTCCATTCCAGGGACGGTTAGAGTTGTTGCCGATGTCGCGGCCATGCCGCAGCCACTTGGGCAGAAAAAAGCCGCGGCGTGAATCGCGGCTTGAATTCGGAAAAGCGGGATCGGCGATCCCGTCCTACAAATGGCTCTCAGCCCTTCTTCTCGTCCACCGGGATGCGCATGCCGTAGAAGCTGCGGTACACGAAGACCAGGGCGACGATGAAGATCGCGCCGCCGAGGAGGTGCTTGAGGTTGTCGGGCATCTTGACCGCGATCTCGACGGCGAGGAGGCCGAAGAGCGTCGTGAACTTGATGACGGGGTTGAGCGAGACGGACGACGTGTCCTTGAACGGGTCGCCTACGGTGTCACCGACGACGGTGGCGGCGTGGAGCGGGGTGTTTTTCATCTTGAGGTCAACCTCGACGATTTTCTTGGCGTTGTCCCAGGCACCACCGGCGTTGGCCATGAAGATGGCCTGGAAGAGGCCAAAGAAGGCCATGCCGATGAGGTAGCCGATGAAGAAGAACGGGTCGAAGAACGCCAGCGCGAGCGAGAAGCAGAAGATCACGATGAAGATGTTGATCATGCCCTTCTGGGCATACTGCGTGCAGATCTTCACGACCTCCTTTGAGGCCTCGACCGCGGCGGTGGTGGCGTCGAGCTTCATGTTGTCCTTGATGTACACCACGGCGCGGTAGGCGCCGGTGACGACGGCTTGGGTAGAGGCGCCGGTGAACCAGTAGATGACGGCGCCGCCCATGAGCAGACCCATGAGAGCCTCGGGGTGGACGAGCGACAGGCGCTCGAGGACGTTGAAGGCCGGGTCGATCGCCTTGTAGTGGGCCTGGAGCATCATGATGATGCCGAACACCATGGTGGTCGCGCCCACGACGGCGGTGCCGATGAGCACGGGCTTGGCGGTGGCCTTGAACGTGTTGCCGGCGCCATCGCCCTTCTCGAGCTGGTGCTTGGCGCCTTCGAAGTCGGGTTTGAAGCCGAAGTCGCGCTCGAGCTCGGCGGCGATGCCGGGTTTTTGCTCGATTTGGGAGAGCTCGTAGACGGACTGGGCGTTGTCGGTGACCGGGCCGAATGAGTCGACCGCGATGGTGACCGGGCCCATGCCGAGGAAGCCGAAGGCCACGAGGCCGAACGCGAAGATCGGCGCGGCGAAGCGGAACTGGTCGGGCATCATGATCTGCACGGCGGCGTGCGTGGAGAAGCAGTAGGCGCCGAACATCAGGCCGAGGATGCAGAGGCCGGTCCAGAACGCGGAAAAGTTGCCCGCGACGAGGCCGGAGAGGATGTTGAGCGAGGCGCCGCCCTGCTTGGAGGACGTGACGACCTCCTTGACGTGGCGGCTCTCGGTCGAGGTGAAGATCTTGGTGAACTCCGGGATCAGCGCGCCAGCGAGGGTGCCGAGGGAGATGATGGACGAGAGCACCCACCAGAGACCCTCATGGCCGGGTAGTTTTGCGAGCAGCAGGTAAGTGGACGCGTAGGTGACGCCGATGCAGATGATCGAGGTGATCCAGACGAGGTTAGTCAGCGGGTGCTCGAGGTTGAAGTTCTTGGCATTGCCCCACACGGCCTTGCTGACGGCGTCGTTAATCCAGTAGCTGACGAGCGACGTGATCACCATCAGGATGCGCATGGCGAAGAGCCAGATGATGAGGGTGGCGCAGAGGGCGGGGCTGGCGGCGAGGGCGAGGGCGAGGAACGCGATGAGCGCGACGCCGGTGACGCCGTAGGTCTCGAAGCCGTCGGCGGTCGGCCCCACGGAGTCGCCGGCGTTGTCACCGGTGCAGTCGGCGATGACGCCGGGGTTGCGGGGGTCATCCTCGGGAAGATTGAAGACGATCTTCATCAAGTCCGCGCCGATGTCGGCGATCTTGGTGAAGATGCCGCCGCAGATGCGGAGGGCGGAGGCGCCGAGGGATTCGCCGATGGCGAAGCCGATGAAGCACGGGCCGGCCAGGTCCTGCGGGAGGAACGCCAGGATGCAGATCATGAAGAACAGCTCGATGGCGACGAGGAGGAGGCCGACGCTCATGCCGGACTTGAGCGGGATGAGCAGCGTGGCGAGCGGGTTGCCCTTGAGGGCGGAGAAGGCCGCGCGGGAGTTGGCGACGGTGTTGATGCGGATGCCGAACCAGGCGACGCCGTAGCTGCCGAGGATGCCGAGCACCGAGGCGAGCAGGATGATGACGACATGGCTGGCGGAGTTCCGCGAGAGCACGCCGAAGTAGTAGGTCATGCAGATCGCGATGAGCACCCAGAGGACCGCGAGGAATTTGCCCTGCTGGAAGAGGTAGGTCTTGCAGGTTTCCCAGATGATCTGTGAGACCGCGCCCATCGAGGCGTGGACCGGGAGGTTGCGCGTCTGGATATACTGCACCCAGCCGTAAATTACGCCGAGCGCGCAGACTACCAGGCCGATCATCAGCACGCTCATGCCGGTGAGCGAGCCGCCGAAAAAGCTGACCGATGTGAGGTCGGGAATGCGGATGTCCGACTCGCTCGCGCGGAGCGAAGGCAGGAAGGATGCGGCCAATGCGGCGGCGCCCAGTTGGGGAAAACGGCGAAGGATCATAGTAATTAGGGTACGACTAAGCTAAGGGGGAAGCGGTGGTTGTGGCGGGCGTGTCATAAGTGGGCGAGCCAATTTTGCCTCGCCCCCCATGGAAAAGTTCCGCTTATCCATCAGGACGCCGCATTTATCGCGGCCAATGGTTTATCCCCTCCATGTATCACCTCCGCTTCCGCCAGGTTCACCTCGACTTTCACACGTCCGGACTGATCCCGGGCATCGGGTCGAAGTTCAACAAGCGCCAGTTCCAGGAGGCGCTGAAAGTCGGCCACGTTAACTCGGTCACGGTCTTCTCGAAGTGCCACCACGGGTACAGCTACCACCCGACGAAGATCGGGCAGATGCACCCGAACCTGAGGTTTGACCTGCTCGCGCGGCAAATTGACGCGTGCCGCGAGATCGACGTGCGGTGCCCGATTTACCTGAGCGCCGGGCTCGATGAGCTGGCGGCGTTCGCGAACCCGACGTGGGTGGTGAAGAAGAAGGACGGCACGATGTACAAGCCGCTCGAGGTCGAGTGGTTCGTGCGCATCCTGCGGTTCAACTCGCCTTACCTCGACTACCTCTGCGCGCAGATCGAGGAAGTCTGCCAGCGCTGGCCCGACAACGACGGCATCTTCCTCGATATCATCGGCACCCAGCGGGATTACAGCGACGACGCGTTGAAGGAGATGAAGAAGGTCGGCTTGAATCCCGAGCTCGACGCCGACGTGGCGACCTATGGCGAGCAGGTGCTCTACCGTTATTTCAAGGCCACGACCGCGGCGGCGCAGTCGGTGAAGAAGGACAACCCGGTGTTCCACAACTCCGGCCACATCTCGATGGGCGCGCGCAAGGCACTCGGCTACAACACGCACCTCGAGCTTGAGTCGCTGCCGACGGGCGGGTGGGGTTACGACCATTTCCCGATGTCGGCGCGCTATGCGATCACGCAGAAATGGGATTTCCTCGGCATGACCGGCAAGTTTCACAACACGTGGGGCGAGTTCGGCGGCTTCAAACGGCCGGCGGCGCTCCAGTATGAGTGCGCGGCCATGGTGGCCAACGGCGCGAAGGCCAGCGTGGGCGACCAGTTGCATCCGAACGGCGAGATGAACATGGACACCTACCGCCTGATCGGCGCGGCCTACAAGGAAGTCGAGGCGATGGAGCCGTGGTGTGACTACGTGAAGCCCGTCGCGCGCATTGCGCTCGTGAGCTGCGAGATCAACCAGGACCGCTGGCGCGGTGGCCAGGCGGCATCGGCGCTCGCCGACGAAGGGGCGGGCCGGATGCTGCTCGAATTGCACCAGCAGTTTGTCGTGCTCGATGCGCTCGCGACGTGGGACGGCTTCGACCTCGTGGTGCTGCCCGACACGTTCGTGATGAACGCGGCCAACCTGGCGAAGGCCAAAAAGTTCCTCGCCAAGGGCGGCCGCATCATTGGCGCCGGCTCCGCGTTGCTCGATGAAAAGCACGAAAAGTTCGCGATCGACCCGGGTGCGAAGCTGCTGGGTCGCTCGACGGGTGAGGTGGATTTTTTGGTGGCCACGGCGCTCACGCCAAAGGTGCCGGTCAAGTCACCAATCGTCATCGCCGGCGGGGCCTTCCTGATCAAGCCGACGCGGGCCGAGGTGCTCGCCGGCCGGCGCGAGGCCTATTTCAACCGCACGTGGGAGCACTACTCCTCGCACCAGCACGCGCCGGACATGCCCACGCTGGTGTCGCCGTCAGCCGTCATCAGCCCGCAGATCGCGTACTTTGCGCACAACCTCTTCAGCGCCTACCGCGCGAACGGCCAGCCGCTCTACCGCGATTTCTTCGAGGCGGCGCTGCGCTCGTTGCTGGGCAATGAGCTATCGGTGGAGACGAATCTGCCCACGTCCGGCCGGATTTGCGTGATGGAGCAGAAGCGCGAAAAACGTTACGTGACGCACCTGCTGTATTCGCCGACGAGTGTGCGCGGCAAGTTTCGCGACCTGAACATCGAACTGATCGAGGATGTCATCCCCCTGCGCGACACGCGGGTGGCGCTGCGTCTGCCCAAAAAGGTGAAGACGATCCAGCTGGTCCCCGATGGCGAGGCGCTCGGCTTTCACCAAGAAGACGGCGTGGTGTCGTTCACCGTGCCGGAGTTCGCCAGCCACCAGATGGTGGAGCTGGGATATTGAGGTGGGCGGGCACGTCCCGGTGCCCGCATGAGATCGGCTCTTCGTCAAAGATTGGGGACATGGGGCTTTGGACGAGCCACGATGCCCCCTGTGACGATCAATCTAACGCTTCCCGGATACCGCATCATCCGCTGGGAGAGCAATCTAATGATGCGGGT
>Ga0105047_10000771_pt1 | contig 55703 bp, 52 predicted proteins | sample MAT04_FD_78384 | JGI IMG/M metagenome (GOLD analysis project Ga0105047, IMG submission 78384) | Freshwater microbial communities from Lake Fryxell liftoff mats and glacier meltwater in Antarctica - MAT-04 (megahit assembly) | ecosystem: Environmental > Aquatic > Freshwater > Ice > Liftoff... | reverse complement strand
TTGTGCGTTTTTGTGCGTTTTTGTGCGTTTTTGTGCGTTTTTGTGCCAGGTCCACCCCGTAGCAACCTCCCGGATAACTCTGCCCGGGCAAGGTATTTAAGGGCTCACGCTCTTTGCGCCATCAGGGTTAACCCAGAGCGGATTTATGCACGAGGTCTATTGGCTTGAATACCATTTAAATGCCGGGCGTTCAGCGGGTTGGCCTGGTAGAATTAATCAATGCAGGGAGGCAAGCAAACGTCTTAATTTGCCAGTTTTTTTATGTCAGTGGGATTTTATTTCTTTTTGAATTGTTTTAATTGATTCAGCTGGCGGCGTGATACCGGTTGTTTTTCCGGTTGTAGTGGGGCGAAATATTTCTTTTGCCGCATTCAATCTGAACGATAGAGTACCGCTTCCAGAAATCAGACCCAGGAGCGAATGATGTTATCCAAACGATTCTTGAACATGCTGGCCATTGTACTGATGCTGGCTCTCGTTCTTCCGGCCGCGCCGGCCCAGGCCAGCGCCCTGCCGCAAGGCAAGCCGCCGGTTGCCAACCGGCACTGCCCGCCTATCCACCCCGAGCAGCTGCAGGATGAAGCTTTCATGCAGTCCCTGCCCCCCGAATGTCTTCCCGGCGCTCAGACCCGCCAGACTTCTGAAACCTTCCAGCAGGATGCTGCCAATCTACCGGTACCCATGGCCTCCGGCGGCCCGGATAGCTTTGGCTATACCTGGGATAACAGCGTGGCCTACACTTGGGTTGACACGAGCGGCGGAACAAATGTTGCTTTCTCGGGAACGCCTTCCAATTACACTTCAATACCGGTTACATTACCGTTTACATTCAAGTATTACGAAAACTCGTATAGCAGCCTGCGCCTCGTTCCCTGGGGCTACCTGTCATTTAATGATTCTGCCTACTGGCCTGAATATGAATCAATTCCATTCAGCGGTGCACCCAATAACCTGATCGCCCCCTACATGAGCTGGCTATATTATGACGCGGGCAGTTGGCTGCATTATCAGACCTTTGGCAGCGCTCCCAATCGCTACTTTGTGGCCGAATGGCACAATGTTAAGGGTGGTCCGCCGTCCGATACAATTGGCGGCGATGACACGTTCACTTTCTCTGTCACCCTGTGGGAAAACGGGAATATCGATTTTCAGTACCAGAGTATGGATTATTCCGGCGGCAACTTTCGGTGCGCCAATTCTGGCATCGAAGATTCGAGAGGGCTGGATGGCCTCTCTCCGCAAGTCAATAATTGCGCGCCGTCCACCGCGGATGTCCGTTTTTCGCGTCCCGCCCTGGCTGCCCGCTCTGATTTTACCCCCCGGCAGCAGGGCGAGTTGGCCGCGGCCGGCGTGACCAAAACCTTTACAGTGGCTGTCAGGAATATAGGCGATCTGGGCAGCGACACTTTTGATCTGACCACCAGCTCTGTCTGGCCGGTCACATTATTCGCCACTGATGGCGTCACCTGGTTGACGGACACGGACGGCGACACCACCATTGACACCGGCCCGATCGCACAGGGCGCCACCCACAGCTTTATGGCCAAAATCATTGTGCCGGGTGCCGCGCTCACCGGGGATACTTCGCTGACCAATATCACGGCTACCTCTTCCGTGAACATTGGCGTAACAAAAACAATTGGCCTGTCCCTGACAGTTCCCGCCAAATTTGTTGGGGTTTTTGAAGATCAGGACAACGGCGCCATGAGTTTTATGACGGCCTCCCCTTCTGCCATCAATAACTATAAAGCCACTGCCAATTTTTATGATGGTAGCGAGGTTGCCACCGCGCAGACCGCCACCGGCAGTTACCTGTATGCCTGGAATAAAAATCGAATTTTGGGGTCAGATATAAATATATATGAAATAGAATACGCCATTGTTGGCCAGAACGGCAGCCTGGTTCGCCCGGTTTCCAAGCTGACTGACCTTTCCGCTGTAACCACCGATACTTATGATTATAGTCCTTCGGTAGCCGTTGCGCCGGATGGCCGCATGGGCGTTACCTGGAAACGTGTGGAATATGATAACGCGACGCAGAACAAGCGCGCAAACATCTACTTTGCGATTCTGGATGCGGCGGGTGGTTTATCCTATGGCCCGCTGAATATTACCAACCACGCAATGAACGCTTCAGCGCAAGCATACTATCCAACTATCACTGCAACAGACGACAACCGCTTCCTGGTGAGCTGGGATCTCTACGATTGGAATATTGGTAATCACAATATCTGGCTGGCCGGCTATGCCTCCAACGGCATCAACGTCATCGCCCCGCATGCCATCTCAACCGACAACGACAGCTGGGGACAGAAACTCAACCCCCTGCCGGGTGGGTTGGTGATCCTGACTTCAGTCAAAAGCAGCGGCGGTCCATACTACAGTATCTTGAACAGCAGCAGTGGGGTTGTCAAAGCCGAGACCAATCTTGCCAGCAATATGTGGGTAAATTCGACTGATGCTGTCGCGCTGCGTGATGGCAAAGTGGCTCTGGCCTGGGTGACCAATACCGGCATTAATTTGAATGTTCTCAGCGCCGCCTATCTTCCCACTGTCACGGTAACCGCTAACAATGTCAGCACCGCTAACGGAAATACCGGGCTTTCGCTCACTACCGATACCGCCGGACGCGTCATCATGACCTGGCTGGATGGCTCCTTCAATACCACGGCTTTGTATGCCATGGCTAATAAGAGCGGCACCTTTCTTGTACAGCCGCAGATCTACAAAACCAGCCAGAGTTATCTGGATGTGGGCTGGGGCGGCCAGGGTACCGCTCCCTTAAATATATTCGGTGATGTCAAGCCTACCTATTGGGCTGCGCCCTGGATTGAAGGTCTCTCCGCCGCGGGCATTACCGGCGGCTGCGGGGTTGGCACCTATTGCCCCGTTACCCAGGTGACCCGCGCTCAAATGGCGGTATTCTTGCTCAAGGGCATGGGCATTACTCCGCCTGCTGCCACGGGAACCAAGTTCCCGGACGTGCCGGGCAATTACTGGGCCGCCTCCTGGGTTGAAGAACTTGCCAACCAGGGTATCACCGCTGGCTGCGGCGGCGGCAACTTCTGCCCGGATGCGATCGTCACCCGCGAACAGATGGCCGTCTTCCTGTTGAAGGCCAAAAACGTCACGCCGATTGCTGCCACCGGCACGCGCTTCACAGATGTTCCCCTCACACATTGGGCCGCAAAGTGGGTGGAAGAACTCGCCCGCCAGGGCATCACCAGCGGTTGCAGCGCCACGGAATATTGCCCCGGCACCGCCGTCACCCGCGACCAGATGGCCATCTTCCTGGTGCGCACCTTTAACCTGCCCTTCGAGGCGCCTCTGCCGTAAGTTAGTTGATTAATGGGCTGACCCCCACGAGGTAAAAACCTGACTCGTGGGGGTCTCACAAAGAATTATGATCGTAAAGTTGTATTGGCCAACCTCCCGCAGGGCATTTGACCTTCGGGACGTTGTTTAGCGGTCTGTACTGATGAAGCTCTTCCCCTCGGATTTGTCCGAGGAAAACACGGTTTGTGAATAGCGTGTCAGCGTACCGTCGTAAGCCTGCGCACCGTTATGCACCAGCCAACCCTGCATGTCAAAGGGTATCGGGCTGTCCGCCAGGATCCATTCGCCGTTGTATTTGCGCCCGATATGCATGTGCGTGCCGGTCGACTCGCCCCCTTCGCAGGAAGGGTGCCCGATGCGGTCGCCAGCCTTAACCTTTTGACCGTTCTGGGCCCGATCTGTGCTGCCCAGGTGCAGGTAAAAGATATTCCAGCCGGTTTGTTCCTTGCCGTCGCCGTCCAGGTCCAGCATTACCACACCCGTCTCAGACCGCGACACCACACCGTCAGCCATGGCAGTCACCCAGGCCTCCGCTTCTCCGCAGTCCGAAACACCGTTGGGCGCAAAGTCGATGGCCGCCAACGGCTCACCTTTGCCCCAGCCGGTATGCGGGCCGCCGGTGTAGCTCCAGCCTTTGCCTGGCTCAAATGGCAGTTTCAACGCCGGTTGGGTCAGGCTGCCTGGTAAGTGCGAGGCCGTTTTCCACGGGTCGCCAAATAACCGGGCGTATGTTTCTGCCAGCCCGCCCGGGCCGATCATCTGGTCAAAAATGGGGGAGGAATACAACCTTGAAAAAGAATACTGCAAGGCAACTGTGGCAGCATTTTGCCAGGGGTCAGGCCGCTCTATGCGTGTATCTGGATGTTCAAACTCTATCAGGCTCCCGCGCCGCCAGCTGTAATAACCGTTATTGAGCGTGTTCGCCATCCAGACCAGTTGCAGGTAAACCCCCTGGTGAAATTCATCGGTATAGCCAAAAATGTAGGTTGTATTGGGCTGTGTAGGACTGCTTAATGCCTGGCTGAAGTACTCCAGCAAAGCCAGCAGCAGGCGCGGGCTCACACTGAAATTGTTTGAAACCAGCTGCACAATTTCAACACCGCTGTGCGGGCCGTCCAGCAGTTGTTCGCGGTAGCTTTTGAACCAACCTGGCTGTGAATCAACAAAAGCCTGCATGTCAAAGCCAACATCTGCTGGTCCATAAACAAACAGGCTGTCTGGCAAAACCTGGTAGGGAGTGCCCCACAGCGCCATGTAATAGATTGGGATACTCATCGGCAAGCCGGGCGGCATGGTGCTGACGTCTTTAGGGATAATCGGGTTGGCTGCCCGGATCTCTGCGATGCTGGTGTTAAAGCGCGCCGCCAGCGCGGGCAGCGTGTCGCCAGTCTGCGCGATGTAATCCACCAGCTGACCTGGTCCGTACGGAGGGCGGGTGGGCAATGGGGTGAATACGGCCTGTGGGCTGGGGAAAACCGGCTGCGGGGGTTTGGGGCTGGGGCTGGCGGCCAGGGGCTGCTCGGCGCATGCGCTCAAAAACAGCGCGCAGATCAACGCCAGACGGGCCGCCGCCAGGCCGGGCGGCTGCAGGTGTTTCATTTATTTACCCTGGATGATATTGGTCTCAAACGAGCCGGATGTATTCGCCTCGATCACGCGCGTGCCTTTGGTGAGCGAACCTTTATAAGGGGCAAACCCGTTATGCGCCACCCAGCCATCCATCGTGAACGGAAGCGGGCTGTCTGCCAGTATCCACTCGCCGTTGAATTTTCGCGCGATGTGTACATGCGTGCCGGTGGCAATTCCACCTTCACAAGAGGCGTGTCCCAGGTGGTCGCCTTTTTTTACCGTTCTGAAAGCCGGGATCTTGTCATCGCTGCGAATGTGCAGGAAGACAATGTTCCAGCCGGTTTGTTCAAAACCATCCCCATCCAGGTCTAGTACCACCACACTGCGAGCGGAGCGCGCAATCACGCCATCGGCGGGCGCTACCACCCACGAATCCGTTTTAACACAGCCAGATTCGATCGCCGCGGGAGCAAAATCCAGCGCCGCCATTGCCCCTTTTTCTTCCCAGGCCGAATGTGGACCGCCGCTAAACGCCCAGATTTTGCCGGGCTCAAAAGGCAGGTTTAAGGTGGGCTGCACCAGGCCGGTGGCGATGACCGGTTCAAAAGGTTTGGCGCGTCCCCAGTAAGGCCCAAACATACGCTCGTACAATGCGGCGAACCCGCCGCCGGGGGCCATCGCCTGCTCCCATTCCGCGCGGTTGTGGGTCTGGGCAAAGTAATATTGCAGCGCCGCCGTGCCAGCATTCAGGTTTGGGTGCAGTTTTAGCTTTTCGCCGTCCGGGAAGGTAACCTCGCTTAACTTGCCCGATCTCCAGCGGTAATAGCCGTCAGAGAGTCTTCCCGAGGCCCACATCAGCTGCTTGAACAGCCCACGAAAATGATAATCTTTGTGACCCAGCGGGTATTCATCCTCGGCCAGATTGGTGGGCTTGCCCAGCACCCAGTGGCTTTCGTATTCGATGATCGCCAGGATGATGCGCGGACTGAGTGAGTTTTCCTGCGAAATGCGTTCCACCGCCTGCGCGCCGGTGGTAGTGCCGCCGGTCATCAAGTATTCTTTGTATTCGGAAAGATACCCGTCCTGGTTGTTGGCGTAGTCGATGGTGTTGAAACCGATGGTCGATGGCCCAAGCACTACTTCGCTGTCAGGGATGCTCCGATCGCCGGGCGAACGCGCTACATCCGGGTCTGCTCTGGGCATCAGCATGAGCGTATTATAGGGGATCAGTTGGTCAGCCGGGGGCAGCACTGTTTCAGCCACGACCTGCCAGGCGTCGACCCCGAAACGGGTGGCGATGATGTTCAAGGTATCGCCGCCCTGGCTGCGGTACACATCCATCGGCCCGGCTGTATTGACCGGCGGCAGAGTGGCGCTGGGCTGGTCGGGCACCGGTCTGGTGGTTGGGGTGGCAGTCTGAATTTTGACTGGGCTGGTAGTGGCTGTCAGCGTGGGGAGCGGGTCTGCTGTGTTAGTGGCAAGCGGAAACGCCGCGTTCACAGGCGTTGGAGTGGGTGGCAATCCCCACAGCCCGGCGTTTGTAGCGCAGGCGCTCAACAGCGCGCCCAGCATGATGGCTTGAATAATGCGTTGGAATAATTTCATATCTCGCCGTGATTATACCCGGTTGGGCACGGCTTTTGATATGGCGAATATTCGCTTATCGTTGAATCTCATTGAGAGGATCGACCCCATCCAGGGCTTCGACCACCTTGCCGCTGCGTGTCAACCAGCCGTCATATTCCACGCTGCTTCCGCTGGCCACATAATCGTCCAAAATGAAAGGCAATTGGGGGTCAGCCGCCGAGAGCCACAGGCCGTTGTAGCGCCTGGCAAGGTGGACATGTGTAGCGTTGGAGAGCCCACCTTCGCAGGATGGATGCCCGATTTTGTCACCGGTCTTTACAATGGCTCCTGGCTGCACCCTGTCGCGGGCTTCAACATGCATATAGAGCAGCGTCCAGCCGGTTTGTTCCAGACCGTCGCTGTCCAGGTCTTCAACCACCGCGCCGTTATCTGCGCGCAGAATCACGCCCGGCGCGCTGGCCGTCACCCAGGCTTCGGTACTGCCGCAGCCGATCAAACCATCCGGCGGGGCAAAATCCAGTGCGGCCCACGGGCTGCCCTGGTCCCAACCAGCGTGTGCTCCGCCAGTAAAATACCATACCTTGCCGCTCTCAAAAGGCAGTGCCATTTTGGGCTGGGTTAACCCGGAAGGCAGCAGCGGTTCTATTGCCCAGTCAAAGGGGTATCCAAACATCTGGGTGTAAGTGGCAAATAGGCCGTTTGGCCCCGTGTCGATGGCCCAGGTGGTCTGATCGTCCAGCTTGCTGAACAGGTGCTGTACCCCGGCCGTACCTGGGTTGATCCCCGGCTGAGGAACGATCTGCGAGCCGTCCACCAGGTTCCAGGTCTGTACTTTACCCGCTTTCCAACTGTAGAAACCCTGGTTGAGCATATCTGCCGACCAGGTCAGTTGGCGGTAGAGTTCCTGGTGAAACTCATCGACATAACCGATGGGAGTGTAGGTGGTGGATGGCGCCGGGTTGGGATTTGTGACCCACTGTGAGCGGTATTCGAGCAAGGCCAGCAGCAGGCGCGGATTGACAGAGTAATTATGCGCCACCTTCACCACCACCTGTGCCCCGTTCAGGGTTTCGCCGTTAACATCCTGCGAGTAGTAAGCCAGGTATCCGCCCGCCTTCTGTACATAAGCGTTTACATCCAGCAGCGAACTGAGCGGGCCGTAGATCAATTCAGAATCGGGGATGATTTTAAAGTAGTCTGCGCTGGAAACCTGGACGGCGGCGTTACTCGCTGCCGCCGCCTGCTGTGCGCTGACCGGGACCATCAATGTGGTACCGGTATAAATCACCGAATCCGCTCCCATGTTGTTGGCAGCCAGCAGTTCTTCCACCGTGATGCCAAATTGACTGGCAATCGAAGCGGGATAATCCCCATCCTGTACCACGTAGCTCAGCGGGCCGGGTGTGGCTGCCGGTTGGTTTATGGCGGCCATCGGAGTAAAGGTTGGCATTAACATTACCCCGGCTGCTCCGTTGGCGGTTGGGCTGGGGATGGGCTGGCCCGGCAGGTGCGTGGGCGGCAGGTAGGTTTCTACCGGCACAGCCACGGCCGGGTCTTGTGATACAGGAACGGGGGTTGAGGCCGGGGGCGTAAAACTGGTGTCGATGGGCGCCGAACGGGTGCAGGCGCCGAGCGCCAGGCTGAATATCAGGCAGGAGACGATGAATGAACGCATCCATCGATTGTACCAAGTACTCGCTTATACGGGTAGTTGTTCGTAATACAAATTATTGCTTTGGCAGCATGATCGCCACCTGCGTACCCTCATCCCTTTTTGAAAGCATGATAATCACCATGCGCTTATCATTGTCTTTTGTAAAATACCAGGAGGATGAGTCGCTCTGCGTGGTTTCATTCATGATCTGCCAGTTGTTCGTTTTCATGCCCGTCAGGTAAAAATCCTGGATTTTATCCATGGGCAGGTTGCTGGAAAACGAATACATCGTCATGCCTTCGTTTTTGGAGGTGATCAGATCCCCATTATTGCCGGTTAGAAGCGGCACGTCCTCCGGCAAGCCATCGATCTTAAGGATGGGCGGCGGGCTGGTGGGTGTGTTTTTGACCACTGGTGTGGCAGTTTCACCGGGTTTTGCGGTTGGCGCAATCTCAGCGGCTGGTGCTGTTTCTCCGGGAGCCAGCGTTGCTGCGCTGGTTGTGCTCTGCTGGGTTGAAGTAAAGAATGAACGCGCTGCAAATAATCCCCCGCCGGTGACCAGGCACAACACCCCTACCAGCACGGCCGCGATAATCGCAAAAACTACCCAGTTGAATTTATTTGGCTGTACCGGGATTGTGCCGGGTGTGAGTGTGCCTATCGGCTGCCGGGTGGTGGCCTGCGAAGCCATCAATGTCTGAGAAGCGCCAAACGCCGAACCATCCAGTGACTGCATCGTAGGAATATCCACCGGAATCGCTGAAATTGCGGTGGCCTCACCGCGCGCCAGCTGCTCCAGCGCTTTGGCGAATTCACCCATCTTCTGGAATCGATTCTTGGGTTCCTTGGCGAGTGCCTTATACAGTACTTTCTCAACATCATCCGAAAGGTCAATCACCCAGGACTTGGGCCGCGGCAGCGGGTCGCGCAGGTGTTTGACAAGTACCGCTGCCGGGGTGTCTGCCGTGAAAGGGCGGTGGCCTGTAACCATCTCGTAAAAAACCACCCCCAGCGAGTAGATATCTGTGCCCGGGTCGACTACGCCCATCCACTGCTCGGGCGCCATATAGTCCGGCGTGCCAATCCCAACGCCGGTGGCGGTCAGCTGCCCGGTGTTTTCAGATGCCACGATCTTGGCAATCCCAAAATCCGAGAGCAAGGGCGCTCCAGATTGGCTGATCAAGATGTTGGCAGGTTTTACATCGCGGTGAATGATATTCTGGTTGTGGGCGTATTCCAGCGCGTGGGCAATCTGCGCCAGCAAACTGGCAGCCTGCGCGGTGGACATGGGCAACCCCATTTTGTCCTTGAGCGTGCCGCCTGGCACAAACGGCATCACCAGGTAGGGAATACCCTCCTGCTCGCCGTAGTCCAGCACTTTGAGAATGTAGGGGTGGTCTAGCTTGGCCAGGGCTCTGGCCTCGCGCTGGAAACGCTTAAGAAACTCACCCTGGTTGTCGCCGCTTTCAAGATCGGGGCGAATAACCTTGATGGCCACAAAGCGTTCCAGGGTGGTATCGTAGGCCTTAAATACCGAGGCCATCCCGCCCTGCCCCAGTGGTTCAATAATATGGTACCGCCCCAGGTTCTGACCGGTCAAATCCTTTATGTTCACGGCGCGCCTCCCCGCGAGCTGGCTATTAATTAAGTATAGCATAATCGCTGGCTTCCTGTTCTTGAAACAGACGATGACCTGGTTTAACCTTACCGGTTCTCAGGCGGGTTTGATTGAGTAGGAATTACCCGAACGATGTCTGCCCAGAAAAAATCAATTAATTCTATACAAATAATTGACAAAATATAGACAAATTATAAAAATTATGCTATAATGTAAACATGCACAACAGATTTAGCCAAAAGTGATATAGTTTGTATAGGTATCATGTAAAAAATAAAGGCTCAATCAACCAGATTTTCTCTATTTTCCAATCTTTGCCTAACTAAAGGAATTCCATGCCTAGAGTGGCCCTTAACACCCCCGCACCAGATTTCACCCTGCCCGATTTCAAAGGACAGACCGTTTCATTATCAGACTTTCGCGGAAATTCGCATGTTTTGCTTGTCTTTAACCGCGGCTTTGTCTGACCATTTTGCCAGAAACACATGGCGCAGTTGCGCCATGACATTCAACAATTTGTCGACCGGCAGGCCCAAATTATTGTCGTTGGCCCGGAAGATGCGGCGGCTTTTGAAGCATATTGGCGTGAAAACACGCTGCCCTTTATCGGTTTGCCCGACCCAAAAGCCAGCGTATTAAAATTATATGGGCAGGAAGTCAACCTGTTCAAGCTGGGGCGCATGCCAGCGCAGGTGGTTGTGGATAAAGCCGGTTCAGTCCGTTTTGTGCACTATGGCCATTCCATGGCCGATATTCCAGCCAACGAGGAATTGTTTGAAATGCTTGAACAGTTGAATGCAGAGCAGCTTGCTTCTGTCTGATTGAAAAATCATTTCTCTTCCCAAAGGTGGTGGGCCATGCCAGTCCGGATTGTTACTGATAGTACCTGTGATCTACCCTCCGAAATAATTTCCCGCTATGGCATCTCGGTCGTGCCGCTTTATATTAATGTCGGCAGCCGGGGTTACCTGGACGGTGTGGATATGACTCGCGATGAGTTTTATACAAAACTGCCATCCTTCCCCGTTCATCCCACCACCGCAGTACCATCGCCCCAAAAATTCTATGCTGTTTACAATGCACTTTCGGATGAAGGCGCAAGCGAGGTTCTGTCCATTCACATTTCTGAATCACTAAGCGGCGTGGTGAATGTGGCGCATGTTGCTGCACAGCAAACCAGCTCATTGCCGGTCACTGTGCTGGATGCCCGCCAGCTCAGCCTGGGTACCGGGTTTGCGGTGGAGACTGCCGCAAAAATGGCCGCTGCCGGGCATTCAGTGGCTGAAATTCTCTCCAAACTCCAGAGTCAGATATTGCGCACCCATGTATTTGCTGCACTGGATACATTGGAATTTCTAAAACGAAGTGGACGTATGAACAGTTTCATGGCTGGCATTGGCTCTCTGCTGCAAATCAAACCGATACTAATCATGGAGAATGGCATACCCACCAATGAGCGTGTGCGCTCTCTCGAGCGGGCCAGGCAGCACGTATATGAAATGCTGCGCCGTGTGGGCCCTCTTGAACGGCTTGCCATCCTGCACAGTCATGCTCCGGAGCGTGTAGCCGAATTGCGCGCCCACGTGGCGGAGCTGTTCCCAGGGCTTGACCCTTTGGTGGCAGATATTACCCCAGTGATAGGAGCGCACATTGGCCCCGGCGCATTTGGTTTTGCCGTGGTGGGCGCGGCTGAATAACGGTTTTGTATGGAACAAAGCGTTCATTAAGTCTATTTAAAAAGGATAAATATTCATGAAAAAATCTGATCGCATTGGTTTAATCGTTTTTCCAGTTTTGATATTGATCGGCATCCTGGTGGCGCTCGCGGGCAGCCAGGGCGGCGGATCGTTTGCCGGGTTGCCGCTCTTCGCACTGGCGGTAGCCCTGGCCTTCCTGATCCAGTGGCTGGTTTTTATTCCGTCTTTTCTTCTGCAAACTGAAAAATTCTTCGACCTGACAGGCAGTCTCACGTATATCTCCATCATTGTCATTGCTGTGCTTTTTAGTAAAAATCTGGATGCCCGCTCGCTTCTTTTGGCAGCGTTGGTCGTGGTCTGGGCCGTCCGGTTGGGTTTATTTCTGTTTACCCGTATTCAAAAAGCTGGCAAGGATGACCGTTTTGATGAACTCAAACCCTCTTTTATCCGCTTTCTGAACGTTTGGACCATCCAGGCCCTCTGGGTAACCTTTACCGCTGCCGCCGCACTGGTAGCCATTACAAACTCAATCCGCAAAGAACTCGATCTGTTCGCCATCCTCGGTTTCCTGTTGTGGCTTTTTGGGTTCGCCATTGAAGTTGTTGCCGATTCTCAAAAGCGCCGCTTCAGCGCAGATCCAGCCAACAAAGGCAGGTTTATTCAAACCGGACTGTGGTCCAGATCCCGCCATCCCAACTATTTTGGCGAGATTGTCCTGTGGCTTGGGGTGGCGCTGATTGCCTTGCCCGTTCTGCAAGGTTGGCAATGGGTTGCAATGATTTCCCCGATTTTTGTTACGCTGCTCCTCACCCGTGTCAGCGGGGTTCCCCTTCTTGAAGCCAAATCAGATAAAAAATGGGGTGCTCAGCCGGATTATGAAGATTACAAAAAGAAAACGCCTGTCTTGATCCCCCGCCTGTGATTGCCTTTGGTTGAGTGTGAAAGGTTATTCCGCAGTCCAGAGTCATCACATATTATACTGATTTCAGCATGGGTGCATCAACAACCAATTAATACTGTTATATCCTTAAATAAAAAACCGCCTCACTTTTAAAAAAATAGTGAGGCGGTATTTATGGTAATTCTCTAATTGCACTGGTTCTTCAGCCAGCTTTCCCATTCCTTATTAAAACTTTCGTAACTGACGCCAAAGGCTGCTTTGACCGCTTTCTTGAAATCACCGGTTGCGTCTATTTGTTTTGCCAGCTTCCAGAACCCATCCAGCCCGCCGTGTTTTTCCACTACGAAGGTGGTTAGCGCATCTGAATAAGCGTAAGCCAATCCGGTATTCTTTTGCAGGCTGGTCATGTGCATCAGATCCTGCTTGTCGAGCACGCCGCTCTCGTCCAGGATCGGGATAATATCCCCAGCCTTGAAGGCAAAACAGGCGCTTTGCACGTCATTTGGTGCCTGTGAAATGTATTCAGCCAGACCTTCGCTCATCCAATCTGCCAGCCGCCCGGTCAGGTCAAAATTGCGGCGGTGTGCCATGTGCGTGTATTCATGCGTTAGCGTTTGCTGTAATTCACCATCCCAACCCACAGCCGGGTCGTAATACGAATAGGCGTAGGAATTGGGGGCGTAAATATGGATCAGGTCGCCATTGCCTTCACCATCCGCCGAATACCAGGCGATGGCCTGCATGGCCCCAAATGGGTCAAGACCGTAGATTGGCACAATGCGCACGGTGGCTTTTTCTGCCGGGGCTTTGCCCAGCCGCTCCTGTACTTGCTGCCTGGCCGTTTCCATCAAATCCATGATCTTCTGGTTGACATCCTCATTCCAAGGATAAGTGATAAACGTGAAATGTTCCGTTTCTGTGGTTACCGGTTTGCCGATCTGGTCAACGCCAGGCTCGGTCAGCACCCAGTTATTGCCGTTAAAACGATAGGGCCAATCCGCCTGCCAGCCGCCTTCATCTTGATAATGTGCGATCACATAGCCATATTCGCGGCGATTAATGCTTAGCAGTGTATTCTTAAAAAAATAACTCCCAGCCTGAAAGGATTTCTGAAAATCGTTAAAGCGGCTGCGCACAATGCGTTTGAAAGGCTTGTTATCCTGATCGACTACTTTTTCTAACAGCGCCGGGTCGTTTTCGTTGTAAGCCTGGGCATACATATCCAGCGATTTCTGGATGCCGTCCTTGATCTGCTCATCGCTGAACTGCGCCAGCGGGTTGTCGCCGGGTGTGCCGCCCGTGGACGACGTGGCGGTGATGACCACGATTCGCGGCGTAGGGGTAACCACCTGCACCTGGCTGTCAGGGGTGGGCGCTGATCCCCCCATCACAGCTTTACAGGCCAGCTGGGTCAGTACCAGGGCCAGTACCGCAAGTACCAGGGCGCCGAAGCGCTTCTTCTTGTTTTTCATTTTGAGAGAATCCTTTTCGGTCGTCAGGTATTGCATACCAAGATTATAAATCAAAATGTGGGCCAAAAAAAAAGCCACCGGATTTATCCGGTGGCTTATCGGCAAATGGAGTCATTCATTGGGAAAGATTATGGAATTGCTTCTGAAGATGTTGTGCCTTGTGCGGAAGTAATAGTGTTTTCAGGTTGGGAAGCATCCAGTGGCCCGAGGCTGCCCGGGTTTGTGCTCGGTGACAGAATGTAGGTAATGGAAGCGATATTGACCGAGTCAGCTATGTTAGGGAAATATCCCCTCAGCAGCAAAACTACGTGGTCGCTGGCGTCCAGCGCAGTAGGGGTGGCCAATAAATACGAGCGGTAGGCTGCATCAGCCCGGGCAGTCAGGTATCCACTTCTGCGTACACAGCTGGAATTGCGCCGCCGCTCCACAATTCTAGGTTTACCCTGGTCAGTGTGCCGCCCGACGTAGTTGCGTTGTAGCAAACTTGCACTCCCTTGAGGAGGGTTGCCTTGTTATACAGGCTGACTGGCAATTCTGCAAATATCTGGTAGTAATTGGAAGTTACAGCGTTTGTGCGAAGTTGTACGACATCGCTGTAATAGCGGACGCTGGCAGTCGATGCGTAGGTTGCGTTGGGCTGCAAACTACCTAGAGCGCCGTGAACATAAATATCTCCGGTCCAGGGCGGGATGTTGGCGGCCTTTTGCATGAATACTGCCATTTGGCCGCGGGTTACGTATGCATCAGGGCAATAAAGGTTTGTCGCGCAGCCACCAGTGATGGCATTCTCTTTCATCCAGCAAATATAGGTTTCAAACATGTTGCCGTTGGTATCGTTAAAACATCCTGTGCTTGCAGCGGCATGGTTAAAGCTGAGACCTATCACGATTATTCCAACGATAATAGTACTGATAAGGATAAATCGTTTGTTCGGCATGCGGCTCATCCTTACAGCGTTGGATAAAGGGCTCGCCCTATTCAGCGCTGTGAAAAAAGAACAACTCCATCTGCAATTAAACTATACAACTTTGGCAGTTTAAATTCAAGTCGGTTTTATAGCCCAGGCAGCTTATTCCATTATTTCGTTGTATTCTGGAAAGAAAAGGCGCAGGGGTTTTGACCCTGCGCCTTTTCTTTCCAGCCGCTTTTACCCTCCCCAGGGCATGCCGGAGTACAACTCAAAGGCCTTGTCGTGCAGGTTCTTAAACAGGCGCTCGTGACCGGCTTCCCAGTGCGCCAGCATCGAAAGTACTTTGTGCGCCTCGCCTTCGGTTTTGCTGGCCGCCATTGCGTAAAACTCTGAGAAATCGCGCTCAATCAGGTATGCCATGCGCAGCACTGGCAAGTCGGCCACCATCGACTCGGCCACACTCTGCTCGATGTTTTCGTTCTCTGCGCGGTCGGCAAAGAAACCGGCTGTTGGCAGCTCGGGCATCTCTGTGCTTACCCCTGCGTTCTGTGCGGCAAGCTGGGCGGCGATGAAATCGATGTGCTTCTGTTCCTCGACGGCAATCGCCTTGAATGCCCCGGCCGCAGCCGCGTTTTGCAGCCGCCCGGCGTTCTCGGTGAAGAAGCGCTTGCCTTCGTACTCGCGTTCCAGGGCATATTCGAGAATTTTTGTAATGTCCATTTCTATAACCTTTCACCGCGGAGCTCGCGGAGCGCTAAATTATTTAAGCCTATCATTGCGGAGAGCGTTGAGAAATTAATATTCTTTGCGTTCTCGGCGGTGAATGGTTCAGACCAGCGAAACCTTCACGGCGGTAACCTTGTACTCGGGGATCTTGGAGACCGGGTCGAGCACCGCCTGAGTCAGTTCATTGGCCGAGGCAGCCGGGAAGTGGAAGTTGGCGTAGACCATGCCGGGCGGCACGCGGTCAGTCACCCAGGCCTTGGCCTGGATCACCCCGCGCCGCGACTCTACGCGCACATGCTGGTCAGGCGCCAGCCCCAGTTTCTCAGCGTCCATCGGGTTGACTTCGATCAGCGCCTGGTTATACAGCGCCATCAGGCTCTCGGCGCGGCGTGTCATCTCGCCGCCGTGCCAGTGATATAGCACGCGCCCGGTGCTCATCACAAACGGGTAGTCGTCATCCGGGCGTTCGGCGGGCGGGATATGGTCGATGGGCATGAACTTGCCCAGCCCGCGCGCGAACTGCTTGGTGTGCAGGATGGGCGTGCCGGGGTGTTCGGTGGTAGGCACCGGCCACTGCAGGCGCTCACCGCGTTCCAGCCGGTCAAAGTTGATGCCCGCATAAGACGGTGTCAGCGCGTTGATCTCGCTCAGGATCTGCGCCGGGCTGCTGTAATCCCAGCCGGACTGCGCCCCGCTGAAGCTCAACCCATTTTTGGCGATCATGCGCTGAGCCAGCTGCATGGTGATCTGCCAGTCCTGGCGTGCATCGCCTAGCGGCTCAATCGCCTGGCGCACAAGCTGCACGCGCCGCTCGGTGTTGGTGATTGTGCCGTCTTTTTCCGCGAAGGAAACGCCGGGCAGTAGTACATCCGCATAGTGGGCGGTTTCGGTCGGGAAAATTTCTTGCAGTAGGATGAATTCCGCGGCTTCAAAGCAGTGCCGGATGTGTTTGGTATCCGGGTCGGACATGATCGGGTCTTCGGCCATGATGTACAGGGCGTGCGTGCGTCCATCCAGCAACCCCGGCATCATTTCAGTCACGGTCAATCCCACCTTGGGTGCGGGTACATGCCCCCAGGCGGCTTCAAATTTGATGTTGACTTCCGGGTTGGTGACCGCCTGGTAAGCCGGGTACACATTCGGCAGACCGCCCATGTCGCAGGCGCCCTGTACGTTGTTCTGACCGCGCAGCGGGTTTACACCGCCGCCTGGTTTCCCCATGTTGCCCAGCAGCATTTGCAGGTTGGCCAGCGTCATGACGTTGCGCACGCCCACAATGTGCTGGGTGATGCCCATGGCCCAGATGACTGCCATCGGCTTGCTGGTGCCCATCATCTCGGCGGCTTCGCGCAGTTTTTCGACCGGAATGCCGGTGATCTCGCTTGTTTTTTCGGGTGGGTACTGCATCACCGTGGCTTTAAACTCATCGAAGCCTTCACAGCGCGCAGCGATAAAACCCTTGTCTTCCCAGCCATTCTCCAGAATCAGGTACATCAGCCCGTTGAGCAGGGCGATATCCGTGCCGGGGCGCTGACGCAGATGCAGCGTGGCGTAATCGGTTAGTTCAATGCGCCGCGGATCGGCCACGATCAATTTTGCGCCGCGCAGCACGGCCTGGCGCAGTTTTGCTCCAAAAACCGGGTGCTGCTCGGTGGTGTTTGAACCAATCACAAATAGAAGTTCTGTATACTTGGCCACATCATCCATTGAATTAGACATGGCCCCGGAACCGAAGGAAGTCGCCAGACCGGCGACGGTGCTGGAGTGTCAGAGACGGGCGCAATGGTCAATGTTGTGCGTCCCTATGACCTGTCGCGCCAGTTTGTTCATCAGGTAATTCTCTTCGTTGGTGCACTTGGCTGAGGTCAGTACACCGATGCTGTCCGGCCCGTACTGACCGCGCACAGCGCTCAGTGTATTTGCACTGATCTCAAGCGCCGTATCCCAGTCCGTTTCCACCCACTCCCAGCCGGGGCCGTCCACCTTGCGGACGCCGTTCTCCAGCAGGTAGCGCCGCACGCGCGGCTTGAGCAGCCGATCGGGGTGGTGGATGTAGTCATAACCATAGCGGCCCTTGACGCACAGGTGCATACCGTTGACGGCCGCGTTGGGGTTGGATGTGACTCGGATCACCTTGCCGTCCTTGACGTTCAGGTCGAACTGGCAGCCCACCCCGCAGTATGAGCAGGTGGTGGTGACCAGTTTGTCGGGCTTGCCCGCGCCTACCGATGGCTTGTTATCCAGCGCGCCGGTCGGGCAGTACGCCACGCACGCTCCGCATGATTCGCAGCGAGCGCTGAGCATGTCGGTGTTTGCACCGGGCGAGATCTGAGAGTCGAAGCCGCGGTTGGTCAGTCCCCACACGAAGCGTCCCTGCACTTCTTCACAGGCGCGCACACAACGGTTGCACAGAATGCATTTATTCAGGTCGATCCACACCACCGGGTTGGGGTCGCTGTCCAGTGTATATCGCGGCTCGCGCGCCTGGTTTGCCACCGGGTTCAGCCCGAAGTGTTTTACCCAATTCATGAACTGCGTCTCGCCATTTTGCCCATCCACGTAACCGCTGTCATGGTAAAAGTTTAGCAAAAACTCCATGATCTCGCGCCGCGCCTGGAACAGCGCCTCGCTTTCGGTGCTGACTTCCATGCCTTCGGTTACCGGCAGCGCGCAAGAAGCGGACATGCCGCGCGCGCCCTTGACTTGCACCAGGCACAGGCGGCAGCCGCCGAAAGGCGACAGGTCTGGGTGATCGCACAAAGTGGGGATGGTGATGCCCAGTTTTTCGGCTGCGCGCAGCACCATCGTCCCCTCGGGGACTTCTATTGGCTGGCCATTAATACTCAGTTTGGTCATGAACGGCTCCCATTTCTGGATGGCGGAATCTTAACATAATCACTATAACACGAATAAATCACGCCAATATTCACTTTTTTGTCATTTATTTCGGGTGTAGGGTATCAGGTAGCACACGCGCAGACTTTGCCGAGCTCACTTGCTGGGCTGCAGTTTGTACAAGCCGATTTCGGTCCCTGCTATCTGATAGAGCAGCGCCGCATTTACATGGATGCCCTTGTGTTCATAGATGTAGTCACGGATGCCGTTCAAATACTGCGGAGGCGTTATCAGGTAAACGTGTTTCTTCTCATAAAGCGCTTCGGGCATGGGCTGGGCGTCAAAGGCAAGCAGAGCCTTTTCGTAAGCTGGCGAGAAGGTCAGCCAGCCCATCTCCAGTATCTGGACCTTGGGAAAGTTTATTGTTAATGGGTTCGCCCACAGCAAAGGCATGGCATAGGCAGGAGAAACAATGAGGGCGTTCCGGGCGATGATTCCCCGATCGCCCAGATCCTGCAGGTCAACCAATAGCTGTTGATAAGCGACCTGCTTCTGGATGTTTATTTTTGTCGTCTCGATAGATTGGCAGCAAACCAGCGCAACGGCGAGGCCGCTGATAACAAGCAGGCTGGCAAAATACAAATTCTGGGCGGCAGGCAGGTGCCGGGGTTGTAACAAAGCTGAGTCGCTTTCGAACCGGGAGCAGGCTAAAATAGCCAGCCCCGTAATGGCAACCCCGGCCAGCAAGGGGAGCAAAACCCGGTCGGGGAATTTCATGGTCCAGCATAAATAAAAGCCAATAACAGAAAAGGTCAGCAGCAGGGTTATTAAGGGGTATAGCGCTCTTTTCCTAACCCCCAAAAACAGCATGAGCGGTCCCAACGAGAAAATGGCCAATAAATAGGGCCAGGGAACTGGGCTGAAAAGGGCGGATAGAAGTATGGAGAGTGTTTTGACTTTGCTGGTTTGCGCGCCAGGGATGTGCTCAACGAGGTATTGCAGGTTTTCAAGCGAATAGGTTTTTCTATCGGGGAAAAACCAGTTGAAAAATTCTTTTGTATCCGTCCTGTTCCAGCCCACCTGGGCGGTAATATCAAATTGAACATTGTATTTGCGCGGCGTATCGTGTAGCTGTGTTCTGACTTCGTTATATTTTTGGAAGGCGGCCCAATCCGGGGAGGTTTGCAAGTAGGACGAGTCAAAGAGGATGCCACCCAAAACCAGGATTGCCAACAGACCGAAGGCGAAGGCCTGTTTTTTGAGCCGGGCCGGATGGATAAAGAAAAGCAGCATGGGCAGAATAAGTCCACTCATCAGCAGCATGGCTTTGAAACGGATCAGGCTTGCCAGCAGCACAAGCACGAGACCAGGGCCAAACAGCCCTTTCCTGAGGGGCAGAGGGGATTGGACGCCAGTCATAACCAGGCAGAGCCCGGCCAGCGTGGCAAAGGCAGCGATCATGGTGAAGGTGATATTGAGAAGAAAATAGGTATCGCACAGCAAGACCGTTAAGGTCGCCAAGCTTTTCGATTTAGCGTCTGGTAATTGCGAGGCAAATATGTAAACCAGTCCCCAGACCGAAACGAAGTTGACCGCGATGTAGAACCAGACCATCCAGTTTGCGCCCGATGAAAGCGCATAAAGCGGGCTGAGGAAAAGCCCCAGCAAGACATTGCTTTGGACGGGGAATGGCAGCGGAAGACCTCCCAGGTATCCTGAAAGGATGGATATGGTGCTGATATCATCATCCACGGCATATCCGATACGGAAAAATGCAAAAACAATGGTAAAAAACAGCAGCGCAGCCAGGAAGGAGGCAGCCAGAGGCTGGAACAAAAAGGCTGTGTTCTTCCTGTTAATCACGCGAAGCGATCTCCAATTGATAGGTAAAATGGGTATTACCAGGGAGAGTATAACGCAGTCCCCTCGGAAAAGGCATCGAAAGGCTGTTAAAGGCAGGGCTCGCGTATCCATTTTCTTGACAGCCAGGGCTTTTACGGTCATGGACGGCCCAATGACGATCCGGGTGCATGGCAATTTTCTAACGATGTATCCCTGAGGTTGGGGATGATCGGTCCAAGCAACGTTATTACAAGCAGGCCGAGGATGGGCGAGCGCAGGAATGCGCTGCGATAGACTAATATAGACCGATTTATACCGATTTATACCGGTTTTGGAAAAATTTTCTCTTGCGCCAGGTAATTGTTCAGTTTTAGGTTGCTGAAAGCGGTGGCGGCTGGTTGGACAGCTGCGGCACGCCAATGTATCTACTCACACCGTGCCAGCAAAGGCAGGGCGGGTGTGCCAAAAAGGTTTTGAATAACAGCAAAAGGAGAGACACCAGTAAGCGCACCAGTATCAACCAATGATTTCAAGGCGGCATATCCTTTGGCACCCCATTTGGAGCGGAAACAGCCGATAACCTTACGATGAACGACTGATGGTCGTAAATGTCGCTCGCTGATATTGTTCGTTGGGCTGACATCTGTCGGATATAGAAAAACAAAAAGGTTCTGTCGGTATTTTCTATATCGTTTCTGTAGCCTGCGTTCGTCCGGCTGGCTGAGAGATCGGTCGAGCAGCTTGTCAAATAAATGCTCCACTCGTTCGAGCCTGCTCAGAAACTCCGTCTCCGGCACTTTATGGCGGTGGTTATGGAGATGAATGGCATATCGAAATAGAATTTGCACATGTCTGGCCCAAAAGTCTTTCGGATATTACTCAACAACCGCTTGTAAGTTACGAAGTTGATGTGCCAGACATAGTTGATTCTTTTCAGATGGCGCGTTCATTTGCGCCCCGTAACAATCACTGACCCAGACTTTTGCCTTGTGCTCTTTCATAACATCTTTAATAACATCGACACTACGATTGAAACGGATCACATGTAATACGGCTGTTGTTGAGCAGAATACCCATTCCCAGAAGGTATTACTATCGACACGGCTGGTAGTTTCGTCACTATAGATCACTGCGCTTTGTTGTATCTCTTCTTCAGTTACCTTAACATCTTGAACAGCTTTGTTACCAGCTCGCTGCATGATTTTATCGATACCACCTTCGTTGATCTCAACCCCTTGCAAATCGTGCATGGCCGCCTGAGTGCGAACATAACTCATGTGCTGTTCTTGCCGGTAATAGACTATTGTTGCTTCCAGACGAGCGCCAAAGGTGCGTTCCATTTCCAGACCGGCCGGCGGTTTGTCCGTCTGTTTACTGCCGCAGCACGGACAATTGGCTGAATATTGCCGCACTTCGATCACCTGAGCTTTGGCTTCCGGTAATGCTGTCACCTGGTTGACATCTGCCAAAACCAGATCCGCCTGTTTCAATTCTGTCTGGCACGCTTTGCAGATTTCTGGCTTGATCTCAATCACGTGATCAGGCTGCGACACAAGCGGTCTTTCATATTTCGTGTGTCCTGGTGGCGGCCCATGTTTGTGCTTCTTCTGCGTGTGCGGCGCGTTTCCTTTTTGATCTTTTGATGGTGGTTGAGATGAATTACCGGAATTTGTCGGCGGCTTCTTGTTCTTGTCCAGCTTCATGCGCAATGCTTCGATCTCAGCCTTCAGCTTCGCTTCATGATCAGCTTGGGCGAGGATTAGATCGATCAATTCATCTTGGCTCATGCGAACCAGGTCTAGTCGGGTCATAATGGCCCTATCTTACCAAAGTTTTTTACCCCACCGCAAGGGTGTGAGTAAATACATACCAAAAATCAGACGGGTGATGAGTTGGAGACCGGGCAGGCAGGATGGGTTCTGGCAAAGGGTTGCAAATGGCCGTTTTTGAGCCCAAGGGCCTAATTTAGCTGCGATAGCCCTGCACTTAAGGCACTGGATTTGAAGGATTTTCTTGCCTTACCCGGTGCTGGTTTTGAGAAAAATTATTGACATCAGATCGATCTCCTGGCAGGTGAGTGTGGATATCGAATTTATTTATCGTAGACTCAGGATGGGCGTTGGCTTTGCGGGCCATATCAGCGGGGATGCCGCGGAACCGGGAGAACTGCTCGGCATTGAAGCGACGAGTTTCGACAAGATCAAGCCCGCCGGCGGGGTTGAAAATCGTTATGAAAATTGTCTAGATGTATTCCGACACCTGGCCGAAATACTGCGCCGGGCGAGGTGCGGTACAATACCTGAAGTATGCCGACCAAATACCAGTACACCGGGCAATATTCCGACAGTTGCGGATTTCGGCCTGATATTTTATCAGTCTAGATATTTTGATTTTTATACCAGCCCGTTATTACTTTTCAAAAGGATATTTCAAGCCGATTTCGGCGCGGATGCCGTCCATTAGTTCCATGTTTGCCAGCGTTTGGGCGTGCGTCATGCCGGGGCTCTCCAGCAGTCCGGCGCGAATGCAGCGCATGGCCTCTTCTGTCTGGTATTCAAACCCCTGCGAGCGCAGCGGCCTGTGAACGGTGATATCCTGTCCCTGCACGGAAAGTGTGGCCTCCGTTGCAGCCCAGTGATTGGGGTGAATGCGGATGCTGCCTTTGGTGCCATAGATATAAAAGTTGTTGAAGTTGTCGCTCAGGAAGTTGCTGCTGAATTGCGAGATCGCTCCGTTGGCATACTGCATCACCACCGTGGTGCACTCGTCCACCCCGGTCTCACCAATGATTGCTTTGGCGCCAAAAGATACTGGCATCTGTCCCATGACCCACTGCGAGGTCGTGATCGGGTAAACGCCCATATCCAGCAGCGTGCCGCCCGCCAGTTCCGGGTTCAGCCAGCGGTCATTCTTGCCTTTGGGAATGTTGAACCCGAAGGTCGAAGACAACAGGTGGATGTCGCCGATTGAGCCCTCATCCAGCCACTTGCGGATGGGTTCAAAGATCGGCAAATAGCGTGTCCACAGCGCTTCCATCAGAAAGACTTTTTTAGCCTGGGCCGTTTCGATCAGGATTTTTGCCTGGGCGGCGTTCACCGTCAGCGGTTTTTCGCACAGTACGGGCTTGCCTGCGTTCAGGCACAGCATGGTATTTTCAAAATGGAACGGGTGCGGGGTGCCGATATAGATCGCGTCTACTTGCGGGTCATTGACCAGTGCTTCATAAGAAGTATAGGTTTTCTCTCCACCGTATTTCTTCGCAAAGGCTTCGCCGCGTTCTAGGTTGGTGCTGGCTACTGCATACAGCGCCGCGCCTTCCACCACCTTCAAATCTTCCGCGAACTGCTGCGAAATTCGTCCAGGTCCTATCAGACCCCAGTTAAAGCGTTTGATTGCCATGTTTACTCCTGTTCAAGCGTGGAGGCGGAAGGATTTCCCAGCCATTCTTCAATTAATACCACAGCTTCTTCCACCAGTGCGGAGGTTTCCGGGGATAGTTCGCGGTCAAATAAAAAGCGGTATCCGCGCACCGAGAGCAGTACGGCCTGCGGCTGGCGGTTATAAATCGCCGCGCACATCGCCAAAAGTGACTGGGGTGTCAGATGGTGCGTGAACGGTGAGTGCTGGAACTCACTCTGCACTTCAATGATGCGCACCGGCTGAGGAATGTCGCCGGTGTGCGCGTCTACAAAGCACACACGCTCGTAGTCGCTCAGATCTTCAGCCATCTCTGGTGTCAACTGCAAATTAAACGCAAAATCCAGCCGGTCGTTGATGGGGAACTCGTCGTCATACGTCAACGGTGCTGGTAGACCAAGTCGTTCAGCCAGCGCTCGAAGAATATGCCAGGCGACCCCATCGTCCTGCCGGTCTGGATTTCCATAACCAATCAGCAAAATGCGCTTCAAGGATTAACGGCCGTAGCCTGTGCCCATGATGTAGTTTTCCAGCTCGATGATCGTACCTTTTTGTTCTTCGAGCAAGGCTTCAGCCAAACGGCGCAGAGATACAATCCCAATCACGCGCCCGTTTTCCAGTACAGGCAGGTGGCGCACATGGTATTTTCCCATCAGTTCTGCGCACTGGCGCACCGGGGTCTCAGGCTTGATCATTACCATTTCTTTGGTCATCACATCCTGTACCAGGGTTTCGCTTGCCACCCGGCTTTTAACCTCACCCTGGCGGGCATAATCGCGCTCAGTGAAGATACCCACATACTTATCACCATCAACGACCAGCACCGCGCCGGTGTTGCTTTCAGCCATCACTTTGAGTGCATCCAACACTGTGCCGGTGGATGGGATAGTGTAGATATTATCATGTGATTTTTCGTTGAGCAGTTTGCGAACGGTTGCCATAAGTTTGTTCCTTTCGGGATGAGAATACGAGAAACTAGGATAAGCCTGATGATATCAGCAAGTCCTATTTATTTTACGTCGAAAGTGCCTTTATGATCAAAATTCCCTCTTGCTCTTTGGTAGAGATCAAATGCGAACAGGATGTACAGGATATTCAGGATAAGTCATTTCAAATTGGATTTATCCCTGGGTTCCTGAACATCCTGTACTTTTTTAACTTAATCGCGAGTCAGCGTCTGGAGCAGCGCACCATCCGGCCCTAGGATCTCGACCTGGATTGGCATCTGCCCAACGGCGTGTGTGGAGCAGGAAAGGCACGGGTCGTAAGCGCGGATGGCGGCCTCGACACGGTTCAGCATGCCTTCTTTCACATCCGGGCCGTGTACGTAAGTCTTGGCCACGCTGTCCACCGCGTTGCTCATTGCCCAGTTGTTGTGCCCGGTGCTGACGATCAGGTTGACCTTCAGCAGTTTGCCGTGTTCGTCGGTGGTGTAGTCATGGATCAGCGTCCCGCGTGGGGCTTCGATCACACCCACGCCATGTCCGGTGAAGTTGCGGCGTGTGTTCAGGATCTCAGTGCTCAGAATGTCTTTGTCTTCGCACAGTATGCGCGCGCGTTCCACGGCGAACAGGGCTTCGATCAGGCGTGCATAGTGATAATACAGCGTGTTTTCCACCGGTTTGCCGGGGGTCAAGGCCTTGAAAAGCTTCAGTTCTTCGTTCGCCAGCGGAGTATCGATCTTTTCAGCGATGTTCAGGCGGCCTAGCGGACCCACCCGGTACACACCGTTCGGATAGCCCATTTTCGTGTAGTAAGGAAACTTGAGATAGGACCAGGGCTCAACATGCTCCGAAATGATCTTCAGGTAGTCGGCGCCGTCGAAGCGTTCCAGGTCCTGCCCGGCGCTGTCGATCAGGCGGATATCGCCGTCATACAGTTCCAGGCCGTTCTGCGGGGTCACCAGGCCAAAGTAGCCAGTGGGGAAGACCGCGAACTTGTTGATGTCTTCCATGTTCTTTTCGGCCCAGTCCTTCATAATTTGCAAGCCGATTTGCAATGCTTCCACCGCGCCGTCCACACCCTGCAGGATGCTGTCGCGCTCGGCGGGTTGTAAGGCTTTGTTGACTCCACCTGGCACGGCAAAATTTGGGTGTATGCGCCGTCCGCCCAGTGTGCGGATGATCTCCTGCCCAAACTTGCGCAGCATCACCGCTTTTACTGTCAATCCGGGGTTCGCGCCGATCAAGCCCACCACACTGCGTACTTCAGGTGATGCGTCGAAACCCAGCAGCAGGTCAGGTCCGGCCAGTTCAAAGAAATGCATGCCGTGACTCTGGATGATCTGCCCCATGTGCATCAATTCGCGCAGCAGGTTGGCAGGCCGCGGAGGCGTCTGCCCGGTCAGTGCGTCTGAGGCTTTGGCGGCTGCCAGGTGATGGCTGACCGGGCAAATGCCGCAAATACGCGGGGTGATCTGCGGCATTTCAAAGTACAGGCGGCCTTCGCAGAACTTCTCGAAGCCGCGGAATTCATTCACATGCATGTAGGCATGTTCCACCGAGCCGTCATCCTTCATATGGATGGTGACTTTGGCGTGTCCTTCGATACGGGTAACGGGTTCAATCGTGATTTTTTGTGTGCTCATAATGACCTCAGCCTAGTTCCAGTGCAGCATTTCGTCTTTGAGTTCCGGCTTGCGGCCCTGGGCCAGTTCGGCGAGAACATAGAAAATTACATCCGCATCTGGCGGGCAGCCGGGCACGTTGTAATCCACATCCACTACTTCGTGCAGCGCGCGGGTTTGGGTCATGGTTGCCAGTTCCGGATCATTCGGGATCTGGCTGCCAGGTTCGTTGCTTTCCGCATCCACATAAGCGCGTTGCAACGCTTCGTGCACACCGCAGAAATTACGCATGGCGGGCACGCCGCCAAAGACGGCGCAATCACCCAGCGCCACCAGTATCTTGGAGCGCTGCCGAAATTTGCGGGCTACTGCTTCGTTGGCGGTGTTGTTGATGCCGCCTTCCAGAATGCCCACATCTACACCGGATTCGTCCGGTTCTTTCAAGTCAGTGATCGGGCTCGAGCGCAGGTCAGCCAGTTCTACCACCTGCAGGATACGCTCATCCATATCCAATAAACTCATGTGGCAGCCAGCGCAGCCGCACAACCAGTCCGAAGCAATCTTTGGTTTTGCCATGTTGTTTCTCCTTTACCGTTAATTAAGCGCCACGCTGCTGGCGCGTTCGTGCAGGGCAGTCTGCCAGTCGTGCTTGACCGGCATGTTCATGCGCATGGCCACTTCGGCCAGCACGGCGCTGTTTTCGCGCACATTTTCGGGGGCGTTCACGGCTTTTTCAGCCTGCTGCAAGCGCCCATCCAGGTTCAGGTAGTGCCCGGCTTGTTCAGACCACAAACCCACCGGCAGCACCACATCCGCTTTTTCAGTCAGCTTGGAAGCGTAGCTGGCTTGCACCACCAGGTAGGGTGCCTGGCTCAGACGTTCCAAAAGCCATTTGGAGATGTAATCATCGCCGATAGCTGCATAAACTGCATGTTGTCCATCCAACGCAAAGGCAGAATCCAGCCCAAGCTGTGCCGCAGCCAGGCTGTTGGCCTCGCCTTTGACGGAGATCAACCCGTTGCGTTCGCCGTCCACTGCGCCAGTCAGTTTTGCCAGCGCCAGCAGAGCTTCCACCAGTTTTTCATCGCGTCTGGCGGTCAGGCCTTTGCCAAACAGGATCACCGGGCTGACGGCTTGCGCCAACATGCGCGCGGCGCGTTCGAGTGCGGCCTGTTCAACGCCACAGGTTTTTACAGCCGCCGCGATCAGCGCGTCTGCATCTTTGATGACCAGTGCGGTCCGTCCCAGGCCTTCCTTGACGATCACGGCTTGCAGACCTTCGATCAACGTCAGATCGCTGCCGCTTTGTGTCTTTAGGGAGACATCGGCCAGCTCGTCCAGTTCGCTGGCTTCCGGGTCAATGTTGACCAGCCGCATGCCTTTGGGCAGAGCGCGCTTCACCAGGAAACCCGTCACCATGTGGCTGCGTGCCACGTTTGCGCCTACGCATAGTACCATATCGGCGTTGCGCAGCACATCCAATTTACCTTCAAATGCGCCAACTTTTTTGGCGACCGCACTGACGGCTGCAGTGGTTATGCCTTCTTCGGTGCTGGTGACCATGCCGCTTTTGCATCCGTCCGCAAAAAGCTCTTTGAACATGCTCAGCGCTTCGGCGGGCAGGCGCGTGGAGGCGATGGCTGCAAGGCCGCCGTTCTGTTTGCCAGCCAGCGGCTTCAATTTGTCGGCCACTGCGCCCAGGGCTTCATCCCAACTGACCGGGGTCAAAACGCCGTCCTTGCGCATCAGCGGAGTTGTCAGGCGCTGGCGGGTTTCGTTCATTGGGTCGTAACGTCCGTGCTCGCACAGGATCCCGTGATTGACCGCGCCGTCCCAATCGCCTTCAATGCGCACAATGCGGTTATCGTGTACGATCAGTTTCACGCCGCAGCCCACAGAACAGCCCACGCACACCGATTTGATCTCGGTCATCGCCAGGTCGTGACCCTGGTAGGCGCTCGTGCGGTCGATCAATGCGCCGGTCGGGCAGACTTGTACGCACATGCCGCAATTGATGCAGGTGCTCTCGCCCAACGGCACATTCGTATCGGCGACCACCAGGGTGGATGCGCCGCGCTCAGCCATGCTCAGCGTGAAGTTACCCACCAGTTCGCCGCAAGCCCGCACACAGCGCCGGCACAGGATGCAGCGGTTGTTATCCAGCACAAAATAGGGATGGCTGCTGTCCACCGGGAACTTGTTCCAGCCCGGCTGCATCGGCCAGTGGGTCATGCCTTCGTGATAGGCCGCGTTCTGCAGGTCGCAGTCGCCGCCGCTCACCTGGCAGAATGGGCAGAAATGGTTGCGCTCGCTGAAGAGCATCGACAAAATGAACTTGCGCGATTTTTTAAGTGCTTCAGTTTCTGTGTTGACCACCATGCCGTTGCTGACTGGCAGGGTGCAGGATGCGATCGGGACGCGGAAGCCCTGCACATCTACAATGCACAGGCGGCAGCCGCCGAAGGGCGTCAGTTCTTTGTGCGCGCACAGGGTCGGAATTTCAATCCCGGCTCTTTTGGCTGCCGAGAGGACAGTGCTGCCTTCGGGAGCTTCGATCTGTTGGCCATTAATTGTGAGTTGAACCATGAGTACCTCGTTTATAAACTATTTTGGTGGCAAACCCTGAAGGTTTTTTAGTGTTTTTTTGAGTAGGAAACCTTTGGGTTTCAAATATTGAAGAAAATCAAACCGTTTCCACTTCGGCGGCCATGTCGCACACACCGCTCGGGCACACGCCCAGGCGAATATGTGCTTCGACTTCCGCGCGGAAATATTTAAGCGTATCGCGGATCGGTACCGATGCCGTCTGTCCCAGGCCGCAGTTGGAAGCGATTTCCAGCTCTGTCGCCAGCAGTTCCAGCGTGTCCAGGTCGCTGAGCTGAGCCTGTCCGCGGCTGATTTTTGTCAGGATCGTCAGGGCGCGGTCGGTGCCCACCCGGCACGGTGTGCATTTGCCGCATGATTCAAAGCGGAAAAATTTCATCAGGGTCATCGCCAGATCCACCACACACGTGCGTTCATCGCAGATCAGCAGCGCGCCGGATCCAAGCGAAACGCCTGCTTTGCGGAAAGACTCGAAGTCCATGGGCGTATCCTGCAGGCTGGCCGGAATGATCGAGCCGCTTGAGCCGCCGGTCTGGGCCAGTTTGAACGTTGATCCGGGTTGCAATCCTTGCCCGTAGATGTTGATCACTTCGCGCAGGGTGATGCCCATCGGCACTTCGATCAGCCCGCGGAAGTTGACATTGCCCAGAATGGTGTAGGTCTTGGTGCCCGGGCTGGAGGGCGTGCCGAGCCCACGGTACCACTCGCTGCCGTTCAGCAGGATCGGCGCCACATTTGCCAGCGTTTCGACATTGTTGACCAGCGTTGGTTTGCCCCACAGGCCGTGAGTGGTCGGGTAAGGCGGCCGCGCGCGTGGTTCGCCGCGTTTGCCTTCGATCGATTCGAGCAGGGCGGTTTCTTCGCCGCACACGTATGCGCCTGCTCCGCTGTGCACATGGATGTCAAAATTAAGGCCTGAGCCTAGAATGTCTTTGCCCAACAGACCGTATTCGTGCGCCTGGAGGATGGCTTTTTCCAGGCGTCGCTGGGCCAGTTGATACTCGCCGCGCACATAAATGTAACCTTCGTCCGCGCCTACCGCGAAGGCCGCGATGGTCATTGCTTCCAGAATGCTGTGCGGGTCACCTTCCAGGACCACGCGGTCTTTGAAGGTTCCGGGTTCGCTTTCATCTGCGTTGCACACCACGTATTTCTTCGGATTTTTGGTCATGCTTACAAAGCGCCACTTGCGTCCGGTTGGGAAACCCGCTCCGCCGCGCCCCTGCAATCCGGATTCTTCCAGTTCTTCGATGACTTCCATGCGCGTGCCTTCCAGCGCTTTGGCAAGCGCATGGTAACCATCTTCGGCAATGTAGTCTTCGATGTTTTCAGGGTCAATGCGCCCGGCGCGCCGCAGCACAACCCGCTTTTCCATCGGCATCGAGCCTTTGCGCGCTTTCAGCCAGCCGATGCGTCCGGAAAGTTCCTTGACCGGGGCAAGCAGCTCTTCCACCACACGCCCTTTGTACAGGTGCTCTTCAACGATGCGTTTTACATCTTCGGTTGTAATCGGGCCGTACGCGCTGGCCTCCGGATAGACGATCACCAGCGGCAGCGCGTCTTCGCGTCCGCCGTCTGTGAACTGTGACAGCGAGACTTCCGCGCTCAGCCCAAAGGCTGCCAGTTCTTGTTGGAAACGCGTGTATACCCCGGCTGCGCCTCTGCGCATACTCTCCGGGTCGGTAGAAACCAGAACCATTGAACGGGTAAATTTCATTCTGCGCCTCTCATTCGTATCTGGCGAAAATATCGGCCAGTTGTTCGGCTGTGAGGTTGCCATACAGGTCGTCGTCCACCAGCATGACCGGGCCAACACCGCATACACCCAGGCAGCTAACTGTCTTGAGTGTAAATCGCCGGTCCGGATCGGTCTCACCTGGCTTCAGGTTTAGACTCTGCTGGATGCCTTTCCACAGTTCGCGCCCGCCTTGAATGTGGCATGGCGCGGATTCACAGAACTGCACTACGTGCCGCCCTGTCTTTTCGGTGTGCAGCATGTGATAGAAGGAAGCCAGCCCATACAGCTGCCCTTCCGAAACATGCACCATTTCTTTTGAGGCTGCTCCTTCCGGGAAGTTGCCGGGCAGATCATGCATTAGCTTACGCGCCAGGCGCAGCGCATCACCGGGTATATAGCCGTACTCGTGGTTGATTTCCAGCAGGATCGGGATAAAGGCATCCGCCTGGGCGCCATGATGTTCCACAGCCGCTTCCACAATGGCCTTCAAATCTTTTTCTTCGGTAATTTTTAACACGCAGGACCTCCTACGTCAGATTTATTTTGGAATTTTCTCCGAGAACTCGGCGAGCCCTGCGGTTAAACTTTTTTTGCTTGTTAACTCAGCACCGTGATCGCATTAAAGTTGCACACCTGTACGCAGATGCCGCACCGGATGCACTTATCCACATCAATCACGTGTACCTGCCGACGTTCGCCCGTGATCGCTTCCACCGGGCAGTTGCGCGCGCATACCGTGCAGCCTGTGCAGGTCGCGGGCTGGATCTCAAAGCGGATCAGCGCCTTACAGACCCGCGCCGGGCATTTCTTCTCATAAATATGTGCTTCGTATTCCGCACGGAAGTGCTTGAGCATACTGATCACCGGGTTGGGTGCGCCCTGTCCCAGGCCGCATAACGAGTTCCGGCTCACTTCAAAGCACAGGTCTTCCAGTTGTTCAATATCGCCGGGCTTGCCCTTGCCTGCGCAGATTTTCTCCAGAATTTCCAGGATGCGCCGTGTGCCAACCCGGCAGGGGGTGCATTTACCGCATGATTCGTCCTGCGTGAACTCCATAAAGAAGCGCGCCATATCCACCATGCAGGTTTCGTTGTCCATGATGATCAACCCGCCGGAGCCCATCATCGAACCGGCAGCCGTCAGCGCTTCGTAATCCAGCGGCAGGTCCAGGTGTTCAGCCGTCAAACAACCGCCCATCGGGCCGCCCGTCTGGATGGCCTTGAACTGCTTGCCGTCCTTGATGCCGCCGCCCACGTCAAAGATCACTTCCCGCAGGCTGATGCCAAATGGCACTTCGATCAGGCCGGTGTTGATCACATCCCCGGCGATGGCAAAGGTTTTGGTGCCTTTGCTTTTTTCTGTGCCCATGCTGGAGTACCACTCCGCGCCGCGTAGTAGTATCTGCGGCACAACTGCGTAGGTCTCGACGTTGTTGTTGTTGGTCGGCTTGCCCCACACACCCTTGACTGCCGGAAATGGCGGGCGTGGGCGCGGCTCGCCGCGTTTGCCTTCAATCGAGGCGATCAGCGCAGTTTCTTCACCGCACACAAACGCCCCGGCACCCATGCGCACTTCCAGGTCAAAAGAGAAGTCGCTGCCAAAGATATTCTCGCCCAAAAAACCATATTCACGTGCCTGCCCGATGGCGATATTCAGGTTTTGCACCGCGATCGGGTATTCGGCCCGGCAGTAGACATACCCGCGTGAAGCGCCAATCGCGTAGGCTGCGATGATCATGCCTTCCAGCACCGAGTGCGGGTCGCTTTCCAGTACGCGCCGGTTCATAAACGCGCCCGGGTCGCCTTCGTCAGCATTGCAGGTCAAATACTTTGGGGTATCCGCCACCTGCCGGCACAACTGCCACTTGCGCGCCGCCGGGAAGCCCGCGCCGCCGCGTCCGCGCAGTCCGGATTTCATCACCACGTCGATTACGTTTTCGGGCGCCATGCCGCTCATCACAGTTGCCAGTGCCTGGTAACCATCTTCGGCGATATAGTCTTCGATATTATGCGGGTCGATCTTGCCGCAGTTGCGCAGTACAATGCGCACTTCTTTGGGTTTCGGTGCGCCGAGCTCCTCATCCGAAACGGCCTTCTCTTGCGCGCGGAACTTTTCCACCACGCGGCCCTTCAAAAAGTGTTCCTCCACCAGGAACGGAATGTCATCCACGCTCAGGTTGGCGTAATGCACATTTTCCGGGTAGACCAGCATATCCGGCCCCAGCCGGTACGGGTCGCCAATACGCGAAGTTTCCAGCACCTGCACTTCATCCAGCAGGCCCTGGGCGATCAACTCGTCATTAAGCGCATCAATTAATTCATGAGCGCCCTTCGCCAGGCATTCCGGATCAACCGATACGAGTACATGTGAACGATAAAAAGCCATAAAAAATCCTCTACAAATGTCATCCTGTCACCGCCTGCACAACACGCTGTGCAATTCGAGCGGGCAGTTGGCAGGTGTGCCAGGCGCGGTCTTTGCGCCGCGGCAGTCTCCAAATAAGTGGTGCGCCTTCTAACAGCCTAGAAACTCACTCGCACCGTTTCCATTTCCTTAAGCAGGAACAACGTAATCGTTAAGTACTTTCCCGCCCAGCACATGCTGTTCCATGATCTGGCGCGCGGCATGCGGGCTAACCTTACCGTATGTCACCGGGGCGGCTTCGCCCACCAGCACCTGCACAATCGGCTCCCATGAGTCCAGCCCGATATTGCCGGTCTGACGAACTGTAATGTTGGTTAGATTTTTCTCTTCGATGATGCTCAAAATTTCCTTTAATGTTTCGCGCGCCCCGGCTGCGATGCCGGGTGTGCCCATGCCCACCACAATCTGGATGCTGCCGGGCGCGGATTTGATCTCACGCTTCTTAAGGGCTTCTTCGCGGATTTTTTTCAGGTCTTCGAGTGATTTTACGGTTGGCATAACATTTCTCCTTGAGGCCCGGCCTGGATTGCCCGGGCAGAATTGGGGATCATGAATGAATAATATCGGTGTTCAGCGCCTGGCGGGTTTCACTCAGGCCGTCTTCCAGGCTCTGCCGCAGATAGGTCAGCACCTGGGGGTGTGTTAGCGGCAGGCCGTCCAGGGTTTCCTTGACCGGTTTGTCGTCAAATTCAAAAGTTTCTTCGTTTGTGGTGCCGCGCGCCGTGTATCGAAAGATCCAGTGCGTGTCTGGGTGAGCCACCGTCAGCGTCAAAAAGGTGCTGGCAAGATTTCCCAGCGGCATGCGGTCGATGTGCGAATGTTGAAAGTGCACATCCAAGCGCGTCCCAATCCCTGGCGTTGAAGTGATGCTCAACCCGCCGTTGCATTCCTCGGCGGCGCCCTTCAACAGCGGGATGCCCAGCCCAACCTTGCGCGTCGTGCGGCTGGTGTAGAACGGATCAGTCACCTTCTTTACTGTCTCCGCATCCATGCCGCGCCCATCATCAGCAATGCTAGCGCTCAAACGGTCCGCGCGCAGATCCTCGCAAACCTCGATCTCCACCGAGCGCGCTCCAGCGGAGACGGAGTTTTCGGCCAGGTCCAGCAGATGCAGGGCAATTTCGCGCATCGCAGCCGCTATCCTTCCAGCAGTTTCTTGATCAGCGCCGGGAACTTATTAGGCTTGATGTGCCCGATTACTTCATCATCGACAGTCACCACCGGGGCCTGCGAACACGCGCCCACGCAGCGGCAGATTTCCATGGTCAGCTTGCCGTCCGATGTGGTTTTGCCCATCTCGATGCCGGTCAACTGTTTGGCCTTTTCCATTAACTGCGGTATCCCGCCTACATAGCAGGCGGTACCCATGCAAAATTTCATGGTGTGTTCGCCACGCGGCTCGGTCGTAAAAAAAGAATAGAACGTCACCACGCCGTGGACTGCGCCAACCGGTACGCGTAGTTTTTTTGCAATATAAACCTGCATCGCCTCGGAAATGTAGCCGACCTTGCTCTGGGTCTCGTTCAGTACCACCATCATCGCGCCGGGGCGGTCCTTGTTCGACGCGATGATCTGGTCTATGATCGCCTGTTTGTTCTCGCACAAACCGGGCTTTTCTGTTTTTGGTGTAGAAGTCTCAATCATTCAATAAGCTCCGCTTATGGTTTTTTGCTCTTAGAGCATAATTTGTGATAAATTTCACAAGCTATAGTTAGTTTACCCCGCCTTATAAAAAACGTCAACTAACAAATGTCACATTCTGACGTGAAAGTCATTACCATGTATGGCTGCCTGATAGACAGTGATTCCTGTAGGGCAGAATTGATCCAGTCACTATATCATTTTGCTGGAAGAATTGCATGTGTCAATTGTCATTGAATTAATGATTTCATCCCTTGTGGGGCATGCCAGAGCACAATCTCAGCGGTTTCGCGGTGAACGTTCACTATTAAAAATATTGAAACTTACATGCTCTGCTATAATATTCGTACAGGCCTCACCCCGCACGATCAAACCACCTGAGGGAGCAACACCACCCAGAAAGAGGTACCTCAATGACCACCAACACCCCCGAACGTCAGGCCCAGATCATATATTTCAGCCACGGTGGCGGCCCCCTGCCCCTCCTTGGCGACCCCGGACACAAAGCCATGATTGATTTCATGATCCGGCTGCCATCCCGTCTCAAAAAACCGGATGCCATCCTGGTGCTCAGTGCCCACTGGGAAGAAAACGATGTCACCCTGCAGGGAACCCCGAACCCCGAAATGTTCTATGATTATTACGGCTTCCCCGAAGCCGCCTACCAGATCACCTACCCCGCCCCCGGCAGCCCCGAACTGGCCCAAAAGATCTCCGCCATGCTTAATGAAAATCACGTCCCTGCTCGCATCGACTTGCAGCGCGGTTTTGACCACGGCTTATTTATCCCGCTTAAACTCATATATCCGCAAGCCGATATTCCCTGCCTGCAAATTTCTCTGCTGCACAGCTTGGACGCAGCTGCTCACATTGCCTTCGGCAAAGCCCTGCGCGGTTTGCTCGATCAGAACATTCTGATTATCGGCTCCGGATTCTCATTCCACAACATGCGCGGCTTCAACCCGGGCGGCCCGGATCGTGCTGACCCCGCCAATGACGCCTTTCAAGATTGGCTTATCGAAACCTGCACAGGTACTCTCACACAAAGCGAGCGCGAACAACGCCTCAATGAGTGGCAAAAGGCTCCCTCCGCGCGTTACTGTCACCCGCGCGAAGAACATTTGCTGCCCCTGCATGTCTGTCAGGCCCTGGCCGGTACCCCCGCCGAACTGATCTTCGACGACCGCATCCTCGGCAAGCGCGGCCTTGCCTTTTTGTGGTGACAGGACTGAACCCTGAAAGATCTTCTTGACTGGCTCTCGAACCTGGGTGCCAGTCTTTTTTGTTTATCTTCAAGATGAGTGGGAAGAGAAACCTTTAGGATTTTCATATCCCAGCAAGTATAATCAGCGCATGAAATACAAAGCCCTTATTTTTGACATGGACGGCACCCTCGTCCACAATATGCCCTTTCACAACCAGGCCTGGCAAGACACCCTCGCCGAAGCTGGCATTCACATTGTTCAGGAAGAATTTAACCGCGCCACCACCGGCAAAAAGACTCCCGAGATCTTGCGCGCTTTACTCGGTGACCAGCTCACCCCCTCCGAGTTGGACTACTGGGCCAACCGCAAAGAAGCCTTGTACCGCGAACGCTTCTCCTGCTGCCTGGAGCCACTCGCCGGGCTGCTCCCCCTGCTGGATGAAGCCGTCTCCTTCGGGTTGCCTATGGCTGTTGCCTCTGCCGCATCCGCTGCGAATATCGATTTCGTTCTCGACGGTCTCAACCTGCGCCGTTACTTCACCGCCGTTGTTGGCGGGGATGACGTGATGCACGGTAAACCCGACCCGGAAATCTTCTTCAAATCTGCGCGGATTCTGGGTGCCAGTCCTCACGACTGCCTGGTCTTTGAAGATGCCCTTGGAGGCATCGAAGCCGCCAGCCGCGCCGGCATGGACGCTGTTATGATCTGCACCACCATCGATGCTCAGGAAGTTGCCGGGCAGCCACACGTTCTATGCGCCGTGCCCGATTTCACTTCCCTGCACATCTCCGACCTGCTCGCCTGATTCATCCCCATCTTTGGAACTGTCGTCAAGGGCAATAATAAAAAAGCCCTTGATATATTTACTATCCCGCATAAGATTAGTTAGACAAACTAACCAAAAGGATACCTTATGCAAGCACTGCTCATCGAGTTTGTAAATACTTTCGATCGATCCCTCAAAAAAGTTCAAGCCGCCGCTGGTCACGATTCCGGGTACTCCCGTCTGACCATCAGTCAGCTCCAGTACATCGATGCAGTTCATTCTCTCGGTGAACCTACCATCACCGAAATTGCGGAACGGCTCAAAATTACCAAAGCCTCAGTCACAGCCGGGGTCAACAAACTCTGCGGCCTGGGCTGCCTCATAAAAACCCAATCCGCCGCCGATAAGCGCGTCTTTCACGTCAGCCTTACCTCAGCGGGGGAGCAACTGGTCAACGCAAAATATCAGGCGCTCAAAGAATACAGCGAATTTATCACCGTCGCCCTCAGCCCTGAAGAAGCCCGTGAATTTGAGAAGACCCTCAAAAAAATTATCAGCCTGTTTAAGCAAGCATAATTTCGCGTAGTCACCGAGCCATAAATTTACCTTTGGAGATATTTTCATGTTAATTACCATCCTCACCACCGGGTCCCGCGGCGATACCCAACCCTACGTTGCCCTTGGGTTGGAACTAAAGAAAATGGGTTGTGATGTTCGTATGGTTGGTTTTCAAAATATCGAGTCTTTTGTGAGAAGCTACGGGTTGGATTTTTACCCGATCCCGGGCGACGTGGTCAGTGCTGCCGCCAGCATCAGCGGCATGCAATCCATGCGCGCCGATAACCCGCTCAAGCTGCTGTTCAGCTTCAAGAAACTCCAGGAAATCGCCTCCCATCTGCAAAAAGACTTCTATCACGCCTGCGCCGGTGCGGATGTGGTTGTCTACCATCCCGGCGCGGCGGTCGGATATTTTGCCGCGCAATGCATGGGCGTTCCCAGCGTGCTTGCCATACCTTTCCCCATGAGACCCACCCGGGAATACCCATCTCTTATTTTCTACGACATGCCTCGCCTGGGCGCTCTCTTCAACCTGTTCTCACACAAAATCTTGCAGCAGCTCATGTGGTTCGGATCCAGCGCGCCTGTAAAACAATTTCTCAAACAAGAGTGGGGCGCGGTCCCTGCTTTTTTTTCATCACCTTTTACTGCCCAGACCACCCACCGTTTCTCCACTATCACATCCTGCAGTAATTACGTTTTCCCCCGTCCCGTCGATTGGCCTGAAAACGTACACAGTTCCGGCTACTGGTTTCTCGATGATGCAGGTGACTGGACACCGCCTGCCGATCTGCTGGATTTCCTGAAATATGGCGCTCCGCCGGTCTATATCGGCTTTGGCAGCATTGGCGACGCCGGGCAGGCGCAGCAAACCACCCGTCTGGCGATTGAAGCGCTCGGGCAGTCCGGCCAGCGCGGCATCCTTGCCACCGGCTGGAGCGGCATGACGAAACTGGATGACCTCCCCGCAAATGTCTTCATGCTGGAAAGCGCCCCCCACTTCTGGCTGTTCCCGCGCATGGCGGTAGTCGTCCATCACGGTGGGGCAGGCACAACTGCGGCTGGACTGCGTGCCGGTGTGCCGTCCATTGTCATTCCATCCGGTAATGATCAGTTTGCCTGGGGTCGGCGTGTCTATGAACTGGGCGTTGGCGCGCAGCCCATCCCGCGCAAGAAACTCACCGCTGAAAAACTATCCGCTGCCATCACTTATGCTCTTCAACCTCAGGCGAAGAGGCTGCACGTGCCCTCGCAGCAAAGATCCAGACCGAAACCGGGACCCGCGACGCCGCACTGGTGATTATGGATTGTGTTAAAGAGTGAAACAAGATTGAGAGACTTTTATTTGTTGAGCAGTAAATCTTGAATTTCCTGTGCCCTTCACCCCCATCCGCACTGTTACCCGTTTATCGTATCCGCATGGTTCTCTCGCCTTCACCCTTCAGAGCCAGCCTGATCTCAGCGATGTTTGGTGCTTCCAGCTCAAACTCGGTTGTCCCCAGCAAACCGTCCAATAAATGCGCATCCCCATTCTGCACCAGCGGCGTACGCCCGATCTGTGGGAATTTCTCGCGCGCCTTCGACGGGCTGATGTGCCGTGAGATTTCCAACGCCTCAAACCCCGGCGGAATCAACCCCAAAAGCTCGATCAATCCATTCGCTTTGCGGTCTATATGCGCCGGAATGGCCAGCCCGCCCAGCGCTGTAACCTGCTCGGCCGCCTGCTCCAAGCCTATATTGGCCGAGTTCAGCAGCAAACGCCCCTCGCGCCGGATAAATTCCCCTTCTGAATCTACCACGAACTGTTCGCCAAAAAATTCAACGTTGTTCGGGATGTCCGGCAGTGCGCTGTTCACCAATGCCTGCCATGTCTCCAGTTGTTGCAGCGTATCAAACAGGCACAGCAGGTGTACTTCCTCGCGGGTTTGCAGTTCCATGCCGGGCAGCACGCTAATTCCCGTGCCCTGCGCCGCTTCCATCACCGCCCAGGCGTTTGCACTGGCATTGTGATCGGTTACTGCCAGCAAGTTAATGCCCATCGCCAACGATTCGTTAATGATCAACGGCGGGATCATTTCCACCCCGGCGCATGGCGAGAGTAGGGTATGTAAGTGTAGTTCGGCGCGATATATGTGCACGGAATTTTAAATTAACGGATACCCAGGTCGCTCAGCTGGCACACTACCTGGTAGCTATTCAGTTTGCTGCCAAGCAGCGTCACGCTCTGGTTGTTGGCCTTCGCCACCACGTCCGGCTCGGGGGTCGCGCCTTCGGTAATGATGATCGCGGCGCAATCGGTCAACGCCGCTACAGCCACGATGTTGATGTGTGCTTGCAAAGTCACCCACAAGGTGCCCGGTTTTGCACCTGCCATCACGCAGCTTAACAGGTCGGCACAGTAACCGCCTTCCGGCTGGATGCTGGCGAAATTATTAGGAATGGTCAGGACGCTCAGGTTCAGTTTCTGGATGATTTCTTCAAGGTTCATTTCATTTTTCCTTTGCGTTGTTCGAGTCTGCGGTGGTGTCGTTTTCTTTATAGCTTTCATCGGCGCGCAGGTTGATCTCCATCAGCAGCCTGGTGCCTTTGCCTACGGTTGATTCCAGTTCCATGCGGTCCACGCAGCGCCGGATGTTGACCAGCCCCATGCCCGCCCCAAAACCCATCTCGCGCGCCTCCTGGGGCGCTGTTGACCAGCCCGCCTGCAGCGCCAGCTTCACATCCGGAATACCCGGCCCGGTATCCGTGGTCTGCATCAGGATGCGTTGTGGTTCGAACTGCACCCGCATGATTCCGCCGTGATCCGAGTGAATGATCAGGTTCATCTCGGCTTCATAAATGGCGATGCCGCACTGCCGGGCCAGCTGTGGCGAGGCGCCTAGACGCAGCAGCGCGCGCTTGATGTGGCTGGAGGCTTGCCCGCCGTTCAAGTAGTCGAGTGGCTTGATGGTGTAACGCAGGATCAGGCTGGTGCGGTCGGAGGTTATATCTTCGAACAGGTGGCTTGCGCGGTAGCGGCGCAGTTCTTCCGCTTTGTAATCTTTTTGCAACGCCGATAAAATGCCGCGCGTGATATCGCCTTTGGTGATGATACCGCACAACTTACCGTTGACATCCACTACCGGTAGGCGGCCCACCCGGTATTCGCCAAAGGTTTCCATGGCTTTTACAACCGGGTCATAGATTCTTACACTCACCACATTTGGGCTCATATATTTACGTACCGGTTCAGCCAGCTCGCCCTTTTCCATGGCATGCACGATGTCTTCAATGCTTAGCACGCCGGTCAGCACCCCATTCGCCTGTACCGGCACCCCCGAGATGCGTCCCAGACGCAGGATTTCCAGCACGCTGCCCAGCCGCATATCAGGGTCCACGCTTTTCACCGCGCTGGTCATCACCTCGCTGACCTTCAAGTCATACGAAAGTTCCTCCACACGGCTGATCTCGCGCGCGTCCTGATCTGTGATGGTGCGGCCTTTACGGCTTTGCGTTTCAGATTGGCTAGTCATCAGTTTCCGAGGGGATCACGGTTTCAGAACTTTTTAGTCCGGCCTGGTACAGCCTGCCGCACAGTTCAAATGTGCCAAACGGGCTGGTGATCAGCGGTATGCATTCCTGGGCGGCCAATTCAATCGTTTCAGGTTGGGGCATCTTCCCTCGCACAAACACAATCGCGCGCACATCCGCCATTTGCGCGGTACGTACCACCTGGATGTTGCACAATCCGGTCAGCAGTACGGCGTCCGGTTTGATCGAGGCCAGCACGTCGCTCATCAGATCCGCGCCGCAGCCGCCTTTTACTTCACGATTAAGTGGAACCTGCGGCGTGAGAACGGTTCCATTGATGATTTTGACTATTTCCTGTACATTCATGGATTAAGATACTCCTTCAATAATGCCTGGTAAATAAACTATTTGTCTTCAATTCGCACGTTTTCAATAACCTGCTCGCTGGATGTGGTGCCAGTGGATATTTAAAATATTTTCAGCGTGCGCCGTGCTGAAAGCTGTGCTTTTTTCACATTCCAGCTACTTTTTCAGGTCTTTCAATACCGCATTGGTTGTGTTGGCGATTTTCAACGCTTCCAGGCTCACGCGCGCTTCGGTCAGGTCAGCCGAGCTGAAATTAGCCTCATCCAGGATCGCGTCATTTAAGTCCGCCTGGCGCAGCAGCGCGCCCGACAGGTCAGCGTGGCTCAAGTTGGCTTCCCGCAGATTGACACGGAACATGTGCGCCTTGTTCATAAAGGCCCCGGTCAGGTCGGCTTGCGCCAGATCAGTGTTGCCCATTTCGAGGTCGATTTCGTCAATGTTTGGATCGTTATTGCTATCATGCGCAACTCCCAGATGCGCCCGGTTGAGCATGGCACCGCGTAAACTGGCCCTAAAAAAGCTGCTTCCCGCCAGGTCTGAGTCACGCAAGTCAGCACGATCCAGAATGATGCCGTTCAGATGCGCCTCGCGCAGTTTGATACCCTGTAAATCCTCGCCGCTGAAATCCTTCCGCCCGGCTTTAAAAGCTTCGATTAATCCATAGCCATTCATTTTTTTACCCATTCCCGTTACTGCAAGGTTGCAGATACGCTTATATCTCAATTGTGAAAATAATCACAAATGGATTATATCCCTAATATCCCGGCTTTGCAAGTCTAGCAACTTGAAACCGGGCACTTACGAAGCCTTTTAACGAGTGTGGCGGTGTTCTTCCTTTTAATTACCTGGGTTGTCGTTACGCTGCGGCGTTTTCCCGCAGAAGCAAACTCCCGTTAAACTAAATAAGCTAACCTTTTTGGATCTCCCGACAGGTCTACATTGGAACAATTTCCAAAAGGGGAAATAAACTAAAAACTGAAACCATATCGCACAACCAAATTATAAAAGGCTGACTTAAAGATACCATTTTTTGTGGATAATTGCCATCTATGCAGAAGCTTACCCACGGGTATTTCGCTTTGTCAGAGCATATTATCGCGATGCGGAGCTCTGCCAGCCCCCAACAATTTATGCCTTTACTCTATACCGATGCTGTCTCCGGTAAACGTGAAAACCTGTCTATAAGGTGACTATCCGGGTGGTTCTTTTGCCCTTTCACGGTAAGACCCAACTTCGTAAAAGCCCTGTGTTTTGCTAAGTGTGCGGTTGTCCGAATTCGTATTTATGTTGTATATTAAAGGGTAGTAGATTATCCGGAGGTTCCCTTGGACGAGACAACCACAAAAGCAATCATCACGGCACGCTCGCTGATTGATATGAAAAAACGCGAGCAGGCAGCCAATATTCTTCGCTCGGTCATCCGCACCAACCCGGGTCTGGAAGAAGCCTGGTTCCTATTGGGGGAAGCGGCTTCAGTTCCGCAAGAGCAGATCGATTCTTTTGGCGAAGTACTTCGCATAAACCCCAATAACTCTGCCGCCAGGCAGCAGCTTGCCGTATTTAAAGCCGCCAACTCGGAAAATCCATCTTCTGTCGAGAATACTTTTGGGCCGCGGATCAGCTGGATGGATAATAATGCCGCAAACACATCCAGCGACGAAGATGCCTCCCGCCCATTTTTTAGAAATGATATTCAAGGCCTGGAAACCGCCCCTGCTTCCTCCGCCGAATGGCTCGGAAGATTGCACGATCAGATGGAAACGACCTCTGACCCCGATCACCTGGTGCGCCTCGCCTTGGTTGAAGAAATGGAAGCCGCTCCTACTTTTGTCGACGAGACCGAAAAGCCTGCGCCCGATGATAGCAAAAAATACCGTTTACCACGTCACATATTTATTATCGCTGGTCTGATCGGTCTGGTGCTGTTAATGGTTTCTCTTTCCATCTGGTTGATACAGCTCGGCAAAGTTAAGTCCGCCGATTTGTCCGCCGCAGCTACCGTTCTGCCCAGTCCAATCCCGCCAACCATTCCTCCAGCCACGCTGCAGCCAACCAGCACGTCAGAAGCTGGTTATGCCGCTGTTTTTCGTACCACAGCCTGTCCCTTCAGCGTTCCCATGGGAACACGCGTAAAGTGCGGCGTGGTTAATGTCCCGCTCGATCGCGCGAAAAATAACACCGATCTGATTGAATTGCCGGTTGTGCTCTATAAAAGCAAAAAAGCCAACGCGGATGTGGTTGTTTTTCTGCAAGACGGCCCTGGCAAGGAGTCTATTAATTGGTCCCTTGCCAATTTTGATGATTTTGTCACCCCCATGCTCGATGGGTACGACATGCTCTTCTTTGACGCGCGCGGCACAGGCCGCTCAAAACCCGGCCTTGACTGCCCGGAACTCAACACGATCTTGCTGGATTCCTATTTCAAGAGCCGCAGCCCAACCGATACATTTGCCGATTTCAAATCACAGTGGACAAAATGCAGGGCAGGTTTTGCTGCCCGGAACCTTGACCCGCTGGTCTTCACCACGCTCCAAAGTGCCGCCGATGTGCGCGATATTGTTCGCGCCATGGGCTATGAAAAGGTTAACCTGCTGGGTCTTACTTACGGCACCCGTCTTGGGCTGATCATTATGCGCGATTATCCAGAAATTGTGCGCGCCGCAGTTCTGGATTCTGCCGTACCAGTTCAGGCCCAAATGTTCAACCGCCGTGCTTCGGATGTGCAGGTTACACTCCAAAAAGTTTTCAGCGATTGCGCCGCCAGTGCCTCTTGCAATGCGGCCTACCCGGAGCTGGAAAAAGTCTTCAATGGTCTTCTGGCCACTTTTAATAAAAAGCCTGTCACCATCCAGGCGTACAATTCTGCCACAGGTTTTCATCGTGAAATCAGGGTCGCGGGTAGTGGTTTGCTGGCAGCCTTTGCCTGGGGCATGCACACATCTGACCTGGTTTCGGCGCTGCCGATGGCTATTTATGATATTTCTAATGGCGATTACACTTTCCTGAGCTATGCCCTGGGCATCGCGGGCAGTGAATACGCCGACACTTCGCTCGGCACCTATTTCGCCAGCGTTTGTCCCGAACAGGTGTATGCCACCACTTCCCAGCAGCTCGATCAGGATCTGGGTCTAACCTGGCCTTATAACGAGTTTGCCATGTCCGGCCTGTTTGACTCCAGTCAGAATATTTTTGATCTTTGTAATATGTGGGGCGCCCAGACTTATGACCCGCGCGATAGCCAGCCCGTTACCGCCAACCTTCCCAGCCTGGTGCTTGCCGGCCGGTATGACCCGCTGCCTCCGCCGCTGACCGGTAAGCTGCTCGCCGCCGAACTACCCAACAGCTACTATTCCGAAATCCCCGGACTGGGCGGCGATGTGACGATTGGCAACACCTGCCCCTTGAGCCTGGTCAAAAGCTTTTTGCAAGACCCGGCCAACGCGCCAGATTCAAGCTGCCTGAATGATATAAAATTCGAGTTCTTCCTGCCCCACGATGGACAAATCCCGGTCCCGCTTGAACCCATGCAAGACCCGGCCAAACTTATGCACGGCATGGTGCCCCAGGGCTGGAAAAAAGACTCGCAGGTTTTCACCTATTCCCGCGATGCCTATTTATTTGACTCCACCCTGATAAGCTACACTTCTTTTGTGGCCCCCAGAACTGCCGCGCTCTCGGTTTTATCACGCACCTATGGCGGCCAGGGTTTTGACGACCCACCCTATTTCTACGGTTTTTATACATCCAATAAGTTGGCCTGGTACCTTTTCAGGTCCGAATTCAAGGGCCAGCCTGCCATGATCGGCCTCGCGCAAATATCCAATAGCCAGACACTTGGCGTTGTCATGGTCACTTCCAGGTCTGAAAGCCGAGCCTTTTACCAAAGTCTACTCCTGCCAGTTCTCGATGCTTCCGCTCCATAATTGGCAAAACCAAACCAAACCGCCCCCATTTTGCTAAAAATGGGGGCGGTTTGGTTTTTGACACACCAACCTTATTTACTTCTTGACCTTGCTGTGAGCCAGGTAAAACCTTTCAGGGTCCGCATTGAATGCTTCCAGACAAAACTCTGTACAAAAGTAAATCGTGCGTCCTTTGTACTCCGCGTGCGGGTACCAGTCCACATCTGCCGTCATCAGCCGGTGGCAAACAGTCGTAGGCAGTTTTCTGGTTTTAGGCACTGGCCGTGTTTTTTGTTCGTTCATAGATTTGCCCTGCCAATGGAGTGATTACACCTAACTTTATGGGTAATCACTCCAAATAATAAGCCTACTCAATCTCAGCCACGTAAACTTCAAATGCACCCAGGTGTAACTCGGCCAGGTTTTCATCCTGCTTGCTGCGCCCTGCGCTCGAAAGCAGCGTGTGCGCCGTGGTTGCGTGCAGCCCAAAAAAGCTCAATACCTGCCGCTTTGACGAAAAATTCAAGATCACCAGCACCCGCTGGTTTTCGCTGCTTCGTACAAATGCCAGGTATTCATTGGATTCTTCCTGCACTATCCGGTAATCGCCCTCGATTAGCGCCGGGGTCGATCTGCGAAGATGCAGCATGCGCTTGTAAAAATTCCACAGCGAATGCGGGTCTGCGTGCTGTTCCTTTACGTTGAGGCCTTCATCATGATTGGGGTTGACTGGCAGCCAGGATTCCACGCTCGAGAAACCTCCCTGCAGGCCGGAATTCCATTGTAACGGCGTGCGGTTCTTATCGCGCGTCATGATTGCCGCTCGCCGGATGGCATCATTCGCGCCCATCCCCAGCTCATGCACCAGCCGCTCATAATACCAGGTTGCCATTGTATCCCGCAGTTTTGCCGGATCGTCAATCAAATAATCGGTCATCCCGATTTCTTCACCGTTATACAGGAAGGGTGTACCCTTAAGGGTCAACATCAGCGCTACTGACAGGCGCGCGCGCTCGGCATCGTGAATTCCATCCGCGAAATGCGTGTAAACCCTTGAACTGTCGTGATTGCCCAGTGTATTGCAAGGCCAGGCTTGAGGTGAAATTTTGGCCAACGCTGCCAGCCGCTCGACCTGGTTCTGGCGGATCCAGTCTGGAGAGAGCGGCCCGTCACAGCGCATGAGCGGGAAATTAAACACCAGCTGCAGTTCATCCTGCCCGTTTCCCATGTAGTCGGGGTTGTGGTCTTCGCCCACCAGCATCCGGTCGCCGGGATATTCATCCAGGATGGCGCGCAGTTCTTTCATCAGATCATGGACCCCGGCCTGTCCCCACTGGTTTTTGAACATATCGTGCCAGTATTGTTCCATCTGTTTTTTTTCTTCTGTGGTTTGAGCCAGTTCAGAAGCCAGCCTTAGCCCGGCCAGGTTCAGCGGTACTTCGTGCGGGGTGAGCTGTGGGTCTTCAAAGATAGTGCCCAGCGCATCCAGCCGGTAGCCGTCCACCCCCATATCCAACCAGAAGCGTACCGCGCTCCACATGGCTGCCACCACCTGCGGGTTGTGCCAGTTCAGATCGGGCTGCTGGCGCATAAAGTAGTGATAATAATATTGGTTGCGCTCCGGTGCGTACGTCCAGGCCTCCCCGTCAAAGCACGACTGCCAGTTGTTGGGCGGGGTGTCCATCCACACGTACCAGTCTGCTTTCGGATTGCTCCGGCTGGATTTTGATTCAATGAACCAGGGATGTTCGTCCGAAGTGTGGTTCAGCACCATGTCCAGGATGACGCGCAGCCCACGCTCATGAGCCCCATGCAGGAAAGCCCTGAAATCCTCCAGCGTGCCGTACTCAGGCGCTACGTTGCAGTAGTCCGTAATGTCATAACCGCAATCCCAGTTGGGAGACGGGTAGTGCGGAGAGAGCCAGATTGCATCCACGCCCAGATCCGTTAGATAATCCAGCTTCTCGATCATTCCCTTAAAATCGCCAATCCCGTCGTCATTGCCATCCGCGAACGAGCGCGGATAAATTTGATAAAAAACCGCTTTTTGCCACCATTTTAAAGTCATGTTTACGCTCCTAGAGTTAATAATGTGATTTTACAGTAAAATGCACTTGTTTGCAGAAAAAAGGGAATTGTTGCCTCCTGTCTTTCCCCGGCGGCGCACTTCGCTTAATTCACAATAAAAAATTTTGGAGGCTGGTTTTGAAAAAGAATCTTCCCATACTGTTATTGGTACTCGGACTATTGCTGGTGGTTGGAGCCGGGGTTTATGCATTTCTGGGGTCGTTTCCTGCGCCTGCGGCCTCCTCTGCGCCCTCTGGGCCTGTAGTGGCGGCTGCGCCGGGCGAAGTGCCCCAGACCATGGCGGACCTTCCGCTCGCCAGTTCTCAGGCCGGGCTGGCCGCCCTGGACAGTCTTCAGCAGCTGCATCAGGAACAGATTCCTCTGGTTTCCGGCGTCATGGCTGTTTATGGTGACAAAAATGCCACCCTGTGGGTTGCTGAGACAGCCTCGGAGGCCGAGGCGCTCAAACTGGTTCAGGCCATGGAAACAGCCATCGCCAACGGCAGCTCGCCCTTAAAACCTGTAGGAGTCTTCCAGTTTAGAAAGCGTGATGTTTACTATCTCGAATCCCCAACCAGCACCGATTTTTACATGCAATCGGGCAAAAAAGTACTGTGGGTTTCCACCACATCCGAGCTTGCCGAAAAAGCCATGACGGAAATGCTCGACTTTTACCCCTAAGCCAGTCTTCCAACCACTTTCACGCACGGGTGATTAAATACAATCTGCGTATGCGGCGCCTCCGCAATTTCCCCGCTCAGGTCCTGACCGGGGAAATGCAGGTTTTCGTGCATCTCCTTGCGCCAGCGCCCGCACTCACTGACATCGTACACAACCCCATCGCACGCCACCCACTTGGGCGCGCCCCGGTCTCCATTATTGCGGCGTAACTGCTGTGCGCTGATCGTGACTGATGGAATTTCCATTTTTTGCTATTCTCCTCAACTCAAAACTTGCCAACCTGTTTTGATCAAATTTTACTGCACTGTCTTGCTCACCACTTCATCAATGGATTCAATCACCGCGGCCTGGTTGTCAATCTGTATGTAATTCTATGTGACCAGCTCAGCGAATACTCGCCCATCCCGGCTTCCATCATAATCACGTTTCCCTGGTCTATCGGTCCCTGGCAGTTGATGTGCAGCCGGTAGCCCCACATCCACCAGTCTGCCCGGCGCCTGAAAGCGTGCCGTATCGATCAGGCTGGCACTCACCTGGTAAAGCCAGCCTGTCAGGGGGAGTAGTGCGAACAAAAGTAGAACGCGGGTGAGCCAGCGGTATTGAGTGGTTTTCATGCGCTGAGCGACATTCATCCCGACTTGACCGCGCGGATTGGAACAACCAGGTCGAAGCCCTCGGACAGCCCCGCCCTGGAGGCATTGATCCCATAGGCGAACTGGTAATGTTCCAGATCGCCCCCCGGTCTTTGCGGGCACAAATGACTCACCAGCGCCGCGTAATCATTTTCCATAAGCTTAATCTCCTCCGAGTCGCATTTCGCGAGCGCCGCCAATACTGTCAGCCTGGACTCCGGGTAATTCTTTGCAACCCCCGAAAGGATCTGCATCGCTGCTTATGCACCGGTTTTATAAGCCGCCTCGCCCTCATCATCTGCCAAGGTCAATTCTTCCGCATCCAGGAACAGGATTAATGCATTACTTACTGCGATGGTTTCCATTATTTTCAGCCCCGCGTCAGTCTCGTTGGTCGGGTCGTCAATGCTTCCGCCGCGATAATCCAGCCAGTCAAACCTTGCATACTTGCTGCCCTGCTAGAACAGGTTAAGTGGATATTCGGTGGTCTCCTTTGTATTGTCGGGCCTTTTTTTGTGAAATAGCCTCAAAGGATTTTCTGAATTTATGCGCACCTAGCAGTTGGTCTGGCAATTTCTCGCCTTCGGAAAAAAAAATTTCTCGTAATCCTTGCAAAAAAAAAGTGGAATACGCCGCTGCCGAGAAAACCGTTTTCCCGCTGCCTATTGTCAGGTTAATAATACATTATTATTTTCATTACCTTCTTTCAAAAGCAAGTGTTAAGCATCACAATTTTGCAAACAAAACTCACCCTTACAGCATGGGTTAAAATAACCGGAGAAATCTTAACCTTGTGGCATAATTCAGCCAATTCAAATCCAAAGTCACCCACTCCAAAAACAACCATGACCCAACTCATTGAATGTATCCCCAATTTTTCCGAAGGGCGCCGGCCCGAAGTGGTCGCGCAGATTGTCGCTGCCGCGGCCTCCGTCGCCGAGATCAGCATCCTCGACTGCTCCTCCGACAATGACCACAACCGCACCGTTCTGACGTTTGCCGGAACCCCCGCCGGGGTCGAAGAAGCAGCCTTTCGCGCCATTCGCAAAGCTGCCGAATTGATCGACATGTACCAGCACACCGGCGAACACCCGCGTATCGGCGCAACCGACGTGGTGCCCTTTGTGCCCATCTCCGGCGTCAGCATGGAAGAGTGCGTGGCCCTCGCCAAACGCCTCGCTCAGCGCGTTGCCGCCGAGCTGGATATTCCCATCTATCTATATGAAGCTGCCGCCTGCCACCCCGATCGCACCAACCTGGAAGTCATCCGCAAGGGTCAGTTTGAAGGATTGCAAGCCGATGTGCTCACCAACCCGGCCCGCCAACCGGATTTTGGCCCTGCCCGGCTTGGCTCGGCCGGCGCCACCGTCATTGGCGCGCGTGCCCCATTGGTCGCCTTTAATGTCTATCTCACCAGTGAGGATGTTTCGATTGCCAAAGCGATTGCGAAAGCTATGCGCCAGTCGTCTGGCGGCTATCGCTTTGTCAAAGCCGCTGGCTTCCTGGTGGATGGCCGCGCCCAGGTTTCCATGAATCTCACCGATTTTCGCCAGACACCAATCGCGCGCGTGGTCGAGAGCATTCGCCGAGAAGCCCTGCGTTACGGCATTGGCATCCACCACACCGAGCTGGTTGGCCTGATTCCCCAGGAAGCCCTGATCGAGGCTGCCGTCTGGTACACCCAGCTTGACCAGTTCAAGCTCGATCAGGTGCTCGAAAGCCGCCTGCAAAGTGCTGCGAAACCGGCCAGCCAGCCGATTCCGCCTGAGGCCAGCTTTCTGGATGACCTCGCCTCGGCTCAGCCCGCTCCCGGTGGCGGTTCCGCGGCCGCCTACGCCGGGGCGATGGGAGCCGGGTTGGTTTCCATGGTCGCCGGGCTGACGATTGGCCGCAAGAAATATGCCGCTGTGGATGCCCACATGCAGTCCATCCTGCAAGAATCCGAGCGTCTGCGTGCCGAGTTGAGCGCGGGCGTGGCCGAAGACGCTGCCGCTTTTGAACAGGTTATGGCTGCCTTCCGCCTGCCCAAAGATACGCCTCCTCAGGAAAAGCTGCGTGCCGATGAAATTCAACGCGCCACGCTGAATGCTTCCCGCGTACCCTTGCTGGCTGCCGCGCTCTCTGTCAGCGTTATGGAACTCGCCGCCAATGTAGTTGCGGATGGTAACCTGAACGCCATCAGTGACGGCGCTTCCGGTGCGGCCCTGGCGCGCGCCGCGCTGACCGCTGCGGGTACCAATGTACGTATTAACCTCAGCAGCCTGGCCGACAAGACACCCGCTGCTCTCCTGCTGGATGAACTCAAAGCGCTAGAAGCCCGCGCCGCGCAGCTCGAAGCCCAGATTCGCCAGTCTTTGGAAACTCGCGCAGGTTTTGGCTTTTGAAAAGGTTCCACGTAATGCTGATCCTGCTGGCGATTTTACTGGTTTCATGCGGTCCGGTTACGCCCATGGCCGCTCCTTCCAGTTCATTTGCTTCCACGGTCACGTTAACAGCCTCGGCTACCGCTACTGCTACTACAACTGCCGGCAGTTGTATGCCATGCGGGCGCGCCGCTGCCACCATGACTGCGCGTAATCCGGCCACCCAGACCGCACAATTCATGCAGGCCGGTCAGACTCGTGCTGCTCCCACTGTGCGCGCGCTGCTAACTGTCGTTGCGGCTGCCAGGGCTACTCCCACGCTTACCACCGAACAAGCCTGCCTTGCTTACAACCCGGTTTGCCATTTGGACGGGCACTTCCTGCTCACACGCCCCATCGGGCCGGATGGCCAGCAGTCGATTGAGCGCTCCTATCCCTACGGCGGCACGCAGGATGGTGTCCGCGAACCTCACCACGGCGTGGAGTTTGCCAACCCGCAGGGCACACATGTTCTGGCCGTTGCCGGCGGGAAAGTCGTTTTTGCGGGTACCGATGAAAAGATCATGCTGGCCTGGTATACCGGTTTTTACGGCAATGTGGTTGTTGTGGAGCATCACTTTCCCGGATACGCTGAAAAAGTCTATACCTTGTATGCGCACCTCTCAAAAATTCAAGTTGAAGTCGGTCAGCAGGTCAGCGCAGGTGAGCTGCTCGGGCAGGTGGGTTCCACCGGTGCAGCCATTGGCAGCCACCTGCACTTTGAAGTGCGCTTGCAGAACAATACCTATACATCCAACCGCAATCCTGAACTCTGGCTTATTCCAGCCTCTGGTACCGGTTCGCTTGCCGGGCGCATCGAAGACATGCAGAGCCACCCGCTGGCCGGGACCGTGAATGTCCAGCGTATGCTGAATGGCAAGCTAGTCCCGCTTTCTGTGGCGGCCCTGCAGCCCTATTCCACCAAAGAGGCCCAACCGGTTCACTCGGATACCGCCTGGCAGGAAGAATTTGCCATCAGCGATATGCCAGCCGGTGATTACCGTTTAACACTGGTTTATAACGACACAATCTACGAACAGATGGTAAAAATAGAAGCAGGCCGCCTTACTTATGTGCGGTTTGTTATTCGTAAATAATTGCCAATCTTCTTAAATCGAAACAAGGAGTAAGACATGGGACTGAAACCTGATCGCTGGATTCGCAAGATGGCTCTGGAGCACAAAATGATCGAACCGTTTGTGGATACCCAGGTACGACAGGGTGTCATTTCATATGGTGTATCTTCATACGGGTACGACGTGCGTGTAGCGAATGAATTTAAGATTTTTACCAATGTTTACTCTGCGACAGTTGATCCCAAGAACTTCGACGTCAAGAGTATGGTCGATTTCACCGGAGATGTGTGCGTGGTGCCGCCCAATTCCTTTGCGCTGGCTCGCACGATCGAGTATTTCCGCATTCCTCGCAAAGTGCTCACTATTTGTCTTGGGAAGTCCACTTATGCGCGCTGTGGGATCATCGTGAATGTCACCCCCTTCGAGCCTGAGTGGGAGGGTTTTGTCACCCTGGAAATCTCCAACACTACTCCGCTGCCTGCCAAAATTTACGCCAACGAGGGCCTGGCTCAGGTTCTGTTCTTTGAAGCCGACGAGGAATGTGAAACCTCTTACGCCGATAAAAAGGGCAAATACCAGAAGCAGCAGTCCATCGTTCTTCCCAAACTCTAACATGTTTACCGACCGCGTCAATACGCTCGAAGCTGAGGGCGCCTACGCCGTGCTGGCGCGTGCCCAGGCCCTGGAAGCTCAGGGCCGTGACATCGTCCACCTGGAATTGGGCCAGCCCGATTTTTCCACACCTGCCAACGTGCGCGAGACCGGCATTCAAGCCATTCGTGACGGCCAGACGCGTTATGTCGCCGCGGCGGGCATCCTGCGTTTTCGTGAGACAATCGCCGAATATGCCGGTCGTCAGCGCGGCATCTCCATCCATCCCGAGCAGGTGGTGGTTTCACCAGGCACCAAGCCCGGCCTGTTTTTCCCGCCTCTCGCGCTGGTCGCCCCCGGTGACGAAGTCATCTACCCGGACCCTGGCTTCCCCACCTATTCGGCGGTCATCAAAGTCACCGGTGGTGTACCGGTTCCCATTCCTCTCCGCGAAGAAAATAGTTTTTCTTTCGACCTGGATGTTTTTGACGCGAAAATTTCAGACAGTACCAAGCTTATCATCCTGAATTCGCCATCCAACCCCACCGGCGGCGTTATTCCGTATGCCGATCTGAAACATATTGCCGAAAAAGCCCAAAAGCACAATGCCTGGGTGCTTTCAGATGAGATTTACGCCCGGTTGGTGTATGACAACCTGGATGTCCCGTACATCTCCGCTTTTGACGGCATGCAGGAGCGCACCGTCATCGTCGACGGTTTCTCCAAGACCTATGCCATGCCCGGCTGGCGTTTGGGCTACATGATCGCTCCCAAAGCCCTGGCTGAAAGGCTTGAGCTGCTCATCACCCATTCCGCGGGCTGTACAGCTGCCTTCACCCAGATCGCCGGGATCGAGGCTCTCACTGGGCCGCAGCAAGTCATTGCCGATATGCTCGCGCAGTACCAATCGCGTCGCGAGCGTGGACTGGCCCTGCTCAATGCCATTCCGGGTCTGGTTACGCAAAAGCCGCAGGGCGCCTTTTACCTGTTCCCCAACATCAAGTCTTTCGGCCTGTCTTCCGCCGAGTTGGCCCGCCGCCTGTTGGATGAAGCCGGGGTGGCGGTTCTGGCGGGCACCGATTTTGGCGCGGGCGGCGAAGGCTATCTGCGCCTGGCCTACGCCACCTCGCTCGAGAAAATCGAATCTGGCATTGGCCGCATGGCAAAATTCTTTGCAGATCTGAAGCAGTCCTGAAATCGTTGACTTTGCCCCAGAGATCGCAACCCGGCGGGAATTGGTTATGAAAAACCCCAGCCCTAAATTCTTTCTGATCATGGGTGTCTCTGGCAGCGGCAAAAGCGTGGTTGGCAGATTACTGGCTCAGAAGCTGGGCTGGGATTTTTTTGATGCCGATGATTTCCATCCACCTGCCAATATCGCCAAAATGGCGAGCGGCTTGCCGTTAGACGATGTTGACCGCATTCCATGGTTGGGTTCATTGCGCGGCCTGGTTTCCTTCTGCCTTGAATCAAATCGCCCTGGCATCCTGTCTTGCTCTGCTCTTAAGGAAAGCTATCGTCGTTACCTGATAGCGGATAACCCGGCGGTCCGCGTTATTTATCTTAAAGGCGGTTTTGACCTTATTTTGTCACGCATGGCAGCGCGCGCTGAGCACTTCATGAAGCCTAAAATGCTGGAGAGCCAGTTTGATGCATTGGAAGAGCCGGTGGATGCACTCATCATTAACATCGAATTATCCATTGATGAAATTGTGGAAAAGATAATTGCGCATGAATGATTCACAGGCGACGCGCGCAAGGATTGATGGTTCACAAGACTGGCGGGACAACATAAAAGAACTGGCGGCCAATACAGCGCCAGTTCTTTGTCTTTAAAGATTGCGTTATTTTCCACGCTGCCAGTTTAATCTTACCTGATTGGATTGTTTTGGTCAAAATAAATCTATTCTTTGGCCAGATCGTACTTTTTCACATCTGCGATGGCCTTGGGGACATTCACAAAGGGTAGGATGATTAAGCCCACCACAAAGAAGAAGATCAATGAAAGGATCGCCAGCCGCAGGTTGCCGAAAAGCTGGTTCATCAGGCCGAACAGCAGTGGGCCGATCCAGGATGTGCCGCGCTCAGAGACTTCGTAAAAGGAATAGAATTCGGCTTCCTTGCCAGACGGGATCATTTGCGAGAAAAGGCTGCGGCTGATGGCTTGCGAACCGCCCATCACCAGTGCGATGAATGCGCCCAGAACAAAAAACTGCGGCACGCGTGTCTCGCCCTGCAGACCGCCGTACGCGTAAATCACCACCGCGGCCCAGATCACCAGGCTGACAATGATCGACTCTTTTGCGCCGATCCAGCCGGCCAGCTTGCCCCAGAACAGCGCTCCGAAAAAAGCCATGAACTGGATCATCAAAATGACCACCGTCAGCGTGCCGGTCTCAATCTCCAGACCGCCGCGCAGGATGGGTGCCGCCGCGAATGTTGCGGATACCGCGATGACGGTTTGAATACCATCGTTGTACAGGAAATATGCCAGCAAGTAGCGCATGGTTTCCGGGAAGTTCTTCAACTCGCCCAATGTGTGGCGTAATTGGCTGAAGCCAATACTGACGTATGTCGCTCCAGCGGGCAGAGAGCGGTGCGCGTGGCGCGGGCGCAGGCGCGCCCAGGTGATAAACGAAAATCCCAGCCACCAGACCCCGGCCGAGGCCAGGTTGATCCGTACGGCCAGTCCGGTCGGTACGCCAAGTTGTTCTCTGAATGAATAAAAGGCCAGGTTAAGCAGCAGCAGCAAACCTCCGCCCAGGTAACCCATCGCCCACCCGTAGGATGAAACGCTATCGCGTTTTTCTTCGCTGGCGATATCGGGCAGGTAAGAATTGTAGAAGACCATCGCTGCGCCAAAGGTCAGGTTGGCGATGATAAACAGCAATCCACCCAACCACCACGCGCTGCCTGTCACAAAAAAGAGCAGGATCGTGGCAACCGCGCCGATCGTGGCAAACAACTGCATCATTTGTTTGCGCATATGCGAATAATCTGCAATGGCTCCCAATATCGGCAGAAATAGCACCTGCATCCCTACTGAAAAGGATATGCAGTATGGCAGGAAGGAATCTGGCGCGATCGGTATTCCGGCCAGGCGCGCCATGCCGTCCGGGTAAACCTTGGCGGCCTCAGTTGCGAGTGAAGCCAGGTAAGGCCCTAGAAAAACGGTCCCCACAGTGGTACTGAAGGCGCTGTTGGCCCAGTCATACATGGCCCAACCATTCGTCTCACGTTTGTCGTTTACTGCTGGTTTTTCCATCGTTTCAGCCATCATCTCTCCTTTGAAAATAATTACTTTCACTATTCTACAACGTTTAACCCCAATTTGTTCACGAGTTATTGAACCCTTGTTAATCAGCTTGATACGTTCTTGAAATGCCCTTGCACGGTTTAAACATGGGCGG
>Ga0105047_10000770_pt1 | contig 55710 bp, 46 predicted proteins | sample MAT04_FD_78384 | JGI IMG/M metagenome (GOLD analysis project Ga0105047, IMG submission 78384) | Freshwater microbial communities from Lake Fryxell liftoff mats and glacier meltwater in Antarctica - MAT-04 (megahit assembly) | ecosystem: Environmental > Aquatic > Freshwater > Ice > Liftoff... | reverse complement strand
CTACTTTGGAAGAAGTGCTCGAAGGGGTGGCGCTGAAGGCGGTGATGGACGTCACGCCGCCGGACTTCGTGGTGATCGGGGAATCCACCGACCTGAATCTGAGCCGCGGCGGCCGCGGCCGCGCCGAGGTGCATCTCAAGACCACCGGTCGGCCGTCCCATTCGTCAGCCCCACATCTGGGACGCAACGCCGTACTCGACATGATGAAGGTGATTGCCGCCGTCGAACAGATCGAGTTGCCGGAAGACCCCTTTATGGGGCCGGCGATTCTGGCACTGACCGACATCATCTCCGATCCCTACCCCGGCCATTCGGTGATCCCCAGCATCTGCCGCGCCACCTACGACCGCCGCCTGCTGCCGGGCGAAAGCGCGGCCGATGTGCTGGGCGCAATCACGCGGCAGCCGGGCGTGCAAGGCATCATCCTGCACGCGACCATCGGTGTCGGCGAGTATAAAGCGTACACGGGAGCCAGCCTGGTCTGTGAAAAATTCTTCCCGGCCTGGCTCTATCCCGAGACCGACGCCTATGTCGCCGCGGCCTTGGCGGGCTTGCACGCCGCCGGCATTCCGGCACAGACCAGCGCCTACCGCTTCTGCACCAACGCGGCCTACAGCGCCGGCCTGGCGCACGTGCCCACGGTCGGTTTCGGCCCCGCCACCGAAGCCGACGCCCACGTGATCGACGAACGCCTGCGCAGCGACGACCTGCTGGCCGCCGCACGCGGGTACGCCGGCATCATCGCCGCCGTTCTCGCCTGAGTGAGCGGAGGGACAGCAAAACGTGCCCGTACAATACGCTTCTGAGGATGGTAACTTTTCATGCAACTAGCACCGGCCCTGCGTCTCTCCTGTGATCCCTTGCGCCCCGATGTCATCGCGGTCGTTGGCGGCGGCGGCAAGAGCAGCGCCGTCTTTCGCATCGCGCTCGATCTGGCAAAGGCCGGCCATCGCGCGGTCATCACCCACACGGCACGCATCGCCGCCTTTCAAACCGAGTGGGCGCCGGCATTTATAGAAACCACGGAAGACCACCTGCCGTTGGCGGCACTGGCGCGCGCGCTCGACAGGCACGGGGTCTGTTTACTGACCGGGCCTGTGGTTGCCGACCGGCGCGCCGGCTTGTTGCCAGCCACGGTGGATGCCCTGGCGCGCCAGGCGTCGGCGCTGGGCATTGTGGCTATCACAATCGAAGCTGACGGCAGCAAGATGCGCCCGGTAAAGGCACCCGCCGAGCACGAGCCTGTGCTGCCCGACTCGACAACGATCCTGGCGCCGGTGTTGGGCCTGGACGCCATCGGCGCCGAGATCGAAGATCGTGGCGTTCATCGGCCCGAACTCGTGCGCCAGGTGTTGGGCCTCCCGCCCACCGGCATTGCTCGCTTGACGCCGTCACAGGCGGCGCGCCTGCTCGTGCACCCGGCAGGCGGCGCCAAGAACCGGCCAGCCACGGCCAGCCTGCTGCCGTTGCTCAACAAGGCCGATACCCCCCTGCATCTCGTCTATGGCCGGCTGGTGGCACACTGCCTATCCGCACTGGGCCAGCCAGCATTGCTCACCGCGGTCGGCGCACCCGATCGCGATCCGGTGGCAGAACGATGGGGGCCGGTGGCGGTCGTGGTGTTGGCCGCCGGCGCCAGCAGCCGGATGGGACGGCCCAAGCCGCTTGAGCCGGTCGACGGCAAACCGATGGTGATCCGGGCCGTAGAAACCGCGGCAGCAGCCGGCGCCGGGCCGGTGATGCTGGTTACGGGGGCCCAGGCCGCGGCTGTTTGTGCGGCGCTGGCGTTCTGGCAGGAATCCGCGCCGACCCAGGTGCACGTCATCCATAACCCGGCATGGGAATCCGGCCAGGCCTCCAGTATGCAGGCCGCCCTGCGCAGCCTGCCGGCTGCCGTATCCGCCGCGATCTTGATGCCGGTCGACCAACCCTACCTGGACCCCCTGCTACTGCGCCAGTTGGTACACGCCTGGCAGCGTGGCGCCGATCTGGTCGCCCCCACCGTCGACGGCGTCGTGCGCGGCGCTCCCGCACTCTTTGATCGTTCGCGCTTTACCGAGCTACTCGCCGTTACCGGCGATGTGGGCGGTCGCGCCCTGCTTCAACGCCACACACATGACGTCGTTGGCATTCCGGCCGACGCGCGCTGGCTCAAGGATATCGACCGCCCGGCCGACCTGGCGTAGGCCATTCGAAAGCGAACCGTCATAAAATTGTTGAGCATGCGCAGTCCAATCGAAGTGCTACATCGCGTTCGCGACCGTGTCCCATCAACCTGAACCTCAACCAACGCGCTATAATCTAGTTGATTGAAATAGTCATGGTCCGAACCGCTTCATTTCCCCCCGCAGCGGTTCATCGATGCTAACATTGCAGCCGGTCGTCGCCGTCAGAGCCGCGAGCGTAAGCGAGCACAATCACTGACGGTCATAGCGTACGGAGAAACGAAATGGTTGGTATGCACTTGGCGAGGAAGCCACTTTGGGGCTTGCTCTTGTCTTGTTTGGTCGTTTTGTCTTTAGTGACTTTCCCGGCCACGGTCCAAACCCAGTCCAGCCAGACCCCTGAGTTGTTCCAGGCTGAACTTGAGTCCATCCATCTGATCAATCTGGAACGACGCCAGCTTGGCCTGGCCCCCTTACGTTGGAATCGTGAATTGACCGGGTCGGCGCGTTGGTTTGCCGAAGATGCGGTGGAGGCGATGGGCGGCGCTTACTGCGACCATGTGGATTCGCTCGGCCGCTCGCCGGGGCAGCGGATGCGCTTCTTCGGCTACAGCCACCTCTCAACCTGGGCGGAAAACGTGATCTGCGGCTATACCACGCCGACCTCTGCCGTGCGCGGGTGGATGAAAAGCCCGCCGCACCGCCAGAATATCGTCAACGCCAGCTTTCGTGAGGTCGGGCTGGGCTACTACCGCAACGCAGCAGGGTATGGCTATATCGTGCTTGATCTGACCAGCGACCCCGACTACGCGCCTGTGATCATCAACGATGAGGCGATCAACACAACATCCTCGCAGGTCAAGCTCTACATCTACAATCAGGATAGTGGCGATGATTGGTTGGACGTCGGGTCGACCGTCGATGTCATGATTGCCAACAATCCGAGTTTTAGCGGGGCCCAATGGGAACCTTATACGCTCGAAAAGGATTGGACGCTGGAGACGGGTGAGGGGTGGCGCACCGTTTATGTGAAGACGCGCGATCGCCTGGGACGCACGACCATTGTCTACGACACCATCTACGCGGGAGCCAGTGTGCCTGCCGCCGAGTTGACCCTGGCGCACGCCAGCGCCTTCGCCGAGGGTTTCCAACTCAATCAACTCCAAGACGGCCAATACACCCAGATCGAGATGAGCCTCAATTGGTCGGCAGATGATACCGACGCCGGTTTTGAGTTGCTCGCCGGCGCCGGCGAACACGTGAACGACCCGAACGCGATCGGCGGCTCCGCCTTCTACATGCCGGGCAGCGGATCGCCGACCTACGTTCGGTTGTGGTCCTCGCACTTTTTCCGCGATTTGCCGGCCATTGCGTATTTACGCCTCAAAACGAGCGATCATTTGTCGGCGCAGAAGATGCTGAGTGTGGTGATCAACGATGGTATGTCAGATATCGCAACCCTGGCGTTGCGCGGGCAAGACTTCGCCGCCAGCGATGCATATCAGGAATTCGAATTGCCTTTTACACTTCCCACCGATGGCGGCGGCCTGCTGACGTTTCAGGTCTATCGTACCGGGAGCGCCGACATCACTTGGGATGCAGCCAGTTTGTATACGGCGCCTGTCCCGGCGGTGACGCCCCTCACCTTCCGCGCCCCGGACGGTTATTTCCGCAGCAGCGGCGCCCAGGCCCGCTTACTCAGCCAGAACGGCGATTTTAGCACACCGCTTGAGCTATATCCCCATCTAGCCCGTATGGGAGGCGTCCCCATCGCCATCGCGCCCCAGTTGGTGTCGTCGTTACCCGCCTTGGTGCTCGCCGCACCGAATCCTGATGCGGCACCTGCCACGTCGACCGCAACCTTGGTTTGTCAGGGATGCAACAACCCAACGTGGGTAGTAACCACCGACACGGCGTGGCTGACGGCAACCGTCGCCGCCGGCCAGTTGACCGTGCTGGCCGACCCGGCCAATCTGGGGACTGGGATTTACACGGGAACCGTCACGGTAACGGTGGCGGGGTTGACCAATGTCGTCCCCATCCAGCTTGGGGTGACGTTGATGGTGGGCGATCTTGCGCAACTGCTGCCGCAGACGCTATTCCTGCCCGCAGCGATGCGCTAACCAGGCGCCGTAACGGCTCATACGTCTTCGGATGCTAAAGCGATCGCCAACCGGTCGAGTGCCGCGGCGCTCGCAGGGCCACGCGCCGAGAGGCGCAGGGTGCGTTCGCCGCGCCCATCCGCCCTATCTGTGCTGTGGGTGAACTCGACCAAGATGTGGTCGCTGGGGAGTACGTCGGCGACGCGTTCAGCCCATTCGATGGCGACAACCGCATCGTCACTGCTCAGCGTCTCTTCCAGGCCAAAGGTAGCGGCTTCCAGGGACGCGACATCGACGGTGTCGCCCAATCGATAGGTGTCGACGTGGATAAGGCGGCTACCTGCCGGCGTCAGATACTCGTTGACCAGGATAAAGGTAGGGCTGGTTACCCGTGCCTGAACGCCCAGACCGGCCGCCAATCCTTGCACGAAGGCGGTCTTCCCCGCACCCAGATCGCCGCGCAATGCAATCACTTGGCCGGGACGCACGCAGACCGCCAGTGCCGCGCCGAGCGCCTGCGTTTCTTCGCGCGATTGGGTGTGAACCAGCAGAGGGGTGGACACGTGCAGCAACTCACTCATCTTTCTTCTGGGCTACCACCTGGCCGATGTCATGCAGAATCTCAAGAATCATGTCGCGATACTCGGCAGCCAATTGCTCGGCGCGCTCGTCGTCGTGTGCCTCTGCCGTGATCTCAAACCGTGGTTTCTCCGGATTGGGCGACAGGTGAACCCATTCGCCGCCATCGAGGTGAATCTTCATGCCGTCGATTTTATCCACCTGGCGGTGGAGATGGCGATTAAGCAGCACGCGCATCACGGTGCCTTTGGCTTCCCAGGCGCAATCCAAGTCTTTTTTGGCCAGGTGGAACTTGGGCAGATAACTGATCACCTCGCTGATCGGCATCTTGCGGATCGCCAAATACTCGAGGAGACGCACGGTGGCCATCATGCCATCGACGGCCGGTTGGAAACCCGGAAAGATGAAACTCCCGGCGCCGTCGGCAATCATCAGCACGCCAATATAGCTGGCAGTGTGCATGGGGCCGTGCAAGTTCTGGGTAATGCGGAAGAGGCGAGCGCCATGCCAGTTGGCGATGGCGTCGAAGGCATTGGGCATGGTGACCGGGATGGCAACCGGGCGCCCCGGGTGCGCATAGAGAGCCAACTCCATGATCAGTGCGGCAGCCGTGATGTCATCGATCACGTTGCCCATCTCATCCACCAGAAAGATTTTTTCGCCGCCTACGTCCAGTTGCACGCCCAAGTTGGCGCCCAAAGCCTGAACAATTTTACCCATGCGTTCTTGGTTAGCCTTGAACTCGGCCTGCAGCATGGCCAGCTTGCTTTCGTCCATGCGCGCGTTGAGCGGCACGACGTCGACGGCCATTTTGGTCAAAATGTCGGCCAGCGTATCGGCCGACAAACCGTGCGAATAGTCGACGACGAGTTTGAAGCCATAGTCACGCACGCGCTGGGCGTCGACATGACGCAGAAAATCCTCGGTATAGACGTTGATCGGCTGGTGCGCATAGTCGATCAAGCCGATCTCGTTGAGAAAGGCGCGGCGAAAATCCTCGCGGAAAAAGTTGCGCTCAATCGCGCGCTCAGCCGAATTGCTCTGGTTCAGTCCTTGGCCGTCGATGATGCGAATATCGACCACGCGTTGATCAAAGGGGCTTAGGCGCACATGAATGCCCGCCGAGGTGTCCTTGCGTTGGCGCACGAAATGCCGCACCACTGGAATGGCGACGGTGCCAAGATCCCAGACGTTGATGCCGGTGCCGGGCAACCCACTGACCAGGGCACGCTTGAGCATACGCGCACTGCGGTGGACATCCCGGTTGATCGCCACATAGCTGCCCTTGGGGAGAGTGGCGCCCAGCGCCGCACTCAGTTTGGCGGCGAATTCCGGCGTCAGGTCCACGTTGACCACGCCCGAAACACCGAAGCGGCTGAAGAGCGCACGCCGGCCCTGATTGCCCCAGATGATGCTGTCCTTGATGGTGGCGCCGGCCTCGATCTCCTTGTGCGGCCACAGCTTGACGTTAGGATGGAGCACGCTGCCTTCGCCCAGCACGCAGTTGTCGCCGATGACGACACCCTCGTACGCCACGACATGCGCTTTGATGCTGCACTGGCGCGAGATGATCACGCCACGCAACTCGCACGATTCGCCAATATAGTTGTTGCGCCAGATGACGCTACGCTCGATGCGGTTGTAGTTGTCGATGACGGTGTAGTCGCGAATGACCGCCGGGCCATAGATGCGCACGTCACCCTTGATCTTGACCTCGTCGCCCAGATAAATGGGGCCAAAAAGCTGGGCGCTTGGGGAAATCTCCACGTTCTCGCCCACCCAGATGCCGCCGCCCAGGTGCGTGCCGATCGGTTCGGCCAAGCGCAGTTTGCCATAGAGTACATCGGCATTGGCCTTCATGTACTCGTTCATGTTGCCCACATCGCACCAGTAGCCATCGCAAATATAGCCGTAAAGGGCCTTGTGGTCGGCCAGCATGCGCGGGAAAAGTTCACTGGCGAAGTCGTAGGGCACGCCGTCTGGGATCAGATCCAATACCGCTGGTTCGAGGACGTATAGGCCGGTGTTGACCGTGTCGGAAATGACCTCTCCCCAGCTCGGTTTCTCCAGGAACTGCGTGATGTGGCCATGATCGTCCGTGACGATCACGCCAAATTCGAGCGGGTTCGGCACCCGCGTGAGGGTGATGCTGGCCAGCGCGCTGCGCTCTTTGTGGATGCGCACGATCTCCTGCAGGTTGAAGTCGGTGAGGGCATCGCCGCTGATGACGATAAAGGTGTCGTCCAAGTACTGCGCGGCGTTCTTGACGCTGCCCGCCGTGCCCAGCGGCACTTCTTCCACCGAATAGGTCAGCTTCATACCGATACTGCTGCCGTCGTCGAAGTAGTCCTGGATGGCGGATGCCATATAGCGCAGCGTTACGACCACCTCGGTGATGCCGTGGTGCTTCAGGAGGTCAAAGATATGGCCGATCACGGCTTTGTTCACAACCGGCACCATTGGCTTGGGGCGCCCAATCGTGAGAGGGCGCAGGCGTGATCCTTCCCCCCCGGCCATAACGACGGCTTTCACGGAGTGCCCCCAATTTGAAAGCGGATTTCCATGCTCAATGTTCCGTAGACGAAGTCAGATGGGCGGCCAAGGATAATTGCGCCGCTGTGGAATGGGCGCCGGATAGCTGCCGGTGCGCAACAAGTGATCCAATCGCCGCATGACCGCCGCCAGTTCGTGCCGGCTGAGCAACAAGCGCAATTGCTTGGCGACGGGGCCGGCGTCATTGGCCATTGCCTTTTGCAGAGTCTGCAGATCGCTGATCAGCCCCGCTTCGATCGGCTCGCAACTAAATTCCCACACAACGGTGCGCAGCTTATACTCGGTGTGAAAACAGATGCCGTGGTCGATTGCCCACATCCGCTGGTCAGCGCCAATCAGACAGTGACCGCTCTTACGGTCGGCATTATTGACGACAAAATCAAAGAGCGCAAGCTGGCGAAATGCCTGGGTGAACCGGGCGTCTTCAGCGGCAGTGAAGTAGTGGGCTTCCGTATCGTGCTCGATAAAAAGTTGCACGCTGCCTGTCCCACGCGTGCCCTCGCGCAATACGGTGGGCGGCACCAGGTCCCATCCCACGCTATGGCTGATCACGAATGCCGCCGTCTCACGCTTGCAGAGCGTGCCCCATTCAAAGTCCCACAAGGGCGCTTCGCCGCGTTGGGGTTTGTAGACGGCGGGCAGCGTGAAATCGCTGCTGTGCACCACCGCCAGAAAGCTGTGATTCGAGCTGTACGGCAGCAGCCCTTTTTCTTCGATGGCGCCGTGGCGCAGGATCTCCAGCGCCTGGTCTTCCGTGAGTGAGATGCTCATAGGGTATGATCGGTCTAGAGCAAAATCGGCATGGCGTGACCGTCCGTGCGCGGGCAGAAATGGCTTTCCCGATCGATGGGCCGGCCACAGAGAGGGCAAACGGGGCGCCCCTTGGAAACGACGGCGAGGGCACGTTCACCCAGCGCACGCATCTGGCTGCGCGTGGCCACAAAGCGGACACTGGGCACGCTCTCGTTGTCGGGGTCCACAATGGCGCCTTGCTCATCGGCGACCAACGCCTTGGCAATCAGCCAGATTCTGTCTTCGTCCTCGTCGTAGCCAATCAGAAGCTGGCCAATGCGGAAGGCCGGCTCAACCGGTTGATCGGCGAACAGCAGTTTCTTTGCACGCGGTGCGGGCGGCAGATCGGGAAACTTGTTCTCAAGCTCCTCGATCAACTGGAGCACACTGGCGGCCAGATTGCTGACCTCCTGTTTTTCCAAGACCAGGCTGACTACCTGGCGACCGGCGCGCCCCTGCAGAAAAAAGGTGCGTTTGCCTGGCTCGCCAACCGCATCGGCCACGATTTGATCGACTGGATTTAGGTCATACATGAAATCGGCCATAACGGACACCACAAATCCATATTAGTCGGCTAAGATTGATGATGGGCGCAACTGCGCATGATGCAACCGTTCCAGTCTATCGCGCTGGATTGTCGTTTGCAACAGGGTCAGCCGCACCTGCTTGCGGTTGGCGTGCTTCAGTTTCCGGTTGCTTGATTTCGCACACCGGCAGATCGGCCAGATAGTTTACGCCCAGAACTACCGGCCGATTGTCAAAAAAGGCCAAGATGCTGACCGCGGCCGTGCTGACCACAATGCGCTGGAACAAATCGAGGGGCACACCCAGGTAATAGGCCAACGTCGTTCGAATCACATCACCATGACTGAATAATGCCACAACCTGGTCAGGGTGGTTAGTGCGGATGCGCTCGATTGCGCCTACGGCGCGTGTCTGTACTTCGCGCAACGTTTCGCCGTCTGGAAAACGGAAGATGCTGGGATAGTGCTGCACCTGTCCCCATTCCGGCTGCTTGCTGAGTTCACGCAAGTCGCCCCCTTGCCAGCCACCGTAGTCAACTTCAAGCGCATCCAATTCCGTGCGCACGGGAAGCCCCCGCGCGACAGCCAGCGGCGCCACCGTTTCCATACAGCGGTCCAGCGGGCTGGAGTAGATGGCGTCGAGCGGTTGGCTGGCCAAGTAGGTGACGAGCGCCTGTGCCTGAGCGCGTCCCTTTTCGTTCAGGTGCACGTCCGGCATCCGCCCAGCCAGCCGGTGCGTGGCGACAAATTCGTTCTCGCCGTGACGAATCAGCAGCACATACGTTGTTGCGCTCATAGTCAAGATGTGGTGAATCCGTTTGCCAATAGACAAAAAAAGTGCTACAAAGAGAACGTTCCTCACGCCGTACCCGCCGAAGCATAGCACAAGCAACGGCATAGTAGAAGTGGATACCCTTACCTTCTCGTTATTTTTTCTTTATGCACATCCACCATCGCGTCTTCCCTATGCTGATTCGTTGCGTGTTCATTGCCGGCAGTCTTGGCCTCACGCTTTTTGCCACGCTCTTTGCGTTGACCGCCTGTGGTTCTTCAGATGCACCGCCGCCGATCGACCCCATGGCGCTCTACCGGCCAGCGCTCAAACCGGAGTTCCAGCGTGACCTCGACGAATTAGGGCCGGCGCCGCGCTATACGATCAGCACGACGGTGGATGTTGATAACCTCCAATTGGTCGGCAATGCCAGCATCGTCGTGCCCAATACCAGCACCGACCCCTGGTCGAACCTGGTCTTTCGCTTATACCCCATGCTGGATCACTACGGCGGTAATCTGGTGATCCTGAGCACGCTGATCAACGGTGAGCCGGCAACATTTAGCTATAACGACGACAAAACCGCGCTGCGCGTTGATTTAGAAAAACCGCTGCGCCCGAAGCAGGAAGCTACGGTGCAGCTTGCCTGGCGCTTGGACATCCCGAAGTGGACCGATCAATCGAGTGTCTATGTGCTCTTTGGCCGCAGCCAAAATATGCTCAGCCTTCCCCTTTTCTACCCCTCCCTTGCCGTCTATCAAGCCGGCCCCGTCGCCGGCGCTGGCCATTGGTGGTCACTCAACGGCGGCGAGCGCGGCGATTCGGCCTTCAATGTCGCCGCGCTCTTTGCCGTAACGCTCACCTTGCCCGCCGAATGGGTGCCGGTAACGACTGGCACCCTGGTCAGTTCGGCGATTGTCAGCGAGACACTGGCGCAGCATGTATTTGTGACGGGCCCGTCACGCGAATTCGTGATCTTGGCAAGTCCCTTGTTCCAGTCTGTCAGCAGCGAAACCTACGGCACGCGCCTCACCAGCTACTACCTGCCCGGCGCCGAGGCGGCTGGGAAGGCGGCGCTCAAATATGCGCAACAGGCACTGGCGATCTATTCCGACCGCTTCGGCGAATATCCGTTCACCGATATGCGCGTGGCGCCGGCGCCCACCGCGTTCCGGGGCATGGAATATCCGCAGGTCATGTTGATCGGCGTCGAACTCTATTCGCGCTTTCGCGAGAACCTTGAACTCCTGATCGCACACGAGATGGCGCATCAGTGGTGGTACAACATCGTGCACAACGACCCGGTGACGGAACCTTGGCTTGACGAAGCGCTGGCCGAATACTCCATGAAGATCTATATGGAGAACATGCGCGGCACAGACGGCGCGGCTGCCTTCATGGCCAGTCGCTGGCAGACACCGTTGAGTGGTCTGCAGGCCAAAGGGCAGGATACCCCCGTCAATCAGCCCGTCACCAGTTTTTTGAACGGCACGCAGTACGAGACGATCGTTTACGGCAAAGGCGCACTCTTCTACGATCAGGTGCGCGACGCGATCGGCACGCGTCGCTTTGATCGGTTCATGCACAATTACCTGGAGAAATATCGTTGGAAGATTGTCGATACCCAGACGTGGCTTGCCGAACTACGCGACCTGCCCGATCCAAATCTGGCCAAGCTCTTTGCCGAATGGATCCAACTCCCGAAGCCGATCCCGCCGGCAAACAACGCGCAGACCACGACGCCGGCCGCCCCCTGAGCGATTCTCGCTCTCCCTATTTCAAGATCTGCTGTAAGAACAACTTCGTCCGATCGTGCTGAGGGTTGCCAAAAAAGATCTCCGGCGTACCAATTTCGACGATCTCACCGCTGTCCATAAAGACCACGCGGTCGGCCACGCCACGCGCAAACCCCATCTCGTGCGTCACCACCAACATCGTCATGCCCGATTCTGCCAGATCTTCCATGACCTCGAGCACCTCACGGATCATCTCCGGGTCGAGCGCCGAGGTCGGTTCATCGAACAACATGATCTTGGGGCGCATAGCCAGGGCGCGCGCAATCGCCACACGCTGCTGTTGACCGCCGGAAAGCTGGCCAGGAAACTTGGCTGCCTGCTCGGGAATCTTGACGCGTATGAGCAGTTCCATAGCCAGGGCCTCGGCATCTTTCTTCTTCATCTTGCGCACTTGGATCGGCGCCAACGTGATGTTTTGCAGCACGGTCAGATGTGGGAAGAGATTGAACTGCTGGAAAACCATACCGGTTTCCATGCGAATCGTTTCAATATTGCGCACGTCACGCGTCAGCGGGATGCCGTCCACGACGATTTCACCACTCTGGTGTTCCTCAAGCCGATTGATCGTGCGAATAAAGGTGGATTTGCCCGACCCCGACGGACCGATGATCACCACCACTTCCTGGCGTTTGACGGCCAGACTGACATTCTTGAGCGCCTGAAACTCGCCATACCACTTGTTGACGCCATTGCAGACAATGATGTCGTCGCTTAATAAATGACCGGCCATACGAGCCCTTTCGTGGTGTGCATCCCCGCTTGCCTCAACGTTTCCCAACACCCAGCTTGGTTTCCAACTTGCGGCTGGCAAAACTCAACCCAAAGTTGAAGATGAAGAAGACAAAGGCGACAAAAATGTAGACTTCTTTGGCCGCGCCGCCCGGCACCCCCATCCACTCCGGTTGCTGGATGACGGCCTTGCCGATACCGACCAATTCAAGTAGGCCCACCAACGAGGCGAGCGACGTATCCTTGAACAGACCAATAAACTGGCCCACCAGCGCCGGGATTACCTTGGTCAACGCCTGGGGGAGGATGATGAAGCGCAGCTTGTCCCAATGACGTAAGCCAAGCGCCTCGGCGGCTTCGTATTGCCCGTTGGGGAGCGCCTGCAGACCGCCACGCACATTCTCGGCCAGGTAGGCCGCACTGAAAAGCGTGATGGCGGTCAACACACGCACAAGGCCCGGCGGGCTGGACCATCCGCTCGGTAGAAAGAGCGGCAGCATCGCCATCGCCAAAAATAGAATCGTGATCAACGGCACACCGCGCACAACTTCGATATAGATAATGCTAAAATACTTGATTACAGGCATTGTGCTGCGCCTGCCCAACGCCAGCATCACCCCCAGCGGAAAGCTCAAGGTGATGCCGACGATCGCCAGGATCATTGTCAGCATCAAGCCACCGTATAGTCCCGGATCGACGAGCGGCGCAAACGACCAGGCGATGCCAAGACGCGGCAGTTCGATGCCGCCTCTGAGCACGATCGCCGTGAAAACCAAGCTGGCCAGCCATGCTAGCATAAGCCAACGGGTGGCAATCGGCACCTTTAGCCCCACCAGGTAGCCAATCACCAGCAGCGCCACCGCAACGCCCATCAAGAGCTGGGCTTGCATGCCAATCGGCAGAATCGCCAACACGCTCAGCAGCGCGCCCAAGCCGATGGCCAGGCTACGAATGATGCTACCCCAGCGGCCGGCGCTAACGCCAAATAGCGCACAGACAACCAGCAACACAGCCGCCGGTTGCCGAAGCTGGTCGGTGGGGTATGGCCCCACGGCGAATAACTTGCGGTTGGCCCAAACAGGCTCCCAGTACGCACCGAGTAGCCAGCGCACCAATCCGGTCAGCACAAAATAGACCACGCCCAGCGTGACAAGTGTAAGAATACTGTTACCGACCCCGCTGAAAAGGTTGGCGCGCAGCCACCCCACAACGCCGACCTGCGTTGCCGGTGGCTTGCCGGCCGGTGTCGGGTGGTTTGGATTGACCCAGTTGGCAGAGTGAATGTCCGTTGTCATGGTTGAACTATGCTGCGCGAATAATGGCTAACGCTCGATGATCATGACTCGTCGATTATACCAGTTCATGAACAGTGAGGTGATCAGGCTGAACGACAGATAGGTCGCCATGACCACCAGGATCATCTGCACCTCGGCGCCCGATTGGTTGACGATGACACGCCCGACGTAGAAGAGATCGGGATAGCCGATGGCGATGGCCAGGCTCGAATTCTTTACCAGGTTCAAATACTGGCTCGTCAGCGGCGGGATGATCACCCGCAACGCCTGGGGCAGCACAATGATGCGCAGTGTGTCGGCGGTGCCCAAGCCCACGGCACGGCTGGCTTCCCACTGGCCCTTGGGCACGGCGTTGATGCCCGCCCGCACGATTTCGGCGATAAACGCACCGGTATAGACGACCAGGCCGAGGAGCAGCGCCACGAACTCCGGGGTCAGGCTCAGGCCGCCACGAAAGTTGAAGCCCTGCCGCTCCGGCTCGCTTAGGAACACCGGCGGCGGTGTCGTCCAGGTCAGGCTTGTGCCGCCCGCGGGCGCCTCAAAGAAGCGGAAGGCGCCGTCGCCGTCGGTGGTCTCGGTGGCCAGCGGTTGCCCGCCTGCGTCGAGCAGGGTAATGGGAACATAAGGCAACGCCCGGTCAATCTCTGGTTTGTATTTGCCGTCGCCATCGGCATCGGCAAAGAGGGTGCCACGGTCGCCGCGTTTCAACTCATAGGCAATGGTGTCGGGCAGGCGGGCGGCAGAAAAAGCCACGAAAAAGCCAACAATCGCCACCAGGAAAAAGGTGGCTACCCCCAAGATCAACCCGCCACCGGGCAGACCCTGATGCACCAAGTGTCGCCGGCGCAGCCAGGCAACGACGGCGCCGGCCACGGCGCCCCCGACGAGCCACCAGAACCAGGGGGCCCCCGACTCGGTCAAAAACGGCCAGGTGATAAAGATGCCGCGGTTCGAGAGAAACGCCAGCCCCGGCCATTCGGCTGCTTCCTTTACCGCGGGCAGCGTGGCAATGACGCCAAAATACCAAAAGAGGAGTTGCACAAGCAGCGGCGTGCTGCGGATCACTTCGACATAGGTCAAGGCAATCTTGCTCAATAGCCAGTTGTTGGAGACACGCGCAATGCCGGTGGAGACGCCGAGCAGCGTGGCGAGAATGACGCCAGCGACGCTCACGCGCAGTGTGTTGGCCAGGCCAACCATGTAGGCACGCCAGTAACTCTGTTCCGGACGAAACGCCGGGCCTTCGGAAATCTCAAAGCCCGCCGTCTGGCCAAGGAAGCTCCAACTTAACCGCCCTCCCGACGCATTGTTAATCGCCGCCAGGTTGGTGGTCATGTTGGTGTAGAGAAACCAACCCGCCGCCACCACGAGGATCAGAAAGAACGCCTGCATCAGGATCGCAATGACTTGTGTATCCCGGTAGAAGGGCGGACGGGCGTTGGGATGGGTTGAGGTGGCCATGGTGGCGATGTCCTGAATGCGCGAGAGGGTGAGCGGGGAACAGATATGTCTGTATCACCCGCTCACCCATTCATCCTAGCGGAACGGTGGTGAATACAACAGACCGCCATTCGTCCACTGGTCATTCAGATCGCGCGGCAGATTGAAGGGTGTGTCCGGTCCCAGACTGCGGTTCCAGATTTCGCCATAGTTGCCCACCTGCTCGAGCACCTTGACCATGAAATCGTTGGGCAGGCCCAGCTTGGAACCCAGTTCGCCCTCGACGCCGAGCAGGCGCTTGATCGTCGGGTCTTCACTGGCCAGCATCTCTTGCACGTTGGCGGCAGTCACGCCGCTTTCCTCGGCCTGGATCAGGCCAAAGACCACCCAGCGCACGGCGTCGGCCCATGCCGGATCACCCTGCGCGACGGCGCCGGCCAGCGGCTCCTTGGACATCGTCTCAGCCAGAATCATGTGATCGGCGGGCACAGTCATCTTGGTCTGGGTAGAGACCAGGCCGGATTTGTCCGTGGTGTAACCGTCGCAGCGCCCTTCATCGTAGGCGGTGAAGGTTTTATCGTTGTCTTCAAACACGACCGGCTCGAACGCCAGGCCGCGTGTGCGGAAGTAGTCGGCCAGATTCAGCTCAGTGGTGGTGCCGCTCTGCACGCAGATCGTAGCGCCATCCATATCTTCGATGGTAGTGATGCCGCTGTCCTTACGCACCATCATGCCTTGCCCATCGTAAAAATTGACCGGCATCCATTCCATGCCCACCTCTGCGCTGTCGCGCGTGGTGGTCCAGGTGGAGTTGCGGAATAGAACGTCGATCTCGCCCGTCTTGACCAGCGTGAAACGGTCGTTCGAGTTGGCGTACTTATATTCGACGGCCGTCGCGTCACCCAGCACGGCAGCAGCCACCGCCTTGCAGAAGTCAATGTCAAACCCAGCATAATTTCCATCCTGGTCGACGACACCAAACCCAGGCACCTGGTTGTTGACGCCGCAGACAAGCTTGCCGCGTTCTTTGACCGTGTCCAGGATACTGCCGGTCTGGGCTACCGGCGCGGCAACTTCCGCCGCCGGGGCTGCTTCAGGGGCCGTGGCGACGGAAGTCGCCGCTTCAGTGACGGCCGGTGCGGCTGCTGGCGCCGCCGCCGGTGCCGCGCAAGCCGAATAGATGATCGCAATGATCAACAGGGCTGCGCCCATCATGGAAAAACGCCGGTTCATTGGGTCTCCTCTCAATTATGAAACGAAGTGGGGCTGTCTCTGACTTGAAACAACCAAGACAACTCGCCTGGACTTTGTCCAGGCGCTGCTGGAGGCGCGTGCCGCCCCCTTGACTGGTGCGGGCGGAATATATCACGGCCAATCTGTTTTGTCAAACGCCCTTTATCCGACCTTAAGGATTGCCCCCTTTTTGTTTTCACCGCAGGGTGCGCTATACTCCATCTAATTTTGCACGGCGGTATGCATTGGTAGCGGTTGCGCTGTGCTCATTGTTTCTGGAGCTTCGACATGTCACCGGAGTTGATCAATACCCTTGGCACCATTGCCGGGATCATCGTGGCCGCATTGGGCGCCTTTCTCTTTGCGTTCTGGATCGCCATGGGCATCTGGACGTTCCATGACATCCGCCAGCGCACGCGTGATTGGCTGGTCATCATCCTGGCCGTAGCCCTGGTATTGATTTTCCCGTTGATTGGTTTGCTGCTCTATCTGATGATCCGGCCCAAGGCAACGCTCGCCGACGTTTACGATCGCGCACTGGAAGAAGAAGCGCTGCTACGTGAATTGGAGCAGACCCAGGCTTGCCACAACTGCGGCGTCCCCGTCAAAGACGTGTGGGTCTATTGCCCAAACTGCCACAATCAACTGCAACACACCTGTCCCAACTGTGGCAATCTGGCCCGCAATGAGTGGGAAATCTGCGTTTTCTGCGGCGCCGCCCAACAGCAACGCAGCGCGCCGCAATTGTCGGCAGCGCCGCAACCACAGCCCCAATTGCCGCCGCAGGCGCAATTACAGACCGATCCCACCCCGGCGACCACAAGCCGCGCCTTCCGCAGCCCCTTCCGGCGCGATAGTACGCTGCCACCCACCACCACGCCACCGCCAGCCACAGATATCGATGATAGCGGGTTCCGGCCGGCGCGCATACCGGAGTAATGCGTTGGCTTCTTCCCTCAACTGAGTGCCACCACCTCTGGCGCCGTCGTGCGGATCAGTTCGTCCACACTTAGCCGCATCATCGTGCGATCGTCGCCGCCACCGCCAAAGATCACGCCGGCGAATCGTACGCGCAGGCCCAGGACCGACCCGTCGATCAGGACGGAGAACTTGTTCTGATGCCCAAACGGCGGCACGCCGCCGGCAGGATAGCCAAGTAATTCCAGCACAACGTTGGCCGGCGCCAGGGTAACCCGTTTCTTGCTCACCCCCATATAGGCGGCAAGCGCCCCTTTGTCCACCCGTTTCTGGCCGTGGCTGATGACCAAGATGGGTCGCGGCGCCGTCCCCGGCTGGTTCGGTGTCTCGATCAAAAACAGCAGCGTCTTGATAATCTGGTCAGGATCCACGCCCAACGCCGCCGCCGCCGCCGGCACCGTCGGCGTTTCGCCAATGCCCGCGATCAGCGTTGCGTCGATGCCTGCTTGGTCGATATATGACTGCAGATCAGCCGGGTTGAGTGCACGCATCCTGCCATTGTACGCGATGCCGTGACCGCCCCACAAGTTGGCGCACTCCTGCCGCTGTGCTATGATCGCCAGTCATGATCGAAGCCATCACCTTTGATTTCTGGGATACGATCGCCGTCGACGACTCTGACGAGCCAAAGCGCGCCCGGCTGGGCTTGCCGGGCAAAGGCGACGCACGTACCCAGTTGTTCATCGAACACATCACACGCTACTATCCTGCGATTGCGCCGCAGCGGGCTGCCGAAGCCTATCGCCATGCCAATGCCTGTTTTCGCCATGCCTGGCACACCGAACACCGCACACCAGGTGTGCGCCAGCGCCTCTTCGACGCCTATGCGGGTCTCGGCATCCAGTCGCAGCCGGGCCAACTCGCCAGTTTGTTGCGCGAGATCGACACGTTAAGCCGCGAGATCGAGACGATGGAGGTGCGCATCGCGCCCGATTTTGCCCCCAGCGTCCACTGGGCACTGCAGGCGTTGGCGCAGGAGTACACGGTAGGCATCATTTCCGACGCCATTCACACGACGGGACGCGGGATCCGTCATCTGCTCTACCAGCAGGGGCTGGCGCCCTACTTCAAGTTCATGATCTTCTCGGATGAAGTGGGCGCCTCCAAACCATCGCCCAAAGTCTTTCGCATTGCGTCGCAGGAGATCGGGCTGCCCCCCGAAAAGATCGCGCACATCGGCGACCGCGAGAGCAATGACGTGACCGGCCCCCTCGCGGTCGGGATGCGCGCCGTGCTCTATACGGGCGTCGTCGACCGCGGCAGCGAGAAGACGCGCGCCATGGCCGTCTGCCGCCATTTCCAGGATCTGCCGGACATCGTGCGCCGGTTGCGCTAGTGCACGCTTGAACGCACGGGATGCCATGTCGACAACCACCCAGACCGACGCCACGCTCCACACCACCTATGCGCAGCTTGCCGCGCGCTTTGTGGCGTCGTTCCAGCCGCAGCAAATCGGGCCGCGCACAGTTGGCCGCGAAGCCGAGTATCCAGTCGTCGGCGCGCGCGGCGAAGCGGTGGATGTGCGGCGCTTGTGGCATGTGCTTTTGGAGTCGGGGGACTTGCAGCCCGAATATGGCCCCGGGCGACTCGGTGAACGCGATTTTATCGTCGGTGTCAAGGGAGAAGCGTACTCCTATGCGCTCGAAGTCGGGCTTGGCACGGTTGAGATTAATACGCGGCCGTGCCAACACCTGTTGGAAGTGAAAGCGCTGATGGAGGCCGCGGTGGCGCGCCTGGTACATGCGGCCTCACGCTTCAACTGGCGCGTGCTTGGCTACGGTATTCAACCGGTCAGCCCGCCCAGTTTGGGCATTATGTCGCCCAAGCAGCGCTATCTCAGCCTCTACCGGGCCATGGGCAGTTCGTGGCTATGGTACACGGTGACCTCATCCGATCAGTTGCAAATGGCGATCGGTCAGACGGAGATGGTGCACATGCTGAACTATGGTAACATGATCACACCCGTGATCATCGCCCTGTGCGCCAACTCTCCTGTGTACGCCGGCACGGTCAGCCCGTTCTGCAGCGCACGCGAAGGCGTAATGGCAGAGATTCGCGCTCGGGAGAATCGGCACGGCATGCTTGCGCACCCATTCGGCGAACTCGTGGATTTTGTCGAGACCGTGTCGCAGGCGGATTACTTGATTCTGCGCGACGCAGGGCAGATCATCCCTAGCTCCCAGCCGTTTACCCACTATCTACGTGAACATGGCGCCGACTTCAGCGCCTTTCTGTTCCACGAACACTACATTTGGAACAGCGCCCGTTTGCGCGCGGCCTACGGCACCCTCGAAGTTCGCCCTGCGTGCCAGCAACCGTGGGGGGAGCACATGGCTGCCGGTGCGCTGATCCTCGGCTTGATTGAGGCGTCTCACGCCATCCTTGCCTATATCGTGCAGGAAGTAGGGCAGGATTACTGGGAGCGTATGCGCACCTATCACCAGCAGTCAATTCGTTTTGGGTTGGCGGCGCCCCAGCCGGCGCCGGAATTCCTGCATGAAGTGGTCACGCTGGCGGAAAAGGGGCTGGCGGCGCGCCACTTTGGCGAAGAAGCATTGCTCGCGCCGCTGTGGACGCGGTTGGAACGCAGCCAAAATCCAGCCCAGCGCGCACGCGCCGTTTTCCAGGCCGACGGCCTCAATGGCTTGCTGGCCCATGCCACGATCCGGCCATAAAGGGCCAAAATCGAGTATGTTCGTCTCTCTAGTTTAGCCCAACAACTCATCGACGATCTTAGCGGAAGCCAGAACACCCGGCAATCCGGCGCCCGGATGCGTACCCGCGCCCACGAAGTACAGATTGTCGAAATCCTCGGATCGATTGTGCGGGCGGAACCAGGCCGACTGCAACAGTGTCGGTTGCACCGAGAAAGCCGAACCCAGGTAGCTGTTCAAGTCGTTCTGGAAGTGCCGCGGGTCGATCACATGCTCGGCCACAAGATTGGCCTGCAGATCAGGCAGATAGTTCTCCTCCAAGAAACGCATGATGAGGTCGCGATAGGGTTTGGCCTGTACGCTCCAATCGATATTGGCCTTGAGGTGCGGCACGGGCGATAACACATAGAACGTCTCACATCCGGGAGGCGCCATGCTCGGGTCAGTCAGGCTCGGCATGTGCAAGTAGAGTGAGAAATCATCAGGCAGATCTTCATTGGCGAAAATCTCACGCAGAAGGCCCTTGTAGCGCTCGCTCAAGATGATGTTGTGATGGGCCAGTTTGCCTTCGCCGGCGTAGCGCCGCTTGGTGCCAAAGTAGATCACAAAGAGCGACATGCTGTACTTCTTGCTCTTCACCCACCAGTCGCTGTTCGTGTGCCGGTATTGCTTTGGGATCATGTTCAAATAGGTCCACGCCACGTCGGCGTTGGAGATCACAGCGTCGGCCTTGTGCACCGTGCCGTCAGCCAGGCGCACACCCGTGGCGCGCTTGTTTTCGATCAGGATCTCCTGCACTTCCGTGTTGGTGGAAACCTGTACACCCAGTTCGTCGAGCAGCCGGCCAAAACCCTGCACGATCGTGCCTGTACCGCCAATCGCATAGTGGATCCCCCACTCGCGCTCCAGATAATGGATCAACACATAGAGGGAGGCGGCATCAAGCGGGTTGCCGCCGATCAGCAGTGGGTGGAACGTAAAACAACTCCGCAAAAAGTCGTTCTGAATAAACTTGCTGACATAGCCGTAGACACTCCGGTACGACTGTAGGCGAATCAGGTCCGGCGCCACTTTGACCATGTCCGTCGCATGCAAGAACGGCTTGTCCAGCAACGCCATGCCCTTTTCGAAGATTTCCTTCGTCGTGGCAATAAAGCGCGTGTAGCCCTCCTTGTCCGCCGGATTCCACTTGTCGATTTGGTCTAGGATGAACGCGTGGTCGCCGTTGTAGTCCAGGGAACGGCCCGTGTGGTCAAAGATGCGATAGAAGGGATCAAGCGGCACAAGCTTGAAATAGTCCTCGCGCGTGCGTCCCGCCGCAGTCCAAACCTCGTCGAACAACCACGGCGCGGTGATGACGGTCGGCCCCCCGTCGAACTTAAAGCCGTCGATTTCGTAGACATAGGCGCGGCCACCCAGTTTGTCGCGCTTTTCAAAAAGCTGCACTTGGTGTCCGCGCGCCGCCAGACGCACGGCAGCGGCAAGCCCACCAAAACCACTGCCGATCACAACTATTTTTTTGTTCATCACAATCACACTATCCTTCAATCAATGCGAGCAAGGTTCAGGCTGCCTGTTGCGCAGCAAGGCGCATGCGCCTGTTCTGCATCAAGGCGACGACCGCCGCGGCTGCCAACGTCACGCTCAACCCCAGGGCAGCCCACGCCACCGTCGGTGTCGGCGCAGCGCTTTGCTTTACCCAAATCCCCACGAACGACCAAATCAGCACCAGCACGTATGCGACATCAAAGAGCCGCAGCCCAAAGAAGAGGCCAAGCCCAGTTGCCACTACCAACATGATGACGGTCCACAGTTCGGGTGCGATTCCAAAAGCGTTCCACCCTGCCTGATAGAGGAAAACGGTTTCGTTGGCTACGGTGGCTACGGTGATCCATCCCAGATAGATGCTAAAGGCCAGGTTGGTCGTCCACCACTCACCTCGTGAAACTTGGTAGCGGGTTGGCCACAAACGCGCATAGATCAAAATCAGGCTGACCAACAATACCAACATGACCAGCACCGACCAGCCGACCAGGAAATAGTGCCACAGGAAGATCCAGAGCGAGTTGGCCAGCCCGCTGATCACGTACAACCACCCGATGCGGCGCATGCGCGGGTTCATGCGTTGCGCCGGCAGCGCCTGGAAGATGGTGTAGGCCAACATGCCGAGGTAGATTACCCCCCAAATGGCAAAAACATAGCCAGCCGGCGTGAATAGCACGGGGAACTTGTCAGAGATGTCACCCGTCTGGATGCCGTTGATCGGTAACGCATTGGCCATTCCGTTGACAGTGAGCGTGAGCAGCGTCACCACGATCACGGCAAACTGGCGCAGATAATCGCCGGTGGTGGCAGCCTGCACAGCCGGCAGTTTTGGCGAAGCAGTTTGAGTCGTCATTTCATCCTCACAATTTTGCACTGGTTTTGCACAGGTTTTTATTATACTCTACCCGTGCACGCTGTGCAATTATGCACGTCCCCAATAAATCCCACGGGCGTTGACGCTCGTGGGCGCTGCGTATATACTGACGCAGGACGCCGACTTGGATACAACCAGAGGAGAGACAAGCATGGAGCCAATCCAAAAGACAACCTGGCAGGGCATGGGCGCGCTGGCAATGGAGAGTGCTGCGCTGCGCGTCGTCGTGGTGCCCGCGTTGGGCGCCAAGATCGTCTCACTTTTCGACAAGCGCGTGGACCACGAGTGGCTGATCGCCCCCATGCGCCCATTGCGGCCGGTCGCCTATGGCGCACGCTTCACCGACCAGGATATGAGTGGGTGGGACGAATGCTTGCCGACCATCAACGCCTGCCCCTATCCCGCAGCAGGCCCGTTTGCGGAAGCCAGCCTGCCGGACCACGGCGAGGTGTGGGCGCTGCCCTGGCAGCCGGTGGATGCTGCGCCGCACGCACTGACGCTTGCGGTGGACGGGCGCGCCTTACCCTATCGTCTCCAGCGCACGCTGCGCTTTGCCGCGCCGGACACGCTACAACTTGATTACCAGATTGCCAATACCGGTGCGGCCGCCTTTGCATATCTATGGGCGGCACACCCGCAGTTTACGTGTGACGAAGAGACCACGATTGTGCTGCCGCCGGCGATCAAGGAAGTGTACAATGTGGTGACCGACGGCCATTGGGGTGCCGCGGGCCAGCGCTATCCCTGGCCGGTCGCGATCGCGCAGAATGGCGCCCGCTACCAGCTCGACTGCATCGGCGCCGCCACGCGCCACGACTGCCGCAAGTTTTATCTGCCGCCGGAATCGAGCGTGACCTGGGCGGCGCTGGTCGACTACCGCCGTGGGTTTGGCTTGCGCATGACGTGGGATGCCGCCGAACTGCCCTATTTGGGCATCTGGGTGGATGAAGGCGCCATCAACTGCGTGTCGACCGTTGCCCTCGAACCGACCAACGGTTTCTACGACAGTCTATCCATCGCCCACGGCAACGGGCAGGTGCGCGTCCTTGCCGCAGGAGAAACCCAGCACTGGCAAATTGGCGTCACGTTGACCCAGGGCGAGCCGTAAAAATTGCTAGACCCGCGCCAGGAAGCGCACGTCATTTGCGTAGAAGAGGCGAATGTCGTCGACGCCGTACTTGTTCATGGCCTGGCGTTCGATGCCCATGCCAAAGGCAAACCCGCTGAACACAGCCGGGTCGTAGCCGCCGTTCTTGAGCACGACCGGATGCACCATGCCGGCGCCCAGAATCTCCAGCCAGCCGGTATACTTGCACAGCCGGCAGCCCTTGCCGCCACACAACACGCAATCGACGTCGACTTCCACGCTTGGCTCAGTGAAGGGGAAGAAGGACTTGCGAAAACGGATCTGGCGCCCGGCGCCATACATCTGGTTGGCGAAGTTGAGCAGCGTGCCCTTGAGATCGCTGAAGGTTATAGTGCGACCGATGGCCAATCCTTCGACTTGGTAGAACATCATCTCGGCGCGCGCCGTCACGTCTTCTTTGCGGTAGCACTTGCCGGGCAGGATCACGCGGATCGGTTCGGGCGCGTACTGGCGCATAGCGTGGATCTGGCCCGGGCTCGTATGCGTGCGCAGGATGACGTCTTTGTCGGTGGTAAAGAAGGTGTCCTGCATCTCGCGCGCTGGATGGTCAGGTGGGAAGTTGAGCAGCCCGAAGTTGAAGTCGTCCGTCTCAACCTCGGGCGAGTCGTAGACCTGGAAGCCCATCTGCACCAGAATGCCGACGATTTCGCGCATGGCCTGGTTGGTGGGATGAAGGCTGCCGATCTGCGGCCGCCGGCCCGGCATAGTCACGTCGATGCCCTCGGCGGCCAGGGCGCGCGCCATGTCGGATTCGGCCAATGCACTCTGGCGCTCCTGGAGCGCGAGTTCCAATGCTACCTTGATGTCGTTGGCCGTCTTTCCTATCGGTGGGCGCTCGCCCGCCGGCAACTGGCCCAACCCGCGCAGAACTGAGGTCATCTTGCCTTTGCGGCCCAGGTACTCGGCATACCACGCTTCGGTTTCAGGCGTAGTGGACGCTTGTCCCAGCGCCGCCGCGGCCTCGCGGTGAAGCTGCTCTAGTTCTTGAAGTAAGCTGCTCATCGTCGCTCTCTCGTGCCCAACCTATGAAACGGATCAATGTCCCGCCATTGTAGCGTATCGGTTGCGCAGGCACGAAACGCGTGCCGGTGCATTCTCATCCAAAGGGATCAAGCAATCGGCCCGGACGGCTGGGCTTCTTGTATAATCTCCTGAGAGACGGCAAACCACAGCAGATAGGCAGGCGCCAGCATGGCAATCACGATTCGCCCCGTCGACACGGTCACGGGGGCCAAGCACTTCCAAACCCTGGAACAACTCATCTGGGAAAGCCCTCCCGAAGACGCCGTGCCGGTGCACATCGTCATCACCGTTGTCCACAGCGGCGGTGGTTTGCTGGGCGCCTTCGCCGACGACGGCCCGGTCGAGACCGGGGGCATGGTCGGCCTCTGCTTCTGGTGGCCCGGCATCGGCACGCCGACCACGCTGCATGAGGATTCACAGCGCGACTCCACACCGCTGCAACGGCTGAAGATGTGCAGCCATATGGCTGGCGTCTTGCCTGCCTGGCAGGGAACGGGCATCGGGCTACACCTCAAGCTCGCCCAGCGCGAGGCCGTTTTGGCCCAGGGTTTCGCCGACTGGATCACGTGGACCTACGACCCGCTCATCCGCACTAATGCGGTCTTCAACATTCGCCGTCTGGGGGCGCTCTGCAACACTTACAAACGCGACTGGTATGGCGTCATGCTCGACGGACTCAACGCCGGCACACCGAGCGATCGGTGCCAGGTGGATTGGTGGCTACGCAGTCGACGCGTGGTGGATCGGATAAATGGGGAGGAAGGACAACGCAGTACGAAGACGCATGGAACACTCCCAGCCGATCTTCAGATCCTGCCAACCAAGCCAGTGGCGACTGGTTTCCGTGCACCGCCAGAAAACCACCCAACGCTGGCGGGTGCGCCGTTAGCCGTGCCCATCCCCGACGACATCGGCGCCATCCGGCGTGCCGATGGGCCGCTGGGCATGGCTTGGCGCCTGTTCCTGCGCCAAGCGTTGGAAACAGCCTTTGCCGCCGGCTATGTGGCCACGGACTGCGTGCAACTTCCTGAAGCCGGCTGGCATTACCTGCTGGTTGCGGGCGGCCAACGCGAGGACTTATAGGGCCGGTTTGCGCCAGCCACCCAACGCGTCTTCGAGGGCCTTGGCCAGCGCCATGGCTACATCGTCGTGCCAGGGACGGGCGGCAATCTGCACGCCGATGGGCAAGCCTTGTGCCGAAACGCCGGCGCGCACGACGACGACCGGCCACCCCAACAGACTGAACGGCAGCGTATAGTCGAAGCGCTTGGGGTCACGCTCGCGGTACGGGGGCGCCGGATGCAGGTCAACCGGGCAAAGGATAGCGTCGTAGCGCTCCATAAACTGCAACAGGCGCGTACGGTAGCCGTCCCAGCCGTTGAACAATTCCACCACATCCTGGCCGCGCAGACTGGCCAGCCCCCACCACGCTTCGGTCAGGCTGCGGCTATCGCGCACAAAATGCGGAGGTTGGTTTTCTTCCACCAGCACCCCCGCGCGCGACAACGCTTGCGCCGCTGCGCCCACCGCATGGGCCGTCTCGTGGGTCACCGGCGTCGCCCGATCTTCCAGCAGATACGCCACCGTCAGTTCCTTCAAGCGCACGTCGGCGGGATTGCCCAGCGGCATCGGGATGACCCCCGAATCAAAGTTATCCGGGCCGGCGATGACCGACAGCACCAGGTTCAGATCAGCCACGGTGCGCGCCAATGGGCCAACCTGGGTGCGTGGGTCGCTGAGCCCGCCGGGATGGTCGTAGGCCCCCGTGTTGGGCACACGGCCGGCCGTCGGCTTGAGCGCGGCCACGCCGCAATAATGGGCCGGCACGCGGATACTGCCGCCGGAGTCGCTGCCCACGCCAATCGGCGAGCCGCCGGCGGCGATGATGGCGGCTTCGCCCCCGCTGCTGCCGCCCGGTGTGCAAGCCAGATTGTACGGGTTGAGGGTGCGGCCATAGACGACATTCTCGCTGTCGCCGCCGCCGCCGCCCGGCGGGCAGTTGGTCTTGCCCAGCAAAATCGCGCCGGCGTGTTTCATACGCGCCACCACCACCGCATCGTAGGCGGGCACATGCCGGCGCCGCTTTTCCAGCCCCACCGCACCCACAATGCCCGCCACGTCGAACACATCCTTGACTGTAAACGGCACACCATGCAGCGACCCACGCACGCTGCCGTTGGCCAGGTCGGCATCGGCCTGGCGTGCCTGGTCGAGCGCGTCCGGCGCAAGTTGGACGACAGCGTTGATCTTCGGGTTGACCGCCTCGATGCGCTGCAGGCAGGCGGCGACGACTTCTTCCGACGATAGCTCGCCGGCGCGAATACGCGCCGCCAATTCAGTTGCCGGCAACCAATGGAGTTCACGCATGTTGTTTCACCCTCTGTCACTGCCGTCAGCGTCCTGCAACCACGGCATCGCCGCCCGTTCGCCAGCATGGTACTCACAAAGGTGCAAAGATGAAAACCAGCCTACGGCGCAAGCGACTGTACCTTGAAGACGTCATGAAACGCCGCCACGTTCTCGGGCACCGGGCGTGCCCCGCCAAAGACTGCGCTCCCCGCCACAATTACGTTGGCGCCAGCCGCCACGATCTCGCCCACGTTGTGTAGCTTGACGCCGCCATCCACTTCGAGGTCGGCCGACGAGCCAATCGCGTCCAGCATGTGGCGCAGACGCTCGATTTTGCGCGTGCTGGCGGGGATATAGGACTGGCCGCCAAAACCTGGGTTGACCGACATGATCAGCACCAGGTCGACCTCAGGCAAGATGTCTTCGAGCGCGACCAGCGGCGTCGCCGGGTTGAGCGTGACGCCAGGGCGCACCCCTAGTTCGCGGATCATCTGCACCGTGCGATGCAGGTGCGGGCAGCTCTCCACATGCACAGTGAGGATGTCGGCGCCCGCCCTGGCAAATTCCGGCAGCAGGTGATCCGGCTCCACCACCATCAGATGCACGTCGAGCAGGGCATGGTAGCGGTCGGCAATCGGGCGCAACGCCTCCACGACGAGTGCGCCAAAGGAAATCGGCGGGACAAAGCGACCGTCCATGACGTCGATGTGAATATAGGTCACGCCGGCCGAACAGGCTTCCTGCACCTGGTCGCCAAGCCGGGTAAAATCGGCGGCAAGAATAGAGGGAGCAAGGTGTATCGGATTCATCACAAAATCTCCAACGGTGCGGGCCACAGAATCGGCGGATCCAACACATCCGCCAATTCCGCAGTCTAACGCCTGTTCTATACCGGCACCAATTCCGCAGCACTGACCTCCTGCGTCACCCGTAGCCGTGAGAGAGCTGCCACCGGCGCCGCAAAAGGCAGGTGGGAGAGGTCTTTGTGTTTTCGCAGCAAGTGATAGGCGATCAAGAGTTGCGTCAGCGCCAGCGGATGGCTGTGCTGTGTGCCGCGCTCGTCCTGATAATCACCAAAGAGGGAATCGGTTACCGGCTCCATCTCGGGCATGTGTTGCCAGATCGCCTGTTCCATGCGCCGTGCCTGGCGCGTGGAAACATTGCCGTCAATCTCCAGGAAGTCCACTGGCAGCCCCCCGTCGCGCCCCAGTTCCAGACGGATGCCGTCGCGGTTTGTGCGATCCTCGAGCAGATAGCTCATGTCCGGGTGCGGGACGGTGGGACGCAACACCAGGCGTACATCCAGATGCGAACCGGTGTCCTCGGCGGCAATCCCTTCCGGCGGGCAGAAACTGACGACGACATCGGCGTGCTGCTGTTGTGGGCGGATAAAGGTCTCGGTGTCATATTCCCGTTGGCGCAACGCATCTAGCACCTGGTCGCGTGTGTAGCCGCGCTTGCTGGTGTCGCGCCGGATCTTCCAGACAGTGCGCAGATCCTCGCGTGGGGCCAGAAAAATCTTCACGTCAAAAAACTGGCGCATCACCGGCGTAAAGAAGCTAAGCAGTCCGTCGACAATGACAAACTCCTTTGGCTGCACATACTCCGGCCGCACAAGCTTGCCTTCGGCATGATCGTACACCGGCTTGAGAATCGGCTGGCCATAATGCATTCGCTCAAGGTGGAGTTGCATGATGTCCAGGAAGTTGCAATCGGGGTGCAGCGCCGAGATGTTGCGTTCGGCACGCTCGGTGCGGTCGTACTTGTGATAATCGTCGGTGCAGATGTGCGTGACGCGATCGGCTCCCAGGATCTGGGTCAGCCCCTTGGAGAGCGTTGTCTTGCCTGCCGCGCTGTCGCCGACAATGCCCAACACGATCGGACGGTTTGGTCGGTTCATGATTGACTCCTCACGGGTGGGTGATGCGTGTACCGTCATGCTTGGGCATTACGATACACGCATCACGTTTCGCATCAGTTCTGCACGTCGAACTTCACATTCGACCACAGTTCCATCGCCTCGCGCAGTTCCGAACAGGTGCGGGCTGCCTCTTCCAGCGTCTTGCCGGCAACCAGTGCCTCGACCGCCACGCGATTGGCGCGCGCGCCCGCGCGGCTGCCTTTCGGGTGTCCGTGCGTGCCGCCGCCAAATAGGAAGAACGCGTCATTGCCGTAGATGCGCAGCAAGTCAGGAATATGGTGAATGTGGATGCCGCCCGAGGCCACCGGCCATACGGCCTTGAGTCCCCCAAAGTCCTGGTCGAAATAGACGCCGTGCTCCGGGTTAGCCGGAATGAAACGCTCGCGCAACAAATCGATCATGCCAAGCGTGTCGTTCCAGGAACCCTCCAACTTGCCAACCACGGTGCCCGTGTGCAGGTGGTCGCCGCCGGAGAGACGCAGCCATTTCGCCACCACGCGCATATGAATGCCGTGGTCCTTTTGGCGAGTGAAGACCGCATGCATGGCGCGGTGGCAGTGGACAATCATGTTTAGGTCCGCCGCACGGGCGAAGATATCCGTCGACGCCGCAAATCCGGCCGTGAGGAAGTCGAACATACACATGCGCGCGCCCACGCTGGCCAGATAATCCATGCGCCGCAAGCTTTCCGAGGTGGAGGCCGCGGTGATGTTATGCCAGTGGCCCTTGAACTCGCCGGTCTCATTCATCGAATCGACCACCGCATCCTGCGCGTACATAAAGCGGTCGCGCCAGCGGCTAAAGGGCTGGCTGTTCATGTTCTCGTCGTCTTTGGTCGTGTCCAGCCCGCCGATCAGGCACTCTTGGATAATCGTGGCGTAGGCCTTGGGCGGCAGGCCGAGTTTCGGCTTCACCGTGCCACCGATCAGTGGGCGTCCCCATTTGTTCGACCACACACGCTCGTCATACAAGCCGACGCGCGGGCCGGGGAAGGTCTTTACATACGCCAGCGGAATCCGCATATCCTCCAAGCGCAGCGCGTTTACAGCCTTGAACCCAAACACATTCCCCACAATCGAGGACATAATGTTGACGATGCTGCCTTCCTCGAAGAGGTCAAGCGGGTACGCAATAAAGGCAATGTCGCCCTCAATACGATAGACCTTTGCCTTGTAGAAGTCGATGTCGGTGAGTTGGTTCGACCACACCTCCGTCCACGTGCCGGTGGAAGATTCAGCGGCGACCGCGGCCGCCGCTTCAATCATGCTGACGCCGGACTTGGGCGCAATGCGGAAGGCACAGAGGAGGTCGGTGTCCAGCGGGACGTAATCGGCTACATAGTAGTCCTCGGCGTAGGAGCGAACGCCCGCCCGGTACTTACTGTTGATCTCTGCTGTGGGCTGCCCGGTTGGGGCCTTAGGGGCTACGACTTGAAGTTGCATGATTCCTCCTGGGAATAAGCGTTGCCTGGTACAAGTGACACGTAACGGTTCACGTCTTCCGAAATCAACCGTCTTTGGGTGTGGCCTGGATTGCTGCGCTTAGGATAGCAGGAAAGGACTTGTGACAAAACGCACAAGTGGGCGGCAGATGGGTGGGCAGAACAGGCAGTTTCGCGCCCGCCCGAATGGGCGGGCGCGTCGCGTGTTATTTGCGGATGGTGGGTAGATGCACGGCATATCCATTGACAATGGCCGCCACGCTACGTGACTGGACTTTGCCGAAGCCATCGTCGATCTGCGCGGTATTGAGCAGGACGGTGGCTTCGCTCAGGACGCCGCTCACGGTCATGGCGTAGGTGATCGTGACGCCGGTTGAAGATGAAACGGCGCCGGTCCACGTCAGCGTATTGCTGTCGATCCCCCACACCCCACCGGTGGCGGCAACGGCGCCGGCAACCAGAAAGGCGTTGGCCGGCAGTGTGTCGGTGACGCGTACCGACGGCAAGACTGGGCCGGAGTTGACCAACCCAATCGTATAGGTCAGGGTGGCACCGGGATCGGGGCGGGTGTTACTCACCGCTTTCAAGGAATGATCCAACGAGCCACGGCTGCCGGCAGCGGCCGGCGCCGCACCTGTGCGCTGATAGCTTCCACGCCCCGTGCCCCACAAGACCCGTGCACCGGCTGAGTTGGCAATATCGAAGGCAACCAGCCCGCGGTTGATGGTGCCGACCAGCAGTTCCATGTCGGGATCTTGATCGATGTTGGCAATCGTCGGCGCCGCCAGCGAGCCGCCGCGCCGCTCATCACTGGCGTACGGCAGATCGACCGACTCGATCAACGTCCCATCCCAAGCGACGATCATGAGTTTGCCTGGGTGATCGCTGTTGTTCTGCGTCCACGAGGTGAAGATCACCTCGGCTTTGCCGTCGTCGTCCAAATCGACCACAATTGGTTCGGAAGCAAAACGCATGAACCCTTCGGCTGGATCGGTGACCGCAAACGGCCAACTGCCGTGCTCCTGCTTGTCCAGCCAGTAGGCGTGCACGCGCCCGTCGTAGGATGGATAGACGATCTCGCGCTGGCCATCGCCATCCAGATCGACGACCACGGGATTGGGCACGTTGTTCTCGATCACATCGTAGTCTTCGCTCAACGGAGCGGCCTTGGCATCAGGCACCGGGATCGCCGTCCAATCGTGCACGGTGTCTTTCCAGCGGGTGCGATCGGCATTCAGGATGAAGGGCATCTCATAGAGATCGGTGTAGGGGCTCGTGGCACAGTTGTAGACGTTGCCGATGACGACGACCTCGCGAACGCCGTCGCCGTTCACGTCGGCAATGGTGGGAGCACTGTTCGCCAGATTGGGTCGGTGTTCGACGCCGCAATTTGCATAGCCGCGCAGATCGACCGCATGGTCCACATGCAAACCGACGCGCGCCCATGGTTTGTTCTGCCCGCCAACCGTGCCATAGATGGCATTGGCGCGCAGGGGCGTGCCATCGTCATGAAAAGCGGCGATATAGTGCGTGTCATTGGGGCCGATGATCTCACTGCGCCCATCGCCATCGAGATCGGCCACACCGACATTCTCGTTGAAGCAGCCGGCGGCGTAGCCATTGCTGTCGCTGTCCGTCATCTTGGGCCAACCGCTGCGCAAAGCGCCCGTGTGTTCGTAGACAAACCATTGGTTGTCCGACCGCGTTGAGCACGCAACAATCTCATCATTGCCATCGGCGTCGACGTCGGCTACAGCAAGGCTACGGATTTCTTGGCCGCCGCCCGTCGGGCTGATCGGCCAGCCGTCCACAGGCGTCAGGCCTGAACCATAGACGGTGAGCTGGCCATTGCCGCTGGCCGTTATGATTTCCGGTGTGCCATTATGGTCAAGGTCGGCGGCGACGATGCCAGGCCACAAGCGTGAACTGCTGCCCTGGGGACGAATCCACTTGATGCTGCCATCGGCGCCGTTGACCGCCATCAACGTGTAGCCGCCCCACAGCACTTCGACTTGTCCATCGCCGTCGACATCGGCCACGGCGGGCGACGCATACCACCCGGTCTCACAATACCAGCCGGGGCAGCGCTGCCACTTCAGGGTCAGGGGCCATTGTGCGCGCGGTTCAGGAAATACTCCTTGTGCGGCCGCCCAGATGGGTGACGCCGCCAGAATCAAGCTAACCAGCAGATTGGTCACAAGCGCCATGGGTTGCATCGGTTTGTCCTTTCACCGCCGGGCTTTCAGCCGGGTCTGCACGCGCACAATGCTGATTATATACCGGTTTGTGCGGTGAAGATCGCGGAGTTGGTGGAAGGGAGGCGCAGAACCGGTTGCTGCAATTAAGGCGTTGACAACATCATGCGTTGCCCGCCAAATGGGCCAGAAGGCGGCGTACACGCAGGACGAAATCGCCGGGCCGGACAACCGTCACACCTGGAATACCAGGTTGATAATGACGAACGTTGAACGTGACAAGCCACGCGCACTGCGTTTGGGCGGCAGCCACCAGGATCGAGAGATCTTTTGCATCGGCAAGACCATGATATGTCACCAGATCCGTAGACAAAGGATCCGCTACGACATGTAGGCAACGGCCAACCAACAGACGCAAGGTGGGTACAGTAGCCGGCAACTTTTCTTGCAGGTTACGCTCAGCCTCGGTTACCACTTGTTTTGGCACAACGGCGTCGATCAACGTTAACTCAGCGAGTCGTAAAACCAGCAGACTGGCGCCATGTTCAGAGGGCGAAGCGGCAGCGGCAAAGAGAACGTCAGCATCTACCAGCACCCGCGGCTTTGATTTCTCACTGAGGGGCATAGTGTTCCTGGTAGTAACGCTCACGCTGTTCGCGTAGACTGACCAACAACTCTACCGTGCTCAAGCCAGCCTCGACCCGTGCGCGTTCGATTTCGCGTGCTAGTTCCGGAACCATCGACGCCATTGGCGTCAAAATAAAGGTGCCATCAAGATCGAGGATGCGGAAGGTCTCACCTTCCTGGATGCCGTACTTCTTGCGCAGCGCACTGGGCAATGTCAGGACACCGCGCTTCCGCACTTGTATTATTGCTTCCATCATCTCTTCCTCAATTTTTCAGTGATAGCAGAATTTCTGCTACAACCCTATCATTGATTCTCACATTTGGCAACGACATACCTCGCATACCTTGTCCGGCGGCATCCAAGATAGGTCAGTGTGATTCTCAAGAGGGGGGAGGAAGCTAAGGATGGCAGCATGCGCTGCGTGGCGGGTGCACCCTCTACCCTAAAATATCCGCCACCACATCCTGCACATAGTAATGGCTCTGGCCCTGGCGCGAGAGGCGGCGCACACCGTCGAGGTGGTTGCCGAGGGTCACGATGGCGGGTTCCTCCACCAGTTCGCCCTGAATCTCCTTCACCTGGCCGAGACCGACACAGGAGAGCAGGCCATTGCACAGACAGCGTCGCTCGTCCGTGTTGCGCTCCAGCCCGCGCTGCTTGATGTAGGAATCGATGGGGCCGGCCGGGCAGCGTTGAAAGAGCGTGCGCTGGCCATGTTCGTCCGGCTTGCTAAAGCCGCGCATCTGCAACATGCCGATATCGCAAACGCGCCGCCGGCTCTCGTAGACCTCGTCTTCGGAGAGCGTACCCTCGATCTGGACCACCTTGAAGGCAAAGCCGGTCGGTGAGAAAATAGTCGTGTGCACCAGGTCGGCGTCGTCCACGCCGTTTTTCATCGCCGCCAGAATCGCCGACCGATACTCCGGCTTCATGCCTGATTCTTCCGCCAGGGCGAACACGGTGCCGGTTTGCACACCGTTGGCGCCGGCGGCCAGCGCCTCCTGCAGCTTTGGCCGGCTGCCATAGCCGCCAGCCAGCCAGAAGGGAACGCCGATGGCGCGAATCGCGGCCAGATTGGCTTCGTCCCTGGCGCCATAGACCGGCTGGCCGAGCCCATCCCTGACCAGCGGGCCGACCGGGTTGGCATTGTGGCCGCCGGCGGTATGGTGCTCGATGATGAAGCCGTCGGGTGGCGCGCTTTCACTCTCGGCCAGCGCTTTCATCAGGTCTTCCATCGAAACAATCGCCAAAAAGGCCGGCGCTGTCAGCGGCCGTGCGGCGAATTTACCGCCAGCCACCTGCTTTGGGTCAAAGACAAGCGCGAATTCTTCGCCAGCTTCACGGTAGAGCACCGAAATCTCATGGGTGACCCTATCGTGATTCGCCAATTGCTTGCAGAGCGCGGGCAGCCCTTCGGGGTTGCCGGCACCGACAATGACGCCGTCGACGCCAGCCAGCATGGCGCCATAGAGAACATAGATCAGCGGCAACTCGATCTTGTTGAGAAAATTGATGAAGATCTTGCCGGTGTGTCCTTCCTTGGCCAGCCAGACCTCGGCAAAACCGGTTGCGATCAGCAATTCGATGATGTCTTCATCCAGCTTGAGCGGCACCATCGCCGCCGCACCGATTGGCACAGGAAAGGTATGCCGGCCATCGTGCGTCCGCACCATGTGCATGGGGGCGCTGCGAAAGCGAGCGTCGGGCGCTTTGCCCCCCTCGATGAAATAGTGATCGCAAAGGCTGCGACCGATCGAAACGCCAAAGGTTTCATCGAGGGCGTGTAACGCGCGCCGGGCATGGCCGCCTGGATCGCCCAGTTGCAGCAGCCGCACATAGACGACGTCGAGCGCCGTGCCCGAAACCGTGCCGACCGTCACACCAGGCCGTTGCATGGCCACCGTCCTGGCCAGTCGCCAGTTGGACACATGGACACCCATGCCGCCCTGAATAAGCTTGATTTGTTCGAGAAGTTTCATGGATTGTTTGTCTCTGGCGCCGAGCCAGGAAATAGAAACGACGAGCGCGCGGTCCAGAAGGCGAAAGAGGATGGCAGAGGACGCCACGCTACTCTCGGCTTATTGGTGATCTCGTTAGTATAGCAGAATGGAAAGGGTTCGCCAAATCATCGCAAATCACTGACTGTACCATCGCTGATTAATATAGCCTATAGTTGCTATCCACCCGCCAGTAACACGGCAGTGTCTTGCACGACTTCCTCAAGCGCAGCGATTGCGGCCCGGATGGAGTCACTGTCAGCCGCTAACAATGTAAAGACTTCTCCGATCCGCGATTGAAATCCTACTGGACGAAGTGAAAAAGTGTCGGTCAACGCCACTGCGCCTTTTTCATTCATCCAGTATTGCTCATTGAGCGCAAATATAGCTTGGAGTATACAGGCGACACCCCGAAAGCAGCAACCGGCAGCGTACGCAACATCGGCTCGTGCGATACTCTTCTTGGCGAGATAAAACAAACCCATGCGGATGTCCTGGCTGGTAGATAATTTCCATCTCCCCGCTGTGGCAAGCTTCAATGACGGTGGCTACCTGGCTGAGATCTCGATACAAGAAATCCACGGGCTGCGCGCGGATCGATAGCCAACCGCCGCCATTGATCCACGGCCCCCACCCGCCGATCGGCGTCAAGATTCCTGGACGATGACTGTCATCGAGTTCCGCCGCAACCAGATCGAGGGCATTCAGATCGAGGGCATGGTCGGGGTGATAATAGATGGCCAGATCAATATCAGACTGCGGTGTATGCGTCCCGCGTGCACGTGACCCACCAAGAACGATGGCGCTAACACCGTCGACGCGTTTGACATGCCAAACTATTTCATGGATGCGAGCTTGAACATCCATGATGTGCGGCATAGACCAACTCCTTTCACGTGAACACAACACACCCTCGCTGCTCTAGCCGTGGAAGCCACCACGGAGATACCTTGGTCCACCGCAAATCTAATTTCTCAAGATTCGGCAGGTCGCTGAGACTCACGGGCAGATCGATGAATCGGTTCGCACGTAGGTCCAGATACCGCAGGTTCCGCAAATTGCCGGCCGATTCAGGAAGCGCCGCCAACCTGTTGTTTCTGAGATTCAGGTCGGTAAGCTGGGTAAGATTGCCCAGCGATTCAGGCAGCCAAGTCAACTGGTTATCTTGCAGGTCTAGTCGCCGTAGACCGATCAGATCGCCAATCGCACCAGGCAGAGTCGCCAACCGGTTGTTCATGAGATGCAATTCACGCAACTCGGTTAGCCCGCCTACTTCTTCGGGGAGAGCAACAATCTGATTGTTGTACAGTCGGAGTTCGATCAGGTGGGTCAGACTTCCAATCAACCCGGGGAGCGTCGCCAACTGGTTATCCGTGATGTTCAAATAGAGTAGACTGCCCAGGTTGCCGAATGAGCGCGGCAAAGCAGCCAGATGATTGTTGCTCAAATAGAAAAAAAGCAGGCTGCGCAGGTTGCCGATCGAAGCAGGCAGCGCAGCCAACTCATTGTGGCCCAAATCCAGCATGCGAAGTTCCGAGAGATTGCCGATGCTCTCAGGTAGGGACGCAAGGTGATTGGCGGCCAGATTCAATGTGCTGAGGTTGGTGAGCTGCCAAACAGACTCCGGGAGCGCGGCCAACAGGTTATGATAGACGCTCAGGGAGCGCAGGTTCCTCAGCCGGCCAAGCCACTCGGGGAGGGCAGCCAACTGGTTCCGATCCAAATCCAACACTTCAAGCGCGGTTAGCTTCTCAACTGACCCAGGAAGCGCAGTCAATTGTTTGCCCGCCAAATCCAATGAATCCAGTGCCATGTCAAACTGATGTGCCCGCCGGGTAGAGGTTCTTGAGTTTTCCGTAGAGGTGTACGTTATCAAAAACCGTGGTTGAGTCAGTGAACTGGCTCACGGAACCGATGACTGGGACGATCTGGCTGAGTTCAGTACTTTGGATCGTTTTTCTGATGGCTTCAGCAAACCGTCCCGCAGCGCCCGACGAATGCTTCCTCCTCGGCGATCATCGTCCATTGGGCGGCCATCATCCAAAGCCAAAGTTCATGCGGAAAGTAGCTCAGCTTTTTCCTGGCCGCACTGAGTCCCAGATCGTCATGGAACACACGACCGGAGGTAGCCCCCAGCAATCGATGCTCGGTGAAAGTGAGCCATTGGGGAATCGAAATATCTTCGAACGGGGTGTAGTCAGTGGACATTTCATCGTCAAACCCAATCGTGTCGGAGCCATAGCCGATTGCCGCGGCCGCATAGCGTAGGGTTGGAAAGTTTGTTTGGAGGATGGGCTGGGCGATTTCCTTGTAGAAGGACTCACTCAGGTCAAGCCCCTTCATGAATTGGGTCATAGATCGTCCCTAACGGTGCGTGTCACACAGCCACTTCAATCGCCCGGTACTTGCTTTGCACGAATCCACTCGCATACGATTTTGTTTCGATATGCTGAAACCGGACATCCCGATCGAGGCTGCCAAACAGGGGAATCCCCTCACCAATCAAAATCGGGATTCGTGTGAGGGTCATTTCGTCAACAAGCCCCGCATTCAAAAACCCCTGAATGGTTTTTCCCCCATCGACATAGAGATGCTGAGCGCCATTTTCGGATAACCGATGGGCCACGGCGGCCGGCGAACCGGACATGATTTCGACACTTTCGGTCAAGCGCCCTGGTATGTTTGGCGAGCCACTGCTGAGCACCACGACCTTTTTGCCCGTGTACGGCCACGCGTTGAAGGTCAGTACCAGTTCATAGGTGTTCCGGCCCATGACCAGGACATCCACCGCATCGATAAACGCCTTGTAGCCATATTCTTCGCTGCCATTCCCATCCCCGCTATCGCTAAGCCAATCGATAGCACCGTTGTTCCGGGCGATGAACCCATCCAACGATACTGCAATAAATACAGAGCATCTGATCGTCACGGCAGATTCCTTTCGTGGTATGCCGCATGCGCGCACGCCCCATCCATCCACTTTCCAGGATTACACCACAAAGGGCAAACCCACACAAACAGACCCCCATAGGCGATTGACGTGCGCAAGACGATGTGTGATCATGGGTGAGGAGGAATTGCCGACATGATGTGGATTTATGATTTTTCGGTCTGGCAGCTTGGCGTGCTGATCGTGGTGGTTTTCGTGACCTTTGCGCTGATCGGTCTCTACTTTGCGCGCCGTTGGCTCCACCGGCGGCTGGGGCTTAACGCGGAGGCCAACACGCCGGTCGGCTACTTCGCGTCGGGACTCTATGTCTTCTATGGGCTGCTGATGGGCCTGGTCGTCGTAGCCGCCTGGCAGGATTACCAGGATGTTCAGGCGCAGGTGTCGCAGGAGACGGCCGCGCTGAATGCACTTTATCGCAATGTCACGCTCCTGCCAGATCCTTTGAAAAGCGAGTTGCAAACTATCTTGCGCACCTACGTCCGCTATGTGATCGAGGCCGAATGGCCGGCACAGCAACAAAGCCAATGGGTGAACGGCGGAACCGTGATGCTGGATGATCTTCAAACCAAACTTGCCGGCTATCAGCCCGCAAACGCTTCCCAGCAGGCCCTGTTTGCACTTACCCTTGAGAAGTTTGATGAGATGGCCGAAGACCGTCGCCTGCGCGCCGATGTTGTGAACCAGGGCCTGCCGGCGCCGCTGTGGACCGTGGTGTTGATTGGCGCTGTGCTGTGCATTTGGATCACCTACTTCTTTTATGTGGAAGACTGGCGTGTCCACGTGATTATGGTCGTCTTGCTGACCGCCTTTATTGGACTGTCGATTTCTCTCACGGCCGCCATGGACCATCCGTTTCAGGGTGAGTTCAGTGTGCCGATCGACGACTTTCGCACGATGTTACAGCGCATGCAGGATCCCACGCTCCAATAACAAGGAAACACCAATGGCACAAGCACCCACTCCCTCCATGGTCTATGACGTGATCGAAGCCTGTGCGCAGCCAGGCTGCCCGCTGTGCCGTGTGTCCGATCGGTGGGCAGCGCGCTTTGTCGCCGCCATCCTGTACGAGGAAGTCACCGATCCCTATACGCGCGGCCGGCTCAAAGCATCTTTTGGCTTCTGTCGCGTGCATGCCTGGCGGGCAACTGAGGTTGGCACCACGCTGCTTGGCATGTCAATCATCTACCGTGGCCTGGTCGCGCAAATCGCTGGTGCACTGGCTGATGCGACAGCCCCCGACAAGAAACGCTGGTGGCAAAGCGTGGGCGGACGGACGCCAGGCGACGCCGAAGCCGCCCCTCCCGGTCTAGCCGCACAAACCGAATGCCCGGCCTGCATCTACCTGCGCGACATGGAGGCGACGGCGCTCGTCGCCATCACCGACGCCGTGCCCACCAACGAACGGCTGCGCGCGGGCCTGAGCCAGGTGAACGGCGGGCTGTGCCTGCCCCACCTGCGCAGCGCCCTCGTCGCCGCGCGCACGCCGGATGCCTTTGCGTTTCTGCAGGAATCCGCCAAGCCAAAGCTGGCAGCCCTGCAGGCAGATCTCGACGAATTCATCCGCAAATACGACCATCGCTTCAACAAGGAAGAATGGGGCGACGAACGCGACAGTTGGCAGCGCGCGATCGCCTGGGTAGTGGGCGGCGTGACAGAATAGATCGGCGGAGCGGCTGGCATGAGAACAGTGTAGGCGCGGTTACTTTTGCCAGTTGACAAACCCAATAGACTCTGCTATAAAAGAGTCGCGTTGTATTGCAACATGTTTAGTAAACACCACCGAAGATGTGCACCTTCGGTGAATACCCATCCAGCTCCCTTCGCCGTCACCGTACGGCGCGCTGTCTATGGCAAGCACCCGTAAAATTGCGCAGCAGGCCGGCGTCTCGGCTGGCACTGTGTCACGCGTCTTCAACAAAAAATCCGGTGTCAGCGACGATACGCGCCGCCGGGTGATGGAGGTGGCGCAGGAGCTCAACTATGCTCCGCAGCGCCGTTTGCCCTTGCCCTTGGTCAACATCACGCACATTGGGCTGCTGGTGCGGCCATTGGGTGAGCGGGTGACCGCCAGCCCCTTCTATGCGGACGTCTACCAAGGGGTGGAACAAATCTGCAGCGAGCGGCGCATCAATCTGGCCTTTGGCTCGCTCGACATTGTAGACGGTCAAGTCCGCACCCTGCCCACACTGGTCGGCGATGAACGCATTGGTGGGTTAGTCTGCATTGGCGCCTTGCCCTTCGCCGTCATCAAACGCTTGGGCGAAGGCAGCCAGTTGCCACTCGTGCTCGTAGACAATTGGTTTGCCGACTGCCCGTGGGACAGCGTGATGCTCGACAACGCCGCCGGCCTGACCCAAGCGACCGAATACCTGATCGGCCTGGGGCATGAGACCATCGTCTTTGTGTGCGGCCCCGATCACCCCAGCATTGTCGAACGACGGGCCGGCTACGAAGCGACGATGTGGCGCCACCACCTGACGCCGCACATCATGCGGATGCCAGAGTTGCGTGTCGAAGATGGCGAAACGGCAGCCGGCGAAATCGCTTCGCTGCTGCCCACCACGACGGCTGTCATTTGCTCGAATGACTTGCAAGCGATTGGCATGATACGCCGCCTGGGACAGTTAGGGTATCGCATCCCCGAAGACATTTCCGTGGTTGGTTTCGACGATGTCACGATGGCCAGCCTGGTCCACCCGGCGCTGACCACGGTTTCCGTCGATCGCATGGCCCTTGGCCGGCTGGCAGTGGAATTGCTGCTAAGCCGGATCAATGCGCCGCAGCGGCCATCCGTGCGCTCTACACTCGGTGTGAAGTTGGTGACGCGCGCATCAGTCGTCGCGCCGCGCCGGCAACTGTTGACAATGACGTTGGTTGCTGCTTAATCCGAAGAGGAGGCTGCCCTATCCAAGATTTCTCAATCGGTTTGCTTTTGTTTCACAAGCTGTCCATGTTCAATTTGGTGATTCTCTTAAAGAAGATGAGGAGATACAAAAATGCGTAGTAAGTTAATGGTACTGATCAGCCTGCTGGTCGTACTCAGCATGCTGCTGTCTGCGTGCGCTCCAGCCGCAGCGCCCGCCGCGCCGCCAGCGGCCGCCGCTGAAGCGACCGAGGCGCCCGCGCCGGAGCCGGCCGAGGCCCCTGCAGATGCCAACACGCTGCCCCGCAATGAGACGCTGTATTTCAATGGTCAACAGTGGGGGCCGGTTGTTGGCTGGAATCCGTACTCCAGCAGTAACAATAATGCGATGGCCATCGGACAGGCGGACAACGCCCGCGTCGTCATGTTCGAAACCCCTTACCTGTACAACATGCTCGACGGCAAGCAATATCCGTTGCTGGCCGACGGTCCCTGGTCATGGAATGACGCGATGACCGAGCTCACCTTCAAGCTCAACCCCGCCGCCAAGTGGAGCGACGGCACACCGTTGACCGCCGAGGATGTCGCCTACACTTGGGCCACCCACGTCAAGTACAGCACGCCGACCGGCGCAGCAAATGTGGAATATATCGATGCTATCGAAGCCGTGGATCCCCAGACGGTGGTGATCAAGGCGAAACTGGGCGAGGACGGCAAGGCGGCCAATCCGTTGATCGTCGCTGCCTACGTGAGCACCAACTATGTTATCCAGAAGTCCTGGACTCAGACTTTGGAAGAGCGCGCCGGTGGCGATGCCACCAAGTTGATGGCGGATCCCGCTGAAGACGTTGTTTACTCCGGTCCCTATCACAAGTTCTTCACGGACGATACGAAGGTTGTCTACGTGCGCGATGACAACTACTGGGGCCAGGATGCCAGCATGTGGGGCAAACTGCCGGCGCCGAAGTACCTGGCGCACACGATCTTCAAAGATAACGCAGCCGGCACCACCGCGTTGCAGGCGGGCGAGGTTGATGTCAGCCAGCAGTTCAACTCCAACGTTCAGGATCTGTGGCTGCAACAGGACCTGCCCATCTCCACCTATCTGCCCGAGGCCCCGTATGGCATCGGCGCCAGCCTCCCGACCGCCTTCTTCAACCTGAAATCCCCCGGGTTGGACCAGATTGCGGTGCGCAAGGCCATTGCCATCGCCGTTGACTACCCGACCATCATCGCCAACGCGATGACCAACCAATCGGCGACCTTCGACCAGGTGCCGCGCTCGCTCATGAACCCGACCGCGGGTGAGCAAGCCATGTACGACCAGGCTGCCGTCAAGGACCTGCAGTGGGCGGGCAACGACATCGAAGGCGCCAAGAAGCTGCTCGACGATGCCGGGATCGTGGATACCGACGGCGACGGCTGGCGTGAATATAACGGCGAGAAGCTCAGCTACGTGGCGACCTGCCCGAATGGCTGGTCCGACTGGCAGGCTGCGATCGAAGTGGTCGCCGCCGCCGGCAAGGAAATCGGGATCGACATCACGACAAACTACCCTGAATGGTCTGTGTACCAGACTATCGTCACCAAGTCAGACTCGCCGCTGCCCGAAGGCTATGACATCTTCATGATGTGGAGTGACGGCGCTGGCCCCACGCAACCTTGGGGACGTATCCGCAAGCTGCTGAGCTCCGAGTTCATCGGTATGGCAAGTAACTGGAACGGCAACTGGGGCCAGTATTCGAACCCCGCGGCCGATAAACTGATCAGTGCGATTCCCAGTGAAACCGACCCGGCCAAGCTGAAGGAGCTTTACACGGAGTTGGTCAAGACGTACCTGACTGACATTCCCTCCTTCACGCTCATGTATCGCCCGCAATCGTTCCACACCGTGAACGAGAGTGTTTGGACGAGCTTCCCCCACGACGCTGATGGCACCAACCCGCCCGTACCGCCGCTCGACCTGACTGACGGTTGGAGCATGGCAGGCCTCTATAACCTGACGCTCGTGAAGTAGCCCGTAGTCCAGGGCAATCTGCCACGTCCGCGAACCCCGCGGCGTGGCGGATTGCTCTACAGAATAGACGCTCGGCCTTCGTTCGTTGTGTGTGGACAACAAAGTTGGCCACACACAACAAACCGAAAGTTCAATCAATGGGGGTGTTGGGTTGAAAGGCTACCGACGGTATTTCTTTAACAAGCTGGGTTGGTTCGCAATTACCTTCGTTTTTGCCTTCCTGTTGAATTTCATCCTCCCGCGCCTGATGCCGGGCGATCCTGTGGCCGCCATCGTCGCAAGGCAGGCACAAGGCATGAGCAATTCGACCGGAATCCAAGCGATTTACGAGCAATACACGGAGCTGTTTGGCACCACCAAACCCTTGTACGAACAATTCTTCATCTATGTGAAAAATGTGATGAGGGGTGATTTTGGATTCTCGTTCAGCCAATATCCCAGAACGGTGGCAGACGTGATCGGCTCTGCCATCTGGTGGACACTGGTTCTGCAGCTCCCGGCCATCATCGTCGGCTGGACGCTTGGGAACATACTCGGGGCTTTGGCGGCTTATCTCAAGGGGGGCTTTGATAAAGTCCTCATGCCTGGCGCTCTCTTTATCAGCAGTTTCCCGCCCTTTGGCATGGCGGTCATCTTGATGGTTGTCTTTGCGGTTCAGTTGAGGTGGTTTCCAACTTCGGGCGGCTACGGGTTTGACCTGATTCCTAGCCTCACCCCTAATTTCATGGGGTCAATGTTCGTCCACTATCAATTACCGTTCTGGTCGATCGTACTGATCCTGATCGGCGGTCAAGCAATTGGCATGCGCTCCATGTCCATCTACGAGTTGAACTCAGATTATGTTAAATTCAGCCGTTTCATGGGCATCAAGGATCGCAAGATCGTCGCTTATGTATTTCGGAATGCCATGCTGCCGCAGGTGACCGGTCTGGCGTTAGCGATCGGCACCATGGTGGGCGGCGCGCTGGTGGCAGAGATCATTTTTAGTTATCCGGGGCTTGGCACCACGCTCCTGAACGGCGTCATGGGACAGGATTATCCGCTCATCTCAGCCACTACGTTGATTATCACGATGATGGTGTTGATAGCGAACTTAACCCTCGAGTTCGTGTATGGCTTTATTGACCCGCGCATCAAGGCAACCCAGTCCGATTGAGGATAGATGCCGTTATGAACTTTACAATCCGACAGGTGTTTCACTCCGGAAAGTTCGTAGTTGGTTTTTGCATTCTAATGGCAACGCTGCTGATCGTGTTCGTCTATCCATTGATTATCAAGGATCCTCCGTTGCAGATCATTGGTCAAGGCACTTTCTTCCCTCCTGGGGTCTATGTGAGCGCGTTTGATGCCATCAATGCCCCTGCTACATACATACTTAACCTGGACAATGCCGCTGCCAAACGCATTGCCAACAAGTTGAGCCAGGACGACCGCGTTGCCATGAAAGAATGGCTGGTGGCCTACGGGATCGCTGAAAGTCAGATCGACATCGCCGACACCCAAAAACTCCTGGGTCAATGGGAGAGTAGTTATGACCCCAAGAAGCAGGTTGCGGGGATGACCTTTGCCAAGCAAAGATACTTTCAAAGGGTCAATGATTCGATCGCAGGACTTCTGTCGGCCGAAGGCGCAATCATTGCGACCAAAAAACCGGATACGGGCGCCTTGGAGGAGACCGGCGCTGTCAAGCAATCCGATTACGTGAATATCGGCGAGGTGGCGAACGTACGGGTGTTGCTGCTGGGAACCGATAACTTCGGGAGGGATGTGATGACGGAGTTGGTCAGGGCCACCGGTGTATCGTTGCTGATTGGGCTGATCGCAGGTCTTATCGCGACCTCGATCGGGCTGACCCTGGGATTGGTGGCGGGGTATGTCGGCGGCGCGGTGGATGACGGCATTATGTTTGTCACCAATCTCTTTACCGTCATCCCCACGTTCGTGTTGTTGATCCTGATTTCATTCAGCATCGCACAGGATCAACGCGGCCCCATAACTATCGCAATCGTGATCGGATTTACTTCCTGGGTATGGACGGCCAGGGCCGTGCGTTCGCAGGTGTTCTCCTTGCGTAATCGCGATCACGTCAATCTGTCGAAATTGTCCGGGCACTCAGTCGCGCTCATCATCGTCGCCGATATTCTGCCCTACATTGCGTCTTATGTGGTCATGGCGCTGATTCTTCAGATTTCCTCGGCTATCCTGGCGGAGGCCGGGTTGTCGATCCTTGGGTTGGGACCTAGAACGACTGATATGCCAACCCTGGGGCTGATGATGAATTGGTCGATGATCTACCAGGCCCATATCCTGGGAAAATGGTGGGCGTATTTCCCCGTCCTGCTGACTATCGCCCTGATTACATTCTCGATGAACCTGATGAACACAGGGCTCGACCAGGTATTCAACCCCGCATTGAGGGAGTGAGAGATTTGATGTCAAAGGTCATGCTTGAGGTTCGCGACCTCACCACCAAATACATTACCCGGTACAAGGAAGATGTCTACGCCGTTGACCATGTGTCGCTCAAGATCGAAGAGGGGAAAACGCTGGGCATTGCCGGAGAATCCGGCTGCGGAAAGTCGACCCTGGCCCTCAGCCTGATGGGGTACTACTTCCCGCCGCTATACTACACGAGTGGCGAGATCATCATCGACGGCCAGAATATTACCGGTATGAAGCCTGATGACGTGCGCAAATCGATATTGGGGACGGAGATCGCCTATATCCCCCAAGCCGCTATGAACGCGCTCAATCCCACCCGAAAAATTATCGACTTTATTGGCGATGTTGTGCGAGCGCATGATCCGACCTGGACAAAGCAAATGATCTACGACCATGCCAGATCAAGCTTTGAGACCCTGGGGCTTCCCGCTGAAGTATTGCAAAAATATCCGGTGGAACTTTCGGGCGGCATGAAACAGCGCACAGTGATTGCCGTGGCTGTGATTCTCTCGCCAAAGGTGCTGATTGCTGATGAGCCTTCCTCTGCACTGGATGTCACTTCACAAAAGATGGTCATCAAGATGCTGAGGGATTTGATGGAAAGTGGCTTCATCAAAGCCATGATCTTCATCACGCATGAGCTCCCCCTGCTCTACAACGTAGCCGACGAGATTATGGTCATGTACGCCGGGCAGATCACGGAGCGGGCCAGCGCAAAGCAGGCCGTGTTGGATCCGCTCCACCCTTATTCGAAGGGACTCATGGGATCGATCATTGTGCCTGAAAGCGGCCTGCGCAATGTCAAGCTAACGGCCATTCCGGGAGTACCACCAAATCTCAAAAACCCACCGGCGGGTTGCCGCTTCGCCGAACGCTGTACCTATGTCCGGGCAGAATGCAAAGTGACTTCGGTCCCTTTGTACGAAGCGGGTTATGACCGCGATTACCGCTGTATCCTGCCGGAAACGGAACTGAGGAGGGCTTATCAGCATGCTGAGTGAAAAAAACCTGTGCTTGAGCGGATCAGGAGTCACCAAAGTCTTTGGGTTTGGTCGCCAAAGAACGGTCGCCGTCGATCATGTGGATTTCGCATTCCATGAGGGCGAAATCATCTCGATCGTGGGCGAATCAGGCAGCGGCAAGACCACCTTGGCCAAAATGCTCCTGGGGCTGATCAGCATCACGGAGGGTGACATCTACTTCCAGGGTCAGAAGCGCGATATCAGTTCTGGTAAGAAAAAGAAGGAATACTGGAAAAATACCCAGGCGATCTTCCAGGATCCGTTCTCGGCGTACAACACCTTCCATAAGATCGATTCTGTGCTCCTGGATTGCATTCGCATGCGTGGCGGTGGCAAACTGCCGAAGGCCAAGAAGATCGAGTTGATGGAGGAAGCGTGTAGCTTCGTCAACTTGAAGTTTGCCGAACTGACCAATAAATACCCATTTGAACTTTCGGGCGGGCAGATGCAGCGGTTGATGATCGCACGCATCTTCCTGTTGAAGCCCAAGATCCTGATGGCTGATGAGCCCACCTCGATGATCGACGCTTGTTCACGCGCCACCATCCTGGACTATCTGATGAAGCTGCGCGATGACAGCGGGATGACGCTCATCTTCATTACCCACGACATCGGCCTGGCGTACTATGTGTCTGACACCGTGTACATTATGGAGCACGGGCGGTTCGTGGAAAGCGGATCGGCGGATGAGGTGATTCTGCACCCGAAAGAACCTTACACCCGACGCTTGATCAGCGATGTTCCGAAGATCCACGAAGAATGGGATCTCTCAACCGTGTAGCTCATTCCTCATGACTCGAGCGTGGTCATGCCTCACGCCAAAACTATGCATCGTCTCTCGCTTGCCCGCTCGACGCCTTATTTGCTGGGCGGCATGATTGTACTGGGCGGGTTTCTCCGTTTCTACGCGATCGGCGACAAAGACTTATGGCTTGACGAGGCTTTCAGCGTCTGGATGAGCCGGCACCCATTGCCCGCACTGATCGATTGGCTGGTGCGCATCGATCAACACCCGCCGCTCTACTACATGCTGCTGCACTTCTGGCTGGCCTTTGGCGATACGGCGGCGCACGTGCGCATACTTTCGGCCTTGCTCAGCACGCTGACCATTCCCGTCATCTTTCTGATCGGCCAGCGCATTTCCGGCCAAGCCGCCGGTCTGATCGCCGCGTTCATCCTTGCCCTGGCACCGTTCCATGTGCGCTTTGCCCAGGAAACGCGCATGTACGCGCTGCTGACGCTGAACGTCGCACTGTCCTTGCTGGCGCTTGTCTATCTCCTAAGCGACCCACGCGCCGCCAACATGCGCCTGGGCTGCCAATTCAGCCGCTTTGTTGGCTCACGGCAGACCTTCGGCGCCATCGCTACCGACCTGGCCTGGGGCGGCTATGTAGTCTTTACTGCCGCCGCCGTGCTGACGCATAGCACGGCCATCTTTTTCCCCGTGGCCGTCAATCTGTTCGTTTTGGGGCTTCTGGCTTGGCGGCGCTGGGGACGGCACACGCCTGGGACAGCAACTTTCAACCCGCCTTCACTCTCCAACTGGCTGCTAGCCCAGATAGGCGTCTTTTTATGCTGGAGCCCGTGGCTGGTAGCGTTTGTTGTCCAGAGCATCGGCGTCTATCACGCCTTCTGGATTCCAGCGCCATCGCTCGACACGGTAATTGCCTCCATGAAGGCATTGCTCAATGATTTCTGGCCAGTACAAAGCGCCTGGGGACAGTTGATTTGGGTGGGATATGCCGTGCTGCTGATCCTTGGCATCGTCCATTTGCGCAAACGGCTGGCTGTGGCGGCGTTGCTGATCGTTCTCGTCCTCACGCCCTTTATTGGCGAACTACTGGTGAGCTTGCGCCGCCCGATCTTCTATGACCGCACCTTGATCTGGACGACGCTGCCGCTCTACCTTCTGCTCGCCCTTGGCTTTGTAGAGATGCGTCGCAAACCAGCCATCATGGCCGGTCTGATCATGCTGGCAACGATCAATGGTCTGTCGTTACAGTCCTACTATGTCCACTATGAAAAGGAGCAGTGGCGCGACGCGGCGGCCTACGTGGCTGCGCATGCGCAAAACAACGACCTGATTCTCTTCAACGCTACCTGGGTGCAACTTCCGTTCGACTTTTATTTCCGTGCGTTCAAGCGCCCAATCGCCGAACACGGTCTACCGGTTGATCTGTTCGCGCGCGGCGTCCTTGAACCCAAAATGACCCATGAAGACCTGCCGCGTCTGCGGTCACTGCTACACAACCGGTCGCGCGTATGGTTGATCTACAGCCACGATTGGTACACTGACCCACAACAACTGATCCCGACAGCGCTGGCTCAAGCGTTTGACCTGGCAGATTCGCAGCAGTTGCGTGGCCTGCAGGTGCAACTCTATACGGTCCCCGTGCCCGGCAATTAGCCTGGCTCATAGACAAAAATGCAAAGCGAGGAAAATCAACATGAAGACACAATCACTCGCCGGCCAATGGCAGTTTCGCCAGGCCGGCCAAACCGAATGGCTGCCGGCGCAAGTCCCCGGCGGCGTACACACCGACCTGCTGGCCGCCGGCAAGATTCCCGACCCCTTCGTGGCCGACAATGAGAAAAAGGTGATGTGGGTGGCGGAGCAAGATTGGGAATACCGCAGCAGCTTTATGCCGGGCGCCGCCGTGCTGGCCGAGGACAAGGTCTTCCTAGTCTGCGATGGGTTGGACACGCTGGCCGAAGTCTCGCTCAATGGGCAAAAGCTGGGCGAGACCAACAACATGTTTCGGCAGTATGCGTGGGAGGTCAAAGCGCTCTTGCGCCCAGCCGATAATGAACTGTCCATCCTCTTCCGTTCGCCCGTGCAGTTCATCACCGCCGCCCAAGCCAAACGCCCCATGAAAGGCGTGACCCAGGCCATCGAGGGCGGGCCGCATCTGCGCAAGGCGCCCTGCCAGTTTGGCTGGGACTGGGGTCCCATGCTCCCGCCCATCGGCGTGTGGCAGGACATCCGCATCGAAGGACGCGGCGCGGCGCGGCTGGATGACGTGCACCTGCGCCAACGCCATGCCGGTGGCAGCACGGCCGTGTCGGCGGCCATCGCCGTCGAACGGTGGAACGAAAGCGCACTCGTGGCGCGCATGACGCTTACGGCGCCCGATGGGCAACAACAGACGGTGCAAGAGACGGTCAACGGCGACCATGCCGCGCTGGCGCTGGCCGTAACCAATCCCCTCCTGTGGTGGCCAAACGGCTACGGCGACCAGCCCCTCTATCAGGTGGACGTTACGCTGGAGCAAGCCGGCCAGGCGGTTGACCACCGTTCCTTCACGATTGGCCTGCGCACCGTCGAACTGCGCCAGGAGCCTGATGCGTGGGGCCACTCGTTTACCTTCGTGGTCAACGGCGTGCCAATTTTCGCCAAGGGGTCCAACTGGATCCCTGCCGACACCTTTCCCACGCGGCTGACCGCGGCCTTCTTGGAGCAACTCATTCGTGACGCCGCCTTGACCCACCAGAACATGCTCCGCGTCTGGGGCGGCGGCTTCTATGAAGAAGATCGCTTCTACGACCTATGCGACCGCTACGGTATCCTGGTGTGGCAGGACTTTATCTTCTCGTGCAGCATCTATCCGTTGGACGCGGCGGATTTTCTGGCCAATGTCCAGCAGGAGGTCATCGAGAACGTGCGCCGCTTGCGCCATCGCGCCAGCCTGGCCTTGTGGTGCGGCAACAACGAGATGGAGCAAGGGTGGGAAAGCTGGGGCTGGACCAAACCGGCGATCGACGCCGACCAGAAGGCCGCACTGCAGAAACTTGGCGAGGCCATTCCGCAAGTGCGCGGGTTGCTTGAAATGGCGGCCCATGTCACCCCGCTAAACGACTGGAAGGAGCTGCAGCAGGCTTATCTCACCTTCTTCCACACGACGCTGCCGGCTTGGGCCAGTGAACTCGACCCCGACCGCCCCTACTGGCCCAGCTCACCGTCGTCGAACACACCCTTCCTCGATGTCAACGGCCAGGCGCAAGGTGATGCACACTACTGGGATGTCTGGCACGGGCGCAAACCCTTCACCGCCTATCGCGACCAGTATCCGCGCTTCATGAGCGAGTTTGGTTTCCAGGCGCTGCCGCCGCTACCCACGGTGCGCACCTACGCTGCCGAAGCAGACTGGAACATGACCTCCTACGTGATGGAACACCACCAGCGCAGCGGCAGCGGCAACGGGCTGATGATCGCGCAGATGACCGACAACTACCGCATGCCCAACGATTTCCCGTCGCTGGTCTACCTCAGCATGATGCTGCAAGCCGAAGGCATCCGCTACGGCGTCGAACATTGGCGCCGCAACATGGCACGCGTCAGCGGCACGATCTACTGGCAGTTGAATGACTGCTGGCCGGTTGCCTCGTGGTCCAGTCTCGATTCCTTTGGACGCTGGAAGGCGCTGCACTATGTCACGCGCCGCTACTATGCTCCCGTGCTGCTGTCGGTGGAAGACCATGGCACACAGATGAGCATTCACGTGACCAGCGACTTGCAACAACCCTGGCAGGGCCACGTGCGCTGGTCGCTGGAAACGATCGGCGGCGCCGTCGCGATGCAAGGCGAAGAAGCCGTCACGGCGCCGCCACTAGCGGACACCCCCGTGCGCACGCTGGACTTTGCACCCCAGGTCAACGATGCGAACAGCCGTCAACTGGTGTTCGTCTATGAACTGTGGCAGACGGACACGCTGGTCGCGGCCGGGGTAGCCACCTTTGTGCCCAACAAACACCTGGAACTCGTCAACCCGGGCATCACCACGGTCGTACACGGCGCGGGCAACCAGGTGCAGATCGAGGTCGCCGCGCAATCGCTGGCGCGCCACGTAGAGTTGACGCTGGACGGCGCCGATGTCGTCTTCAGCGACAATTACTTCGACGTGCCAGCGGGGCGTACGCGCACTGTCACCGCCGCGCTACCCTTGGGGTGGACAGCTGAACAAGTACGCGCAGCCCTGCAGGTGCGCACATTGTACAACACCTATACAAAATAGGCTAGCGTGCGTGGCACTGGTCAGCGAACGGGCTGGCCAGTGCCACGCACGCTAGATAGATCGCGCTACGGGACTACCTGCACGGGCATCAGCGTGGCCGCCAATGAGCCGTCATTGGTGGCCACCGTTTCCAGCGTGTCTGGATCATAGAGAATCATCACGACGGAGTAGGCGCCGGGTGGGACGGTAGGTGGGACAAAAAGGCCAAAGCGGTCGGTCGTTGTCAGCGGCCGATCGTGGGTGGTAACCACCGTCCCATCCGGCGCCACAAGACGAGCCGACAGCTTGAGCGGACGATCGGTGGCTATCGTAGCGTTCAGATCAATGGGCAACACTTGACCAGGCGCTATCTGCGCAAGGCTGCGCATCTGCGTGATGTGTGCATCCGGCCAACTGGCGTGCACTTCCACCACTGCCAACGGCCCAGCCCCCATACCATAGATGCCCATCGACATAAATGCATCACCCACTTCGGCAGTACGGTAGGCATGCTCGTCCAGATATGCCTGTAACGCCGCCGTATCCGCATCCAAAACAACCAGCACGGTGCCTTCCAACGGCGCCAGTCTTTCGGCCCACGGCCGGGGATCATCCTCTAGGATGCGAAAGTGCGCAAAATCCGGGTTGTGCACGGCAATCCAAGGCACACGGTCGGCCGTGGGGAACAGCACGGTGGCGGATGCGCTGCCCGCAGCGCGCATGGCGTCGGCCACGACTTTGGCGGAGGCATAGGCTTCCGGCCAGGTGTCGGGTTTGGCCGGGCCGCGCGTGCGGTGATACAGGGTGGCCGTCTCACCGTTGGGCAACGAATAGGCCTTGACTTCCTGGTACAAGGCCCGAAAGAGCGGGTCGCCGGCGAGCACGCGCTGGATGATCGCCTGGCCGGGTCCCTCTACATTGGCGTTGTTACCATCCTTCACCAGCACCCACTGGCTCGACCACAGATCGCCCCACCCCGCCGAACCCTGCGCAGTCGGATCCAAGACCGTAACCGGCGCATTGCCGGCAGCGACGAGATACCGGAACATGCCCCGGTGGAGGGTATCGGTGTTCACGAGCACGGCTAGATATTGCATCGGCCCATCACCGGACAGGACTTCGGCCAGCACATCCGGCCCGATCCAGTAGCCAGGATCCGTATCCCCGGTCGCCGGTGCCTTGGCATAGGCATCGGCCGCCCAAAGCGGGCGCGTTTGCCGATAGAATGGCGTCAAGGCGTCGAAGGTAAAAAAGCTCCACTGCAAGGCCAACACGCCGATCCAGAGTGCACCCAGCACGCGCCGCGGCAGGCGTGGATAGTGCCAAAGGCCCAGGGTGGCCAGAACCGCGCCCGCCGGCAGCAGCGGCGCCAGGTTGCGTTGGTTGCGTTGGGAAATCAGCGACAGCACGACAAACGCCGACAGCAGGCTCAGCCAAAGTACCATAGCCTGGCGGGTGAGCGTGCGCCGTTGCCACCAGGCACGCAGCCAAGGCAGCAGGGCAACCGGCACGATCAGCCAGAAGGCCAGCGCGCCAAAATGGTCGCTGTAAAGATAGCGGAAGTTGCGCAGATAATTGTCAAGCGCCAGGGGACTGGCTGCTTCGGCCCCCCGCTCCTGGTCGATTTCCAGCAAGCGCGTCGCAAAATCGGCATACGGCAGATACCAAAGGCTGGCAATCAACACGGCCAGCCATAGGGCGAGCCACGCATTCGCCAACGGCGAGGAACGCTGCAGCGCTGCGTACAGCAAGAGCGCGAGGAGCATACACCACCCGGCAGCCATGAAGTTTCCGGCCGGCAGGCTCGACACCTCAGAACGGATCAGCCAGAACCAGGCGGTGGTAAGGGCAGCCGCCCCGGCCAGCGCGCCGGCGACGGCTCCCCACCGCACGCGGGGTGGGCGCACCGCGCGCACCTGCTGCTGAACCAAGTCCGCGTCCCAGATCACCCAGAGCAGCGGCAGCCCCACGTACATCGGCATCGTCCATTTGACCAGGAGGCCGATGCCCAGGCTGACGCCCCAGAGCACGGACCATCGGCGCCGGGTAAACGAACGACAGCGATAGAGCGCCAGCAGATTGAGCGCCACCATGGCGGTCAAGAAGGCTTCGGTGTAATAGAGCCTCCCCATCGCCGCCGTCATCGGCAGCAAACCAACCAATGCCGCCGCAAACAGACCGGCAGCCCGATCGGCCAGCGTTGTCCCCAGTGCGTAGGTCAAGCCGATCGTCAGGGCCAGCATCACGACGTTCAGCATCTGCGCGCCGTCCATGTCGTGGCCAAACCAAAGTAGAAAGGGTTGCGCGGCCAGATAGAGCGCCGGCGTGCGATAATGATCGAAGGTCAGTGCTTTGAAAAAGGTCAGGGGAGAGAGTGGAGAGAGGAACTGCGCGATGGTGAACGTTGTTTCCAGGTATTTCGTCGAATCGTGACCGACCAACACGACATTGCGATCGATCCAATACAACGCTCCGAGCACGTTCACCAGCACAATGGCCGCCAGCAGCGTGTATGCCACGCGTCGTGTCACGGTTTCGTCCCTTCGCACCCGCTCATAACATTCCAGCAGCCATCGGGGCCAACAGCGCCAGTTCACGATGGACCGGGTCCGCCTTGACGGCGGCGGCCACCTCTTCGGCGCACACCTGGGCAGCGGCGCGTACGTCATCCTCGTCGGCGGTCAGGAGACGCCCATCACGCAGGAGAACGCGACCGGCGACCATCACAAAATCGACCTCGTGGCCGGTGGCAGCATACACCAAGTTCGGCACGATGTTGCGAATCGGTTCGGTGAGGATCGGCATCAAGTTCAACGCATGCAGATCAACCAAGATGAGATCAGCCTGTTTGCCCGGCTCAAGCGAGCCAATTTGATCAGCCAACCCAATCGCGCCGGCGCCCTCGATGGTAGCCATGCGCAACACTTCCCAAGCCGGCATCACCGTTGGGTCGCGGAACCGGATCTTGTTGAACAACGCCGTGAGCTTCATTTCATTAAAGATGTTGTTGCAGTTGTTGCCTGCAGCTTGGTCCGAACCCAGCGCCACCAAACCGCCGCAGGCGCGGAAATGCGCCGCCGGCGGCACAATACCGTCGATAATCCCGATGCTGCCCGAACAAAGCACCATGCGCGCCCCGCTGTAGGCGATCAATGCAGTCTCTTCGTCCGTTGCTTCAGTCAGGTGCACGGCCAGCAGTTGGTCGTCGAGATAGCCAATTTGGTCCAAGAAAGCCGGTGTCCGTTTGCCGTAGCGCTTGATCATCTGGTCGATCTCGCGATCGCCTTGCGCCACATGCATGTGGAGAAGAAGTCCCTCGGCGGCGGCCAGGCGTTTGACATACAGCAGTTGTTCACGGCTCAACATGTCGGCGCCCTGCGGGCCAGCCATAACCGTGATGCGGCCGTGCTCAGCGCCATGCCATTCGTGAGCAAAGGCCAGTGCGCGCTGGATTGAGCGGTCCCCTTCCTCTTCGTCGAGTGGGTAGAGTTCGCCCACGCGCCAGCCGGCCATTCCCCCCGGCGGCAGGGCATTGATGGTAGCGGTCAGGACAGCCCGCACCCCGACCTCGACAAAAATCTCGGCCCACCCTTCCAGCGGCGTCGCATAATCGCCCATCGTGGTGGTGCCAGCCTTGAGCGCCTCCAGCACATTAAGGCGCGTGCCCGCCAGGGACGCCTCCGGCGAAAGATGCCGCGCATAAGGCGCCAGCCCACGCTGCATCCAATGGTACACATCTTGAGCCACGCCGCGCACCACGGCCCACGGCGTATGCATATGGGCATCAATCAGACCAGGGAGCAGGGCATGATGACGTGCGTCGACCACTTCGCGTGCCACATAACGCGCCAAAAGATCCGGCGAAGGGCCGACCTCCACGATTCGATCACCCGCAATGGCCACCGCGCCATCCGGCACGTAGCCAACGCCGTCGCCCTGCATCGTGAATAACTGTGCGTGCACAAACAGGAAGTCAACGGGCTCACTCATGGGTCTGCCCACTCACCCTCTCACTTAAACGGTGCCGGCTCGCTGGCAAAGGCTCCGGGATAGACACTGCGCGTGTCGACCTGGTTCTCTTGATGCATCTTGAGGAGCAGCGCGGCGGTCAGCCGCGTGTTTTCTTCCATCGCCAAAGTCAAGGCGATGAACTCGCCCAGCGCATAGAACAACACGAAGTAAAACAGTCCGCCCAACAGAATGGCGACGGCGATGACAAGACCCGCAACCCCGCTGAGCATGGCGCCCGCCTGACCAGCCGAGTCGCCAGCCGATTGGAGTAGCTGGCCGAGTTGTGAACCGCCCAACGCTACGCCAATCGCGCCCAAAATGGCTAGCACCAGGTTAAGCCATGCCAACACTTTCATCAAAGCGCTGAAGAACCGCAAGATGTCGAACCGCTTGGGAACTGTCATGCACCCCTCCTAATTGAATACGTCCGATGCGCGAGGGCGGGGGTGGAGCCCCGCTACGGTGGTCTTCGCGCCGATAAAAAGCCTTACGCCCTATTGTACAACAGCACTGGCCGCCAGCGAACCATGCTCATTGCCGGCGCTGGCAATCAGGCTGCACTGGACTGAACGGCGGGCTTGGGGGCAGAGGACGCCGCGGTCTCGCTCTTCGCCGATTCGCGCTGACTATTCTCACCCTTGCTGCCGTCGTTTTTGCTGCCGTCGTTTTTGCTGCCGTCGTT